>Ga0307515_10022571_pt1 | contig 11082 bp, 11 predicted proteins | sample 17_EM_MG_FD_194513 | JGI IMG/M metagenome (GOLD analysis project Ga0307515, IMG submission 194513) | Populus trichocarpa ectomycorrhiza microbial communities from riparian zone in the Pacific Northwest, United States - 17_EM | ecosystem: Host-associated > Plants > Roots > Unclassified | place... | reverse complement strand
GAGAAGAACGCTACATATACGCCCTGCGGTATCACGCCACGCTGCGCACTCATGGCCCGATGTGGCGCATGCAGGATGGCGCCGCCCCATTGCACGATGCGGTCGATGTCGCGCCCCGTGAGCTCCGTGGTGGGCACCTGCTGCGTGCGCTCCTGCTGGCCACGCCAGAAGGTGACGGCGACTTCCTTCCGGTCGGCCACGGCACGCTCGATTTCACGGAACTTGGTCACCGGCACGCCATCCACCGCGAGCACCAGGTCGCCCTGCCGCAGCACGCCGGCCGCCGGCGCGCCACCGGTGATGCGCGTGACGCCGAGCACCTGCCGGCCTTCGGGATTGCTGGCCTCCAGCTTCGCGGCCCATGCATCCGGCAGCCCGAGGCGACGCGCATCGGTGAGCGGCAGCAGGTTGAATTCCACATCGAGCGTGTGCAGCGGCTTGTTGCCGAGCACGTGGTCGAGCATCTCGGCCACGAGATCTATGGAGACACCGCGGTTGGCCTGCGCGACGCCGCGCGCACCCTCCGTCGGGAAGCTGGACCACAGCGCCTGCACCGCGCCCCTGGCATCCACCAGCACACCGTCGAAATCATCCGGCGGGTTCAGCAGCTGCGCCACCTCGAGATTGCTGTCGCGGAACTGCATGGTGCGCGACAGCGGCAGGTCGAAGGGATCCACGGTGGTCACCTGCGTGGCGCGCGAGCGCAGCTCGCCATCGGCATTCATGCCCACCACGGTCACGGCCGCGCCTTCATTGAGCGGCAGCGGGTTCAGGCGCGCGCTCTTCACCGGCGTGGTGCCGATGAGCTTCGGGTCATAGGACACCACCGCGAGGTTGTGCAGCGGATGGATGTATTCCACCTTGCCCGGGATTTCCAGCGCCCCGCCGAAGGTCAGCCGCACGTCTCCCAGCGAGATGGGCACGGTGTTGCGGTCGGTGACCACGAGGCCGCGCACGGCATCCACGATCAGGCCGGTGCCGTGGTAGTTGCGGTCGGTGACGCCCTCGATGGAGAAAGGCATGTCGAAGGTCAGGTGCACCAGCGAAGGGGCCATCGCGGCCACCACCTTGTCGCGGTATACGGGCAGCTGCGTGCTGCCGCCGGCCACGGCGCGTGAGGCCGGGGCATCCGGCAGCGCCACGCAGGGCCACAGGCCATTGGCATCGTCGCGGTGGCAGCTCTGTGCGGGGAACCAGCGCCGGTCCATGCGCATGGAGCGCAACACGGGGTTCGCGGGCTCATCCAGCGTCACATAGCGCACGGTGGCGCGGTCGCCATCGCCCAGCAATGCGAGCTGGCCGGCGAAAGCCGTGGAATCCGGCACGGGCTTGTTGTTGAACTCGGTGATCAATGCGCCACGCGGCACGCCGGCAGTGGCGAGGCTATAGCCGGGATTGGCCACGTACACGCCCTGCACGGGCAGGTTGAAGTGGCGCGCCTGCTGGTAGGAGAGATCGTGCACCACGGTCTCGCCGAACTCGAGGTAACTCGCCGGCGTGATCGCATCGAGGTCGCCGATCTCGATCTGCACGTCGTGCACGGCGCCGCCACGCTGCAGCTGGACCTTCAGGCGCTTCGCGATGGAAGCATCCAGCAATTCCTCCAGCGGCTCGAAGGTGGTGATGGGACGGCCTTCCACGGAAATCAGGATGTCGCCGGGCTGCAGCGATACTGCGGCGGGCGAGCCGGGCTGCACCTGCTCCACCACCAGCATGCCGGTGTTGCCGGGGAATGCCTTGCGCATGGCCGACTCGGTGTCGGTCTTCAGGCCCAGGCGACGCAGTTCGTCATAGGGCACGTAATCGAACACGGTCTGCAGCGTGCCGCGGGTCACCGGCTTGCCGGTCTTCAGCAGATCCACCGCGCGCTTCACGCGTCCCAGAGGCAGGTAGAAGCTGGATGCTGCGCCCGTGGCGCCGCCCGCGTTCAGGGCCACTACACGGCCCTGGATATCCACGACGGGCGAACCGGAGGATCCACCGGAGGTACCCGATGCGGCCTGCAGGTAGAAGGTGTTGAAGTCGTTGTAGCGACCGACACCATATGCCGGGGCTTCACGGTCCAGGCGCGCGATGGTGCCCGCCAGGATAGACAGCTGCTCGCCCGCGTTGTTGCCGAGTACGCGGATCTCGCGCCCGATCTGCGCGCCCTCTGGATACAGCGGCAGCGACGCCGGCTTGATGAAGCGCAGCTTCGCCGGATCGTAGCGATACAGGCCGAAGTCATGCACGGGGTCGCGGTACAGCGGATACAGCTGCACTTCCTCGCGATTCAGGAAGGTGGCCTCCGCGGTCACCGGCCCCGGTGTCACCACATGGCGGTTGGTGAGGATCAGCCCGCGCTCCGCATCGATCACGAAGCCGGTGGCCTGCGAGGAAGTGTTCCACTCCGTATCGAAGGCGCGCGTGGAATCGATCTTGATGGTCACCACGCTCTGCGCCACGCGCTCCAGCGTCGCGGCCCAGGCGGCATCCTCGCGACGCGGCGGTGCCAGTGGCGGCTCGGCCGCGACGGGGACTTCGGCCTGGGGGTTGCGTGGCAATTCCATCGGGGACTGCGCATGGGCAGTCGACGCCATGGCCAGCAGTGCACCGGCCAGCATGTGGCGCCAGTAGAACTTCATCACGACCCCCTCGGTCTTGTGAATGTCAGAAGCAGAGAACCAGCAGCCAGGTGAGGCCCAGCAGCAGGAAGGATGTCAGTACCGCGGCGGAACCCATGTCCTTGGCAAGGCCGGAAAGCTCATGCTGCTCCAGTCCTACGCGATCCACCGTGGTCTCGATCGCGCTGTTCAACAATTCCACCACCAGCACCAGCACCATGGGGGCCACGAGCAGCGCCCGCTCCGCGCCCGTATTGCCGAGATACACGCCCAGTGGGATGACCACCACCGCGACGGCCAGTTCCTCGCGGAATGCGCGTTCGCGCCGCAGGGCGCCCCGGTAGCCGCTGATGCTGGCCCCGAAGGCACGGAGCAGCCGGGTCGGGGCGGGGTGTTTGGCGCGGTCCATCTGGGCCCAAGTCTACCCAATGTGCCTGGCGGCAGGCCCTACAATGACGTCATGCTTCAGGAACGTCGCCGCACCGTGCAAGTACGCGTGGGTCCCGTCGCCATCGGCGGACCGGCGCCCATCGCCGTGCAGTCGATGACGAATACGGATACCGCCGACATCGAAGGCACCGTCGCGCAGGTCCGGGCACTGGCACGCGCAGGTTCCGAGCTGGTGCGCATCACGGTGAACAGTGCCGAGGCCGCGGCGGCCGTGCCGCATATCCGCGACCGGCTGCGGGCCCGGGGTGTCACCGCGCCATTGATCGGCGACTTCCATTTCAACGGCCACAAGCTGCTGCGCGAATATCCGGATTGCGCCAGCGCACTGGACAAGTACCGCATCAATCCGGGCAACGTGGGGCGTGGCGCGAAGCGCGATTCCCAGTTCGCCGAGATGATCGAGATCGCCTGCCGCGAAGCCAAGCCGGTGCGCATCGGCGTGAACTGGGGCAGCCTCGACCAGGAGCTGCTGGCGCGGCTGATGGACGAGAACAATGCGCTGCCCGAGCCCGCCACCGCGCAGACCGTGATGCGCGAGGCCATCGTGCGTTCGGCGCTGGACAGCGCGGCGCTCGCCGTTGGCATCGGCCTGCCGCGCGAGAAGATCATCCTGTCAGCCAAGGTCAGCGGCGTGCAGGACCTGCTCGCCGTGTACCGCAACCTCGCGTCGCGCTGCGACTATCCGCTGCACCTCGGGCTCACCGAGGCCGGCATGGGCAGCAAGGGTATCGTGGCCTCCACCGCCGGCATCGGTGTGCTGCTGGCCGATGGCATCGGCGACACCATCCGCGTATCGCTCACACCGGAGCCCAATGGTGATCGCACGCAGGAGGTCATCGTCGCGCAGGAGATCCTGCAGACCATGGGGCTGCGTTCCTTCCTGCCGATGGTGGTGGCCTGCCCGGGATGCGGGCGGACGACCAGCACTTACTTCCAGGAGCTGGCGCAGCGCATACAAAGCCATATCCGCCACCGCATGCCGGCGTGGCGCCTGGAGCGCGATGGCGTGGAGGAGATGACCGTCGCGGTGATGGGCTGCGTGGTCAATGGTCCCGGCGAGAGCCGCCAAGCCAACATCGGCATCAGCCTGCCCGGCACCGGCGAGCGCCCCGTCGCGCCGGTGTACGAAGATGGCGAGAAGACGGTGACCCTCAAGGGCGACCGCATCGCCGAGGAATTCCAGGAACTGATGGAGCGCTACATCGAGCGCACTTATCCAACGCGGGTTGCCCGGGACCTCACCGATCACCGCAACGACAAACCCACCGCAACCGCTCCGGCAGAGGTAGCCACATGACTGAACTGGCCACGCGGCGCTGCGTGCCTTGTGAAGGTGGCGTGGCCGCGCTGTCGCGGGCCGCCGCCGAGGAAGTGCTGCAGCGCCTGGACGAGAACTGGCAGCTGTCGGTGGACGCCACCTCCATCCTGCGCGAGTTCCGCTTCAAGGATTTCTTCCGCACGATGAGCTTCGTCAACGCGCTGGCGCATATCGCGAACCTCGAGGACCATCACCCCGACCTGGAAGTCGGCTACAACTATTGCCGCGTGCGCTACAGCACTCACGCCATCGGCGGGCTGTCGGAGAACGATTTCATCTGCGCGGCGAAGATCGACCAGCTGCCGCTTGCCTGACCAGAAAGCGGCGCGCCAGCGGCGAGCGCGCCACCAGCGCCATGCCTTCGCGCGCCATCCATGTGGTGAGCCCCTGCGGGCGCGTGAACAGCAGGTCGAGGCCATCCACCATGCCACCCACCAGTCCATTGCCGGCGCGGCGCTCGCGTTCATAGCGGCGTAACGCGGCCAGAGCACCCGGACTTTCGCGAGCCGGGCGATTGGCCAACGCAGCCGCCAGCGAAACCGCATCCTCCAGGCCTTGGTTCACCCCCTGCCCAGCCAGAGGATGGATCACATGCGCGGCATCACCGACCAGCGCCACGCGTGGCGCGACGTAGCGCTGCGCGACCAGCCGCCGCAACGGAAAGGCGGCCCGCTCGCTTTCCAGGCGCAGCTCGCCCAGTACGCCGGCACTGGCCGCGGTGAGCTCGATGGCGAATGCCTGTGGCGAAAGGGACAGCAGCTGCGCGGCACGCGCCTCGGTTGCGGACCACACGATGGAGACGGCATCTCCCGGCAGCGGCAGCAGTGCCAGCGGCCCAGTGGAGAGGAAGCGCTGCCAGGCCGTGCACTGGTGCGACCGCGTGCCGCGCACCGTGGCCACCACCGCCCGCTGGCCATAGTCGCGTTCGATGGACGGCATCGCGAGCAGGTGGCGCACCGCGGAGTTAGCGCCATCTGCACCTGCCAGCAGCTCCGCGCGCAGCAGGCCGGTGGCCAGCTGCAGTCGCGCGCCGCCGGCATCGACCTCGAGGCCCTGCAATGAATCACCGATGATCCGGATGCCGCGTTCATGACAGGCGGCGAGCAGCGCCGCCTGCAGTGCCGCGTTCTCGACGATGCAGCCCAGCTCCGCTTCGCCTGCCTCGGCGGCATCGAACACCAGCACATCGGGACTGTCTGGCGGCACGGACTCATGCCACACGCGCATGCGCTCATAGGAGCCGATACGGGCGGCATCCAGGCGCCGCCATGCACCCAGCCGCTCCAGATGCGACCGGCTGCCGGGGGCGATTGCAGAGACACGCAGGCTCGGTGGTGAGTGGGTAGCCGGTGCTGCCACCTGCGCGGGCTCGATGAGGGCGATGCGCTCCGGCGGGATGCGTGCCTGTTCCGCGAGCAGCAGCGCCAGCGTGGCGCCAACGATTCCACCACCGGCGATGGCGACATCGGCATCGGGCAGGTCGCTCACCGTGGACCACCCAGCGCGAGCCCGCGCGTCAGTCGTGGCGAGCGCTTGCCGAAACCCAGGCTCACGCGACTGAGCGCGCGCTTGGCCGGCGGCAGCATGTCGAACAGCAGCAGGCCCGCATCGCGGGCCGCGCTGACGGCAGGATGGCGGCTGCCGAATACGCGCACCAGCGTGTCGGTGAAGCCGATGACGCCGTCACGATCGGCATTGCGGGCATTGGCAAAGCCGGCCAGCCATTGCGCTGCGCCGATGTCCGCGCCCTGCGCCGCGGCCAGCATCTCCGCGAGCGTTGCCACATCGCGCAGCGCCAGGTTGAAGCCCTGTCCTGCCACCGGATGCAGCGACTGCGCCGCATTGCCCAGCAGCACGATGCGCGGCGCGACAGAGCCGCTGCTGCGAGTCAGCGCCAATGGATAGCGACCGCGTACTCCCAGTTGCAGCGCGCGTCCGGCGCGCCAGCCGAAGGCCTGCTGCCATTCACGCAGGAAGGCATCGGCTGGCAGATCCATCAGGCGCTCGGCATCTTCCGGCGATGCGGCCCATACCAGCGTGCGCCAGGATTCGCCCGCAGCGGAGCGGATGGGCAGCAGCGCCATGGGCCCGGCAGAGGTGAAGCGCTCATAGGCCACGCCATCGTTGCGCTGGTCGGTGCGCAGCGCTGCCACCACTGCGACCTGGCCGTACTCATCCACCGATGCGCCCAGGCCGGCAACCTGGCGCACCAGCGATTGCGCGCCATCCGCGGCAACGACCAGGCGCGCACCCAGTTCAATGGTGTTGCCGTCCTGCTGCACGGTGAGTCGCGCCTCGCTGGCCTCCACCCGCAGCGACTGCAGGCGTGCCGGCATGAAGGCCGTGATGCGCGGCGCGCCGGCAAGCGAGCGCCACAGCTCGCGGCCCAGTACGCGGTTCGGCACCACGTAACCCAGCGCCTGCTGATCGAACTCACGCGCATCGAGGCGCGCGAATCCATATCGACCCGCGTCCGACACGTGGATGGACTGGATCGCGGCGGCATCAGGCGCCAGGCGCGACCACAGGCCCAATGCTTCGAACACGCGGCGGCTGGCATTGCCCAGCGCGGTGGTGCGTTCATCGAAACTGGGCTGGGCCGCGCTGTCCGGCGCATAGGCCTCGATCAGCGCGATGGAGAAAGGCAGGTCACGCAGCGCGGCGGCAAGGCTGGCACCGGCCAGGCCGCCACCCACGATGGCGATATCGAAAGCCTGCGCCGGGCGCTGCATCTCAGCCTGAGGCCATGATGGCCTCGATCTCGTCGGGGTCACCCGGCACATCGGCGGTGAGTACTTCGCAACCCGTGGCGGTGACCACCACATCGTCCTCGATGCGGATGCCGCAGTTCCAGAAACGCTTCGGCACGCCGCGGATGCCGGCCGGGATATAGATGCCCGGCTCCACCGTCATCACCATGCCGGGTTCCAGCACGCGCCACTGCTCGCCGACCTTGTAGTCGCCGACATCGTGCACATCGAGGCCCAGCCAGTGGCCGGTGCGGTGCATGAAGTACTTGCGGTAGGCGCCATCCTTGATGAGCTTGGGCACACGGCCCTTGAGCAAGCCGATCGAAACCAGGCCGCGGGTGATGGTCTCGACGGCAGCCTCGTGCGCCTGGTTCCAGTGATTGCCGGGCTTCGTGGCGGCTATCGCCGCCTGCTGCGCCTCCAGCACCACCTCGTAGACCTCGCGCTGCGCGCGCGTGAAGGTGCCGCCCACCGGCCAGGTGCGCGTGATGTCGGAGGCGTAGTACTGGTATTCGGCACCGGCATCGACCAGCAGCAGGTCGCCATCCTCCAGCCGCGCATCGTTCTCGCGGTAATGCAGGATGCAGGAGTTGGACCCACCGCCCACGATGGGCTGGTAGGCCGCCGTGGCATTGTGCCGGCCGTACTCATGCATCAGCTCGGCCGCGATCTCGTATTCATAGCGGCCCGGCTGGGTATAGCGCATCGCACGCACCTGCGCGGCGGCGGCGATGCGGCCGGATTCGCGCATCAGCGCCGTCTCGTTGCGACTCTTGTACAGCCGCATGTCATGCAGCACATGGTCGAGCGCGATCATCTCCTGCGGCGGATGCCTGCCCTGGCGCGGCGCCTGCACTCTCAATGCCTGCAGCCAGCCCACCACTTTCTGGTCGAACTCCGGATGGCTGCCCATTGCGTAGTAGATGCGCGCGCGGTTCTCCATCAGGCCGGGCAGGATCTCGTCCAGGTCGCCGATGGGGAAGGCATCATCGGCGGCGAAACGCTCCACCGCGCCGCCTGGTCCGGCCCGGCGGCCGTCCCAGGTCTCGCGCAGCGGATCGCGATCGCGCACGAACAGGATGTATTCGGCAGCGGCACGTCCTGGCACCAGCACCATGACGGCTTCGGGCTCGGTGAACCCTGTCAGGTAGTAGAAGTCACTGTCCTGTCGGTAGGCATGCTCCACATCGCTGTTGCGGTGGGTAACCCGCGCGGCCGGCAGGATGGCGATGGCGTCGCGCCCCATGATGCGCGCCAGCTGCTTGCGCCGGCGCGCGAACTCGGTGCTGCCGGCCTTCAGGTGCGCGGCACGTGTGGCGACCGCGGCGGCCGGTGAACGTACGTTGTCTTTCAATGCAGCGTTTCCCGGGCCGCAGGCTCACGCGGCTCCCGCAAGGTTTGAAGGTGGTCGTAAAGGAGCTGCACTCCCACGCGCACGAACTCCACGAGTTCGGCATAGGCGGCCTCGTTGGATTCCTCGTCGTCCTCCGGATCCACGTCCACATGCGTGATCTCTGTCATGTCGCGCAGCACTTCGGCGGCTTCGCCTTCCAGCGCGGCTGCGTCGGGAACGGCAACACCGGCGCCGAGGCCGTAGAGGAAACCCGTGCACCATTCCCCGAGCGCGGAGGTGCGATCGCCGATGGGGGCGTCATCGTCGGGGAGAATCGGAGTGAAGGCGAGCGCGCCTTCCAGCAAGGCGCCCGAGGTGGAGTCGAATACCTCGCGCAGGTTGGCGGTGGCATGCGCTTCCGCGCGGCCTTCCGGCAGGATCTCTGCCATCCAGTCGGCAAGGGAGCAGCGCGAAGCGCACAGGGCACCCACCAGCGTTCCGTGGGCTTCGGCCGCATCGCTGAGCGCGCGGCACTCAGCCAGCACGCGCTGGAGTTCGTCGAATGAGCGGGTCGATGCGGACATCGCGGGCCTGATTATGCCTGAAGCCGCGCTGGCGATTGACCCTCCCCGGGAGCGGGGGCATATTCCGACAATGGAAACTGAACTGCAGCGCCTGGAACAACGTGTCGGCGAACTGCTTGCCCTGGTCCGCCAGCTTGCAGAGGAAAACCGCGCACTGCGCAGCCGGCAGGAGAATCTCTCCGGCGAACGCGCTTCCCTGCTGCAGAAGAATGAGCAGGTGCGTGCCAGTGTCGAGGCCATGATCGGCCGCCTGCGCCTGCTGGAAAGCGGCGTATGAGCTCGACCGCCGAGCCGGTCAGCATCCAGATCCTCGAGAAGGAATACCTCATCGCCTGCCCGCCCGAAGAACGGGCGGATCTGCAGCGCGCCGCTGACCTGCTCACCGTGCGCCTGAAACAGACGCGCGAAACCAGCAAGGCCATGGGCTCGGAGCGAGTACTGATGATGACCGCGCTGAATATGGCCAATGACCTAGCCAAATTGCAGAGCCGCGAAGAGCGCAACGCTTCGGAATTCGGCTCGCGCGTGAAGCAGATGCGGGAGCGCGTGGAACGTGCGCTGTCACAGGGCCAGCAGCTGGAACTGTAGTAGAGTGGGCCTGCGCCACCTGCGGTGTTCGACAAGCGGCTCGGGTTACCTCGGACCCTAATTGAAACACCCAGGGGAAGGTTACCGGCAGCACTGTGCATGTCCGCCTCCGTGCGGGAAGCCTTACCTGCCGCGACCAGCCCCACCTTGCTCTCCGGTTCGAGAGCAACGATCCGCACCGGCACAGGCGGGTGGCGTCTCTTCCTTTTCCCATGACCAGCCCCGCACCTCCGAACGCTGAGGAGCGGCGGGCATTGCGGCGCGAGCTGCGCGCCCGCCGCCGCGCCATCCAGGGCAAGTCGCGTGCATTGGCCGCGCGCCAACTGGCCCGGCGCGTGGATGCAGCCGGGTGGCTGCGTCCGGGCTTGCGCATCGGGCTATACCTTTCGATGGACGAGGAGCTGGATACCTCTCCGCTGCTGCAGCTGGCCTGGCAGCGCGGCTGTCGCATCGCCCTGCCCCGCATCACCAGCATTCGCCACCATCGCATGCGCTTCCAGGACTACAACGGCATCGCTGCGCGCGGTCCATTCGGCATCCTCGCGCCGCACAGTGGTGCCTTGCGCAGCGCACGTGAACTCGACGTGGTGTTCCTGCCGCTGGTGGGCTTCGATGCGCGCGGCAACCGCATCGGCATGGGTCGCGGCTTCTATGACCGGCACTTCGCGCATCGCCTGCGCCTCGCGCACTGGCGCCGTCCCTTGCTCGTAGGACTCGCATATCAGCTGCAGCAGGTGGACTCGCTGCCCAGCCAAGCGCACGACGTGCCCCTCGATGCGATTGTGACGGAGTCCTCAACCCTGCGTTTCCTCCGGAGTGATACCTGAATGCGCTACTGGCTGATGAAGAGCGAGCCCTCGACCTTCGGCATCGATGACCTGGCCACGACCCGAGGCAGGACCACCAGCTGGGAAGGGGTGCGCAACTTCCAGGCACGCAACATGCTCCGCGACGACATGTCGGTGGGGGACCTGGCCTTCTTCTACCACTCCTCATGCCCGGAGCCGGGCATCGCAGGCATCGTCGAGGTGGTGCGCGCGGGCTACCCCGACCCGTCCGCGTGGGACCGCAAGAGCGAGTACTACGACGCGAAAAGCACTGAAAAAAAGCCACTTTGGTACACGGTGGATGTGCGGCTCAAGGAGCAACTGCCCGCCGTGCTGCCGCTTGCCACGCTGCGTGAACATGCCGAGGGCAAGCTCGATGGACTGCTGCTGCTCCGGCGCGGCAACCGGTTGTCGATCACTCCGGTGGAAGCCGCGCACTGGAAGTTCATCCTGTCGCTGCTGCGCTGATGAACGCATCGATGCGCTCCATGCGCATCACTCGTTCAGGTTCGCACTCGATGGACATCACCTCATGAGTGATGACGTGTTCAGGTTGCTCTCACGCAACGCTCGCTATCACGCTTGCTTGTAATTTAGCAACGCGTGTATATACTCGGTCCCCGGACTAA
>Ga0307515_10022570_pt1 | contig 11082 bp, 3 predicted proteins | sample 17_EM_MG_FD_194513 | JGI IMG/M metagenome (GOLD analysis project Ga0307515, IMG submission 194513) | Populus trichocarpa ectomycorrhiza microbial communities from riparian zone in the Pacific Northwest, United States - 17_EM | ecosystem: Host-associated > Plants > Roots > Unclassified | place... | reverse complement strand
TGGGGTGTCTGGGCCAACTTACGTGCACCACGACTAATTTCCGGACTCACTGAACACCCTGCAAGCCCAGTAGACAGGTAAGGCACCGCAAGGGTGACAGGTGTGCACAGAAAGAGTTAAACCTGGGTGCTGAGGAAGGAAACAAGTCCCTGCCATTACCGCAAGGCCACGAATTCAAGTTGGTTCTTTATGAGGACAAGCTTTATCGATGTGCACCTTGATCTTAATTTTAGAGTAAAGATGGTAAATCTTGACAAAAATAATTGTTTTAGAGTGTGTTTGGTATTGTGGTAGCTGTTGTGGTTGTGGTTTGAAAAAAATTGTTTTATAAAAATTTCTTTTGGTAGAGGTTGATTTGGTATTTATATATGTTTGGTTAAAACTGTGGTTGAAATTGAGGTTGAATAAAAAGTAGTTTAATGTATTTGGTTAAATATGCTTTTCAAATTAAGGTTACAAAATAACTAAAAAAGATATATATTAATATTGATGGTTTTTAATTTAAATATTGTAGATTTAATTACCATTATTACATCATTAAATAAATAATATTTTATATCAAATACTTTTTATTATTCCATTAACTTATCTACAATTTCATCACATATGAAATTCATCTGATAAGGACTATAGGTTCCATGGTTTTTTGAGCGTGCAACAAAATCAGGTAAAATATCATCAGAAATAAAATTGGAATTGCGATCAAATTCTATAAATACTACGTCATCATGCGATATTCTTTTAATTTATGTAGTGTTATTAAATAATATTAAACATTAGTTTTTTGAATGAAACATAATTTTAAAAAAATTAATTTTTTTTACCGGGTCGGACGCGGTCCAAAGAATTCTGCTCACGTGAATAGTGCAAAAAAAATTCACCTGGCACTGTTCACGTGAAGAGTGCCAGGTGAATGCTTCTCGCATTGCAGGTGAATTATAATTCACCTGGCATCACCTGGCATGGGTACTGTTATGAACAGTGCCTAGGTAAATAAAGAGAAGCAACTGGAGAGAAGCAGCTCCCAGCTACTTGTGCAAAACCCTGGTTTGATGGAAAAAATTATGGGCCACCAAACAAAAAACTATTTTTTTTATGTTACCAAACATTAGTTTACACGGTTTACTTTAAAAGCTAAAATTAAAACAAACACCATCTTAATCTTTATGTTTTGGGGCTTGTAGTTCGTTGTTTGGACTTGTTGACAATTGATCATTAGTTTGGTCAATCAATATGTGCTGAAAAGGTAAAATAAAGAGGAAAGGTTTAAATTGGATGTTAATATCTTTTTACCATAATCAAGATCAAACATGGTTGTGTATCTTGGTCAAGTATATATATGCCTAATGATTGTAATGTAAAATGAATGATTATGACACAAATAATTGCCAATTATTTTTTATAGTTTGAAGTGCAATGAATGATCTTTTATGCACCAACCAGAGCATTTCAATATGGACGGACAGTGGAAAAGACATGGGTAAATAAGAGGAATAAATTATTAAAATATCAAAGTAAAGATTGAGCTCAAGGTTCATCATATTTTCAAGATGTTATTTTGAGGATACTTTAGAGGGTAAAGATTTGCCTGCCATTTTATAGGAATTCTTTTAAAAAAAAAATTCAGAGATGAATGTAGAAAGTGAAGATGAACAATTGACAAGTGACCGTGACAATTTATATTTTTTCAAAATTCAAATAAGTGACTTCTATAGTCATTAATTTCTTGGTATTTTGATAAATATTTTGATAAATATTACTTTATTTTCAAAATAAATAGGAGATATTGTTCATATAAAAAATAAACAAAAAGACACGCCCATGCTTTTGTCTTGTTGAAATATGGTAATATATAGTTTTCTTGATAGGAAGATTTATGGCACGATTGGAATAGAACTAGAGGTTGATATTTGAGATAAAACATTTATAAACAATGGGCTAAGATGAACAAAATTTTGAGAATTGCTTAGAGAACAAGTAACCAAGATGAACAACAATTATAAATCACAGACCATAAGCCTTCATAGATTAAATCATGACTAGGTGGAGACATGTTGGAATTTTCTTTTTAACTTTGACAGAAAGTAGAGTTTTTCAAGTGTTGGGTTACTTATTTCTTCGTATAAGATGGATTAATAGTTAATGCCCTAATGAATGATTAATTTCTTGATTAAGGTTGACACTAGGTTGGTTGCTTTTCCTAATTCAGAGGACAAGAATTAGGGTTGAAGAGTATTATTTAAAGGAGACACCTCTTTGTAATTCTTTACTGTTTTATTTATATGTTTATATTTACAAGCTTTTTATTTATTTATTTATTTCTCTTACTTTCAAAGCAATCTAATAATTTCTCTTAGTCTTAGATATCAACATGCTCGATATTAACTTATATAATTCCTCGTAATAAATCTTCATTACTATGTGAACTAATAAATATTTTCTAGCCAACATGTCCATTTGGCCTATAACTAGAAGAGTTGACATTAGTTTTATCATATGATCAATTTGCATGATATTCATCAAACCTCTTGGTTTCCTTATTAGTACTAAAGTAAACAATATTTGTTTCTAGATTGGAGTAACATTTAAAGGATTGTTGATTGATTTGAAAATAATTGTTTAAGATTTAATGAAACCTTGTGATACAAAATTGGTATAGGGTTCATGACTATTTACTTGGTTAACATAATTATTTCATGCACGGTATGAATAATGCTTGTTTGAAATTATAATAATTGATAAATCCATACTTATTTGAAGGTTTGTGTTAAATCTACATCTTGTTTAGTTACTTTTTACTGGTTAAATCCTAAATATTGATTCTAACTTTTAATTGATAATATAAAAAGCATATAAAAAAATTCAAAGATGAAAATATGCTTTTCGTTGAATTTTCTAGTTTTCAGTGTGTGTGTGTAAAGCGCTTAAAACTTAAAAAAAAAAAAAAGTAGAGATAAATTTTTGGAGACGTTAATAATTAAGCAGACCATCCATAGGGCCAATAATAGAGGCAAAGTGCATTTCGTTCGGCAACTCCATCACAATCCAAAGTAAAAGCCTATGGTTACTGTCTTAAGGTAGACAAGAAAGAAAAAGCATCCGTGTGAGTCTAGCCCGTGTTCAAGGGAAACTAGACTTGTGAGTTGTGACAGATCAACAATTACTCTCACTTGGATTCCATCGACATCAAATACACATGGGCGGTCTTCCATGCCATGTCTTCTCGAAATAACTCTAGAGAATGGCTACCTTATTTGTTTTTTCTCTGTTTTTTTTCTATTTTAAAGAAGAGGTACAGATACCATCTCTTTAATATATGTTTTCTCCTCCTGTTCATCCTCCAATCAGAGGTTTGCCGTTCCCAGTATGAGGTAGACGCATCCACAAATAAAAAGACGGGTGTTGATGTAAATGAGTGTGTGCTAGCTAATACCTAGGAGCGATATTTATGATTTTGGGTCCCTTTAGGTGTCGTCAATGCCCAACTCCAAAGATTTCTATGTAGCTGGAATGAACTTGTAGCAATCCAAACGCCAAAATATTTGGTTTTGTCAAAGTTTAGCAGTTGATTCTATTCTGATGGTAGAATGGCTTGAAAGGTAGACGAAATTGGCAAAATAAATTGTCCTCTTTGGAGTCAGCTCACGCAAAATCAAAAGTACTAAACTAGCAGAATTTAGAGCAAGGAAGTGGTCCACTTAGGAAACTGGATTTTTGGAGGAAACAACACACACAAAAAAATTTAATCATCTACTTAAAAGTTTAATATCTATAAGCTTATTTCTGTTGAGATTAATGAATTTGTAGACTCTACCCTCTACTCTATAGAATTCTGTCTTTTCTTTTTCGGTGAGATACCGGTGCATTGAAAAGATGCACCAAACTTTGGAAAGTGAATTTATTAGCTACCGTTATAGCTCCATTCATCTTGTTCATGGACACAATGTATGTTGTTCAAAACACTAATCTGCAATTAATAAGAGGCCCATGATTGAAGCGGGAAATGAAGACCCTGTGACAAACGCAACCATCTTCTGGTGATGAATACCATGGGGTCCAAAACGAAGACACAACAGCTATGGAGGCTTCTGAGTTTTGGGTTCTACTTCACTAGGTTGTTAGAGGGTGTAAGCTCATATGGTCATGTTAATAAGAGGTCCATGAGTTTGATATTGAGGGGAGAATTTTATTTTGAGCAAGCCCACTAAGTCATGAACTTAGGCATGCAGATTGCTGCGCTGGCTGAAAATAAAATTCTACACTCGACACAATCTGGTATGAAAATGACACTGCAGTGTATATGCATGCATAAGCCCAGGAATTAGTGGGGTTTTCATGTTAACCACATTTCATAAGCAAAATACCTAAACGGAATATGGTTAAGAAACACTTTTCATTAGCATTAGCCCTAAGGATCATCATTATAATGCGTAGAGAGGCAATCAATCAAGAAGATTACCTAGCTAGCTCCAGAGGCCCGAAGACATCTACATTGCGGAACAACAGCTGGAAGTATTCCAGAGAAAATGTTGCTGTAGACCTTAGTTACTGCAGGAGTGAAAAATGACCTCTCACTGATCAATACTCAGTCGTGTAGGCTTGTATCACCTCACCATGCGAGTAGCATCTCGTATTTGTGATTGGTGGTGATTGTACGGACACTATCACGTTCAGAATTATTCAGCTCCTTACATACAAATTGCTACTGTAAAATCCCACTTTCAGCTCTTCACATTCCTTACATTGAGCCTTGTTCCATCAGCTTTCTAACTGTATCCCTGAGTAAAAGCGTTGTCCCTGTCACAGCACAAAAGTCCATCAAAAACCCTCTTCTGCCTTCAGCGTCCTAGAGGCTTTTCAGTTTTCACTGCATAACACTTAGAGGAAGAAAGCTCTCAAATATCCCAGTCTTCCCTTGATCCCCACTGGCAATCTTAGAAGAATTAACATTCAGGTCATTTCATCCATTACAAGACCTTACATTACCAGTAGTCCTTGCAGGAGCATTTCCCCTCGACAAAATGATGGAATCTGTTTGAATCTCTCAAGATGACAGGTCTTCTGGTGATGTTAGATACAAATTTCATAAATATATGGCAGTCTGCACAAGTGCGAATGTTCTTTATAATCCTTATAGGTGTTACTCCATGAGGCTTTTTGATTAAACCATATGCAAGAGCAAGTTTTTCACTGTGGTAATTGATGGATTCAAGTTTCTCATCCTCCCCAAAATCATGTAGAACCAAGTTTGTATTAGGACTAAAACCTGCTTCCTGCAGTTTCCTTATCAATCTGTTAAGTTGCACATGAATTATTTTTGCATCTGGATGAGTTCGATCATCTGCTACAAACTTATGGACTTCATTGTCAATCTCAATCCAACTGTAAGCAGAAAACTTTTTAACATGCTTGGACTTCATTAGAGATCTAATAGAAGCAACATCTTTCCATCTTCCACGAGCAGCATACATGTTAGACAACATGATGTAAGGCACAGCATTGAATGGATTCAATTCAATTAGGCACCTAGCCGCCATCTCCCCATGTTTAATGTCACCCTTCATTACACAAACTGATAAAACCGTAGTCCAAATTAAGGAATTTGGTTCCTGCGACATACTACTAATCAAGTCAACTGCTTTATCCATGTGCCCTGAACGTCCAAAGAGATTGACCATGCACGCATAATGATCCGGAGTAGGTTCTAACCCATGTTGATCACTCATTGAAGAAAAATATTCCTTCCCTTCTTCAACCAAACCAGCATGGACACAAGCAGATAGAACACCCACAAACGTTACACTATCTGGTTTCAAATTTTCTTCCAACATATTCTCATAAAGGGACAAGGCCTCCAAATCCTGTCCATTTAATGCATAACCCCCAATCATGGAATTCCAAGAAACCACATTCCGAGTTTGCATCGTACTAAATATAGTCCAAGCATCCCTAGTGACTCCACATTTGCAATACATATCAACAAGAGCGCTAGACACAAGCAAATCATCATTAACTCCCATAAGAAATGCTTTTCCATGAATAACCTGACCATGATACAAAGAAGCTAATTTGGCACACGAGCTAACCACACTCGAGATAGTATAACCATCTGGCCTGGCATTCTCTAACAACATCTCACTAAACAACAGCAACGCATCCTCTTCCTTTCCATTTTGCGCACAACCCACAATCATTGTTGTCCAACAAACTTCATCCTTCTCTCTAATCTCACCAAACACCTTCCTTGCTTCATCAATATACCCACCTCGAATATATGCACCAAGAACACTTGAAACTGTAACCTGATCGGGCTTCAAATTTGACACCTGCATTTCATGAAACAAATCAATGCATTTCTCAGGCTGCCTGTTTTTCAAGTACCCAGAAATCATCAAATTCCATGTTACCACATTCCTAATCACCATTCTATCAAACAACCTCCTTGCCTGATCAATCTCCCCGCACCTCGCATACAAATCAGTTAAAGCATTACAAACAAACACATTGCCACCTAAATCACAAATAATAATCCTTCCATGAATCTGCTTTCCTCTCCTTAAATCCAACAATTGCGTACACGCATTTAAAACACTGACATGGGTATACTCTGTGGGCTTAAGCCCTTCCTTCTGCATCCTCAAAAAAACACCCAGTGCCGGGCCTGCACGCCCATTTCCTGCAAAACCTGAAATCACCGTATTATACGATACTGAGTCACGAGAAGGCATGTTATCAAAGATAACCCTTAAATCCTCGACTAACCCGGATTTCGCATACAAAGAAAGCATGGCATTCCACGAGAAATTATCTCTTTGGGTCATTTCATCAAACAGTTTCCGAGCATGAGAGATTTCTCCTGATTTTGCGTACAAGTTGAGAAGACGATTGTGAATGAAAGTGTCATTGGGTTTAAACAAATGAAGGTCCATGTGGGATTTCAATCTCTTGGCTTGATCAACATCACTGGCTCGAAAGCATTCGAGTGCAAGGCGAGTGTAGCATTCATGACTTGCTGGTCCGTTAGTGTACAGTGTGTCTATTGCTTGGCGAAGCTTGAGTTTGGAATTCATACTTTCCGGTGGGGCTTCGAATTTGAATTTCTGTTTCTTCTGTTACGTGGGTCATGGTCTACGTGCCTAGCTACTACATGGACGCTAGATGGGCAGCTCAAGTTCTAAAATTAGGGTGCAGTCCTACTTGATGTTATACTCACCTATGTTCTTAAACCCAATTCGGTATGCTGGGTTGACCTAGAATCTCGCCAGTCAAAGCCCAAACAATAATCTTTGTTGCCATGATGTTGTTTAGGTATTGGCTCAAACAACAATACCCATGCTACTTGGCCCAAACCCAAATGATCATACCTGGTACCATAAAATATTCTCAACTCTTAGCACTTCACATTTTTTTTAGTCTCGAAAACTCAGGACACAGTGAATTTTTCTATGTTTTCAATGACAAATTCCTTACATATGCAAATTTAGGGTTGGCACCACAATTTTAATCAATTGTGATAGTGTACACAACGCAACACTTTTTATCCATGACTAGAAGTCATGCCCACGCGCTATTGCTGACTTGTGGTATATTTATACGTTATCGTGAACTTATTAAAAAAATATTAAAAAAAATTATATGGCAAAAGACTGTTACAATCTACAATATTTTCAAGAAAAAAACTACATAGATAATTTTAGAAAAAAAAACATAAAAAAACCATGTAGGGAAACACTGTAGCAATCTATAGTGTTTTGTGAAAAAATATACAGTTGTAATTCTCAAACAGCTCAATATTAAAAAAATAAAATTGACAAAGATAATTTTGAAAAAAAAATCATAATAAAAAAAACCATGTGGGGAATGACTGTAGCAATCCACAATGTTTTTTTTTAAGTACAAAGCTAAATTCTCAACTAGCTTAATATTAAAAAAATAAAAGCAACAAAGATAATTTAAAAAAAAAAGCATATAAAAAAACAAAAATTATAAAACAAAAGAAAAGAAAAAAAAAAGACCCATGTAAGGAAACACTATAGCAATTCACAATATTTTATGAGGAAAGTTACAGTTGTAATTCTTAACCAGCTCAATATTAAAAAAATAAAATCAACAAAAATAATTTTGAAAAAAATCATTAAAAAAAACATAAAAACCATGTGGGGAAACACTGTAGTAATTCACAATGTTTTAAAGAAAAAAACTACAAAGTTAAATTCTTAATCATCTCAATATTAAAAAAATAAATTCAATAAAGATAATTTTAGAAAAAAACATGTGAAAAAACACTGTAACAAAACAAAAATCATATGGGGAAACATTATAGCAATCGACCATGTTTCAAATAAAAAAATTATAAAGCTGAATTCTTAACCAGTTCAATAATAAAAAAATAAAATCGACAAAGATAATTTTGAAAAAAAAAACACAAAAACACAAAAAAAAGAAGATAATTTTGGCAAAAAAACAAAAACAAAAAAGAAGAAAAAACATGTGGGGAATGAAAAAAAAAAAAAGGAAAGACTACAGTACTTTCCCAACGCGTTTTATAATATTAGTTAATAGGCGCCTCTTTCTCTACCAATTGTTATTTCTAGCCAACATGTCACTAATGTTAATCAACCTTCTCACCAATGATAGTGCAAGGCATTACAACCAATAGACATCAATATTTCCATCAATTAATTGTTGTGCAATTCCTCACGTATCAAGATGAGTTGATGTAACATGAGTTTATAAATATTTTACGTCACCAGATAAACAAAAAAGATCTTTATACTTAAAATTCTCTCTACAACAATTCAATCTATATATTTTCTCTCAATATACTTACTGATTTAAGCATCAGAGAGTCTGTCGTCCCACAAAGGGTTGTGTTTTCTATGTGAATTTTCACCATCAGTCAAGCCCAACAACGAAGCACATATATGTTTCAAACTCACTCCCAAGATCATGACCCATGAAAAACCCAATTTTTGTGTGATTTTTTTCCTAACTTCATCAATGCCACCGTTTGTGGTGACGTGGACATAAGTTAATTCATTCTTATTTCACATATTTGCACCAAAAATGCTTTTTATGGTTGACAAAACTCTAGTATAAGGGAAAATAACTTATCTCCCTACTGTAAGAACTTCAGCTCCCCCAAGTCTCCAAAAACTCTCCCATGAGGTGTAGATGCTCAATAATGTTATTGTGGCGATGCACATGCATCTTTGCGCTCCTTCTCCTGCACAACAAAAAGGTACCATTAAGGGTTCATTTGTTTTATGTTAAATATTTTATAGAAAAATATTTATATTTTCCTGTGTTTGTTTTTGAAAAAAATCCTCCAAAAAAATGTTTTTCTATGTTTGTTTCCCATAAATATTTTACAAAAACAACTGGTGAATAAAAAATATTTTATAGTCAATCTTCAAACTTGATTCATTTATTAGAAAATATTTTCAACTCATGAACTAATGCTCTCACTCAAAAGGAGTTAAACATATCATTATCACACAAGATGCTCCAAACGATTCATTCTTCATCTATCTCCATCTTAGTCTCACTCATGCACCAAAAAAAATCTAGGCATGAGATAAGCTCAATAACTCTACGAGTTCACGATCAAGAACATAGCTCCCACTAAATGTAAGAATCCTTTCTTTGTCACATAATATTGCACACTCAAGTCTTCAAAGGCTATGTCTCTGCAAATGTTGGCCTAAACAAATATGAATGACTTACAAACTTATGAGAGCATATACAAAATTGAGAAGCATCCTAGAGCTAATCATATAAGATAGTGATGTTATGTGCAAAGTTCATCTAATAACACTTCGTGGATCTGTATAAGCATGATATCATATTCTGGAGCCTAAACCTATTCTTAACTTTCATGATCTTAGCTTTAAACTCATATCTCACTTCAGCATAAGCATTCTAGCAATACAAAAAAGCACAATAAAGCTCTTTGTCATCACATAACGAGAAGATAAAATCATCAGGGCTTATCTTTAAAGGTTCAATGAAGAAATGTTCAATATGAAAACACTTATTTAGCCTATTTCCATAAAAACCTTGATTAATGAAGTTTATAAATATTCTTTATGGGAAAGTTGGTCCAACCAAAATAACATTTTTTGTTTGAACAATATAATGGATGATTATCTATAGAGATATTTTTTAACATTTTATATATCTCGAATTCTTTGATTAAAAAAGATAAATTTCTCAAGAACAATGTATCACGTGTGCAAAATTTTAATGTTAAGATTGGGTATAAATAATGAAAGTATGAAATTCAATTTTCAACCTTATACCTACAACAACGAAACAAGTTTTGCAAAATATGGGGTTTTCGCTCTATTTTTTATTAGTTTCCAATGTTTTTTTATATGTTATTCAATTATTTTGTGATGTTGTTAGTTTTAATTTTTTTTTAGGATATTCAATTTATTTATTTGTTTGTTTGTTCAATTTCATCTATTTTTTTGGACTTCTTAAGTTTCTGAAAATTAATTTTCACTTTCATGTTTTTTTTTGTTGTTTTTAAAGGGATTTTTTAATATAAAAAAATGACTAAAAGTCATGTGGAAGAAAATAGAAGAATACCATTATTATATAAGGATATTTTGATATATTATTTCTTTTATCTTTTCTCTAAACACACTGAAATGAGTTGCTAAAATTAGTAAAAAGTTAAAGGGAATGTATTAAAACTATCATCAAGATGCTTGGGAGTGTAGTAGCGATTGTTTTTTAAAATGATTTTCACTCAGAAATATATCAAAATAATATATTTTTTATTTTTTAAAAATTATTTTTAACATTAATATATCAAAACGGTCCAAAAACATTAAAAAAAATAATTCAAATTTTAGCCCACCCCGTTTAAAAGACAATACCAAACAGGGCTTTAAACTTTCATGTAAATGGTCAAAACCGCTAACTTAAAGTGGGACTTTCTAGCAAGTTCATTCTCCATTGAGACACACTTCTCTCTATATCATCATCTGTATATGGCAATGAATAATCATCGATAATTAATAGCAAGTAGCTACTGCTAATTTTTATTTTTATTTTTATTTTATTATTATTATT
>Ga0307515_10022569_pt1 | contig 11082 bp, 9 predicted proteins | sample 17_EM_MG_FD_194513 | JGI IMG/M metagenome (GOLD analysis project Ga0307515, IMG submission 194513) | Populus trichocarpa ectomycorrhiza microbial communities from riparian zone in the Pacific Northwest, United States - 17_EM | ecosystem: Host-associated > Plants > Roots > Unclassified | place... | reverse complement strand
TTCAGTTGATGCTGAGCTTCTTTTGCAAATTTTTAGCTTTTTTTTTCTAATTTCCCATTCAGATGTGCTGTAAGTGGTTCTGGAAAGATTACAATGCTTGTTCTAGAGAAGCTTATTGGTTATGGCGCTCTTCCAATCACAGTATCAGGTACATTTAGTTGTCCTTGAATATTTTATACAATCAAATTGAGTGATGGGCTCCAGCATGTCAAATTAGTTCCCAAGTCAAAATACCTCAACAAGAACAAGCTATGTTGATCATCACAACTCACAATATCTATATGACCTTTGAGTTTTAGTTGATAAGGAATGTAAGGTTCTTCTATTTCAACTGCATCTCTCAAAAGTGTTTCTTCCATCTTATGTAGAAGACTTGCAAGAGGAGTGATGCCTTCAAGGTTTTGCAGGTCTTTTATCTTGCATCTCGTCAACAAGCATAAAAATACAGAAAAAGCTTTCTATTTCTTTTCACAATTTTGTTTATTTGGTTCTTCCACTTTCAGTATTTCTGATATTTAGGGGTTAATGGCCATAGTGCAGTTGAGGTTTTGCTGCGGAGGATTATTTGAGTAGCAACTCTTGTAACATTTATCAAAATATTGGACAGATTCAAAGGGATATTTGGTGGATGAGGATGGATTTGATTACATGAAAATATCTTTTCTGAGAGATATCAAAGCGCAGAAGAGAAGTTTGCGGTGTGTTTTCCTTAGTCATCATTAATCTTGTTGCTGGGGTGATTTGTTAACATTTTATGGTGTTATTATAAATGTGAAACCTGCAGAGACTACTCAAAGACTTGTGCTCGATCAAAGTACTATGATGAAGCAAAACCTTGGAGTGTAAGGGGTGATGTTGCATTTCCTTGTGGTTACCAGAATGAAATCGATCAATCTGATGCCATTAATCTGGTTAATTCAGGCTGTCGTATCCTTGTACAAGGTAGGAGTTACCAGCGTAATCCCTTATGGAATTAATATTTCCTCCTTCATGACTTTCAAACTGGTGCTGGAGGGATAGGTTATTTCAGTTAACTTGTGCGCCATAAATATTCAATACACGTTGAAAAAGAACAATGACATGAATTTATGTTTGACATATTATGACTCCACCCCATGCTCTGGGGATGAATGTTGACCAAGCATAACTTTTGAAAAGAAATGCATCTTATCATGATTATGAAGTAGGCTTGTTTCCTTTATTTTTTTGCATGGGGAAGGTTCTGCTACTATTCAAAAGATTGTAGAAGTCCAGGGGCGTAGGTCTCAAAAATCATTGAAACTTGAATAATTGTCATAGTTCCAACTTCTCTGAAGAGTGCTATTTTTCAGGGCTTGATGTAGGACTACTTTGGATTTTTGTCCCACAAAGGGTTGTGGTGAGCCGGGGTTTGTAATTTGCAGAATTAGGGTTGACTAGTTTCGTCAAGCGTAGCCGTGGCCAAATATGGTCTCAAAGCTGTGTTGCACTTGCAATCTATGTTAGAAAGTTGAAGGTGGATTGAAAAGACTGGTCAGTTTATCATTGTTTGTGCAAGATGGGTTTGAGTCTTCACAATTTTATTCAGCCTATTTATATGTGCTAAATCAGTAATACACCTGGGTGCAGGTTGTTGCTGGGGAGCTTGAATTAAACCATGAGTGCAATTTGCTGAACTGGTCACCTGAGGACTTTGAATCTAAATTGCAGGTAAGGCTATTTTGCTTTTATATTTTTTCATGTTTTGAATATTTTCTAGCTGGAATGGGATTTTCTTAAAGCTTGGAGCTTTGTGCTCAAACTGAGAAGCTATGTAATCTGCTTGCAAGAACCACCTTGTTCAGATTTCCTTCTAAAATGACTCCAAAATAATCAACTCAAAGCTGTAAAATATTTATTTCTGGTCCAGACAGCAAATTAGATTATAATGTTTGAAGTGGCATGAAGTGTTCTTAAGGGATCCTTCTCACTACATTACTACATAATGACTAGTGTTTAGGTCTGTGTTGGGGTTCAGTAGGTGGATCCGCTCTTTGTGGGTTGTTGGTTGTACTTCATTCCTATATTCTCCTTTCTGATGACTGATGAAAATATACCTGATGAACATTATACATTGTAGTTTGGTTGGATTTTCTTTTTTATTGATGTATTTTATGTGGATTTTCCAATTACTCCTCCTAATGGTAGGAAGCAATGAAACAGATCTACCAAAGAGCCCTGAAAGCAGCAAGCGATTTTGGCTACCAAAAGGAGAGTCCCGAGGAAGCGCCTTATCATGTCTATATGAGTTGTGATCCAAGCGACCCATAGCAAGCAGTTGGGGAACGAGTGTCAGTCTGAAAATTCCAACGTAAAGCAACTTGAGGGCTCTCATGTTTCACGATTTATATTATTATGCAATGAGTTTTTGATTTTTGTTTCTTACTATATGATATTATCACACGGTGTGCTATGTATCAGAAACTAGTTATTGAGGTGTTTTCCGTTAAGAGTCTAAGTCTAACAAGTACAGTTTTGAGACGCCATGGTTAGAAGAGTTGATGGTCTGGTGACTTGGTTCAATCTACTACGCTCTTCAAAAGTTGAATCCGTGAAGGTTTTCATGATGTTGTTTACAGTCCACAAATTCATGAATTGAGAACACGTCTAGTGACTTTGTGAGCGTAACAAGTGTGATAGGTTTAAAAAGCCTATTCACTGAAATTAGTTTAGACGCGTCAGTGTTTGGTTTTATTTGTATCGTTGTAGGGAGATTCTACAGACCACCGAAGGCCAAAATGATGCGATGCATGAAATTATTTTGAGTCTGCATCACGAGAGATCTATTATTTTCCTTACCTGCCTTTTCATCCTCTGTTCTTCTCAGGGCGTTGGTGCACGGAGCTGTGTTCTCTGCTTTTCTAACCATTGCTCAAGCCATGTCTGATCAAGGATGCGTATAGAAGTCAAGTTGTATGATCTCTGAAGAGGGCACTCCTTGGCATAAAGATGATTGATCATTATCGACACCGTGCGGATCCTTAATGCCAGGGAAGGTAATCGGTGGGGGGTTTATTACAACATATTTATTGTGAAAATATCCGTAGTTCTTGTGGAGAATAGAAGGACGCCAGAGCCCGAGGGGGTGTGTGTTCTATTCTGGACCCATTAATCAATCCAGATGTTGCAGTCTTGTGAAATATTAGAATACTGTGATTAGAAATAAAATCAATCATTCATCGTTGCTATTCCGAGAAAAATGCTCTCCTTTGCTTTATGTTCTGATCTTTTCAACTCATGGATTTGGAATCAACAACACACTTAATTCATGAATTTTGTCATGCTGGAGTAGTTTTTAACCAGCTCGGTAAGTCGAAAAATGCTCATTTACATGTATCTAGTGGCGCAAGAGAAGGATGTTCTCCTTCATCCATCGGAGCCCCATCTCAAACAGTAGAAACGAACAGATCCTTGCTGTTTGTCAGCCATTGCGAATCTGCATCTTCAGTATAGGTTTCCATTTATTGGAATGAAGCCTTTATGTGCTGGAGCTCGGGATTGAGACTTGTGAGAGGCTTGGAAGGCTGGATATGTCACGCCGTCGCTGCTTACCATGACTTTATTTTCACGTTAACAATGTCCACATGTAATGGTAATGAATTAACTTAGCAAATAGAGTACTTCGATTCATGTGCAAGATTTTTCTCAACTTGTTCTAAATTCTGGATTGCATCTCTACATTAACCCCTCCTGCCCCTCCCTTGAACAAAAGGAAATCACTCGGATCTACACATCCCTCTTCCTCACTCAATAAATATATAGGGGAGAAGGAGATAAATACGTGTAGGACAACGCCCAGAAAGAAATTAAATTTTCAGCCGATAATGCCCATACACTTGCCTTCGACAACCTTAATTTCAACACCAAATACTTTCATTTACGCAGCTCTCCTTGAAGCATGAGAAGAGTCAGATTTATCCGCCAGATAGTGCTCAAGCATATCTTCTTCATCATCTGCCATTACATCAAAGAAAGGACATACTTCAAAAGGATGCATGTGATAAAGTTCCAACATTGAAATTCAAGTTACCAAATAAAATTTCCATGCCAATAAAATGCCAAAACTATATAAATTGTAGACCAAGAAGATAAAGAATCACCTTCAAAATCGTCGTCATCAAAATCAATTTCTTCCTCATCTTCCTCATCAGATCCTTCATTGACTGCTACTGCACCTTTCTGCAGAAGGGACTCAACATGTTATTTACCTTTTAGCATAAAAGAGGTTCAGTTAGAAATTGGAATGCAATTTCTATCTAAAAATGAACCCTTCTCTATGATAGACATCTATTGAGATGTGCCAGCAAAAGATGTATGAGAGAATTCAAATTACTTTAGAAACATTTAGTAACATTTTAGGTCTGTGATTTAGAGCGGCCAGTAAAAATGACAATCAATATATCGAGCCATCCCAGTGCTAACAATCTAAATCAGAGTTGACCTCAAATGTTACTAAATGCCTTTAATCAAGTGAAATAGCCAACTCAATGAAAGGATGAATTAATGACGTCTAAGAGCATTGATGGTTCATCTTGATTCATATTTCTTGACCAAAAATAAAATTTCATCAGCCAAGGGCTAGCACTGGGGGGAAAAGAATAATGTTATTTAATCATCCAGTCCAAACTTGATTAAACATTATTGTATCATTAGTTGAAATTGAGCAAATGGGATATCATCTCTAACGCAGGTAGGGAAGCAATATTAGCGAACAGGATGACTGCTACAGCTCAGGTAGGGAAGCATTATTAGCGAACAGGATGACTGCTACAGCTCAGCCACCAAGAAACCATACATCATCAGAGATACTAAATATTTTAGATGCTATGGTTTAGAGCAGTCTATTAAGTGCACATTTTGGGAATATCATCAAATCTTAACATGGGAAATTGAATTGTGCATCCACTTTATAAGAGGGAGGAAAAGTCAGGGATAGCATACCGCTTTTCCACTTTCATACCACAGTCTGCCTGTAAGCTTCTTCTCCTTTGGGGCTGTGAGGGCAGACTCCGGCATCAGCCTGAAAAATGGTCCCAGACATTAGTCATGAATTAATGGTTGAACAAAAACTTATTCCACTGATCCGATTATAATCTAAGAAAAAAAGAGTTTACATAAAAAGCAGCACATGGTTTTTTGTGAGGTGAGATGTACAAGAAATCATCTGAAACTGCATATCCACTTTTCCTTACACGGTAGCATCACATGCTTGCTAATATAAAACGTAAAAAGACATCTATGAAACAAATGACTCAACTATATATTGCCCATAACATGAAGAACATCACTTGGAATAAAAAAAAGGCTTCTAGATTGTTTGTGATTTAAACTTAGTGCTAAATAGAAAATTGACAAATTAAAATAATGAGTAAATTGCAATACCACTCCCCCCCTCCTGAAAGTTTCGAAGTTTGACAAGAAACTCCTCCCCATTCAAGAAAATATTACACAAATCACCTTTTATGCCAAAATGCTCATACCATCAAATAGGGTAGTTTTAAACCTATTAAGGTCATTTTGGATATAAAACGCAGTTTTTGTTGTTTATTTAAAATATAGAAGGGGACATCTATCAAACATTCAAGCTTTGGGTAGTGCTTGTAATTTCAAGACACCACTGGGGGTAGTATAAACATAAAAGAAGGCTTCTTCAATGAGATGAACAAACCAATTCACTCTTGTAGTGTATTCGAAATGAAACCTGTTCTTGTTGAAGTTCCACAACTAGTCTTGGCAAACTCCGATGAACAAGCACCTTTATTCTCTTCTTTTCTCCTGTTCTTTATACAAGCAAATAGAACCTATAGGTGGGTTGTCCATCCTAATGCATGGTAAGTCTACTGTATGATTAGTCTTTTGCTTGGCATGAAGTCAACAATTCTCTTGCACATGAGAGCAAAAAAATATTTTGAAAGTTACCTCCTAAAAGTAGCAAATGATGCTAACTTCTTCAAGGTTTGACCACCTCCCTCTATCGAATTGTTTTCAAAGTGAACATTAACAAAAAAGCAAATTGAGAACCAGCAACCTTATCTAATTAGAAATAGTTAGCTTTAGACCCATCAAGTTCTAAAATCATTCAACTATCAGTTTGCAGCAACAATCCGTTGCACAAGTTTTGCAATTGAACTGTGTCAAGACAAGCCCACCATCAAACTAGACAAAGGTAGTCGGCCTCACAGAAATTATTAAATTCTTCCAAGTCAACCTCATGAACATGATAGGCGACCCTAACACTCGCTCCATACCCTATGAAAAAAGGGTAGCTATGCCAACTAACAAATTTTATTTAGGGCTAGGAAAACACCACGACACAATAACGACAAACACAAACAATAAATATGATGGTTTTGTTTCCTAACTGTGGACGGTAAGGTTTCAAGGTTAGAAACATATCCAAATAACAGAATTGAAATGGAACCTTGACCCTGAAATATAGTGTTCAAATAATAGGACTTACTTGGCTCGCTCAAGGGCCAACTCTGCTTCAAATATTTCTCTCCAAGCCAGAAATGTCTCGACAGTAACAGGTTCTCCATGTGGGACAATTACCTGTAAATGGATTAACGAGCAAGAAGTGGCTTCTTAAGAAAATAAAAATGACATCAGCAAACATCTGAAATTATCAATGCACAGTGATTTGGTAAGCTTTTGAGATCAAGTGGACATATCTTGGAATGCTAAATTATGTTTTCACTTAAATCTAGTAAGAATGCAGCCAACAAAAAAGAAAAATTCACAGAGGAATACATACATCATCTTTAGCTGCCTCTTCGTTTTCAATGTCCTCATTGATAGCATCTTGACAATATCTTTCAGACAGCCACTCTTTAGCAGATGTAACTAGTGTGTAGACCATCGCCATACCAAGATTTTCGAATGACTATCAAGTCAAATTATTAGCATAACCTCACAGTTTCCTGAATTGTATATTCACTTTATGGTATAAACATATTTTACCAAACAAAAATAAACAGCTTATACATTTAGAGGGTAGATTTTAGTTCTTATAGCTATCCTTATCCCAGGGAATCAAGGATCTAGACTTGAATATTTTGCTGCTCTACAGAATTTACACTTTCGTACTGCCCCATGTCATCTCAGTTCTTGCTCTTCTTAAGTGTTTTTGAGGCTTTTTCTGTTGTATTTACCCAATCACTGTCTCAGGGAACACATCATGAAGAGAGTGCATTAACATTCCTCGGCATTTCCAAGCATGAGAAATTGTTAGACACAGCTCCATCATATGAATGATACCTCCATAGCTTGACTACATTCTTAAAAGGTACAGTAAAAAATCAAAATATAGAGTTCAAGTAATTACCTCTTGCTCAAGCTTTTCTTTCAAAATTTTAAGATAATCTGCTTGGATACCTCGTATGCTGGAACAGAGAGGAACAACAATCAGATGTCTCTGGGCATGGTTCATCTATATAATACTCCAATTATAGGTCATACTTTTATCACTTCACAGTAGTCATTTTGATACATGTTACATAAGTATCACCCAGCTCTTGCACCACACAGCCCATCAACTGACTTAACAAGATAGGTGGTTCAAACACTTTCTGGGTGCATTTGAACGTTTAGCAAAGCGGCAAGAACTCAACAGCCTTTCTATGATCATTTTATTTTTGTAGGTCAGACTTTCTAATGGGTGAAAAGAATACTTTCGAAATAGCACTTAGTGCAGGTTAGCTGCCTCTATGGCTTGCACTTCAAAATTGATATCCTGTCAGTGCTTATACTATAAAATAATGAAAATAAATGTGAAAAAAAAAGTCTACTTGCAAAACACCAAGGGATTCTGTTTCATGAAAATTAAGTTTAAGATTTCTATGGTTTCATGAAAATAGCATTTTAATGAAAACCTATGCACAAGCCACAATGAATTTACAAAGTATTTCCATTACACTGTCAACATAGAGAAATATCAAGGTTGATATGGAGACTCTACAGAAGAAGAAACCAGTAGCATGCAATAACTGTATATCTAGTCACTTTTGCTGCAGGTAACCTGGTTGCTGTACCACTCTCATTAAAGGCCTTTTCACGAGCTGCTGGCTGTAACTAGATTTTGGAGATGACAGCGCAGCAGTGGAAACAACATTGTAGCAGAGACATGTACACAAGTTGATGCAACCATGGAAAAAGGAAGCTAGTTTTTCTTGCAATTTTCAGATTGGCAAATGCAGCTTCTCCTTATGAGTTGTGAGTTGTGAGTTGTGAGTGGTGAGTGGTGCACATGAGGCATCATAAATAAAAAGCTTCAAGTCTTTCAATAAGGTCACTACCTTACTGATTCATGATCAAATTATCTTATTGTTTCAGGTTTCAATTTTTGGTAATTCTGCGACCACAATTTCCTTCTGTATTTTGGCACTTTGGTCAATTTTCTAAGGGTTTTATGAATCTGAGGTTTATTTTCTCTAGGTCCAAGTCAGTCTTGATATTGACAATAAACTTTCCTATACAGCATTCCGAAATGTCCATGAATACTCAAGCCTTCTAGTTATTTGCTCAAAACCTTGATGGCAAAACTCTAAATATTATAATCTGGGTCCAAGGCATGTGTGCCTCTAATGTCTTCACCTCCCCCTCTCTTATTTCTCTCTTTCTTCTTTTTTAATCTTTCAACTCAATTGGATTTCAGAAGAAGGTAGCCAATAGGAAAACAGTGGTCCTCTGCTGTTACATGTTTGTGTGGTATTTGAGAAGCATTTAACAAATCAAGGAAAGCACTCAGAGAGCAAAGTCGAGCTCCACAGACAAAAAAAAAGTAATTTTCTTTCAAGTAATACATTTTAATTTTGAATAGAGATAGAGAACACTAAATCAAAAAAAGAACACCTCCAAATAGGAATGTCTGCAAAATGTACATACTAACCTCTTCACATTCAAAAGTGGTGGCTCATCTGGATACTTTACTGTGTGGGAGAAAACTAGACCTAGCTGAACTGCAAAAGAAATGGGAAAGAACTTAATAAATAAATACTCAAGTCTGATCAAAGGAGGGCACCCACCAAAACAGTCCTAAAAGCAAAACATGAAGTTGAATTTAACAGGATGGCTATGGCAGTTTCTTAAAGTCTGTAGGAAGCTGGGATAACCTTCATTTACTGATCTAGCAAAAATCAAAACATGTTTATTGCACCAAAATAAAGAGAATAACCTGGAATGTCAGTAGACTCATCCGTGTCATCATCCTGTTGACCACAGAGCAAAGTATTACATGTGAAGAAAAACGAACAAATTAATATTTTCCAGCCAGTGCTAAAATACAAAGAAAAAAAAAACTTAAAAGAGTGATCCAATCTGATAGAATGGATGTAAAGTAAGAAGAACAAACCAACCAACCTGTGGAGAAATTATTATTTGGAAGCAACGATTAGAAGTATTTAAGCCACTCTCGCTAGAATGAATTTCTGCCATTGCATATCATTAGTTTGTTTACTAGGGGAAAAAAGAAAGAAAGAAATAAGGTACCTTCGAACTCATCCATGAGTATGGCTTCCAATGCTTCAATTTCCATCTCCTGCTCCTGTCCATAGTCTGCCAATTCGTTTCATTCAATCAATCAATCAGTTCTTAACACATAGATATAAACATGCCCCATTGCTGCAGCGCAGCACAACACTCCTATACTTGGAAGGAACTGATTATCAACCAACCAATATATGTAATCATAAACAATATATTCAAAAAAACCCATTAAGAAAATCAAAGGAAATTACCAGTCATGGTCGATAATTTGCTTTTTTATTGAATGTCAATCTCTCTCTGTATCTCAGTTTCTCCAGCGGGCCGTCGCTATCTTTTCTTTGCTATAGAAGATTAACGCCGACTACTCAACAAAGCCAAAACCTAATAATGCAACCCGGACCGGGATTTAAAACAAACCGGGTCCCAAATTTAAGATTTTATTTTGTTACCTAAAAAGAATTATTAAATGTTTCGTTTATTTATAATTACTAGATTTAATACCTACGCTACATACATAAGATTCTAAGTTGATTTTTATCATAACATAAAAATATATCAATGTTATGCATGTCTATTATAATATCATACATTGAGTTTCTCAAATATCATTACACGCAATAAAAATAATAAAATAAAATTATTCATGAGTCTTTAAAATCTTAATACACAAATCTAGAGTTGTTTAAAGAATTTATTACTTGAAGATTTGTTCTTTTTCAGCTTTGAATAATTATTTAAATGCTAGGTTATCGTAAACCACAAGTTGTTTAATTGTTCAGCCTCCAACAATAATCAACACGAATCACTAATGAGAAATCTCTTAAATCTCTATTTAGGATAGAGGGATTGTTATGTCTAGAGTGCTAGCTCTTTATTCTGTAACATGTACAGTTTTTCTGCCTAACAAACAGCCACACTTAAAAAATAAAAGGTATAGCTTACTATTTATAAAAAAATCTGAAAAATCTTAATTAAGTCATACTTAATTAAGTTATCCCGGTTTAATTTCTAACTAATGGTTCTTAATGTGTGTGATCCATTAGGTTTTTAATATGTTGGCTCAAATATAAATTAAATATAATTAAATAAATAAAACAATTTAATTTATTATCAATTCAACAATTGATTAATTAATATTTAAAAATCAAGTGTATCATTTAGCAACGTGTCATGATCCCCCAAATATTAAAAAAATCATTAGTGGTTTGACTTAACTTTTCAGTTATCAGTTTCTCGGTATAACTAATATCCTTTCAACAATAATGTTTTGATTTAACATTAAAGCATAGAGTATGTCCATCATGTTAAATCATGTTTGTTCTCTACATAATAGTCATTGATCATTTGAATAAAATTTGAAATTCTTTTCAAATCTTATTCCACTTGGCCAATAATTTCTTAGTCAATACTATTTGAGAATAGATGAAATATTTTCCTTAATTAACCTAGGGTGATGAATATACTCTTGACCATAGTTATTAAACCCGGCCCGGGGGTTGACCCGGCCAAGGGGCCGGGTCCCGGGTTTCATAGGTCAACCCGGGTCAACCCGGAAAAATTAAAAAAAATTAAAATTTTAAT
>Ga0307515_10022568_pt1 | contig 11083 bp, 13 predicted proteins | sample 17_EM_MG_FD_194513 | JGI IMG/M metagenome (GOLD analysis project Ga0307515, IMG submission 194513) | Populus trichocarpa ectomycorrhiza microbial communities from riparian zone in the Pacific Northwest, United States - 17_EM | ecosystem: Host-associated > Plants > Roots > Unclassified | place... | reverse complement strand
ATTATTACGGAAATTCATCGCTCACAATCCTTGCTGGCTCCGCTTCAGATTGCAATCATGGGTTCCTCGAGGCAAGACGAGGTGGGCTTCAAAACGCACTGCCTTCCGTTCCCTTCGAGTACACTCGGCATGACGGTATCAAAGCCGGGCACATCTACGCTGAGCTTTATTCATCATACCAAGTCGGGCCACTTGAACGACGTGCTTGGACGCTCCAAGAAGATATCCTCAGTCCACGCCTTCTTATATTTGGAAAAGATCAGATGGGCTATAAGTGTGGAATGGGAGAGGTGTGGGAAGACGGTACATCAAATTTAGCGAAGTGGGACGGAAAAGGCTTGTTTGATATATCACCTCGAATGATTCTCGCCGTCAATACGTCAATAACAGACGGTCGGGCCCGCGATCGAATGTTGCGTCAATGGTACCCAATGCTCCAAAAATACACTAGGCGGCAACGATCAAATCCGTATGACAAGCTTACTGCTATTGCTGGCATTGCGCAACGTGCCCACCAGCTTATTGGTGGTCGTTACCTATTCGGTCTGTGGGAAACAGATATTATCCGTGGCCTTCTATGGCGTAGTGGTTGGCTTCCGGGGGATCCTGATCCGCCTTTACCACTAAATAGAGTAGACGCCTTTAAAGCCCCATCCTGGTCTTGGGCGTCAACGGAAGGACCGATATTTTGCCAATACACCACCGAAAGGCAAGAGAGAACATATCTATGCTCCGCCAAGATACGCGCCAACTTCTTGAGCCGCTGTGATGGTTTTGACAATCACTTTGACCCCATCCGCAGTGGTGTGTCACTTGATTCATTCCGTCTCCGCATTCGTGGGACCATAAAGGCTGTTCAATGCGCTACCGGAACAGTCTTGCCTTTGACGGGCAAATATAAACGCAAGACTTACTATAAATGTAGAGATCGGATGATCAACTTGGTGCCGAATGAGTTAGGCAACTCCTGCTCAGCATCACCTTTAGGAACCATTGCGGTAGCCTTGACGGACACTCCGATTGACCACACAGAAGGGTATTGGTGTCTTCGCTTGATTGCTGAAGAAGGCCTTTTGCTAAAGCACTTGAAAAACTCGGAGTACAAGCGGATTGGAGTATTTCTAGTTTCAGATATAGAATGGTTTGACCGCGAAAAGCTTGAAATAATAGAACTTCTATGAATCTTGTTCCTAAAGTTTGTTTAAAATGAAGTTTTTAATTTTAAAATATTCAGTTTTAATAGAAGATAATTGTTTTAACCAACTGTATAAAAAATGCTAGAAACCTACTCTAACTTATATAACGACAATTATTCTACTACAAATATTGCAAATCCGCGCTGTAATTTTATAGATAATCCACTGGTTATATAATAAATCTGCCTCGTAGACATCTCTACGTTGTGGTAGTAGAGGAGCAGCAATTGCAAGCCCTGTACTAACACCTCTAAGTGGAACTCTCTGAGAAGCTCTGTGAGAAACTCTACGGACGAAATCTTAAGGCTCCTAAGTCGTGCACACAACTCTGCACGGAGCTCTACGCGAAGCTTTGTACGAAGCTCTGCAAGAGCTCCGCCCATGTAATAGATGGAGCGCGCAGTGCGCAAGGGGGATCACCCTTAAAGCTCCTCGAAGCTCTACTCGCGACCTCACACCACTTTGGGCTCAATAGTCGAACCGAAAGTGCCGTATCCAGACTTCTAGACCTGTGGGTAGTAGACTAGATACAAAATTGCGTATATGAAATCACTTCGCGGCGGATCTGTTCACGGGGAGAGTTGCTAACTTCGACGACTCCCTAGTTCTAGTGCAATCGTACGGGCGGAAACTTCATGATATTTGACAAAGATCACGACACTGCGGAGGAAGGCCGATCGCGAATGGCTTCAAGTCCGCCAGAAGCAAGGTTCTTGCAGTCAAGCATACGGCTTCGCTACAATTACTATGTGCAGTTTGTGGCAACCAAGCGAGATTGGATGCGCGCACCGAAATTGAAATCTCGCAGCGCTCGCCAAAGGGGAGGGAGGGAAGCTGGTCGTGCACATCATTGTATTATCTTTTAAACTCCGCAGAATTTTTTTTTACTAAACAGTAAGATGTGTAAGACGGTGGACCGGAACTTCCACTAGATTTCTAAGCCCGACGGAATATTTTTGTAGTCCAAGCGATGTATATTACAGCGGCTGTCTGGAACTGGCAATATGTAAGACGACGCGCGTATTTGAACTTCGAAAGCTAGCCCAGTGCTTCGTTTGGAATGAGCCTTGCTGCATTGAGTGCCGAGAAAGCTTTCACCCTGTTCGCATCTGCGTTCCTTGGAATATCTCGATGCTCGGGGAAGGTCTATGCATGCAGGGAGGGAAATATTTACCCGTTGAACGTCCTGCAAGAATCGTAGAGCAGCTTGACTTCTCCAAAGCAAAAAGAGATATGATGTATTAGCCAGCAGCGTCACAACCTAATCATAGTATTCCTCTCTTCTTCTCTAGCTTCCCGAGCTTCTGCTTGCTCCAACTGGAATAGTAGACTTGAAGTTATACGCTCCCAATGTAGACATGAAGAGAAGATGAAAACATTGTAGTTTCCGGATAGCAAGACGGTTAGTAGTGAGGGACAACCACGCTCGAAGCCGTTGCTGAATATAGGTAGAAAAGCGCATATGCATGAAAGAGTACTGTTAAGATTGAGGAGTCCTCTGACAGCATTCGGACTGGGAGTCGGTGAAGACTTAAGTTCATGGAAATCTTAGGTTTGTACAGACCTGAAAGAAAGGTGGCCATGATACTTAATATGAAGCATTGAAGCAGTAAGGCAATGGCGGTGTGCTACAAGACTGCCTGACTCTTTTCGCGTTTCTACGGTTGGAATCGGGGAGAATGACTTTTGAGCTTTATTACGTAATATGACAACGGAAAATCAACCTCAGTGAAGCGAGAAAATGTCATTTGGAAGGAAAGATAGTCGGTGGACAATGCGGCCTGCGAAGCCGTGGAGAATTTCGTAACATAGAGAGTATATTATGACTGTCATCAGATATGAGAACACAAAGAAATCTATGCAGATTTTACTCCCAGGGGTATTCCAAGATATCCGAGCAAATGCTGTATGCTTATTCATAGAAGATTGGGAAAAAAAATCGTATGAACTGGATAGTCAGGTGCCAATTTCTTACAATGATGCCCTTCCACAAACTTATTTAGTATATCCTTCCCAGAGCAAAGCATCTTAATTGTATATGCCTTCTCTCCGCTAAGAGCCATCGCACTTATCCTCGAAGTCGGAATCTGAGACGCGAAGGGTGGCTCGAAGGGGAGTGGGGCGACGACGAATAAATGGTGAATCGCCAGCCATTCAATAGCTTTTCGAGGACATTATTGATAGCATGTCCTCTAGGAATCAACGGTGGATTAATCGAAGAGCCTCGAGGTGAGCTTCTGGAGGATGTTATAGCCCGGTGCGGAGTTCCAGGTGGGGCGCACAGAACTACGGCATGCTGATTCGGACCGCAATCCTTCATACATTGTTGTCCCCGGGCTCTTTTTCCTTATCTTTTTCCTTATTCTGTCCTTTGGGCCTACCGGCCCACGCGGGATGCATGTTGCTGATACACTCTCCCTTACACTTTGTACAAATCCACCACCTGGCTCCGGCTTTTATCTCGCCTTTACACTTCGCACATTCGAAGTTTTCACCTTCCGGTAACCCAATACCCACTGCCAAATCCCTCAATTGTTGTGTATACCGCTTATTCCTTGCCGCCTGTAGTTCCTGCCAGTCTACATCACTACATCCACGGCACATTTTTTGGTCCTGAATAGAGGCATCGGCAATAAAACAACGACAACCGGTTTTGTCTATCCCGCGGCGCCGTACACCAGGTGCAATTGTTTTGAAGTAGCAGCGTGAGCAGTATGGCCTGCAAAGTGAGAGATGGCGAGCGCCCGGTAAGCCAGGGAGGTTACGGGTAATGGTACAATCCTAAATCAGAATATGGTCAGATGTAAACGAAATAATGCTTCAAAAATGGAACGCCGTAAGGTTTTCGTGAGGAGGAGAAATAATTCTTACCTCGCATACTTGCTTGTTGCAGTACAAGCAATTCACTTTCGTTTCCAAGTTGCAGGAATACTCCTTGAGCTTTCGTGTGCGATACACTAAATCGCCGGCGGGAAATACACATTCGCGTATGCTCTTGGATGTTAGACTTAGGTTGATAAGATCGACGTAGTCAAGGCCGCTGGCGATAGGGAGTAGCAAGTGCTCGATATTCAATATTCGCTGCAAGCTCGGGTTGGATACTGTCATGTTAGCATAGTTAGGATTGTATTTAGGTATCTCCTCGAATTCAATTTCTTCGAGGCCACGAACGCTTCGTACCACTTTCTTGATAAAGCGATATGTAAAGCGGGCTCGAGGGGTAACGAAGGCGATGAGCCAGTATGGTAATCCGAATATGATTATGACGAACCAGGCGAAGGGCCTATACGGATTTAGAACGCTAAACTCTCGTGTGTCGGAGAATATCCCAATATATGCTGTAATCATTTCAAAAACGCTGATCTTGGCATTAGTGAAGCGAACACAGCCTTGTCCTGGGGTAGTGCGTACATAACGGCAACCGCGAGCACCCATGAAGAGACAAATTGATGGCAGCTGTCCACGGCGGTCTTCTTAACTTGAAAGGATGCAGCAAGATGAAATAAGCTTGGGTGGTCGCCTACGACTTGCCAAGTTTCGGCATGTCCACATACTGAATGCGCTGCAGGAAGATAGACAGCTTGAAGTCCAACGCCAACACAGAGAGCGATAGCAATGGTAAGATCGATGATACCATACACGAAGATTGAAGGGCCTTTGAATACTAGAATAAGGGCGAAGCCGACAAATAACCAAACAAAAGAGGTCATGCCCTAAAAGTGGTTTAGTCAACTGGTATAATTGTATCGAACTGGAGGTCTATTTCTGAGTTGAGACGGTTTGATAATTTCTCGGTCTAGCTCTGCTGGAAGAAAACATGCTAGACATACCGTAGCGTAGACTATATGCTGCGCGAGCAAGATATGCTTATTGTATGGCGGGCTTTGAAGTTCCTTGTGGTCTCTTACTAGTTGATAGAGACTCTTTGCGGCGAATGCCAGACAGGCCGTGGTAATGACCTGACAAAAGCGAAGGAAGAGAATGCAGCCAACAGTTGCCTTCTCATCACCCTTTGGCATTTTGCTCAACTTGCACCTCCCACAGCCCACCAAGCAACTCATGGTTGCGGCAAACGCAATGCGACGGGAAAAGGAGATTTGATAAAGATGTAGTAATAAGACAACGGAAGGATGCTTGAAGTAGCGCGGGCTGCATATACGTGTCTTAGTGACCCGGTGAGGCAGCCAAATTCTTTTACCTTGCGACGTCGGGATCTGCCATTAGGCATCGGCTTCAAACGCCTAAGCAAGGCTGAGTCGAAGCCGTGTCTTGATATGGCATCGCTGGGTGGTGTTAGCACGTGTAGGCTGTTGTCGAAGTCCTCATCCGGCTTAAGAATAAGGAGGCTCAGGAGCTCGCAGAGGATACGAAAGGTGATTTATTGGATGGCATAAATGGCTATGACGGGCGTCAGTCGTGTCATTGTTGTTGGGGGTTCAGGCCGCTCTCTGCCTTGAGCCCCACCACGCTAAGGAAAGCGACCTGAGCTCGCGCCACCTGTGCACGTGCTTCTAGGCTGCTGCTGCGCCGACGTCCACCTGAACCCTGCAGGAAACTGACTGCTCTCATGGAGCTCTTACTCAAAACCTGAGGCTGCCAGTATCGCATCCTGGCAAAGCCTTGTTCTACACCTTGAACAGTCTCTTCAGCCTCATGTCAACCCCGCATGGAGCCAAACAACACCATGATTACTTAGTATGACTTCTCTGTCGTATTTTCTGAAACCTTCCCTACGCTCACGACGATGGCGGAGGAGCTTTTACCGGGTTATAATCCTAGCTTTCGTCATCCTCTTCACGCTTGATATCTTCTGCATTGCTTTCCCCAGGAATGATAGCCATCGAGAGATTCTCACCCTGTCCGCAGCGTCCAAGCGACCGAGCATCTTCATCGCTAGTATACACTGGAACAACGAACAAATCATACGCTCTCACTGGAGCAAGGCACTGCTCGATTTTATCAGCGAATATGGGGCCGACAATGTTTACGTCTCCATCTTAGAGGGCGGGAGCTGGGATGATACAAAGGGCGCGCTAAAGGAGTTGGACGTCGAGCTCAGAAACGCTGGCGTTGAGCGAAATGTTGAATTGCGGGATTTGTCCCACGAAGACATGATCAAGCAAGGTCCCAGCCCAGGAGGCGCTGGCTGGATACGGACATCTCGGGGAAAGAAAGAGATGAGGAGGATTCCATATCTAGCGGGGCTGCGAAATACTGTTATGGAGCATTTAAAAGAAATTGGCCAGCGTGAGAAAAACCCAAGACAGTTTGATAGAGTTCTATGGCTGAACGACGTTGTATTCCAGGTAATCAATATTTCATCTATCAATCAACTGCTCGCATTACAAATGCTAAGATTACTATGAATCTTCCAGACCTCTGATGTGCTCGCCCTTCTCGCAACACACAACTCTAGCTATGCAGCAGCCTGCTCTCTCGACTTCTCCAAGCCTCCAAATTACTACGATACTTTTGCACTCCGCGATTCCTCCGGCGTGAAACCAATAACTGATACCTGGCCATACTTCCTCTCTTTAAAGTCGCGGCGCGCACTGATGACGAACTCTCCCGTACCGGTCCAGTCCTGCTGGAATGGCATGGTGGTTTTCGATGCAGAGCCTTTCTACGCGAACGTCGTTGCAGGGACACAGTCCAAGCAGAAGTTAACACCACTTGTTTTTAGAGGCGTTGATGGCTCTTTAGCTAGCACGCATTTAGAGGGATCGGAGTGTTGTCTCGTGCATGCTGACAACTATCTCAGTGCCAAGAAAGGCGTGTGGCTGAACCCTTCCGTCAGGGTTGGATACAATGGCGATGCCTATGCTGCTGTCAATCCGAAAGGTCTTCATGGCCCTCTTGACTGGCCTAGTCCTCGAGACAAATTTTTTGGTCTTTGGATCAACCGTGGAGCTAGGGTAGTTGGCCGACCTCGGCGCTTCTTGGAAAGCATGGTAGTGCATTGGAGATTGAGCGGCTGGCAAAGTAAGAAGGGTACAGATGGGCAAAAGAATACAGAAGAAGGAAGTCAATGTCTAGTGAACGAGATGCAGGTCTTGGCTGAGAATGGATGGGCTCATGTTTGACTTTAGTGGAGATGCTCATTCCCTCTGTTAGACTAAACGACGATCTGAATGTCAAATCCCTCCAAATTTCCATCGCATTAATCCTACTGCTCGAAACGTTTCCCCAAAGCTATGTTTGTGAGGTGTGACCGGGTTTGAAAAAAAAAACCAGCCTAAATACAGATTCACTGGATAGTCTCGACGGTATGACAGGGTAATACATGTACGATGTCGTATCATTTCTATTTTGGAGCTATTATAACACACTCGCAGTGTCGCTCTGTTTTAACTATACCATCCTTATCACCGCCTTGCGTTTTAGGCACTTCCCTTGCTTCAGCAAATCAACGTCTAACATACTGGGTCTGTTCGCTTTTTCAGAATGGCTGCGGATACGCTCCGCCAGCCCTGGCAGAGCTCAGGGCGGCATGGGGGTGCGTCGATCATTAGCTTCAACTAAAGCCGTAACTGTGAGAATAGCGATGAGCAATCCTTCATACTGAGGTCACTGTCTAAAGTTTTTGCACCTTCCTAATTGGGAGGTTTAACCTACCACCCGGTAGAATATTATATATTTTATTACTAGAGGCTTAAAACTCGTATTTAAATACCAAATATCTAAATAAACAATTACTAAGAAAGTAGGAAGAAGGCAACGACGATATGTTACTCCTTAACCAGAGGACCTTATCCCTTGAACCGTCAATTATCGTCCTACGCTAAGGATTTGGCCAATCAGGAGGCATAGATTCTTAGTGTTGTATGCACGGGCAATTTCCTTATCGGTAACGGAGTACCCTGACTCAACTGATAGAGTCGGTGGCGGAGCCAGAGCAGGGCAGGAACCTATGGTCGTGCAGACCTCGCAACCTCAAAACTAACTGGCTTATTAATTAATCAATTAATTCCCTCTATATTGCCCCTTATTTCCAGCTTTAAATGCGAATTTTAAGCCTTTAATAATAAAATATATAATATTTCTACCGGGTGGTAGGCAAAACTTCCTAATTAGGAAGGTTCAAAAACTTTAAACAGCGAAGGATTCCAGCGTTAGAACCTTTTCTCTAATAAGTCTTTGTTTGAACGTTTCAATTTGTCTCTATGGGTCACTCGTTTTTACTTTCTCTCTGTCGTTCTAATTTCAACTACGATAAAGTCTAAAGGTTCAACACAAAGCCTTCTATTCAAAAATGTCCCATAGCAGGAAGCCCCGTTGCTAGCCGAAGGCGTTGAGTTATGTACGTTCCGCCCTCGCCGCGTCGAGCTCGCCGCCTATGCCTTGTTTCGGCTCTCTTCTTCCTTATTAGCCTTTGGTGCTGGCATACCAAATCCAACCCACCAATTATCGACCCAACCTATGGCCTCCTCAACGCCACCAATGCCAGTTCCTCCAATTATGCCATCGCAACATTTCTGTCCGGCGGCCTGCCCTACGATACAGATGCATACTTTGCCTCTGCGCGCATACTCACTTACCAATTACTACACGCGCCGGAAACACACAATTCACGCCCGATACCCTTTCTCGTCTTGTGCACCAAAACCGTATCCGAAGCTAAAAAAGCACGGCTCAAGGAAGACGGCGCCACCATCGTCGTCGCTGAAGACATAAAGCTGCGCTGGTGGGTCCACACCGGCGTGACACGGTGGGCAGACCAATTCACGAAGCTGCGACTGCTCGAAATGACGCAATATTCGCGGATCCTATTCCTGGACGCCGACCACCTACTCACCGGCTCCGTCGACGCGATCTTCGACGCCGCGGCCGTTCGCGCGCCCGCGCGCACAAACTTCAGCCGCGTCGCGCAGCTCAAGGCCGACGAGGCGCCCGTGCCGGCCGAGTACGTCTTTGCGGCCCGTCCCGATAACGCGTTTTCTGGCTGTCGCGACCATTCGTTTCCGCCGCCGGCCCATCATGCCATTTCGGCGGGCTTCTGGGTTGCGGCGCCGTCGAGGGAGCTGTTTCGGTACCTGCTTTCCACCATGAACGCCTATCGCCGGTTTGATCCCCATACGATGGAGCAGTCGCTGCTGAATTATGCTTTTAGGCGCGAGGGTACTATGCCGTGGGGTGAGCTGGAGCCGATGTGGTCTGCTACGTGGCCTAATCGGGCGGATGTGGACGGAGGGGTGATAGCGTTGCATGAGAAGTTGTGGAATGAGGATTTGGGCGATGCAGGAGGGGTTGGAGAGTTGAGGAAGAGGTGGTATGAGATGCAAGATCAAATGGAGAAGTATTTTAAGGAGAAAGATAAAGGAAAAAGTAGGTGATGAGGAGTTGAGGAGTTAAAGTCTTTGGAATATATGAGCAAAAGAACCGTCACTATGAACTTAGAAATGGGGAATCAGAGGCAATGCGAATGCGAATATCATGCATGTTGTATAGAGGTGATTGGGTTAGCCATGGAGCTCATAAGGGTGCTTCGGTTTACGTCTTCGCCGTAACATAAAGATACCCGAATCTAGAAAAATCCAACACAACAATTTGGTATGTTACAGCCATCAGCACATCACAGAGCATCCTCTCCGGCGGCTTCTTCCTATTTCTTCGCCTCCTGAGTCTCCTTGCTATATGAATCCACCACTTCCTCCGTTCCTTTACACGTCCTTCTTCATTCCTTGCTACCTCTATCACATCTTCAGTGAGATCCGTCTTATCTTCGTCTAACATTTTAAGTAACCATGGAGATGTCGTAGTGTCATCAGAACACAACTATCCGGATATGCTTTTATAAAACTTAATCGTCAGGGGGCAATGGTCCTCCAATGGCTAAAGGGCTCCGAGGTTTTTCAGCTTTTCTGGGTCGCCGCACAGCTATTTATACCCCCATGGGCCGACCTAAGCTCCTCCCTACTTGAAATAACCCTGAACAAGCCAGTCTCATCATCAAAACAGGCCATTGACTGCAACCACCTATTGAACTTAGTTATATGCAGCTCCGGATGGATGGAAACCCAGTATTTATCAGCTGGTTTCCCCAATTAACTCGCCGGGCTCGTAATCTTCAAGCCTCCAAGCTGCAGCCTAGCAGTCCTATTTCATAAGCAGGCCCTCTGGCTTATCCGTAAACCTCAGCAGAAATGTTCTCGCTCTCATCAATATGCTGCAGCACGCTAGAAGTGTTTATACCGTATAAAACACCGTTGACTACTTGAATTTTGCTCCGGGGTTTTTGTGGTGCGGAATCTGGGCCTGTCTTAATGAACTAGAACTTGTCCTTTTTAAAAATTTCCCTGTGTCCTTAAACCATGGAACCCTGAATCCCCCGGAGACCCATGACTGTGGATTTGTATGCGCATACACTTCAGGATTCGATATTCTGCCTTACACCGTAGGGGCGACGCTAAACAGCGAGCTAGACATCCAATGCGAAAGCTGCCAACATTCTTATGTCGCTATATCCTTATGAGGTACTTGAAAATATTCCGAGGTACAGCAATCACGTTGCAACTTGGTGGCTTCCGGCTAAGTGCTCAGTCCGAAAAGGAAAAGTAAGTGAATATTGATACTCCTCAACTTGTACCCAGTGACGCTCCGCAACTCTCACAGCTACCCCTACTTCCAAAAAACGGAGAAACTCAGTTCATGCTTTGGGATATCCCACCTTGCGTTCTTGTTCAGACCTAATCCTTCCAAAGTTGAAGCGGCTAAATTACATTCCTTTTAATCGTATGCGAGAATCGCTAGTGACGTAGCTACAAGGGGGCTACCTGAGCGGGCCAACTGCGCTCCCTGCTAGTTTTAGTGGCATTATAATGATATCCTATGAAAATAGTGTACACACGGCTATAACGCCACTAAAACTAGCAGGGAGCGCGGTTGGC
>Ga0307515_10022567_pt1 | contig 11083 bp, 5 predicted proteins | sample 17_EM_MG_FD_194513 | JGI IMG/M metagenome (GOLD analysis project Ga0307515, IMG submission 194513) | Populus trichocarpa ectomycorrhiza microbial communities from riparian zone in the Pacific Northwest, United States - 17_EM | ecosystem: Host-associated > Plants > Roots > Unclassified | place... | reverse complement strand
GGTCAGGGTAGCCGACCATTGGGATATCGACGATTTTCTTGGTCACGTCGGTAGCCAGTGTGTCGGTAGCCTGGGCTGTCTTGATAGCCGGTAGTCATCGTAAGGTTCAACGGCTGCTAAGGTGCTACAAGTGGTGCAGTAGGTCTCTCATATCCAATCTCGTAATCAGGTCGTCTAGAGGGTCCATTTGCCGGGTTCCTGTTTCCTACCAGATACTGCTTGACTCGGTGCACTTATCGTCGTTCTGGTGCTTCGTTCCTGCACTTCCGGTACGGTACTTGTTTGCGGTAGGGGTTGCGATTCCGGTACAGTCATCCCCCTCTTTTGAAAGTCGTTGCTCTGCCGATAAGTTGTATATCTGCATTCGGTTGCAATTATCATAGCACAAAAGTGGTCTCAGGAAGTTGTAGGAAACCACATAACCTTTGTATAACCATATAGGACTCATACGGCTCCCATTTGGTTGCGTTCATTGTAGATCTTCGTAACTTGGTTGATTGAGGCCGGATACCGCTCAACCTCAGTGATATATCATTGTATGATAAAAAAGCGCAAAAAGCCAGTATACTGGCAGAAAAGTCGTTATATGACTACGGTGTGGAGAAGGCAGAAGAGCTATTCCGGGGAGGTTCGTCGGAAGTTGTAAGACCCAACTTGATGAGGGCAAAAAGTGGACGCATTAGGTGGAAGACCGTTCAACAGTAGTCCCAATCGTATAGTTAAATTAAAACGACGCGCTAGTTTGTTCATAGATCCATGCAATTTGTGTGGTTCATCATGGCCGGGTATCCCTTCATATCCTCTCACCCACTTCCTACTCTCCTCGAGCAGCATCTTTCAGAGTCGTTATGTGCAACAGCACGTTCCAGACTTGTAGCAAGCCAGGGTGCTGAGATATTCACTGAATCAACAATGTTGAATAATTTACAGTCAATTGCACAAGAGAATTACTCGCTTCCGAGCCAATATCCATTGATGATTGTGCCATTCGATCACTCCGGCTCGTCTGCAAGTCGTGGTATCTCTCAAATACAGATCGCACGAATTCGTATGGCTGCTTCTACTCTATCATCTGCATTAGCTAAAGAATCAACAGAGGATGGAGGCGATGAAGGGTAAAATCCAGGAGGCCTTGTCATTAGCGGTTCGCCCACGAATGGACCAAGCCCCGCCGTCCAGTCACTCCCTTCGTGCCTCGGTGAGCCAGTAGCAGTCATTCAAGGTTCCCATGTGGACGCTCTTCTGCCGCAACTACTGCCGCTGCTCCTTGCTCGCTCATCCAGCCTACGAGGGTTACCACTTCTGAGGTATAGCCTCCTTGGTTCCACTCTACCGCAGCTCTAGCAATCCTAATCGCAAGCTCCACACGTTGTGGCTAATGCCCGCTCCAGGACAATGCCAGTCGGTTGACGACTGGACAACCGTGAGTTCACTCCTCGCAGGGTCTAGAGGATCAGCAGTCAATTGCCGTCCAACCGCCGCGGATTACTATCAACAACTAGTTCTGAGCTGGAACCGTAAAAGCTCAAAGTTTAGATTGCATGCATCTTCCTCACCCGTGCACAGGTGGTCTATAAACATTGCCTCACGCCATAGTAGGTGGTATAAATAGCCTCGAGATCAAGAAGTCTCGGTATTTGTGGGCCCCCAGTGCTAGTCATTGGGACACCCGGTTGCCATCTCGAGAGAGAGGAAAGCTGGCGATCAACGTAGTACCGCAGGGTCAATTGGGAATTTGCTCGTTTCCTGGTCGCTTGATAGTTGCTCACGACTGGTAGTAATTCCGAATTGCCGCTAGGTGCCGGGTGCAGCATCTGCAGTGCTTCCGACATTCATCAAGCTCAACATAGTCGTTTCTTTTGCAGGTCTGCAGGTCGACCATCAGCATTGGTAGCATCGTAGGTATTGGTAACTGAAGTGCCAGGGATGGTATTCGCTCGACCGGAATCGCGCAGTCATTGTGGTGGGTATTCGCCAAAATCGTAGATGGACATCGAGTATCCGATCACAATATCTTCAATCTCATCGTAAGTGAGCTTTGTCGTCGGATAGCTTCACCTCGGTAACTGGACTTTCATCGTGTAGTTGTCTCTGTAGCCGGAATTCATTCGCAGACAGCCTCTCCTCTGTAGGCACACTTTGACCGTGCAATGGAACCGTATCGACTCAAATATCATCGTCTGGTGACTTCTCGTTGGGTTCTCGTCAGTTGTACACGTTCAGGGGTAATCTAGTCGTTCTCGTCAACCGCGCTCTCTGCATCGCTTGGTGCTGCTCAATTGACTGCAGTCGATTCTAATTGTGCTCGTTGCAATAGATCGTGTGCAATTTCCTCTTGGGCGTGGGTAGGTGTTGTCTCTCGACATGTAGCAATTGTCGACATTGTTTGCCTGTAACGCGTGCATCTCCAAAATTGTCTCCGCTCTTGACTAATGACGTGATTGAAGAATGAACTTCTTAAGACTCGTCGCATGTATAACCGGCAGGTCTTTGGACTCGTGTCGAAGTGCATTTTGGCATTGTTGACATATTCTTGCTTGCCAAAATAGGGGTAAACTCGCAAATCTCGTGAGCGAAACATATCCATTTACTGAAAAAGCAATAATAGTGTAAGGACGCATACGCCAGCGTCTGGCTGCATAGGGATATGGTTGCAAACGTGGACTCGAGTGACTATATATGTAGACGTGTAGATGTATATGTAAGATTATCACTAGAGATCTAAGGCTCATGGCAAGCCGACTATATGGAATGGCTGTTACCCGGCCCCTGGTCATGTGCCGCCGTTACATTATCAGTTCAATAATACTGGTGTGGTACGTCAAGTCAAATGCCGATGGAGCAGTGGCGGGTTGCCACGTAAGTCTCTGAAGCAGATAAGCCAAATAGCCTATATGGTGAAGGTTGTGTCTTAATTTATTAAGCAGTCTATTTAAAACCCTCCAAATAACCACATCAGGCGACGGAGAGGTTTTGACTATCTGAAATAAATGAGTTGCAACATATCTAAGTTGAATTTACTGTTTGATTAAATCTTATTGCTGATGATGGCCTGATTCTTATCAGGAGTGTAACGCTTCAAAACCAATCATGCAATTACACGATAACCTTTGGGATGCGTGGTCCTCTATTTTGGAGCCTGGCTCGTAATAAAAGTGTACTCTAAGATACGACAGATGAGATCACAGCTAAGGTTTAGACATGAATTTCAGTAGTCCAAGAAAGGCTATAAAAGAATGATGAGGGCTCTGGCTTTTGGAAGGGTAGCCCCACAGTTATGAATGATACCTACCTGCGAAAGATGAAGCTGAAATAATATTGAGTTTCAAGTTCTTATTTTACTATTATTATCGTTACCAAGTATATTAGTATTATCTATTAGGATTGTACGCAGTTCCCCCGCCCCATGACTAAATATACATTTGATAACGAATATGACGTGATAATATTCGCCTTATCTATCATACTTGATCAACTGGAATGGAAAGATCATTTATTTGCCACACAGTGTATCTGGTGGTTGGCAAGTATAATTCAGTATTCAGATATTTTACTCTTTTATCGACGACATAAGATATTTCCATCTTATTAAGTTAAAAATTTCATAGTAACTCCGTTACCCGAAATTAGTGTTAGCGAAGGTTCCATTTTCGGACCGTTTCTACTATAGCAGTTCCAAGAAAACGCGGACCAGCCGGTTCGGTCCGGGTTTTTGCCAAACGGTTCCCTCAATCAAGTCCACCAATATTGATCAGAGAATTTAGTGTTTGGTACATAAAATATGCAGCTTTGCACGGTGCAGCTTTTGGTTGTTTCAGATTTTCAATAGCTTCACAACTCAGTGAGTCGCTTTAATATTTGACCGATTTTCAGCCAAAAAATGGCCTTTATTGATCGGCACTCAATGAGTTGTAGAGCTATTAGAAATCGGAGACTGCCAAAAGATGCACTGTGCGGAGCTGCATATTTTACATACCAAACACTAAATTCTCTGATCAATATTTATGGACTTAATGCACTGGTTCGCTTAAAAAATCGCCAATTTTTGATGGGGTAAGGCCGTTGCCACGCAGACCTATAAAACCGGCCGGGTCCAAAACTGGAACCGTTGCTAACACTACCCGAAATTAATAAGGAGGTGCAATTAGAGCGAGATATATCTGACTAAGAGTTAGCAGAGAATATTATCAAGGAATCGGAACGAGAACCTACAGCAGAAGATATTACTTCGACCCGAAGAATCTTAGGATCTACTCGAAGTGGTAGGGTGTTTAAACCACAGAAGATTAAGCAAAAGGTGCTAGCACAAAAGTATCCTGGTCGAACAAATAAACAGCTACAGGTTATCCGTAATTCCTTGCGAAAATACGGCTTAATATTATAAGCCAGGATTTTCAGGTGGAGTAGAATTGACATCTACTATTGAGTCTGTGAAAGACGAGGAATTGAGGGAGATTACGCAGAGACGTAATATTGCCGATAGTATCTGAATGCCAGATTTATCAAGGAATTAGTTAAGGGTTGATGTGAAGATACATGTCAATTTTAAATTGCACTATCACTTGGAACATAGTACCGCCACGAAGATAATTAATCACCGAGATCAATTATAAGAATATACACTACGATATCAATTAATCACAGAGATTAAATATACGAACACACTTACAAATAATAATTAATCAACGAGATTAATTATACGAGATATATGTACTGTCATTATTGTGTCACACCATGATACGATTTAGTTGCGATTCACTTGGAAGCATCAGATTCGACCATACATATTTGTCCCGTTTGCGTATACGATCTATACAGACTCCCAATACACTTTGTCTGGAGATATGCATAAGGAACTATGATAAGAGCTACGGCAGAGTGTGACTAAGAGTATACTTAAAGTATTGAGAATACTTTGGAAGTATAGTTACTTAGGCCATACCGACCCCGTACCAGTTGTATCAGAAGCTACTAGATGAATAGCAACTAAATCGTATCTTGGTGTGATGCAATATTGACAATACATATAACTTGTACGATTAATCTCAGTGATTGATTGATATCGTAAAGTATAATTAATTCAATATCGTGAAGTATAATCCTATATTTAATCCTGGTGATTAATTAATATCATGGCGGTAATAGTTCTGCCTGCTGATAGTGCAATCTGAATTGACACGTATCTTCTCAATTCTTCCTGCTAAATCCTTGACAAATCTGGTGTTCAGATGCTATTGGCAATATTACATCTCTTGCGTAGTCTTCCTCAATAGTAATCTCACGTATCTTTATATTTGGCTCGAAGGCGATCTCTAGTACGCCTTCTCTGCATCTTGCTTTGTTGTCCGAATCGTTGTTCAAGCTCGATAATGATAGCATCTCGATATTTTGGTTCATTCTGGAACACTTGTCCAGACCTCATCGTATACCACTGTTTTTGCTTATTGAACCGAGGTGTACTCCGCAATTCTAATTGAAGTGACTCTTCCTCAATATCGGAATTATGATTAAGATCCAATATAGAAGTTTCAGATTCAGGAACAATGGTTTCTTCGTTGATCTGACTCGGTAACGGCGACACTGTGCAATTCCTGATATAATCTGATGGGAATATATTATATTTAAGATGAAACCTTAATATCTCTGTATATTGAATAATACTTGCCACCCACCAAATACACTGTGCGGCAAAGTAATTATCTTCTTTCTGGAATTGTTGTAAGAATAGCGAAAATGCACACACAATAATATCGTAGTCATTATTGAACTTCCGCTCAACCTTGGGGTGGGGGAACTGCGTACAATCCTAATAGATAATACTAATATACTTGGTAATAATAAAAATAAGAACTTGAAACTTGATAATATTTCAGCTTCATCTTTCGCAGGTAGGTATCATTCGTAACTGTGGGGCTACTCTTCCAAAAGCCGGAGCTCTTGCCGTTCTTTTATAGTCCTTCTTTGACTACCGAAGTTTATGTCCAACCTTAGCTAGGATACCATCTGTCGTATCTTAGAGTACTCTCCTTTGTATTGCGAGCCAGGCTTTAAGATAGAGGACCACGCTGTTACGGGGGTTCTTAATCCCAATAATCAATACAACATTTATTGAATTAAGTACAGCTGCTTATCTAAGAAACTCTTTCTCTCCTCGTCTTATCCTAAGACTCAACCTCTTGCACCTGTGTTGCAAGAGCGACCAATCAATAACGATGCCAAAGTCCATCTCCTCTGTAGATATAAACTACACCTCTCTGTCGAATAACCGATCCTTTGAAAACTCCTCAAATGGTAATGCGCTGGTTCTCAAATACCTCAGCACCAGGTAATCGATATTCTCGAGTTTGCAAAAATGTAAAACCACTTGGTAGGTGTGGGTTAAACGGTGCTCTTCCAAGCTGAAGAGAAGAGTGCCGAAATGTTCGACAACTTGTTGCAGCGCGTACTCGGATTGTTTCAGCCTGTGTCCAGGCATATAAAGCGTAATCACGTCGGTGTATAATAGAAGCAATGGTGAGGTTTTTTGTTTAATTGATAAAATTCTTAATAATATTTTAAGATCGTCTTCGGTGTTCTGAATGTTGACTGTGGATTGCTGCTGGAGGTTGTTCTTCTCCTTGCCGGAACAATGTCATCTCTTTATAATTGTCTTTGAGGGTTTGTACGCCCAAACTTCGACACTATGACAACAGAGCTCATGATAGCGTTATCGCGATCACGTCATGAAACTAATCATGTGCTCGGTGATAACATGCCACGCATCCCAGTTGGATATCGTGTTCATGCAATGTAGTTTCAAAGCATTACGCTCCTGATAAGAATCAGGCCATCCATCGCATGATATCATGTCCGACAGTGTGTCAGACCAAACTTGAACTTAGACATCTTACTACCCATTTGTGACAGTAGTTGGTTCGTCTGCCAACAAATTAGTTGGCAGCGCTTATCGCAAATTAATGCCTCACCTTAAAGGTTATTTGGCTTGTGTCATAGATTTAATCGGCAACCAACCAATACTATGCCAACGTAGAACTTGACGCATCAGCTCATATCCTTATATGAGTCTGATGTTGCAATGCATACTAACTCAAACCAATGAGCAGGGTTGCTTCAGGCCTCTTATCTTCAGCCAACGTCATAATTCCCTCAGTCACATCATGCTTAGGCCGAGACTATTCTCTTTGGCCAGAGAGTATCCTGGTAGTTCGTATCGCCTGAGGCAATAAGCCAGAAGTCCCGCTTACTCGCATATTGACTATCGACTGCTGTGTTTGTGTGTCGGAGTAATCTCCCATCCAATCAAACAAATCCCGCTAGTATCTAGGATGTGAACATGATAGAAAACAATGCGCTTGGCAGATGCAAGCATCTTTCGATCTGGCAACATTGATGCATCATCAAATAAGGACTACCGTAGTATGTGACCTTTCAATGAATTCGCTAAGCAAGGTTAGTTGCTTATTCCATCAATGCACAACTCTTAACATGCCCGATAAGGATGTAAGACTGGTTAGCTTGCGAAGTCATGAATAGGTGTTATGCATATCATGCGACTATACCTGGAGTAACTCCGTGACATGTATTCGTATAACTGTCGCAAGTACCATTATCGCTATTAAGGGAGAACCACTAACGCACGCATCCCGAAGGTTATCATGTATAGGTATGATTGGTTTGTTTTTAAGTGTTACACTCCCTCAAGGGTGCCAACCCCCATAAGATTTAATCAAACAGTAACTTCAACTTAGATATCTTGCAACTCGTTTATTTCAGATAGTCAAAACCTCTCCGTCGCCTGACGTGGTTATTTGGATGGCTTTCAACAGATTGCTTCATAAATTAAGACACAACCTTCACCATATAGGCTATTTGGCTTATCTGCTTCAGAGGCTTATGTGGCGACCCACCATTGCTCTGTTGACATTTGACTTGATGTACCACACTGTATTATTGAACTGATAATGATTTAGCCTTACTGGTTTGTTCCCTGCCAGGGAGTCGGAGTTTTATCGGGTCTTATTGACTTTGCCCAACGTCTTCATCATTCAGACACACCATACTAAGGCCAAGACTCTTCTCTTTGGCCAGGGAGTACCCAAGTTGTTCCGCTCCACAAGGGATTGGCTCGAAGTCCCACATAATCGCATATTGGCTATCGTCTGCCTGACTCGTCAGTCGCATTCCTGCAACTGCTGTGCCCAGTCCCCTTAGCTCAGTTCGAATGACTGTGGTAAGAAATAACTGGCATCACTATACACCTTGAAGGCTTATCAACTGGCCAAGGTTATTGCATAATCAAATCAGTTCTACCGTAGTGTGTGAACTTTCAATGAATCCGCCAGCAGTGAGGCTCGCTGTCAAATCGACATGAGGCATGAAAGCACCCGCTAAGGATCATATGCTTGGTTGCCTACTACTTTATTGTGAGATCAGTGTTATGTACTATACTGTATTATAGAACCGTTGTGTAGATCTCGAAGTAGACTAGGACCAATACCTCTATTAAGGGAGAACCCCTAACAGTTACTCCAAGTTCAGGATTACCACCTCTTCTTCCTCCTCGACCCATGCTTTCCAACGTCTCTACTGCGGTAAATTCTCGAAGTCATGCACCAATGACGAACTTACAACATGGCTCACAGACTCCCGAACCTACTACCTCAGTATCCAATGTAGCATCTTCAGCAAAATATTCAAAGACAGTTGAAACCACTATTATTGAAAAGAAAATCCAGCAGTATGCAGCAAAAGCACGTGAGCGAGCCTGCAAGAAGTACAACAAGGCACATACTATTGAGCAGTTTAGTTCTGGGGATATTATCAGTTTGAAAATTCCAAAAGAAGACATGGCAGCAACTGAGCCACATCGAATGTTTGCTAGAGTACTAGAAGAGAATCATACCAACCGTTACAAGCTTCAAACCAAGTTTGGTATACTTGAGAGATTCTATCCAGTCAGTCAACTGCTCCGAGTTCCCATGGTAGCTGCAGCAGAGGTTGAGAATATGATTCCCCGGAAAGAAATGAATATCACTCTTTCCCTTCATGCAGCAGCAGCAAGAGTTTCTACCAGTGAAAGAATTACAATATCTTGTAACTGCAAGGGGCCACAGTGTTCAGGGCGGTGCCGTTGTATCAAAAACAAAGTGAAATGCTCTGTACATTGCCATGCAACCAAGTTTGATTGTGGGAATCTGTCAAACTTACAAACACGAACTGAAATTGCCCTTGTGCAGCATTCGCCTGTCACTACTACCAGACCCACAGATGATACAGGGAGTGAGCTGTCTGAGCTGGATGAGAGATGGTTGCTGGAAGATGAGGAGGAGGAGGAGGAGGAGGAGGAGGAGGAGGAGGAGGAGGAGGAGGAAGCAAATGGTCAACTTGAAATGGAAGCAACTTTAAGTGGGAAAAGCCTTAGAAGTCGACGCCGCAAGAGGGCAGATACTTCTACCGCTACACCCCCTAGAAAGACTCGAAGGACTGAAGCATAGTAGATACAGTGTATTTGACACTTTTAGACGAATGAAAGAGAAGGCTTTTTGCACCAAAGATATCCCTCACACCCCATACAGACTACCTTCTTTGCCACCAGGAGGTGTCCCACCCCCCAATCAAGAATCTTGCCTGGCAGGATACCCTCCCTGGAAAGCGGCCATCTTGGTCAAGGGGATATCCTCTTGGTCAAGTGGAGACCTTGGCCGGTGGGGTAGAACATATGTAAACACAATTGGCCATTTTCACCTAGCATACGAACCTTATGATATCAGTGGGTACACTACCAACTAACCAACTACCGTGAGTACGCATTATTAGTACTCATTGTCCCTTACACGCTCAGTTACCGTCGGTTAAATTTGTTTCAGCTTCCACCTTTTGCAGATCGACAAGGCTGAGCAGCTCCATTTGTTTGTTTGTAATCATATTGCATTCGGCCGCTGGCGGCCATGGCATATCCCGTACATATTTCCTCCCCGCTTCTTCCGTAACGTAAAGAAACAAAAGCAAAGTCGCGAGTCCTCTTCCCCATTAAACAAAAGAAAACCGCCAAAATACAACATCAAAACTTTTACACCCCCCCATCACTCGACTCCTCGTGATCTGAGTTCTCCGCCTCCTCCACCACTCCGCTGATTCTGCCGACATCTGTACAAGATAAGAAATCCATCAGAGCCTGCAAACATTTTTCTTCTGCAAAAACGAGAGACATTGGCAATAAAATCTTTGGCTTCTTTAAAACCTTTTCGACACCCTCGTACCCATCCTCCCCCTCTTGCCCATCAACCCAAAGCCTTTTTTGTTCTCGTTTCCATCTTTTACACCACTTAAAAAGGTGGTCTCTTGTCTGATATTCATGCCCACACCACCAACATTTCATATCCCTTCTTTTTCCGATCCGCAATAGGTATTTCGCTATCAGTGCATGTCCTGACTCAAGCTGATAAAACCTCGCCGCAATCGTCTTTTTGGCTTCCATCACCACACTATTACCTCCCCTCTTCACCAAATCATACCAGTAACTGTGCTTTGACTTCTTCCCCATCTTTTTTATTTCTTTTTTACTTTCTTCCCACTTCGTCTCGGTCAGCCTTCGACTAACATGGGAGAAAGAAACATAATCTAAAAACGGTAACGGATTTTGCGTTTCGGTGTAACTTCCGCAGTGCTTATACACCGCCTTTGTTGCTTGTTGATCCGCTTCTTCATTGCCTTCTATCCCTTTATGCGCAGGTACCCAACGGTACTCCACCTGGGTATTTTTTCTGGCTAATGCATCGGTCCAGTTCATCGTTCGTAGCGCTAGCACCTGTCCTGGTCCTGGCTCGTCCGATTGTATTCGTCTTAAGGTTGCCTGGGAGTCCGTAAAAACCGTAACCCTGGTAACCTCCTTTCTTTCTGCCATCTCATCCGCAACCTTCATTGCTTCCGACATCGCATCCATTTCCGCATCAAACGCTTCCTTCTGTCGGCCTAGATGTGTCCTCCTCTTATTCCACCTTCCTTCTTCTTCCCATACCACTGCACATCCGACCCACTCATCTTCTTTCCTAGCTCCATCAGTCCAAAAAACAAGTCCCTCTCT
>Ga0307515_10022566_pt1 | contig 11083 bp, 10 predicted proteins | sample 17_EM_MG_FD_194513 | JGI IMG/M metagenome (GOLD analysis project Ga0307515, IMG submission 194513) | Populus trichocarpa ectomycorrhiza microbial communities from riparian zone in the Pacific Northwest, United States - 17_EM | ecosystem: Host-associated > Plants > Roots > Unclassified | place... | reverse complement strand
AGGAGACGGGAAACCCCGAGACCGAAAGCGACCCCGAGAGCCATGGAGATGCCAAAGGTGGCCAAGAAAATACCAATACCATGGAAGATGGATAATACGTAGATTTCTGATCCGTGAAACTTGGTCAAGGTCCTATGTAGATCGTTCACATCTGCGAAAGCTCTTCACTAGTTTCACGAGAGGCACTCACTCGTACATGACAATACTGACGGCATCGTTGAGCAAGCTTTCACCGAAGATTATGGTGTAGAGCTTGGGATCGACCTTGTATTGATTGAAGATTGCGAGAATGGTGACCGGATCTGTGGCTGATAGGGTAGAACCAAAAGCGAGACACTCTATCAGGCCCAAATCGAGTGATTCTAAACCGAGCATGGACCAGATGTAAACGAGGATGCTGTTCTGTGGGTGTTAAGCGGCTGCTGTGCAGTCGATAGAAGCGCCGACGCTTACGCACCCCACGCCGACAGCGGATATGAACGTCCCGAAGAACGCAAACGTCAATATCGATCCAAAGTTTCGAAAGAAGTTTTCCTGAGTGGGAAAAGGTATTAGGCTGACGAGTCACAAGGGAAAGACATATGAACGCACTTGCTTCAGCTCATAGCCCGAGTTGAGGATGATTGGTGGAAGGAGCAAATTGAAGAAGAGTGTGTGCTTGAACGTCTGGGATTGGGAGATGAGTTGAATCAAGTAGACGAGGTGGCTGCCCACGTACCAGCATATCCCTGATCATGTTTCCTGGTGCCAGCCTAACGATCAGCCCTACAAACATCCCGGCGAATATCGACACTAGGGTTTCATGGATCACACGAATGCGTTTTATTTGGAGGTAATACGACGTCCAGAGGGAAAGGATGAGGAGAAGGCAGACGAGGAAGAGAGACCAGGACGAGTAGTATTCCTCTTCCTCAGCCACTGGTTTGTCCGTTGGAGCTGGAGTGGCCCAGACGTGGACGTGCGTCGGGGAGAATTGCGATCCGTCCATTCTTCTAGCACGTCGTCAATGGCCGCTAGCGTGCGTCGGCTACGGAAAGTGTCGATGACGAGGAGACGGAAGCAAGCAGATCGTGCGGGCGCTCGCCGCTTGTGGGCCAGTGTTCCGTCGACGTTCCCGGCACGAAGCACGGGGTTCGGTCGTCTGAGTTCACCACCCTCACATTCTCCTATCGACCTGCTTTACTGATTCTCATTTCATCTTCAATTGCATGCACGACACGACACGACCGGACGACAAAAATTCCCAAATTGCCAACTGTGGGCCCGTGCCCCCTTCAAGGTGTCGAACGGCTCTCGCTATGACCCAAGAGGACGTCCCGGTCAGATATGGTTAACGATTTCAGTGACTTGGAATTACGTGGGTTGCGTCTGCGGGACATGTCAAACTCCTTTTGCAGCTGCAAACCATTACCATAGTACTGTACCATTCAGACCAACCCGGTTTGTCATCACCTTCTCCCCAGCCAAAACTGTCAAAAACTGAATTGATTTGTGGAATGTTTCGCCGGGTTGGTCGGAATGGTACGGTATTAGATATCTGGCGCTATAACGATGACACAACTGTTCAAGGATGTGGAGTCCCCGTGATCCACACACCCTAGCCTTGCAGGAGACGACGACAAATCACTTCCAGAAAAACTCGAGTTCATGTCCGCCATCTTTTGAAAACGACCTCCGGAGGCAAATGGGCCAGGGATCGGATCAGGCCCGCGTACGAAACCTGGTCACGGTCATGATCCCGTTTCCACTAATTCCTCGCAGCAAAGAGACAGCGGATTATCAATGTTACAAAGATGTTCCTCGACATCACCATGGAGTCAGCCGATGTTTTTCCTCCCCTCAAATCTTGTTTGGGAGGCATCACTGTGCTCATCAAACACCATGACGTGCGTTTATATTGAGCAGCGCCCCGACCCCGCTGACGGATTTATCCTAGCAAAGCAAGGATGTTCAAAACAAGCTTGGGGATCTCATCCCATGGTTGACCAAGTTGAATAAAAATGCGACGTTAACCAGTGTCAATGGTAATCAAGAGGAGGCGGTGAAAGGGTGTGTGCAACATTTTCGTCGTCTCGTCTACCCGAGCCAACCGTTTGTAGAGCCCTGGAAGACATCGAGAATCGATCTCAAGCGTTGTTGACGAAAGGGGGATGGCTCGGATCCTGGATAAAACGCAAGACTCACAACCAGTGGTTGAACTTGTCGAGGACCTTCGGCAGGCGATCTTCATCTACCAGGTAGGTACTATCGGGAACCATCGGCATTGGGCAGAACTACGTGTTGGGATAGCTATTGCAACAGCAATCAATAGAAAACCAGGTCTCACAGTTGGCTGTAAGCTTTCTTACATCGTCTCTGTTAGCAGAACTGATGGGTTGTGGATCGAACGAAGTCCCCTTTTAACGCATTTTTGAAACTACGCGAGGTAAAATAACATGCACACACCACAGGACGTCCACTGACATGCTGACAGACCGCGCTCGGGGTTAGGGGAAAGACAGAGTCCACCCTTTCACGGTTGGTTCGGCTCAAAGTAGAGCCTGAGGGTACCCCCGGCGATGAAGATGAGCCTAGGCGACGAGCAATCCTGTTTGAGTGGGTATCACCCGCTGATTGTAAGAAAAATCTACGTTGACTCCATTCTCAGGGCTCTCGAGAGAATCAAGGATGAGTTACAGCCCCTATCTGAGCACACCAGTGCTGCTGGCTACCAGGGAAATGAGGCAGACGAACACTCTATGAGCGAAATCACGGAAGAACTCAGGGATGTCGTCATCGAGTACCAGGTCAGTCCTAGGCCCCCAGTAATGCGCACGGTGCTTTGCTTAGGCACCATGCAGTTCGCCCAACAGAAATCGTTGTATGAACAAAATTGTCGATTGATCGTAGGTCCCTGATTTCTCCGTTCAAAGGTGGACTAGATCTTAACAACCTATCCCAGGCAGCAGGTTAGCGATGTCTCTGCCATTACTCGACGTACACTCACATCTCAACAGCCGAATTGTCAGTGCTGAACGGCTGTCGTCGTGCGCAAGGGGCCGAATATCGACATGGGAACCGGAGCGGCTGCCTTAAAGGAACTCGGGAGAGCGTGTTGAACGAAATCGAGAGGTGGACCGAAGATTTCGACAAGTCTCCGGTCTTCTGGCTCAATGGACTCGCGGGGACAGGGAAATCCACAATCGCGTAAACCACTGCAGAAAGGGTGTTCGCAGACGTGTTTGGGAGCGTCCTTTTTCTGCTCGAGAGGCCATGAAGATCGCAGAATCTCCAACTCATTCCCCACACTCGCGTTCCAACTTACACAAAGTACCCAACCTTTCGGTCCTCGCTCATCCCGCTCCTCCAATCCAACCCAGACGTTGTCCACGAGTCGCTCCAAGACCAAATGCATAAGTTTCTAGTCGAACCGCTCAAGTCTACAGATATTTCGGCCGCTATTGTGGCCGGCGCCCTCGACGAGAGCAAAGAAGAAGAACCAGAATCTGCCGTCCTCCTCGTATTGGGGAAATTTGTCTCAGAGATCCCCGGGGTCAAATTCTTCATCACGAGCAGACCGGAGACGTACACAGTAGCCGGGTTCCGCGGTCCGCCGTTAAAGAAATCAACCGATATCTTCATTCTCCACAAAGTAGAACCCCGCACTATCGACAATAACATACGACGCTTCTTCAGACACGAGCTATACGCACTTGTACAACGGCGCGGCGGAAGCGGGGGTTGGCCAACGGATCAACAACTTGACTTATTGTGTCAAAGGGCCGCTGGTTTCTCCGTCTACGCTGTTGCAACAGTCAACTTCCTCAAGCATAGGTTCAAACGCCCCTCCGACCGGCTTGTCCCCGGAAAGCACGGCTCACGAAGGAAAGGTGGAATTAAAGGTGCACGCTAGCCTTGATTCCCTCTACATGTCGATCCTCCGAGAAACCTTCTGCAAAAATGGCGATGAATACAATGCGATGGCGCGTTCCGTCCTGAGCGCTGCGGTCCTCGCCGTAAATCCCCTTTCACCGTCCACGATTGCCACTCTGATGGGTTTCGAGTGCGATGAGGTCCTGTTACTTCTCGAATCGATCCAACCGTTGCCGACACTACACAACGACATCAATCATCCAGTCCAATCATTCCACAAATCCTTCCCCGATTTCATGACGGACCTCTCCCGTTGCGGCGACCTACAGTTCTATATCTCCCCTGACTATCACACGGAACTCGCCCTTTGTTTCCTCGAATATATGGGTCATCTGGAAAAGAACATATGCTCGATCTCCGATTACGCCCTCAATTCTGAAGTGAAGGATTTGTGGAAGACGATCGAAGAGAGCGGTGTCCGTGGTGTGATGGAGTATTCGTGCAGGTCGTGGTACAAACATCTTACCGTAACGAAGCACCGGACTCCAGATGTGGCCGCCGTTCTTCGGTCTTTCCTAGAGGGGAGATTTATCTTCTGGTTGGAGGTTTTGAGCGTTCTTGGTGCCGTGGGTGACGCCACGCGTGCATTGAACATGGCCATAAAACGGCTGAACGAGGTGTGTTCGGATTTACGGCTTGATCCCTCAGGCTCTTGATATTAACTCAAGGCCAGATTCATGTATCCATCGACGTCAACCCTCTCGTTGAAATAGCCGCCGACTGCTTCCGGTTCGTGACAGAGTTCTTCGAGGTTATCAGTCTGTCCGGACCCCACATCTATCACTCTGCACTTCTGCTTGCTCCTCCTTCCTCAATCATCAGGAAGTTGTATGGAAAAGAGATCTGTTCCCCAGTATCAAGGGTTGTGACCGGGGTCCCTACCTCATGAGATTCATGCACAGCGAGCGCTGGAACTGCATCTAGGGTTAGTCGCACTGTTTGGTCACCATGTGGTCAGTTCGTCGCAGTCGGTTTGTGGACCGCCATCTAAATCCGGGACTCGAACACCCTGGAGAGACTATCTGTCCTCAAACTTCTGGAATGTCTTATCAGGAGTATTCCTCATTCACTTGCCTTTTCCCCTGATGGACGTCTGCTGGCCTGTACCTACTTCCAGTGAGGGGACTTATCTCGTAGATCTTCTTCACGTACTTACTCATCTTTGCATCCAGATCAGGATGGGTAGTGAGCCCCAATGCGATGATTATCTGGGACACGCAGACAGGTGTTGTTATGGGCGATATTCCTCTCCGAGAACTCAGCAGCATTGCGTTCGCTGGGGATCAAAATCACTCTCATGGGAAACATCTTCTGCGCATATGATGGACCCACGGGGACAGACTTCTTCGACCCCTTGTGGATACTGTATTGGGAGTAGGTCTGAATGGGTCGAGGATTCCGGAGGTAGCAAGTTCTTGTGGTTACCCCCCAATTGGGGGACAGAGCACGGATCGGATGCAAGGTGGAACGGTAATTTTCTGGCCTTGGTGGGCGGTAACAACTCGATGCCCATTACTATTGGATTCCAGGCGTGATCTCTTCTTCCTCACTCTAACCTTCACCCATTTTCCCAACGTCCAAGCTCAAGCTGATCATGCTGCTACTATTTCTTTTCCCTAGACGCGCTTGCTTCGCTCCGAACAACCTTTTTAGTTACCTTTGTATTCCACACGATCACTGGCGTTGGTTGTAGTATATCCAGTGTAATTGTTTTATTTTCTGCTCGTGTACCAGCCACGTTTTTCCTCGAGTCTGGCCATTGGCGACTACGTCACATTTAAAGTTTGGCGAGACAAGGATCGTACGATAGGATCTCTTGCCACGGTATTCATGAACCGCTGGGAGTCCTCTCCGGAAGGGCCTTGATGCTCCATTCGTCTCCGTCAAGCTCGGCCAATTGTTATGCAGGACAGGTCCCACGCCCAAACTGTGAATCGGTTTCATATTCGGGCTCGTTTAGAGAGTCCACGATGAAAGGGATAGAATTAAGATAGGTGATACCTAAACCCTCTTGACGCGAGTGCGGTACTTCATGAGATAGTGAGCTTGTGTCTCCATTGCATCCGTGACCAGCGTGCGGATCTGTGGTAACTTTACGGATTTTGGATTGGAGGAATGCTCAGAGCTTGTCTCTTTGTGATCCTTGGTAACGGCCTTAAGGGTATCGGTATCTGGTAGGGAGGCAGTAATTTCACTATTTCGTGAATAATCGACAGGGCATATGCATGAAGGATGCTCTTGAAATGAGGTTGAGCAAGGACGCGGAGGATTATAAAATACGGAGGGCTTCGTTACCTACGCACTGTTGTAGTATCGCACGTCCATGACGAGCCAGTTGTGCTGGTCGGCCCTGCAGTAAGCGACGAACACATTTCGCCGGAGAGCTGAAATACCGTATGGCGGTAGTCGGGTGAAAGGCACGTTAACTCTAAGGGAGCGTGAGGGGCGTCACTTGGGTGGGACATAGGTTCGAGCTGGACTTGTTTGCGGGTACAGAGCTTCAATCAGTTTGCAAGAACAAGTGCGCCATTCAATTGAGGATCTTGGAAAGACATCCGCAGGTTCCCGTCCGGGGGAGCTGGGCGCTCGCAACAAGGACGATGACCGTCTCCGATCAGGATGTGTCGTGTCTGTTTGTGATCACCGTGACCGCGACTATATATGGGTACGTGGCCGTATATTCTTCCTCTTCCTCCGCAAATCTGATCAACAGTCGCCACAAGAATCAAATTCAATCACTCAACACACATTTTCATAGTATGTGCTCAAGCACCAAACAAACAGATATAGTGGCACTGTCATACAATACAATTCCAAAGCAAACAAAACAGTTTGACTTGAGGGGAACATAACTGAAATGAGGGGTTACATGTCATAGCCAACAGATAGTATACATGGGGAAAAGAAAGGACCATACTATAGCATCATTGTTAAGTGAAAAATCTATAGTACAAAAGTGAACATGATGTAGTAATCCCATGACTGGGGTGACACAAAATAGGACTGACATAAGACATAAGAGGCCAACTACAAACTGTGTTTTACAATGTATAACACAATACCTGGATTGGGGAAGGTAGAGAGACCCTAACTAGAACTTGATGATAACAGGTTTGCCTCCTAAAAGGTTGAGATGTGTTGTAATATCATGGCACCAACCTGCAGGATCCCAATCTTTCCTCCACTCAGCAGGCACCCACAACCAGTGTTTCCCTTCAGAATCCTTTACCCATCCCTCTTGTAGTGTGGCTTGCCAACTGTCTTTTGGAGAAGTAGTGTCCTGAGGCAAATTGTGGCAGTAGTGATGGTGCCTACCACAAAGTACCTCACTAAAGTGGTACCAATGACTGCTGGAATAGTGGGGTACTTGAGTAGAATGGAGAACCTCCCCAGTTCCTGTGTGGTAGATATGCAAGGTATCCCTATCCTTCTTGATGACCCCAACTTGACCTTTAACCAAGAACATCCATGAATCACTGTGTGGCTGTAGCAGTGATATGATCCAAACACAATTGCTAGGGCAAATCAGCCTATCACCCTCTTCTCTAAGTAACCAAGCTTTGAGCTCCCCTGAACCTGCCACCAAGAGAACATTGCCAGTAAGGGCCAATCCCTCTACCTTCATATTTTGGTAAATCCACTGAGGAAGGGCTTCTCCAAGGATTTTGGTGATTATAACACTGTCTGTTTGCTTATGTATAGATGCACTTTTATCTGTAGCTACAATGTAAGCACCAGAGTGGGAAAGTCTCACATACTGCTGACTATGGTCCCCAAGACCAGTAGGGAGCTCATGTATATGCAACACCTGGAGAATATTCCCAGAGTAACCCATTATTGATGATGAGGTTGGTGAGAATTGAAGAGGAGAATTTGACCAGTCCTGAGACTGGAATGTCTTCCATAAGCTGTAGTGATTGGAAGTGTTCTTCCAGATATATACACCACCTTCCTTTGAAGCTGCAAAGAAACTCCCATCCAAAGAGAAGCAGTGGGAAGGGAAGTGGCCAGTCATTGCTGAAAAGCACTCTGTATCTTGAATATCCCAGATGCGAAGTGTAAGGTCATCCGAAATGGAAATATGGTGAGTGGTTGGTGAGAAGGACCTGACTCTGATGTTGTACACAGGAGGCAAAAAGAATGATTGAATCTTGGTAAGAGTAGACTCAATCTTGAAGATATCAATGGTATCATAGTGATGACTGCTCAGTGCTGTTGTCATGACCCAGAAGAATTTGTTGTCTGCCCAGAGGTATGGATTATCTCCTGACTGGAGTGTACTAGAAGAGATTGCTGTACCTGAGGAAACACCATATGTACACACAACAAAGATTGCCTGGTCCTCTAAGTCAATGGTACAAATTGTTTGTCCATCCAATGACCACACCAGTGAGATATTGGTAGGGCTACATTTAATCTCTCTGGCCACTCCACCTGTCTGGATATCCCAAATTATAATGGCAATATTGGAGGCACAGGCAATGGAACACCCATCTGGTGAATAGGCAAGTGGACCCACAAGATGAGAGGTGGTTTCAGTGGGTTGGAGGGTGGTGATTAGTTCCAAGGTAAGTTGGTTCCGGATCTCTACAGCTTTTCTTGTCTGAGCAGCTACAAACTGCCCACATGGTGACCAAATACAGAGGCCAATATAGCAGTCTTTGCCAGAAATGGCTATGGTCTGGGCCCAGAATTTTGGGGTCCCAAAAATCACTTTTGGCAAGTGGTTGGTGTACTGGTGATAATACAGTTCTCGAATAATTGATGATGTGGGACAGAGTTCCAGAGCAGAGTGATAAATGTGGGGAGCAGAGACACTAATGACCTCAAAAAACCTGGTCACAAACTGCAAACAGTCTGTGGTGATGTCAAAAAGCTGCTTGTTTTTGGAAACCTAATTCACAGTATGTTATCATAGGGTGATGTTGTAGAGAAGGACAAAAACAAACCTCCTGTAACCAGGCCATCAGTCTTTCAAGTGCAACAACAGCTCCCCCTACAGCCCCAATAACACTAACCACTTCCAGCCAAGCCAGGAATTTCTTCTCCAGGAAAACATGTAGATAGGAGATAACATCAGCAATATCTCCCTTGGTCTCAGTGAGGTGGTTATACCAGGACTGGCAAGCATACCGCAGGGCAACACTGATGTGGTCCTCAATTTTTGTCTGGAGATCCTTGACCTCTGAGTTCAAGGTGTAATCAGGGAGTGATAGAAGGTTCTGCTCCAGCCTGTCATTCATCATTCCCAGACAGTTCATAGTGAGTTCAAGGTGTAGGTTCTTGGGCAAGATGTAGAATCTTGTATCAGTGCAACGGGATGGATTGGTAATGAAGTCAGGGAATGATTTGTGGAAGGGTTTCACAGGCTGGTTGATATTGTCACCAAGGGTGAGAAGTGATTGAACCAATTTGAGGAACAGGTCAACCTCATCAGGGTCTAGACCAATGAGTTCAGCAATCCCAGATGGTGGAAGGGGGTTAACAAGAAGGACAACAGTGCCAAGAGTAGTCCTAACCCTGGGATACACCCTAGAGTCTTCCTCAGTGAATGCTGTCTGGAGGATTGATTTGTATAGAGAGTCAAGAGTTGTCTTGGAGTTAACCTGTGTCCTTCCTTCAGGAGCAGTACTTTCCGGAAGGTTTACAATGACATCCAATTGGTGTTTGGGGAGATGAATATTGCTGTCCAGAAACTTGACAGTTGCAACAGCATAGACAAATAGTCCAGCTGCTCTGTTGCACAATAAATCGATGTGTTCGTCACTTGGCCATCTTCCTAGCTGACGCCGTTGCGCGAGTTCGGAAAGTTCGTGTTTCAGGAAGAGCCGGATGTCGTTGTTGATCAGAGGGGGGTCAACCTCGTGCAAGACAAAGACTGAGGTCAAGTCCACGAGTATGGGGAGACGGAACCCAGTCCTGATCCGTGGCTCGGGTCTGCCAGTAATGAGAAACTTGACCTTTGGTATCCGTTCGGCGAGCCGGCCCAACACGGAGAGGATCGCAGATGATGGCTCCTCATCTTTGCACTCGTCGAGAGCATCAATCACGATGACCGTTGAAACATCTGCCGATCTAAGTGGTTCGACTATAAGCTTCTCCATCTGCCTGTAGAGAGACTCGTGTGCAATGTCTGGGTTTGATTGGAGGAGGGGGACGAGAACTGATCGAAATTCTGGGAACTTGTGCGCAAGTTGGAATGCGAGAGTGGGAAAGATGAAGTGGAGATTGCTGCGGTCCTCGAAATCGCGGGAACAGAAGAACGACGCTCCGAGTTGACCATCAGCGAAGATCTGCTCGCTGACCGTCTGGGCGATCGTAGACTTGCCAGTTCCAGCGAGCCCGTTTAGCCAGAATACAGGAGACTGGCATGAGTCTTTTGTCCATGACTCGATCTCGTTCAGCACAGCCTCCCGTGTTCCTTTGAGACAGCCACGCCGGTTACCATGACGGTATTCCGCTCCTTTTGCGCGAGGACAGCTGTTCAGCACTGATAGGTCCGCTGTTTGGCACACGGGTAAGTAAGATTCAAGAGGAAGAACGGAAAAACCGAACCAGTATCCTAAAAGCCATGACCAACATCAGATACACTCTCGATACGTAGGTTATGCGACTCACGATCAGTTTACAGTTCTGGTCGTATATCGCTTGCTGCTGTGCCATCTGCCAAAGTGTCCCAACTTCGGTTGTATCCGGGTCACGTAAGGTTTGTTGTTACACACCTGATAGTCAAGGAGGGCGTCACGGATATCTTCTGCAATTCCTGACACAGCCTGAATATCGTCTTGGGATTCCTTGTAGTCCTCGATGTTGACGCGATCGTATAGCACTTTTCCAGTATCCCTGATCAGCCTCAGAGTGCTAACAAAGAATGAGCGCGATGGTAGGTTGTAGTTGACTCCAAACACCCACTCAAACAGCTTCGCTCGCTTTTCGTGCCCATTTCCATCCCAAAGCCCATCATCATCATCTTGTAAGCACAGTTGGTCCAGCCGTGCCATAGCGGAATCCAGTTTGTTCTTCAACGGCGTGTATTTCTGTCCGAGCGTTAGCGAATACCGTGACAGGCTCACTGATCTTCATCACCTCGTGAATCCTCAAGAGGGTGTTGAAAGAAGACTTGGTGACAGGACCGATCGTCAGCGTATGGAACGGGGACAAGCCAGAAAAT
>Ga0307515_10022565_pt1 | contig 11083 bp, 8 predicted proteins | sample 17_EM_MG_FD_194513 | JGI IMG/M metagenome (GOLD analysis project Ga0307515, IMG submission 194513) | Populus trichocarpa ectomycorrhiza microbial communities from riparian zone in the Pacific Northwest, United States - 17_EM | ecosystem: Host-associated > Plants > Roots > Unclassified | place... | reverse complement strand
AGGCCCCTGAGATCGTGCCGCGCCCGCATGTCGTACGCCACCGTCGTCACGGCCAGCTCCGGCGGTCGCGGTGTGGCGCACGGCTGTTGTTCGACGCGCAGGCCCGGTCCCACGTCCCCGTAGGGGAGTTGGCCGCTCGGTACCACGGTCAGTCGGCCGGCCAGTACGTCAACTCCCGTGCCCAGCACCTGACCTGGGGTCATGCGCGGTTCGCCGAGCAGCAGGTGGACGTCGATCCCGTTGTCGCCGGGGACCTTGAGTTCGGTGACATGACCGTGCGGGCCGCTCGTCACGCCGGCCCGGTCGAGGCGTACGCCGGTGCGGTGCAGGCCCACCAACTGCCGTCCCTGCCAAGGGCCGGTGTCCGGGCGGAGCCTCAACTCGCTGAACGGGCGCGGCCATTCGGTACGGAGCGCGAGCGCGCTCGCCAGGACCATGAGCACGTCCTCGTCCAAGGTGACCGGCATCCGCTCGATCAGCCCGTCCGTCCGCTCGGCGGCCCAGGCGTCCAACGCGTGCTGGGAGGCGGGGAGATCCTCGGTGAGCACACCGTGCGTGTCCGCCGGCAGCCCGGCCCGCCACTCCTCCCGTAGGGGCAGTTCGCGCCTGGTCCACAGTCCGAGCGCGGAGTTCAGGCCGGGCATCGACGCCATCCGGGCCAGCAACTCCCGTGCGGCGGCGGCAGCTTGGTCGGCGGGCATGCCCACCGCGTCCGCCAGCTCCGCCCGCGCGGCGCCGGACGCCCCGTCGGCGAGGAACGCGAGCAACGGCCACACCCCGGCCGCCGAGAACACCGTGCCGTCGGACACCGAGCCCGCCCAACGCGCCGTCAGCCGATTGGCCGCCTCGACCGCGCCCCCGAGCGCCGCACCGTCAACTGCCGTGCCGCCGACCGCCGTTCCCTGCACCGCTCCCAATTCCGCCCCCGTGAGTTCCGTGACACAAGACCGCGCCACCGCAAGATCGCGTACGGGAAGGCTATCGTCGGCCGCGCCGTCCCCGGTGCTCAGCCCCGGTGCTCAGCCCCGACGATCAGTCCCAGTCCTCCTCGGGGTACAACTCCGGTTCCGTGACCCACCCCGCCGCCAGCACCAGCCGTGAGTGACGGTGCAGGGCGAGGAACGCGAAGGGGCGGTCGAAGCGGGCGGTGATGGTGGTGGTGACGTAGCGGAGGTCGGGCGGGGCACCGCCGGGGATGGCGGCGAAGGCCGTCACCGCCGCCGCGCGAAAGCCGCGTGCGCCGAATCTCGCCGTCGTGGACTGCTCGGCCGACCCGATCGCCAGCGGGAACCCGCTGATCCCGGGAAAGTGCCCCCGCGAGGCGTCCCGCGCCGTCGTGAGGCCGAACAGGCGGTGCAGGCGCAGGAGATCGTGCCGCGCACGCATGTCGTACGCCACGGTCGTCACGTCGAGCGAGGGTGGTTGTGGGCTCGTGCAGCGTTCCTTCTCCACGCGCAGGCCCGGGCCCGGGTCGCCGTAAGGGAGTCGGTCTCCGGGTACTACGGGATGACGGCCGTCCAGGATCCCCACGCCCGCGCCCAGCACCTGCCCGGACGTCATCCCCTCCTCCCCGAGCAGGAGATGGACGTCGATCGCCGACTTGCCGAGGACCTTCAGCCGGGTGACATGGCCGTCCGGTGTGTCCGCCACGCCGATCCGGTCCAGGAGGGCGGTGCTGCGGAACAGGCCGAGCGGGACCCGGTCGCTCCAGTACAGGCTCTCCATCGGTGTCTCGTCGAACGGCCGCAGCCACTCCGTGCGCAGGGCCAGCGCGCTCGCCAGCACCAGTTCGGTGTCGTCCGTCAGCGCCACCGGCATCCGCTCGATCAGCCCGCCGGTCCGCTTCGACGCCCACGCGTCCAGGGTCGCGCGGTCCGCCCCGAGGTCTCCCGTGAGCACCCCGTGCGCCTCGGCCGGCAGCCCCGCCGCCCACGCCTCCCGCACCTCCAGCGTCCGCTTCGTCCACAACCCGAGCGCCGAGTCCACACCCCGCATCGCCGCGAGCCCGCCCAGCAACTCCCGTGCGGCGGCGGCAGCTTGGCCGGTGGGCAGCCGCACCGCGTCCGCCAGCTCCGCCCGCGCCGCACCCCCGGCACCGTCCGCCAGCAGGGCCAGCAACGGCCACACCCCGGCCGCCGAGAACACCGTGCCCCCGTCGACCGCCCCCGCCCACCGCGCCGTCAGCGCGTTCACCGCCCGCACGGTCGCTCGTGTAACCCGCATTCCACCCCCGCTCACCTCGCGCTTACCATGCGCCAAGTCGTACGTCAGTTCCGCATCTGAAGATCTCCAGCTCTCCCCCCGGAGATCCCTGCCTGAACCAGGAGCACGGTACCCGTGTCCATACCCCCGCCCCCTCAGGGTCCCGAAGGTCCCCAGGACCAGCCCCCGGTCCCGGCTCCCTCCCCGCAGGCATCCACCCCGTACAACCCCTACGCCCCACCGCAGCAGGACCCGTACGCCCCGCCGTCGGCGGACCCCTACGCCCCGCCCCCGCAGACCCCCTACGGCGCGCAGCCTCCGCCCCAACTCCCGTACGGCGCGCAGCCTCCGCCCCAACTCCCGTACGGCGCACAGCCGCAGAGCCCCTACGCCCCGTACCCCCAAGGCGTGCAGACCCCTCCGGGTCCCCCGAGCCCCTACGGCCCCCAGCCCTACCGGACCTGGTCCCAGGGCTACACCCCGTACAACAACCCCGCGCCCCTCAACGGCATGTCGATCGCCGCGCTCGTGCTCGGGATCCTGTGCTGTGTGCCGGGTGTCGGTCTCGTCCTCGGGCTGATCGCGCTGAACCAGATCAAGAAGCGGGGCGAGCGCGGGCGGAGCATGGCGGCGACCGGCATCGTGCTGTCGGCGTTCGGGCTGGTGGTGGGGGTGCTCGGGGTGACCGGCGCGGCGACCGGGTTCTGGGACGAGGTCAAGGACAGCGCGCGGAACAACGCGAGCGCCTCCCCGGTGAAGGGCGAGTGCTTCGACGCGCCCAGCGGTTCGCTGGACGGCATGACGTACGACTTCGACGTGGTGTCCTGCGACGGCGAGCACGACGGGGAGGTGTTCGCCGTCGTGCGGATGGGCAGCGGCTCGTATCCGGGGGACAAGAAGATCACCGCCACCGCCGACGACAAGTGCTACGCGCTCCAGGACGCCTACGCCATGGACGGCTGGGCCGTACCCGACGACGTGGACATCTACTACGTCACCCCGACCTCGCAGAGCTGGAGCCTGGGCGACCGCGAGATCACCTGCGTGTTCGGCAACACCGACGAGGAGGCGAGCCTGCCCGGCGGTTCGCTGCGCAACGACGCCACGAACCTCGACTCCGACCAGGTCGCGTATCTGAAGGCGGCCCACGTCCTCAACGCGGCGCTGGACACGGCACCGGACGCGCAGTACGTCGAGGACGACCTGCCGGGGCACAAGGCCTGGGCGGGCCGGGTCTCGACCGCGCTGACCCAGCAGGCCGATCTGCTCGACGGCCATGAGTGGTCCGGCGCCTCCGCCGAACCGGTCGCGGCCCTGGTCAAGGATCTGCGGACGGCGCAGAAGGAGTGGGCGAAGGCGGCGAAGGCGTCCGACGCCGACGAGTTCTACGCGCACTACGACAAGGGCGCCGACCTGATCGACCCCCAGAAGTCGGTCACCGCCCGCAAGGCTCTGGGGCTCGCCACGACCCCTCCCGCGTACGACGAGAACGACGGCGGCGAGGACAGCGGGGGAGGCGCCGGCGGCATGGAGGTGTGACGGCTCCTATAGCGGGGAGAAAGTGCCTGGGTAAAGCCCACACCGGGGATAAGTCATCACATCGAGTGATTCTCTGGCCTTTGCTTGCATGGCACAACCCACGGTTGCCAGGCTGTTGCTGTCTGTACAACCTGATGGGAGCGGCCAGTGACATTCGGTGAGCAGCCGGCGTATCTGCGCGTCGCGGGTGATCTCCGCAAGAAGATCGTCGACGGCCAGCTGCCCCCACACACCCGGCTGCCCTCGCAGGCCAGGATCCGCGAGGAGTACGGGGTCTCCGACACGGTCGCGCTCGAAGCGCGCAAGGTGCTGATGGCCGAGGGGCTGGTCGAGGGCCGTTCCGGCTCGGGGACGTATGTGCGCGAGCGTCCCGTGCCGAGGCGCGTGTCCCGCTCCGGGTTCCGGCCGCCGGCCGGCGCGACCCCGTTCCGGCAGGAGCAGGCCGAGGGGGAGGCGCGCGGCACCTGGGAGTCCAGCAGTGAGCAGGCCGAGGCGAGCGGCACCATCGTCGAGCGGCTCGCTCTCAAGCCCGGTGACCGCGTGATGTGCACGAAGTACGTGTTCCGGGACGCGGGCGAGACGATGATGCTCTCCACGTCCTGGGAGCCCCTCGCGGTGACCGGCCGTACGCCGGTGATGCTGCCCGAGGAGGGGCCGCTCGGCGGCATGGGGGTCGTCGAGCGGATGCGCGCCATCGACGTCGTCGTGGACAACGTCACGGAGGAGGTCGGCGCCCGGCCGGGTCTCGCCGAGGAGTTGCTCTCCCTGGGGGGAGTCCCCGGGCATGTGGTCCTGGTCATCCAGCGCACGTACTACGCCTCGGGGCGCCCGGTGGAGACGGCCGACGTGGTGGTCCCGGCCGACCGCTACCGGATCGCGTACCACTTGCCGGTCAAATAGCGCACCGAGAAGCACGCCAAGCGGCACGCCAAGAAGCACACCGAGCGGCGCACCGAGTAGTGCGCTCAGTGTGAAGTAGTCCACCCCTTACGGCATTTGTCGCCGGAACCGGCCAACTCGCCCCGCCCTGGGCGCCGTTGGATTCCGGTCTTTCTCGCAGGTCGTTCACGACGCCTGTAGCGTGCCTCTCACCGGATGCATCGAGGTGCGCCAACGGCGCGTTCGTCATCGTGCGCCCCCTCCGTCCTGGCTGGTTGCGTACCTCTTTGTGAAAACCCGTATTCGCTGCGTGAAGGTTAGGCGTAGGCTCCGGCATATGCGGATTGCGGTTTCCTTATGGGGTGGGGCACGGCACGAACCGCGAGCAGGAGGCGGAGGGGCGCGATGGCGATGAACGACGACACGATCACCCTGCCCTGGCTCGTGATACGGCAGGACGACAACGGCAATCGCTACCGCGTGGGCAGGTACGCCACCCGCGCGGAGGCCCAGAAGATCGCGGACAGCCTCGACGACCGCGGCCACAAGCAGCTGTACTGGGTCGAGCGGATCGGGCAGAGCGAGGACGCCACCCGCAACTGACCGCACCCTCGCACCCCGTAGGCTCCGGCGCATGACGACACGGATCGTGGTGGTCGGAGCCGCCCTGTTCGACGGCGACGGCAACGGCGGCAGTGCCGGCGGCCGACTGCTCGCCGCCCGCCGCAGCGCTCCCCCCGAACTGGCCGGACGCTGGGAACTCCCCGGCGGCAAGGTCGAGCCCGGCGAGCGCCCCGACGCCGCGCTGGTGCGCGAGTTGCGCGAGGAGCTCGGCGTCGACGCCGAGACCGTGGAGCGCGTCCCGGGGGAGTGGCCGCTGAAGCCGCCGTACGTCCTCCAGGTCTGGACGGCCCGGCTGCTCCCCGGCTCGGCGGAGCCCGCGCCCCTCGAAGACCACGACGAACTCCGCTGGCTGGCCCCCGCCGACATCTGGACGGTCGACTGGCTCGACCAGGACGTGCCCGCCGTACGGGAGGCGCTCGCGCTCGTCGAGGCCGGGGCGCGCTGAACTCGTCGACGTGCGCAGGGCTGCCGGGCCGCTGCGAACTCGTCGTGGGCCGGGATGACGTAGGCCGGGATGGCGGAGCGCGGTGGACTCGGCGTACGCCGTTCGTGCCACAGTGCGCCCTCCGGGGCGGTACCGGGCCCTGAATATCGGGTATGTGCCCATTAACCCCATGAAATCGGACATGGGTGAGCTGGCTGGCCCGGGATGTGATCGGCTTGATCGACACCGAAGGCGACTGCGCCGAGTGGACCTTTCCCGCGGAGCCCGGAGCCGTCCGCACCGCACGCACCGCCGTCCGCGGCCAGTTGCGGGACTGGGACCTCGACGCCCTCGCCGACATCGCGGCGCTGCTGGTCAGCGAGCTGGTGACCAACGCGCTGCGGCACGCCACCGGACCCATCGGCGTCCGGCTGGTCCGGCCGGTCGGCCCGGACGGAGTCCTGCTGGTCGAGGTCTCCGACCCGCTGCCCGACCCGCCCCGCGAGCGCGTCGCCCGCCCCGAGGACGAGAGCGGCCGGGGTCTCCAACTGGTCGCCGGTGCCTGCGTCCGCTGGGGTACCCGGCCCGGCGAAGCGGGCAAGATCGTATGGTTCGAGCTGGCGGTCCCGGGGTGAAGCGATGCCTCGGCCGGCTGTACGAACCGGACAATGGTGTCCATCGACTGGTTCAGGCCTGTGACGGTTGTCGATCGGCGTGGTTCGACTGCGTGTCCGCTGGTTAGAAGACTGGGAGTGTTGTCGCAGGCCGGTCCGAAATGCATCGGGATTGTCCTGTGATCGTGAACACCGTGTTGTGCGGCGCCGTAGTGCTGGATACTGCGGGCAGCCGCCCCCGGTGACCGGTGCCGGACGCGGTGAGCTGGAGGGGACGGTTCGCGTGAGCGAGATACCAGCGAAGGCCACGGAGTCCGAGGACCCGTCGGACGGCGCGAGGGCTGAGGCCGCGGGTCACGTCGACGTGCCCGGAGGTGACGGCGTGTCCGCCGCTGACGTCATGTCGGGTGTGCCCGGCGGCGACGCGATGACCGTCGGTGACGCCATGTGGCAGAGCAGCCCACCCGGCTCGATCTACGACTACATCAAGGTCGCCTCCTTCTCCATAGGCCCCGACGGGCTCGTCGACCAGTGGAGCCTGCGGGCCGAGCAGCTGTTCGGCATCCCCACGGAGCGCGCGGTGGGCATGGATCCCATCGAGGCGTTCGTCGACCCCGAACTGCACGAGCGCGGCCAGCGGAAGATGGCCGAGATCCTGGACGGCCGGGAGTGGACCGGAGTGGTCCCCTTCAAGGTGCCGGAGACTTCGGAGGGGGAGCCGGGCAAGGAGGGTCTCGCCGAGGTCTATGTGATGCCGACCCGGACCGAGGAGGGCGAGCGGGCCGCCGTCTGCATCGTCGTCGACGTCCGCATCCTGCGTCGCATCGAGACCGATCTCGCCGCCTCGCAGTCGATATTCGGTCAATCTCCGTTCGGGTTCCTGCTGATCGACCCCGACCTGCGGGTCCGCCGGGCCAACCAGCAGATCGCCAACACCTTCGGCGGCACCCCCGAGGACCACCGCGGCCGGGGCGTCCACGACTATCTGCAGAGCCCCGAGGCCGAGCGGGTCACCGCGACCTTGCGCCGCGTCCTGGAGACCGGCAACTCCATCACGGACATGCAGGTCACCGGCCTCGTGCCCGGGTCCGAAGAGCGCCGCCACTGGTCCATCAACCTCTACCGCGTGCACGGCGGCAGCGGCCGCCCCATCGGCATCGCCTGGCTCGGCACCGACGTCACCGACCGCCGCGCCGCCGCCCGCGAGGCCGCCTCCGCGCGGCGCAATCTCGCCCTTCTGAACGAGGCCGGCGCCCGCATCGGGAACTCCCTCGACCTGGAGACCACGGCCCGCGAACTCCTCGACGTCGTCGTCCCCGGCTTCTGCGACCTCGCGACCGTCGACCTCTACCAGGGCCTCCTGGCCGGCGACGAGACCCCGCCGGGCCGCGCCGACGGCAGCGCCGAACTGCGCCGGGTCGCCTTTGCCAGCGCCGTCTCCGACGCCCCCTTCGCCGGCGGGGGCGCACCCGTCACGGTGGGCGCGGTGCACCACTATCCCTTCAACTCGCCCTGCGCGGACGCCTTGCGCACCGCCCGCCCGCAGTACGTCCCCGCCGAGGAGGGCGGCCCCGTCCAGTCCACGCTGGCTGTGCCGATGGTCGCCCACGACACGGTCGTAGGACTGGTGCAGTTCGCCCGTACGAAGGGCAGCGAGCCGTTCGGGGACCGGGACCGGGATCTCGCGGTGGAGCTGGCGGCGCGGGCCGCCGTCTGTATCGACAACGCGCGGCTGTACCGGCGCGAGCACGAACGGGCGTTGATACTGCAGCGGTCCCTCCTCCCGCCCGGCGACCCGGAGGCATCCGGCCTCGACATCGCCTGCCGTTACCTTCCGGGGAACGCGGCGACGGAGGTCGGCGGCGACTGGTTCGACGTCATCGAACTCCCCGGCCACCGCACGGCGTTGGTCGTGGGAGACGTGATGGGACGCGGTCTACGCGCGGCGGTGGCGATGGGTGAACTCCGCACGGCGGTCCGCACGTTGGCCCTCCTTGACCTCGAACCAGCCGAAGTCCTCTCGGCGTTGGACGAGATCGCCCGAGGCCTGGGCACCCCCGGCGGAGTCCAGCAAGCCACTCGGGCGGCCCGCCGCCCCCGAGAGGCGGACCTCGCAGAGGTGTATCTGGCCACCTGCATCTACGCGGTCTACGACTCGGTGACCAGGCGCTGCACGTTCGCCAACGCGGGCCACCTCCCGCCGGTCCTGGTGGAACCGGGCGAGGCCGCGCTGATGCTCGACGTCCCGCCCGGCATGCCCCTAGGGGTCGGCGGCGAGCCCTTCGAGGAGGTGGAGGTCGAACTCCCCGAGGGCGCGCTGCTGGCGCTCTACACGGATGGGCTGGTCGAATCCCGCGACCACCCGCTGGACGAGGGCCTCCAGGCGTTTGTGGGCGCGCTGACCGACCCGGCGACACGTGGTTCGTCCGACGGCAACCCGTCCACCGCGGCGGCACTGAACGCCGAGACCCACCGCGACCTGGAGGACGTCTGCGACCACGTCCTCAGCACCCTCGACACCCACCACGGCGAGGACGACATCGCGCTCCTCATGGCCCGCGTCCAGGGCCTGCCGGAGGACTCCGTCGGCGACTGGACCCTGCCGCGGGAACCACGCAGCGTGGGCCGCGCCCGCGAGTACGCCCGCGCCCGCCTCCAGTCCTGGGACCTCGAACCCCTCATCGACACCACCGAGTTGCTCGTCAGCGAGCTGGTGACGAACGCGCTGCGGTACGGCGAGGGCGAGATCCGGCTCCGCCTCCTCCTGGACCGCACCCTGGTGTGCGAGGTCTGGGACGCGGGCCTGGTCCAGCCGCGCCGCCGCCGCGCCCGCGACACGGACGAGGGTGGCCGGGGGCTGCAGTTGGTCGGCCTGTTGTCAGCGGCGTGGGGCTCACGCCGGACGCCACGCGGAAAGACGGTGTGGTTCGAACTGCCGTTGCCGGACGGGGAGAACGGGATGGTGGACCCGGCGGAGGCGCTGCTCAGTCTTTTCTGACGGCTCTGACGGCTCTGACGGCTTTGGCTGTCCCGGCGGTGGTGTTCTACGTCGTTCTACGTCGGCGGAACGCCCCGGCGTTTGCGGGTGGCCGGTCCGCCGAAGCAGAGGGGTGGGCCGCCGTCCGGGTCCTCGCCGAGGAGGATTCCGCCGAGGACCGCCCCGCCGACCCCGCTCGTGTGCGCGTCGGCGGCACCGGCGTACGGGTTCCCGTGCACACGGACGTCCTGCTCGGCCAACTCCCGGGCCTCCAGCGCGGGTACGTCCGCCGCGGCGGGGTCGGTGGTGAGCAGCAGCTCCGCTTCGGCCAGCCGGGTGCGGGCTGCTACGCCCACGGCACCCCGGTGCGTCGCGATGAAACCGTCCGCCGAACCGACGTCACTCCGCCCGACGAGCCAGGCGGCGGCGCCGAGGACTCCGTCCCGTGTCCCGCCCAGCGGCCGCAGGGCCTGGACGATGCGGCGCAGGGCGTCGAGGGGGTCGTGGTCGTAGGGGCGGTCTCCGGCCAGTTCTTCTCGTACGGCGGCGAGGGTGGTGTGGGCGTGGGCGAGGTGGGTGTGGAGCGGCCCTGTTGGTGATGTGGCCGTTGCCCTTGCGATGTCGGATTCGGTGCCGGTGAGTGTGGCGGGCACCAACTCGGCGGCGGTGGCGAGTGAGTTGGCGAGCCGGTCGACGTCGTTGAGGAAGGTGTCGGCCTGACTGATGGCACCCTCGGCGGCGCGGAGGTCGCGTATCGCTTGGCCGGTGTCTCCCAAGTCGGCTGCCTGGCGGGCCTGGTTGAGGTGGGTGGTGGCGAACACGAGCCGGTCCTTGGCCTGTTCGACGTATCCGGTGACGGTGGTGGTCGCGGTTGCCGGGTAGCGAGCGTGGAGGTCGGCGAGTGTGGCGTCCACGCTTCCGGTACGGCCGGCGAGTTCCCGAAACCGTGCCTCTGCGATGCCGAGGGCATTGTTCAACTCCTCTTCCAATGCCCGGAGTTGATCGAAGGCGGGTGCTTCCGTATCGAGCCGCCGCCCGACCTCGGCGCACCGTCCGACGATGCCGGCGAGGGCGTGCCGCCGGGCGGCGTCTTCCTCCGGGACCCCTTGGTCGTAGCGCAGACGTATCGCGAAGGCGGCGGAGAGCTCGCGCTCGGCGTCCCGCAGGGCCCGCACGAACGGTTCGATGGCCGTGTCCCCGAACCGGGCGTGGACAAAAGCGAGTTCCTCACGGCTGGTGCGCAGGCAGTCGTCGGCCTGGACGAGGGAGGCACCGGCTTGGCGTTCCAGTACGGGGAGTGGGGTGACGGGAGGCTGGGCCGATACGACAGCGACCCCGACACCGGGAGTAGTACGGGTACGGGCCCTACGGGTACGGCGCACATACCCGTACCCCGCGAGTACGCCCACTCCGCCCAGGGCGACGAGGGGGAGGACGAGGTCGGCGGCGGACGTACCCCCCTCGGCGTCCTGCCGCCCCGGCCCGCCCGCGACGGCGACGGCCCCACCGCCGGTGGCCGCAACCGGAACCTCCGCATTGATCGTCATCACCGGCAACACCAGCCACACGACCCCGACGGCCCCACCCAACACGGCATGCGCCACCCGCACGGATATGTGGGAGGTCCCGCGCCGCGGCCGGCCCCGTATCAAGGATGACGTCACATTTCGGAGCGTATGAGCAGGAATGCGGGCGCGCGACCGGGATGGGCCTGGGGTGGGACGTGGGGTGTACGGGGGCGAGTGAGGTGAGGGGTGTGCGGCTATGGGGAGGGGTGACGCGGGGATGGGGCGTGTAGGAGGTACGGGGTCGGGGGTTGGCTCG
>Ga0307515_10022564_pt1 | contig 11084 bp, 6 predicted proteins | sample 17_EM_MG_FD_194513 | JGI IMG/M metagenome (GOLD analysis project Ga0307515, IMG submission 194513) | Populus trichocarpa ectomycorrhiza microbial communities from riparian zone in the Pacific Northwest, United States - 17_EM | ecosystem: Host-associated > Plants > Roots > Unclassified | place... | reverse complement strand
GACCCAGCCGACCGTCGCTCCGTCGTCGTTGGCGCGCCAGCCGGCCGCGTCGTTGGTGTCAGGCCCGAGCAGCGGGCGTGTCGTGCCATTCTTGGTCTTGAACCGGAAGGCGCTGTCGCTGAAGCGGCTCTTCATCCACGCGCTGCCGGTGACGATGCCGCTGTTGCTGATGCCCAGCGCCGAGTCCGGCCGGGCATGGTGCTCCTTGGCGACGGCTTCGATGCGGTACACCGGCGGTGCGGCCAGCGCTGCGGTGGCGGTCAGGGTGCCCAGGGCCAACGCGGCCCCCGGGACGATAGAACGGGTCCAAGCTTGCATGCTTTGCTCTCTGTAGATGGTCAGGGGAGCGGATGCTAAGGAGGCTGTGATGTCCGTCAACTAGCTAAGTTAGGTGTTGGAACATCGCCGGCGGGGCGGCGGCGCCGTGGGCCACGAGGGGTGGAATCGATTACCTCGGCGATGAGGCGTGACATGGGTCGTGCCAACTGTTACGAGCACAGCCCTGGTCGAATGGTGGTCCCCTTGCGGGCCGACGCCTCGTCGCCGACAGGAGCGACGAGGCGCCAGATGGCCCTCAGGGCGTGACAGGCTTGGCGACGAAGGCGCGGAGGTGGCCCTTGTAGTAGCCGTATCCCACCAGGACACCTGCTTCATCCATGTCCTTGACGTCCAGCCCGGCCCAGCCGTCGCCGCTGGCATCCAGCAGGTCGGTGAGCGAATAGCACGTGTGGCCCTTGTAGAGGTAGCTGGCACGGCCGCCGATCGTGGCGAGCGCAACGTCGTCCCGGTGGTTGATGGCCACCGGGAGCAAGAGGTCACCCACACCGCAGCCGGTGATCTGGCGCGCGGTCGTGCCGTCGTAGATGTAGGACCGGTCCTTGCCCTGCTCGTTGTTCGACGTCAGCGCGATGTGGCCCAGGTCGTTGATGGCCCGGGCGTGGCTGTTCTTGCCGCCGCCGAAGGTGCCCAGGTCTTTCGTCTCGCCCTGGCTCCACAAGAACGCGTGTTCGTAGACCTTGCCCTGGTCGTCGGGCGGCACTTGGGACCAGCCGACCACCTGGCCGAGATTGTTCAGCCCGAACCCCGACGCCAGCGGGCCACCCAGGCTGCCGACGAGTGTCGCGGTGCTGCCCTGAACGACGTAAGGCTGGTAGTGCCATTCGTGGTTCTCGTCGATGCACTGCAGGTTGACCAGCGACGATCCGGCATTGTTGATGGCAACGCCGCGGGTGTCCTTGGTGTGGGTTCCGCAGGGAATCAGTGCGTCCAGGTCGGTGCCGTTGCCTGCCGCGTCCCAGTGGTAGGCGTGCACTTTGTCGCCGAAACTGGTGCCGACTGCTTCGCCCTGGGTGTTCACGGCCATCGCCCAGGTGGTCCACACATCTCGGGTGCAAGGCTGGTACAGCGATGTGGACTGCCGGTGCTGGGAGATGTAGGCGCCCTCGATGTTCGTGTTGCCGTCATTCGGCCCGTAGCCGACGATGAAGCCACCGGTGTCGCTGATGCCATCGGCCTCCATGGCGACGAGCCCGTCCGGCTTGGTGATCTTCTGGATGTTGTAGACCGGCGCGGCGGCGACAGCGCCGGTCACGGCGAAGGCGGCGGTGGCCAATGCTGAGCGCACGGCCAGGGTGCAGAGGCGAGAGATCATGATATGACGTCCTTCTGATTCGTTAGAAGGACGGCATATTAGGCGTGAACCAACCGATGACCGTCAACAAATGTCTGGGGCCAGTCGGCTCACCTGGCGCGCCCGCTCCGCCTGGCGGCAAACGATGCTCATCGCTGCGGCCTCACGGGGCCATTGAGCGTGCGAGCTGTCGCGTCAGCGGGTTGCCGGCCTGGCAATGAACCCGCGCCGCCGACCGTTCAGGGAGCCTTGGCCGACGATCACACCCTTGTCATCGATGTCGTTGATGGTGAAGGAGGTCCAACCGGCGCCGCTCGCGTCCAACAGATCGGCAAAGAGGTGGCAGTGGCCTTTCCGGAAGAGATAGCCTCTTTTCGCAATGTAGGTGTTGGCCACGACGTCATCGCGGTTGTTGATCGCCACCGGGATCATGATGTCATGGCCGCAGTTGAGCAGCTTGCGCATCGTCGTGCCGTCTTGCAGATACAGGCGCGTCTTGCCGGGGCAGCGGCCACGGCGCCGGCAAATGCCAAAGCGGCTGCGGTCCATGCGGCCGCCTTGATGAGAGAGGAGGGCATGTCTGACGTCCTGGAATCGAACGAGGGGCTGCCATATTAGGCATGGCGCGTCTTTTCCAGGCGTGTCAAACGGGTGCACCCCCTAACTCGTTATGCGAACATCATGAGGCGCATCGACAAGGGCCACGGGCGGCCAGCGCCGCCCACGCGCAGGCTGAGCCTCAAGGATTGACCGGCGTCGCGATGAAGGCTTGGCCCTTGCCGTTGAATATGCCACTGCCGACGATCACGCCTTTGTCGTTGATGTCGTTGGCCTGCAGGCGGGTCCAGCCGGCACCGCTGGTATCCAGGAGGGTCAGCAGCGAGTAGCAACGGCCCTTCTGGTACAGGAAGGCTTCGAAGCCCTTGCCGAAGTAGTTGCCGGTGATCTGGTCGTGGTTGTTGATGGCTTCCGGCTGCGGCCAGTTGTCGCCGCCGTGGCAGGTGGGCAGTTGGTGCATCGTGGTGCCGTCGTACCAGTAGCCGCGGTTCTCGTCCGCCGCATTCCTGGACGTGCCGACCACGTGGCCGGCGTCATTGATGTCTCGTGCACCGGAATCGTGGCCGCCCAGCGTGCCGATGTCGCGCAGGCTGCCGTTTTCCCAGATGAACGCGTGCTCGTAGGTGTGGCCGTCGCTGTCAGGCGGCAGGAACGAGCTTCCCGCGATCTGGCCGGCGGTGTTGATGCCACTGGCCGAGGTGTAACTGCCGCCGAGCGTGCCGAGTTCGGTCAAGCTGCCGCCGCGGTACAGGGACGCGCCAAACACCCGGACGCCGGCACGGTCGCATATGAAGCCGATCACCACGTCACCGGCGTCGTTGATGTCGTGTGCCTTGCTGTCTCGGCTGCTGTCGGCATCACAGGGTACCAGCGCGTCCAGGTCGGTGCCCGCGCCGGTCTTGTCCCACATCCATGCGTGGTCGCCGACCCAGCCTGCCACGGCACCGTCGTTGTTGACACGCCAGCCGGCGGCATCCCAGGTGTCCGGCGCCAACAGCGGCTGGACCGTGCCGTGCTTGTACAGGAAGGCACTTTGGCTGTGACGGCTTTTTATCCAGCCGTAGCCACTGACCATGCCGTTGTTGCTGACGCCCAATCCCGAGAATGGCTTGGTTTGGTGTGCCTTGTCGATGGTTTCGATCTTGTAGACCGGCGCGGCCGCGAGTGCCGCGGTGGCGGTGAAAGTGCAGAGCGCCAGCAAGGCGCCGGAGGCGATGAGCGAGATGCGAGCTGACATGTCCAATCCTCTTGGAAGTTAGGTATTGGATGCTAGGCAGCTCGGGGGTTGTTGGTACTCCCTAGTTTGGCAGCCAGCGATGCGCCGTCGCCACGTCTTTGGGTGCCATCAACAAATGGTTTCCAAAAATGACAAGGGCCGCACCGGCCTTCACCGGAGCGGCCCAGACAGGTGCGAGGCCTACTTCGTCGCGCAGAACCCGCCGTCGGTGTAGTTGGCGCCCGGTTGCAACACGTTGTTTGACGCGGGCCCTTCGAGCGTCAGCGTGTCACCGGCCTGTGACCAGACCAGGTTCCAGACATTGTTGGCCTGGCCGACGATCTTCAGCGTCGTCTTCCATTGCACCGGCACCGAGTCGTTGTTGCTGACCTTCACGGTCGCGCAGTAGCCTGAGTTCCAGTCGCTGGTGACGGTGTAGCTGGCAGCGATCTTGTTCGACACCGTGACTTGCAGGAAGCCGCTGGCGATCTTCGAGCCCTTGGCGGCGAACATACGGTTGGCCGTGGCGTCGGCCACCGGCTTGATTGCCCCTTGCTTGTTGACCACGCCGATGTGCAAGCCGCTGTCGGTCGCGTTCACCGCGTTCGCCAGCGCCAACGGCCACTGGCTCGCGCCGGCGTTGGCGTCGGTCAGTACCAGTGCGGGGTTGGGCACGTAGTTGTCGGCGCCGGTCGTCAGCACGGTGCGCACGTTGACGCTGTCGTTGGCGTGCAGCGTCAGCGGCGTCGAGGTCAGCGGGCCGAGGCCTGTCCACTTGGAGCCGCCGGTGGGCTTGTGCAGCAAGGTCTTGGACTCGGTGTCGGTCAACCCGGTCGCGTTCTTCACCAGCAGCGAGATCTGCAGGTTCTCGTTGACCTGCGGCTCGGTCAGCACCAGCTTGGCCTTGGGCTTGTTCGCATCGACGATCTTGGCCGAGGGCAGGTCGCTCGGGTTCAAGCTCCAGGCGTAGGTCAGGCCTTTGCCCTTCGAGCCGGTGCCGTCGAGCACCACGGTGGTGGCGCCGGTGACCTCGACGACATCGGGTTTGAAGCCGATGGCTGCAACCGGTGGCTTGCCGGTGCCGCCTTCGAATTCGACGTCGACGCAGGTGTGAAAGCGCTCGTAGGTGAAGAAGTTGCGGCCCCATTCACCGTAGACAACGTGGCGGCCGTTGCGCGCCGGCAGCTGGCAGAAGGTGTGGAACAGCGTGGTGCCCTTTTCCGGCACCACGTCGGGGTTGCCATCGGGCTTGGTGTCGTCGTAGTTCAGTGCGCAGAAGGGCTGGTCTTCGAAGTCAGCCCAGGTCAGGGCCTTCGTTGGCGACCATTCGAAGCCCGGCTTGGTGATGTAGTAGTGGAACTCCTGGGTGTCCGAGTAGTGCGGGCCCCACGAGATGTTCCAGGTGAACTCCTTGCGGCCGGCACTGACCTTGTTGACAGGCCACTGCATCGGCGTGTCCCACGGCGTCGCGCCCTTGTTGAAGGTCTCGGCATTGAAGCCGCAGACGTTCGCTGGCAGGGGTGTCACCTCGGCCCGGCCCTTGGTGTGGGTCAGCACGCTCATGAAGTTGTAGCTGCCGGTCCAGTTGGTGTCGAACGCGGTCTTGCACTCGGGGTACTTGGCGGTGCCGTTGGCGACCTCGTCGGGCTTGGTGATCGCGCCGCAGAACCAGTTGCGCGACGGTGGGTCCTGGATCAGGCCGTGGGCCAGGGCCTGCGTGGCAGCCAGCGCGAGCGGCGCCAGCAGCCAGGCACGGCGCATCTGTGATGAAGAGATGGGCATGGTGGTTCCTTCTTAGTCGGCGGCGACCGCGCAGATGTCGTGATCGACCGGCGAGCCGTCCCACAGGCGCTTGAGGTTCTCGTACTTCTCGGTGTTCACGCTGAGCCAGTCGTCCTTCAGGATGCCGCCGGTGTCACCGCTGTTCGGGTTCCAGGCCCAGTAGAAGAAGTTTTTCGTGCCCTTGCATTTGAGCCAGTCGACGAAGTGGGTCTGCCAGACCTGGTCCTTGCCCATGAACTTGCCGCCGAACTCGCCCGGCGCGACCGGGTAGATGGCCATGAAGCGGCCCATCTGGTTCTCCCAGATGTGGGGCATGTTGTCGGGGAAGCCGGCGCTGTCGGCGAAGTAGGCCTGGTCGGCCACGTCGGGGCCGTAGATGTGCGGCGACAGCACCAGCTTGTTGGTCGGGATCTTGTTGGCGTCGATCGGGAAGCACTGGACCGGCTCGATGTTGCCGCCCCACCAGTGGCCGTCCGGCGTCTGGCAGCTGCCGTTGTTGTCGGACACGCCTTCCACAAACACCAGCACCTTCGGGTTCGCGGCGTGCACCGCGGCACCGGCCTTTTCGGCCGCCAGCTTCCAGTCGTTCTCGACCTTGCCGGTGCCCCAGAAGGCGCCGGTGCCCCAGTCGGAATGCGGCTCGTTCTTCAGGTCGATGCCGATCACGTTCTTGACGTCTTTGTACCGGGTGGTGACGAACACCAGGTCGCGGGTCCAGTCGTCCAGCGTGTAGCCGGGGATGTTGGGCATCTGCGAGATCGCGTTGCAATCGGGCCGGTGGTGGTCGAGCAGGACGTAGAAACCGTTGTTGGCGAACTCGGCAATGATCCGGTCCATCGCCTGCAGTGGCGTCTTGCCTTGCAGGTCGGGGTTCAGGTCGTAGCGCACCCCGCCGCTGATGTTGCTGGCCGTCAGCGTCTTCGGGCAGAAGGGCAGGCGCACGGCGTTGAAGCCGAGGTCCTTCATCTGCTTGACCATGTCTTGGTAGCTGCGCGCCCACAGGCCGTGCACGATGCTGTCCGGCGTCTCGAAGCCGAACCAGTTGACGCCGTGCATCGAGACGATCTTGCCGTTCACATCGAGGATCTTCTTGCCCTTGATGTGGAAGGGCGCCTTGTACTGGCCCTTGGCGGGGATGTGCAGGTCGTCGAGCAGCTGCAGCGGCGCTTCGTCGGCAGTGTCGACAGCGTCGATCGTTTGGGCTTGCGCCAGCGGCGCGAACAGCAGGCCGGCGGCGCAGGCGATGGCGGCGAGGCCTGGCAGGGGATGGATTTTCTTCATGGGGAGTGTTCCTCTTACTTGATGACGATCGTGCAGTCGTGGCCCGGCACCGAAGCCGCAGAAGGCACCGGCTTCGCACCGGAATAGCCGATCTGCATGCCGGCGGATTTGGTGGTGGCGGGCGGCACGTCCTTGTTGTAGGACGCGGGGGTCAGCGTCACCTTGCTGCCGCTGAGCGTGAAGGTGCCGTCCCAGCTGTTGGTGATCGTGAAGGTGTTCGACTCGGTGAAGGTGGCCGTCCAGTTGCTGATCGTGGTGGTGCCGCTGTTCAGCAGGCTCACGGTCAGGATCTGGCCCGAGCCCCAGTCGTTGGTCGAATCCACGGTCAGCGTGCAAGCCTCACCGCCGCCGGCCTTGGGGGTGGCGGTGACCACCTCTGAAGACGTCTTGCCGGCCTGGTTGGTCGCGACGACAACGTAGAAGTACGGCGTGCCATTGGTCAGGCCGCTGTCGGTGTAGGCGAGCGTCGCCCCGTCGAGCGTGGCCAGCACGTCGAACGTGCCGTTGGCCGACAGGCTGCGCTTGACCACGTAGCCGGTCGCACCACTCGCTGCGGGCCAAGAAAGGCTCACCTTCTTGTCACCCGCGGTCGGGGTGACCACCGGTGCCGTCGGCGGCACGCCGCCCTTGGTCGGCTTGGCCGACACCACCTCAGACGCTGTCGCCCCGGCGCTGTTGCGGGCGAAGACCTTGTAGTAGTAGGTCGTGCCGTTGGTCAGGCCCTTGTCGACATAGCTCGTGACGGTCAGCCCCTTCTTGATCTTGGCGAATGGGCCGCCGGCGCTGATGGCGCGTGAGATCTCGTAGGTCTTTGCACCGTCGACCGCGGCCCAGCTCAGCGTCACCTTCTCGTTGCCGGGTGTGGCGGTGGGCTCCGGCGCAGCCGGTGGTGCGAGCACGGTGGTGGCCGAGGCGACTTCGCTGTCGGCGCTGTCGCCTGCCTCGTTGTGTGCACTGACCACGTAATAGTAGGTCTTGCCGCCGGCCAGGCCCGAGTCGACATAGGCGTTGTCGGTCGGCGTTCCGACCGACGTGAAGCTGCCGGGTGAGCCGGTGGTCGAGCGCTTGACGGTGTAGCTGGCGGCGTTGGCCGCGTCTTGCCAGGCCAGCGAGATCTTGCCGACACCGCCGGTAGCGGTCAGGCCCTCGGGCACGTCAGGCAGCGGCGGCGGGTCGCCACCGCAGGCCTTGGGTACGGCACCGAAGACGCGGCTGCCGTTGTCGAACAACGCGATGCTGGTGACCTTGGCCACACCCGATGGCGGCAGGCCGACGTAGGACGGGTCGTTCGCCGGGTTCCAGTAGTTGCTGCCCTCCGGCGCAGCGATGCGCATCTGCAGCTCTTTCTTGTAGGCCGACTGGCCACCCGGGTAGATGTTGGTGCCGCTGAAGTCGCCGGTGGCGAAATACAGGTTGCTGGTGCCGCAGCGTTGCAGCTGCTTGACGACGCCACCATCCGAATAGTTGGAGCTGACCTTGATGTCGGCAGCGGTGTGGCCGGCGGCAAAGACCTCGGTCAGGTCGACGTAGTAGCGGAAGCTCAGCTTGGTGGCGTTGTGCGCCGGCCAGCCCGAGCGGTTGTTCACCAGGGCCTTGATCTCGGTGTAGGTCGCGCCCGAGCTGTTGATGCCGGCCTCGACGAATTGCTCGTCTTCGGTCGGCACTTCTGCCTGCGGGAAGTCCGGCAGCGGGATGCTGCCGGGGAACAGCGTTTGCGCAGCCGCCAGCACGCCAGTCACCGCCGCGTTGTAGTCGGTCGCCACCTCGTTCGAGACATAGTCAGTGATGCTGTCGGTGTAGGCATCGGTCGCGCTTGGGCCGCCGACCATCGCGCCATAAAGCGTGTGGCGGTGGTTGGTGGGCACCGATTGGCTGTCGCTCCACGAGCCGTGCGCGGTGCGGTGGTGCGGGTGCTGCGGCGCAGCGGTGCCAAAGCCGATCATGTAGCTGCCGTGGCGTGGGTTGTCGCCCAGCGCGTAGTTCAGCTGCTTCATCGCGAAGTCGCGGTAGGTCTGCTTCTTGTCGGTGTTGGCGACATCTTTCGCATAGACCATCGCGAGGAAAGACTCGTTCAGCGCATAGCGCAGCGAGCCCCATTGCGACAGCCAGCTCAGGCCGCCCGGCGTCACCGTCACATGCTCACCCTCGGGCGTGCCGGTGGTCCAGTAGGCGAGGTTGCGCTCGATCGCGTCGATGTACTTCTGTTTGCCGGTGATACGCGCAAGCAGCAGGTAGACGCCGTAGTGCTTGCTGTCCCAGTCTTGCGTCCACTTGTAGGGCAGGTAGGCGGTCTGGCCTTCGGAGCCGAAGCCGTCGGCCCCGGTGTGGACATACGACTCGGCCTTGTCGAGGTAGGTCTGCTCACCAGTCGCGCGGTACAGCCACAGCGCGCCCCACGACAGCTCGTCGTTGTAGCCCGACCAGGAGTTGTAGTAGCCCTGCGCGTCGGTGATGCACTCGGTGTACTTCTGGCGCTTGGCGTCGGCCAGCGTGTAGAGCTGCTTGGCGTGCGTCAGCAGCTTGGTCGCGTAGGCCGCGTCGGTGGCCTTGAAAACCATCGACGCAGCCGCCATGGCTGCCGCGGTTTCGCCGGCCAGGTCCGAGCCGCCGCAGCTGCTGTCGATCTTGTAGGCCGGTGCGGCCTTCGGGTAGACCTCGACCGGGCCCCACCAGCTGTGGTCGGTGCTGCCGTTGCCGACCTGGCCGTAGAAGACGTTGGCCGACGGGTGGGCCTTGATGAAGTAGTCGTTGACGAAGCGCAGGTTGCGCAGCAGCGCGTCGTACTGGCCCGCGCTCTTGTGGCCGGCTTCGAACTCGAGTGCGCCCCAGGCCAGCTCGGTGGCGGTGTAGGCCATCGGGAAGCCGAATTTCACGTGGTCACCGGCGTCGTACCAGCCGCCGGTCAGGTCAAGGCCGACGTCGCTGCCGTCGGTCAGCCGCGAGTCGCCGCGCCAGCTGACGCGGTTCCAGTCGGGCTTCTTGCCGGACTGCTGGGCCTCGTAGAAAAAGAGCGACTTCTGCAGCGCCTCGGCGTAGTTGTAGCGCGGGGCCGCGGCAGTGGTCGTGACCGCCAGGGCTTGCTCGCGCATCTCGGTGGCGGTGCTGGTGGTGTGGCTGTCGTCCGTGTCGGAGCCGCCACCGCAGGCGGCCAGCAAGATGGCGGGCAGGGCCATCCAGGCATGTGCGCGCAAACGGTTCCACCCCTCGTGGATGGGGGTCGGGTCAAGGTTCATGTCGGCTCCTCCGATCGATAGACAGCGTTGTCATTCAGGGGCAAAAAAAAGGGCCGGAAGCCAAGCGAGTCTTCTTGTCCGCTCAAGTCACCGGATCTGTTCAGCGGGGCACCCTCATGCCCCGTCTTGCCTCGCGACGCTTTGTTCGCGAATGCGGCCCAGGTTGTATTCCCCGCCGCAGAAGGCGTCAACGGGGTCTGACCGTAGGTCTTACACACCGTCACATCGGTTTAACCGCGAGACCTCTTCACGGGCGGCGCGGCGCTGCGCTGGGACCGAAACGGTCGGCTTGCGTCGCCGCGGGCTCTGCAGTTGAATTGTCGGGCCACGCCGCGTGGCCCTGCAGGGGCTGGACGGTGCGGTCAAACCAAAAAACTTTCAAGGAGAAATTCTCATGGCAAGACTCAGCTGGAGTGGGCTGCACGCTGCGTGGCAGCCGAATAACCTGTTCGTTGACTGGTCGTACCTTGAGGGGGCTGCTGTCGTGCCCCGCCTTCGGGACATGGCCCTCGATCGTGGCCCGGGCACGGCAGCGGACACGCAGCCGTTGGACGACATCGTCGGCACCAAGCGCGACGATTATCTGGCCGGCACCGCATCGGCCGACCACATCGATGGCAGGCAAGGCGCCGACACGATGGTCGGTGCCGCAGGCAACGACATCTACGTCGTTGACAACGTCGGTGACCAGGTCATCGAGCAGGCCGGCCAAGGCCGAGACACGGTACAAGCACGCGTCGATTTTGCGTTGGCCGACAACGTCGAGAACCTCACCCTGACCGGCAGCACCGCGGTGAAGGGCACGGGCAACGACCTGGCCAACCGGATCGAGGGCAACGGCGCGGCCAACGTGCTGGAAGGGCTGCTGGGGGACGACAAGCTGTTCGGTGGTCGAGGCGACGACAGCCTGGATGGCGGCACCGGCGCCGATGCGATGGCCGGTGGCACGGGCAACGACAGCTTCGTGGTCGATGACCTGGGCGACGTCACGTCCGAGCGCGAGGGTGAGGGCACCGACACGGTGGTTGCGACGGTCGACTGGACGCTGGCTGCCAACGTCGAGAACCTCACGCTGAACGGCGGATTCAGCAGCAGGTTGCATGGCACCGGCAATGCGCTGGCCAACGACCTTCACGGTGACTTTGGCGACAACGTGCTCGACGGCGGCGATGGCAACGACACCATCGAGGGCGGCTACGGCATTTCTCCGGGCAACGCCGACACGATGTGGGGCGGTGCCGGCAACGACGCCATCAGCAGCGGAACCGGCCACCACTCGGACGAGATCCATGGTGGCCTCGGCAACGACACGATCAATGGGACCGGGTGGACATACGGTGACGACGGCGACGATCTGCTGACGGGGGGCCTGGGTCAGTACGGG
>Ga0307515_10022563_pt1 | contig 11084 bp, 1 predicted proteins | sample 17_EM_MG_FD_194513 | JGI IMG/M metagenome (GOLD analysis project Ga0307515, IMG submission 194513) | Populus trichocarpa ectomycorrhiza microbial communities from riparian zone in the Pacific Northwest, United States - 17_EM | ecosystem: Host-associated > Plants > Roots > Unclassified | place... | reverse complement strand
TACTATATTAACGGCCTTATTAGAGCCCTTGGGATTGGAAGTAAGCGGTATATCCTAGCTCTGTTAGCGGTATCCCATAAAGGATTTAATGTTTAGAGAGCACCTCAATCTGATAGAATATGGTATCCTCTATTATGGCGTCCGAGTCGCTTATTATTAAAGATATAAGGCAGCTAATAGTTTAAGTGTCTTTACGAGAAAGTAAGGAGGGATTTTCTTAAAGGATACTGTACTTAATATAGGTCTGGTTAAAGGAGATAGAGGCCTTTTATATCCTGCTCCTCTCTACTATTTAGCTAATAGGAGAGCTGATAGTGGGCTCCGCTTTAACTATGCCTTAAAAGTTAAGCCAATTTACTAACCTAGGGATACTAGCACAGTATTATAAAGCTATAATAGGAGCATAATCCTTCCCCGTCTACACCCTACTTTGCTATACCTCTATAGGAGGGTTACATTAAACGATAAGGGCTAGTATCAACCCCTTTCTTTTAATCATTCTAAGACAGCGATATAGAGGCAGCCGGTTAAGCGTTGCTTCGCACAGCAATGCCCATCTAGTTGCGTGGCTTCACTTAAGCCCTATTACACGCCTTAACGCAACTTCCTATCGCCTTAATAAATTAATAGCTGACGAGCCTGGCCTAAGGTCAAGATAGGGTAAACAGGTAACTTAGCTTTTAGATAGCCCTAACAGTGTAGGGTTCGGAGGCGTTTATATAAAGTTGTAAACTAAAACCAGAAGCTAACAATAACCCCCTAATAACGCCTTACCCAGCCAAAATAGTATTATATAATCCACTCCTAACGCCCACCCTTTACAGAGCAGGATACTGCTTAAGTAGTAGACTTATCTTAGCTAGTCAATCTTATATATTTACTCCCTATCTATAGCAAGGGAGCTGTTAGTACGTTATAGGGTGGTTTAATTAGCATTTTAGCTAAGCCCTTTATAAGCGCTCCGCCTCATATAGGTAGTATAACAACTCCTATTAATCTGCCTTGCGTTAAGGGAGGACTTATATTTAAGACGCTGAGTAGCTAGTACTTAGAGGCACATAGACTTATACCCTTATTTATACGTTCTACTACTCTTAAGCATACCCCTTTTATAAAGGATATTATATTATATCAAACATTGCCGAAGGAGTTATTATTATATTCTATATCCCTAACGGCGTCGATCGCAACTTCTCCTTAAGTAGTATCGCGCGATTCCCAAGTACCTGCAAGTGCAGCGTTCCTGAATTATTAGCGAGTAAGTAGGCATTTATAGATGGAGAAATCAACGGCAACGCAGAGGCATTAACTAGTAGGGAAAGTGACATTAGTAATAAAGATGAAGACTAGGATGCAAAGACACTATCTAGCAGAGAAAACGGCTTTAGCATTAAGGATTAAGAAATAGAGACGGATATTAATAAAGAGATATTAATTGATAACGAGGCTAACGCTATCAACTAAATATAGGCGACGATCGAATACGGTGCCCTTAACTCTATAGCCTTAAATTTATAAGTGCAGGATATAAATATAAAGAAGAGTTCTAATAAAAGTTAGCAAAAGGGTTAAACTTTTACGTCCTACTATACCCACCTTGGCCTCTCTTTGCTTAGCCTATCGCGAAATAAAACAATATTTTACTATTCGCACTATAGTCTTTGCCTGCTTAACTTATAGCGAGCTACAAAGCATTTATAAGGATTTAGGCCTTTCCTTAAATAAACTTATTCACTACCTTAAAAGCGATAATAGAAGGCAAATCCATGGCGACGACCTAGGATTTTTTAAATTTCTTACGGACTTAGAACGTATACCACTATAGCGACTATTAGTCGTGTTTAAGACTAAGGTACTTATAGACTTATACCTTAAGAATATAAATGCGTTATTCTATAGTGTTTTCTCTTTAGTTAAATCATTTCTCTACTTATTATATACAGCGGTTATTTATCTATTCCAGTATAGTAGGGTAAAGTGGTTAGGTTACGCGAGGGGGCTTAAACTTATAGCCACATTTATAGGGCTGTTTATATAGAAACTTCTTTAGGTCGTTGTAAAGTTTATAGGGGTCTTTATATAGGAACTTCTTTAATATTTTTAGGTCTGGCCTTATATATTCCTTTAGTTTCTAGTTTTAGTATTTTTATAACATTTACTTTCTATTAATTTTGCACTAGGCGTAAATAAACATAGCCTCTAACCTAGCTCGCATAATTACCTGGCCCGCACAACCAGAGCTATAATATTAATTGTATACTAGTATAAATAAGCATTCTACACAGACTATGCGGCTTTAGTGCTATAAGCTAGGTAATTGTATAAGCCTAGGGTCCTATAAGGGTTAGCTAGTATTAAGTCTTTTTACGGCTCCTAACTAGCTTATAGGTTGCCTAGCTTACGCCGTCTTACGCGGTTTACTAGTGGTTGTTTTTAACTTTATAGGGGCGGTAGGGCAGACTTGCGCTTAGGCCCCTACCATTACCTAGCTCGTATAATCGCCGAGCTCGCGCGATTACCTAGCTTATAGGATCAACTAATTCGCAGGATCAAAGCTGCGAAGTTATTAAACCTATTAATATCCTATTTACGCGCTAGGTATTAATAGGGGGCGCTGGGTCAGGTCGCCCTACTCGCGCGATTACCTAGCTCGCACGATTACCCAGCTCGCACAATTACCCAGCTCCCACGAGCACCACGCTCGCACAATCGCCCAGCTCGCACGATCGCCTAGCTCGCACGATCGCCTAGCTCGCACGATCACTATGCTCGCACGATTACCTAGCTCGTAGGATCGCCCAGCTCCCACGAGCATCTAGCTTGCATAATTACCTAGCTCGCATAATCACCTAGCTCGTACAATTACCCAGCTTATAGGATTGCCTAGCTCGCCTATTAATATCCTATTTGCACGCTAGGCGTTAATTAGAGGACGAACAAAAGTTATATTACACATTCAGCTATAACGGGGGAGGTAATTTATTAAGCACCGCTGTACTATTACTAAGTCACATCTAGGAGCTTCTTAAGGCCTGTAGTATACCTAAATTCCATATCTTAATGTCTCCTATCCTTCCTATAATATTTTCTCAGTAAATATCTCTTATTAGAGGTCAAGCAGTATCTCCTTTAAATATTAAACTTTCTCTAGATCGTTATAAGCGTTATAGTAATTAATAAGGTTTTAGAAAGCCTTATCTTCTTCGTCATCTATTATTAACCTATAGCCTTTAAAATAAGAGTGAATAATATCGCGTTATCTCTTAAATTCCTTCTTCCAGTTATCACTAATTTTACTTTATTTTAGCGTTAAAAGCTAGATAAGCTGCAATATACAAAGCTATAAAAACTTATATATAAAGGCTGGCAATCGTTCTATATATTACACACGGAACACATTACTAGGGATACGATTTCGTAGATATTAGAAACGCTAGGGGAGTGTTCTTAGAGCCGAGCGTATAACTGTCTTTAATTGACTATATGCCGTATCCTCGACCTTAACACGGACAAATTAAAAGACTAAAAATATTAAAGAGTAAAGAGATTCGTGCGAAAGTATGCGTAGGTCTAAAATTAAAGGCTTTAAACAACCTAGAAGATAAGAATAGAACGCTAATTACCTGCAAAAAAATTTATTAGCGGGCTATTGTAGGCATAAAGGCGTTTGGATAGCTAAGCTAGTAAGTACTAGAGTGCTAGATTATACTAATATCCTCCTAACTCTAAGCTAAGTAATAGGCTTAAAGTACGGGGCTATATACTAGGGCCTAGTTCCGGTCCTAGTTATGCATAGGAGCTAGATATACATCTTATATTAACAAGTAGGAGGGAGTTAAGTCGTAGGGTATATACCATTTTGTTTACGACGCGTCTTACAACCTATATACTAATCGCCGGTTTACATCATTTGTGTAGTATACGAGATGGGTACTATAGGATATATAGCAGCGAAACGAGGTATATTGTCTGCGCGCGCACCTTAGCTATAAGATTACCGTATAGCTTGCATTCGGAAGGCTAATAAGAAAAAATAGAATAAAATAGAATAAAATAAAAAGGGGATTATGTCACTATAATAACCTTAGCCAATCCCTAACTAACACGTAGCTTGTAGGATAGTGTAGTATAAGCTGGATGTTAATATATTAATCGCATCCATTTTATTCCACTTTACTCTATTCCTTTTATAATATAACCGTGCAAGTAATAAACGTCGTATACTTTATAGCGATCCCTTTTAACGTGTTAGGAGGCGTATTCCGTTGCCAAGCCTCTTAACGTAAGCATAACTTTGTAAAATTTCAGATAAGATCGATCCGCTAGTTAAGGTACACTAGTTCCGCAAGATCTCCATCTATTCTATTAAATACTAAAATAGAATTAGATAATAACAGACTAAAATAAAATAAAAAGCGATAAAGAATAATAAGATAAGCGCGTAATGACTAGGAAAAGGTCTCATATATAAGGAACGTATAGTTCTAGATTTACCAGTTATATACCTTTCCATTAGTACTAGAGGGTTAGTATAGGATTCTCGCATAGGCAAGGCGACTTACCTAGCGGTGCCTCTTAATCGGATGCCATACGCTATGCATAAGGGCTGCGTAATTTTTGAAATGCTTAAGTCCTTTAATCCACTCTAAACAATAAAGATGCTTATAGTGGAACCCCTACCTAAACACTCCTTCTATAACGTGATTATTAAGATACTTCTATAGTGTATCTTTCTTTATAAATAGGCGGGTCCGCCTTAGTATTAAGAGTTGGTTATTGCCGATATAGATAAGGCAAATAAGATTAGTAAACGTTATAGGATACGGCAGCTGTATTATCTTAATACCTTCTTCCTTAATTGGGACCGCACTCCGCGTCTTATCTAGGTTTTCTTAAAAAGGCGAGTCCAAGCTAATCTATTCTTTCTGCCGCTTTGCCTATTAATAGGTACTAGTATTAGTGTTACTTATACCTCTTTTTACGCCTATTACACTTTGATCTACTTTAGACCTAAGTTAAAGTCTAATAGCCTTGCTTAGGATCCTATTCTGCTAGCTCTCTTATCGATTATAATACTTAACAAGATTGTAGATAAACTTTATACGGAGTTTTATAGCGTGCCCTTCTTCAAGCTCGTTTAGCGGCTAAGATAGTAGTTTGGTAATAGCAGCACGTTCGCGAAATTTATACTATATAGCTGAACGGGTAGGAATGTCCGTCCTAACGCTACTACTAAGCTGTCTTTTAATATTGTAATTATCGATGGCGTTATAAAAATTAAGAATAACCTAGTCCTCTTTTTATTTGCGTAGGACGTTTATAATACTATAAAGTTTATATCTGGCTTCGTTATAATGGTTATATAGTTTTATTCCCTTCGCGGCGTTAATAGGGTGATATCCCCGGTTCCTAATCTTTTGCTTATATTACTCTCGTTTCTTATAAAGCTGCAGAATATTAGGGTATTAATTAAGTTCTAACTAGAATTTAAGCTTCTGCTTATTAGTTAGACCTATAGGGGCCCGCTCGTCTCTTAAGATCCCTATTTATGCGGTATATTAGATAAGGTTATCCTGTAATAGAGTCCTAAGGTAGATTAACTGGAAATTATGCTTAATTAAATTAGGTAAATAAAACCGTTAGTAGGTATTGCCGTAATAACCTATTATCTAATTTCGCTCTTCTAGAGTAAGGGCGCCTAGAAAGCTTAGTTAATAGATACACTTATATTAAATTAGACACTTACTGTTTAATTTCCTTCTGGACGCTCGTCGCAGCTAATAAAGTTTAAGCGATTGTTTAAACCTAGCTACTCGGCCTAACTATATGTAGTAATCGCGGCATTTCTGGTAAGGGAATGCTTTAGTATCTAACACTTCCCTATAACTAGCCATTATCTTAATATCTTAAAAGATGGGTCGTTTCTCTATCTTCTTCTTAAACTTCACTTTAAGACTTTTTTTATTCGCTAGGATTTTAAGTCTAAAAATCTCTTCTGGCGAAATATAATAGCGTTAAAATGTATTATCCGCGATAGTAAGGCCTATAAGATGGGATAGGATATAAAAAGCTAGGATGCTTTTAAGATGGAAAATAAACCTCTTACTATAGGTCTATTAGCGCCATTTGCGCCGTCTTTAATTAGCGTCGCTATATACCGTCTGCCTATACCTCTAGAATTCTTAATATATATAAGACTTACAAGGGCGACAGTTATGGTTTAATTAAAGTTTTTCGCATCGTGAACTTTTAGGATTGTGATATATTTATATAAAAGCGCTTTATTAGAGCCTCTTACGCTTAAACTTTTAATAAGAGCTTGGGGTCTTATTGCTATAGCACTAGAGAGGAGGAGGATTACTCCTATTTGCACTCGAAAACGACTATAGTAAGGCTTTACGTCTATTATCTAATGGGTATTAATAATTGCATATAAGTCCTGTATATATATTACATCCTTTTCTTTCTCTAATGTGTCCAACTCGTATATTAGCGTTAAGTAGGTTGGAATCCACTTTAATAAATTAGCCAAGTTTTTTTTTTTGAAAAATTAAAGATCGCCCTATATCTTGTATATTAAGTTCTGCGCCATTGTTTATACTATGGCCTACTATATCTATAAATTTATATAGTATTTGTCTCTAGTACACCTAGATTATACTTTCCTTCTTAATTTGAGAATTCTTTATACGCTATTTGAGGTATGTTTTAAATGTGTCGGCCGCGCACTAATAAAGGGCCTCGGTTAGGTTAGACTTAACTTTTAGGCAGAACCTAAATACAAATCGTTAGTACTATAAGGTGAATTTTGGTTTAAATATAAACGAACTTTTCTTAATTCTGGAACTTATGTTTAATAAGAAAAGTAGACTAAGGCTTCCGTTTTAACTTTACTTTTCCTTAGCCCTTATAATATATAATCCTCTGCCGTAAATATTCCCCCTTAAAATTGGTGTCTTCCCTAGCTCTAAAGTTAGAGCTTAAATCTAAGTCCGAAGCTGGCTTAGAATAAAATGGCTTACCTAGTTTGAAGTCTAAGCTAGAGGCTAAATCTATATTTCGCCATTTCTTACTTTAAGAGGGCATAGTGGTTAAACGCGTAGTGTCTTAGTGCTTTAGTAGCTGCCAGTTACCTACATATAGAAGCTAGCTTAAAAGCGACTGCTGTTAATAGGAACGTTAAGAAAGGCTCTATAGGAGATAGGCGTTCTTAAGAGCGGGATAGGGCAAAAAAACCCCATAAGTAGAACCCTAGAAATTAAGTATTAGAAGTAAACGACATAATAATAGGGGAAAATGCATACGTAGCGACTGTGGGAAAAGGGTTAAAGGAGCGTAGTGCAGAAGGGAGGTTCGTCGGGTAAGGGTAGTGCTTTTAGCGGAGGATGAGGACGATAGTGGAAATAGGATTAGGTAGGCGGCGGACGTTTATAGTTTCTTAAATAGCCGCTAAGGGACGTTTAGGGAGCTTTAAGAGGTGCGTTGCAGGGCTGCACGCGCGCTTCTAGGTTTAGTAAGTGAGGGAGACCCTGCCGCCCTTAGCACGCTTAGTATATTGCAAAAGCAGCGACAGACATAGGTCTAAGTAAGGAGAAACTACCTCCTAAAATGGGGGGTAGGAACCTCCAAATCCGGCTACGTCTTCCCCAATAATAAGATTTTAGGAGTTATATTCTATTATATTCTGCTATATTCTACTATATTCTACTATATTCTACTATATTCTACCAGTTACATTTTACTATATTCTGCTATATTTTGCCTATTACCTTCTACTATATTCTGCAGATATAGTAGAACATGCTAGGTAACGCGCCTTTAGCACTGTTACCTAGCTAGTATAGGTACACTCCGCTAGAAATTTAAGTTTAATTAAAGTCGTTTAGTTTCTAAGGTATTATAGTAAAATTTAACCGTATCTAATATCCATTAACCTAACTACGCCGTTTATAACTTTGCGAAGCTATAATTATATATATGCTGTGCTGCACCCCTATAGAAGGAGTGGTTAGAGTAGCTATTAGGTAGGATACCGCTGGCGACTAGGTGGGTTAATAGAATCTTATATACTACTAGCGCCGAAAAAGCTCTATTATTAACGCTAAATAATAGATCTAATAGAGGCTAGGGGTTACGGTTAAATAACCGTATTATTGCGGCTATAGGGTATAGATAATCTCCCGGTATAGTGGCGATCTAAATATTAACGCTACTATAGGTTTTATCTATCTTGCTTTATTTTAAGTAGAAGACTATTAAATGGCTATTAGGGGCGATCCTAACGTCACTATAGAGGGCCTTTATAGTGCTAAAGTCCTTAGCTTTCCTATTTAGGTATATAATTTCTCCTATATATAGGAAACCTATAAACGCTATTATAAATGCCGTATCTATATTTACATTCGCCTTATAGGGCCTAAGCGTAATAATCTTATCTAGGATATTTTTTGTAATTAATAATTTAGTCTTTTTAGTAAATAGGAATAGTAATATAGCCCCTATTAGGGCCCTCTTAATAATATAGTCTTTAAAGGTAGTAATTAAGTGACCTAGATCTATATAACGAGATTAAATTATAGAGATATAATTAGAGAGGGTTTCTAGCTTAACTCTACCTATTAAAGGGGCGGCTATACTAAACGCTTGTTAAGTAATCTATTCCCCTAAGTCTATCTTCTTAACTAGATATAGTAATAAACTATTTAGGGCTAAAAAGGCCTCCTAGCTCTTAATAGCGGAGAAATAGCCCTTTTTTATATTAGCTGCTAAGCTATGCTATATAAGTAGCGAAAAGTAGTAAAACTTACCAATCTCGCTCTAGAAGGTTAGGGGAGGTTAATTAAACAACTCTAGGTTAACTGTAAGAGTTAGTAGCCACCTAAAGAGGTATTATTTTTCTAGTAAGAAGCCGTTATTTATTTGCCCCTTAGGGCACATTAATAATAATTTCTTATAGTTAAATTACGAGAGAATATTAGTAAGCCTATTTGGCGCTAGAGACCTATATAGTTATTATTTATCTAGTAAAAAGCTGTTATTTATTTACTACTTAGGGCACATTAATAATAATTTCTTATAGTTAAATCGCGAGAGAGTATTAGTAAGCCTATTATTGGCGCTAGGGACCTATGTGGTTGTTATAATAATATTATTTATTATTAAGGATATAAGTATCTTTTAGAGTAATTAGTTTCTAGAACCTTTTATAATATTATTTTAGATGCCGCTGTAAGTAACTATATTGTTTATATAAATATAGAGAGACCTATACCGCTATACCGATAACTACCTTTTAAATGCCTCTGCAATAGCATGTATTTTTTTTAGGTTAATATAGTTATCTACCTAGTCTAGTAGGGGGTAATAGCTAAAGGCCTAGGCCTGGGGTAGGGAAGCTATATAATTAGGCTAGTAGCTATTCTCTCCGCTAAAGTAAAAGCCTCTATAGCCTTTAAGCGATAAGGCGTTAGTAAATAAGTAAAACTATGGCCTCTCCTTGTTATTAAAGAATAGTATACCGTTACTTAATATAAGAACCTTAAGCTAGAGGTTAAGGTCTTTCTTAAGCTCTAGGGGGAGGCGCTAGGGCGTATATCTTAATAGCCTAATAGGCCATTTTATTATAAAGTCCTATAAGGAGTAAGAGTATAAGCGCCTAAGGCGGATAACTTTTATATACTATGCTAGGCGGCCTACTAGTTATTAGGCTTGCTATAATAATAGCCAGCCTATCTAGAGAGCTTTAGTTACCTAATTAATAGCTTTCTATTACTTAACTGGTAAGAGTTTAATCTTTATTGCCGTGGTGTTAATTATATAACCTAGTACTTTAGCCTCTATATCTTTAATATTTTTAGTATTATTTTAGGGTACCCCTAGCTAGTTAGTAACTAAGAGGTATACCTCCCTTAGTAATAGTAGTATAGTTAGACACTTAACTATAAATATAAAATTATTAAGGTAGTGCTTAATAGTAGAGTCGATCTATTGTGCTAGGATTTAGTGGAGACCTTTAGCGAATAAGTTAAAGAGAAATGGGGCTGTTTGTAAGCCAAATGGCAGATAGTATTTAACGTATATAACTCCCTTTTAGATAAAGCTGAGTAGGTAACGCGATTATACTAAGATGGGTATAATCTAGAAGGCATCTCTAATGTCTTATTTAACTAGGTAGCAGCCCCTACTAGCTGTAATTATATATATTAGTATAGTCTTTACCTAGGTATAGTGTAGTATTACCTAGGCTGGGTTAATAGAGTTATTAACTAAGGATCCCTTAGGTAAGGAGAGGTTATAGATACGGCGGAAGCCGCTATCTACCTTAGGCACTAGGCCTAGGGGTAAGGTAACTATAGAGTTGGTAGCCTATATACAGCCTAGGGCTAAGTTGGTAATAATCTTTTTAGAGATAAGGTTTTCGTTATTATATAAGGAGAGGTGGTTTTTATAGACACTAAATAGCATAGGTAACGAGGTACCTATCTCTGCCCTATAGGTAAGGATATCTTATAAAATTGCTAGAAGATTTCTAGGGTACCTATAAAGAAGCGTACTCTAAGCGAGAGGCCTTAGGGGTAATAGTAAGTTAGCTAAAAAAGTTGTTTATAAGTAAGTTTTGAAAAGAGGTACTAAATTAGGCCTACCTTAAAGCCTTAGCGCCTGTGGCAGGTTTATTTAGATAGTTAAACCTAGGAATATATCTTTATCTACTATTAAATCCTAGGTTTAACTACTTACGGCGGTAAGCTACCTAGGGCATAACTTTAATAGGTGGTTTTTGTCGTATTTAGAGTATATATAGCGGTAATAATATAGATTATCTTTATAAGCCTACTGGTTGTTTTAGCTGTAATAGGGCTTATTAGAGGTAGGGGGAAGGGAGGTATTTTTTTGCGATTTCTTTAATGCTATATTATGGACTTTAAGCCCCTAGCTCTATGCCTTTATATTAGCCGCCCGGCAGTATAGGGCCTTAAATTAGGTAGGTATGTCCTAGTTACTAGGCTTAAGCTAATTACGATCTATAATATACCTATAGTAGTTAAGTATAAGGTCTAGGATAGAGGTCTAGTTATAGGTTATAG
>Ga0307515_10022562_pt1 | contig 11084 bp, 1 predicted proteins | sample 17_EM_MG_FD_194513 | JGI IMG/M metagenome (GOLD analysis project Ga0307515, IMG submission 194513) | Populus trichocarpa ectomycorrhiza microbial communities from riparian zone in the Pacific Northwest, United States - 17_EM | ecosystem: Host-associated > Plants > Roots > Unclassified | place... | reverse complement strand
AAAATATAACTAGAGAAAAGACGTAAGGATTACTAGGAGACCTATTAAAAGCCTATTAAAAGCATGCTAGTAACTACCTAGGCTAACATAGGAATTTTTATACAACTCTACTTCTAAGCCTTTATACCGGTCTGTAATTAATTATAAGTGTTATAAGTAATTTAGTGTTTTAATATAGTTTCGTAAAACCTTTTAGTATAGGATTTAACGTACAGAGCCTTAGCTTGCCGTCGTCTTTAACTATTAAGATATAATCTATAATCTATAATCTGTAATCATTTTATATAATCCTCTACGTCATTAACGCATTATTTTTATATCTACCCTTAAGCTATTAAATGCGGTTAAGGTATTAATTAGTTAATTAAAAAGACTTATCTCTTAAGATTTAGTGCATGTGCTTTTAAATCTAGTAGTCCTATACTATATATTTAGTGTAGCTCTACTGCCTAGCAAACAGGGACACTTTGTAATAGTAACTGTAGCTATTATATAATTATTAAGAACGTCTATAACGTTAATCTTTAATACTATAGTATCGTTTAGGTATAATTAAACCTATATATATCTTTAATTAACGTCTTAATTACCTTCCCCGGCCGCGTACTCGGTTTTTATAAGGAAGTAATAGTTAAATAACATATACTTATGTTTCCTTTCTTCTAAATAACGCTATTATAACGGAGTTATATTAGTAAGGTTACGGCTATTTACTAAAAGGGTATTAGATGGTAAAGTATAAGGACACCTTTACTTATTAAGCTACTCCTTTTCCTTAACACCTTACTTTCCCATTATCAACCTTCGTCTAATTTGGACATATCTTTAATATATCATTAAGATTTTCTTCTTTTTTTATTATTAATTTAATATACCTTTTCGTTCTCCTACTAACTGCTCTTTTAAGTAAATTCTATAGTATATCCTAGCCCTACCTTTATATATAAAACCCTAACCTCCGCTAACCTACAACTAGTGCTAGTCCTACCTAAATAATTTTGCCTATACGTTTTTAAAAGACTAGAAATCTAATAATAGGATTCTAAAGGCTTATAATAAAACGCACTGCGTTAAATCTAATACCTTTAGTCCTTATAATTAATGCATATATACTAAAAGCGGTAGTTACGTTAAGGTAAGCTTTTCTATCCTTAATAGATTTCCATTACTAACTTTAATAGCCTAGGCCTAAGTGGCAACGTTCCTTTAATATCCTTAACTACTATATTACCTAGGCTCTCCTATTTAAGCACTAATGCTAAACATCTAAGTCGCATTTAAGACTATACTATAGCCATTTACACTGCCTATAATTCTTAGTAAGCTAGCTAGTAACGCCTAATATAAGAGTAAGGTTAGTATACTATGGATAGGGTATAGGATGGGGGTAATAAGAAGAAGGTTGCTGTTTACTATAGAAAGGAGTTTATATATACGCGTTAAGTTTTAAAAGAGTATAATATAATACGTTATTAGGTAGGTTACCCTTTAGGTACCTAGCAGATAGGTAACTAATAGTTACTATAGTAAGGTCTTAGTAGTTCTGGACTATACTAGCTAGTTAATATCTCTATTTATTCTGGGCTTAAGCGTATCTTTATTAACTATACGCTTACTCCCTAAGAGCTTTATTAGTATTAGTTTGGACCTAATATTAGTATTAAGTATTTAAGAGTCTCTGCTCTAGCTACACCTCATTATCCTACCCCTATTTTTATGCCTACCCGTACCCCTACTAAGGGGTCTAGATCTTATTCTTAATAGCCATCCCTTAAAGGGCTAATAGATACTAATCCTACTTCTAAGGATAAGGCATAGTAGATTTTCAGATTAAGTATTTAGGATTTATTCTTATATATAGTAGCAATTAAGGACCTCGATTAGGTACTTAAAAAGGCCTTAAAAGGCTTTTAGAAAGGGCTTAGGAGCCCTAAAAACAATATTCCTAATATAGATTAATTAATAGGTATATAATTCTAGCAAAATGCCCTATTAATTCTATACTATATATATAAAAACGCTAAGGACTAGTCCTGCCTTAGGCTATAGCCCTAATCCTTATAGTTTCTAAAGCTTGTCCGTTTTATATCCAATTTAACCTATTTACTCTTTTCGCGAGCTTTCTTTATAGGTCGCGATAATACCGTAGTATTAGAGCGCTTTTTATAATTTATAAATTATAGACCTTAGTCCCAATATTCTTTTAGAATATCTTTATAATAATTAAGGTAATCCTCTAGTTCCTATATAGAGTCCTTAGCGGGCTAGCCTAGCCATTTAACTTTATATTAAAGCTTATTCTTAATAAACTTATAGTATAGTATAGCTTTAACCTTATATTGCTCGCCCACTACCTTAGGGTATTTAATTGGGCCTAGACGGAAGTTCTTTTCCGGTAATAGTCTATACTATAGCTCTAGTAGGTTTACGTAAAACACTAAATATATATAGGCCATAGATGGGAGTAGCTAGAGACAATAGGCTAGCTTGCTAATTCGTTTCTTAACTTAAAAGGGACCTAGGTATCTTATATTAAGCTTCTTTAATAGTTAACGGGTCTTAATATTTGTTAAATATAATAGAACCTCGTCGCTTACTCCGAAATGCTTATCCTAGTGTTTACAATTATACTAAAGTCTTTACTACTCTTAGGCATCTTATAGGCTCTGTTTTACATACTTCTATTACTCCTCTTATTCCTAGAGGTATCCCTATACTCTCTAGTAGATATCCTTAAACTTCCCAGTAAAATCCTATAACTAATTATATGGCCTTAGCTAGTAATTATTAGGTATATTATTAAAGCTAAATAGTCGGATGCTATAGGTAATCTGGATTAGTGCATACTTATATAATATATATTGCTTTAAATTATAAGCGTACTCTATATACGGAAGTAGCTTATACTAGTTATCTTACTAATAGTTTAAATATATTTATAGGTAAGACTTTAGTTTCTAGTTCTAGCGTTCTGTTTACCTATCTATTTATAAATAGAAAGCTATACTATAATAGTGGTCTATCTTTAAATAAAAGCATAAATCCGACTAGTACTAGCTTATAAAAACGCTGCCCCTATTAGTAATAATAGAGTACGGCTAACCTACTTTAAGAAAGCATTTCTCCTTAATTAGGTTGGCTAGCGCTTATATATTAATTATCTTATTAACGGGAAGGTATTAAATATACTTTAAAAACTTATTAATAAGTATAAGGACCAAATCGTATATTTATCCTTAGCTATTTTTAGATGGCGGGAGATCCTTAATAAAGTCTATAGTATAATATTGCTATAGCTTACTAGCGGGGGGAACTAATTTAAGTAGACCCCATAGCTTATACCTACGGATTTTATATACTTAATACTTCTTATAATAGCTAATATACTCCTTTACTTCCTAATTAAGCTTTAGCTAATAGTATTTACGCTAAAGTAATTCCACTATTTTTACTTAACTATAGTGGCCGCCTAAAGGATTATCGTAATTCTTTATAAGAATCTTCTGTTGTAGATTTGCTTTTTATAGCACCTAAACCTTACTACCTCTATATAGTAGGCCTATCGGGTCTAGTTCCTAATAGTAGCGCCTAGCAGCTTTCTTTCTATTACATTTCTGGTCTACTTCCGTATTAAGAATGGCATAGAAAGCGTCCCTCTATTATACCTTATAGATGAGATCTGTTAACCTTTTAAATAGTTTCTAGGTAAAAGCTATTTTATTCTATACTACTTTAAGTATAAAACTAAATAGTACTATAGATCTTATAACTCTTTAATATATATATATTAGGAAGGCCGCTATAAGGTTAAAGTCCTTTAGTTATTACAGGGCTCTAAGTTCTAATTACTCTATAGCTTTACTATTAGTTTAAGGGGATAGCTTAGTAATTAGAGATAGTATATTATTAAGTTCCGAGAATATATTAGGGACGTCCTATTTAGGTATATTCGGACCCTTATTAGTAACGGACTAGGTACTAGCTAAAACGTTAATAGAAACTAATAGGGCTTATACCGCCTAAGACTTGGTATATAAAGTTATAGGTACTTAAGCATCCTATACCTAGAGCTTATTCTATAATATAGAGAGTAAGATATCTATTATCTGTTTTCCTTCTCCCGTTTTAAAGCCTTTAGTATAGTCTAGCCGTTATAACGGTCTATTAGTAGGGTTATTTTCCCCTAGCTTATATTTAATCATAAAATTAAATTATATAAGCTTTTCTACCTATCTAGCTTATTAAGGCGTAAGCTCCTTTATAGTTATAAAATAGCGTAGATTATAATAATCTAAGAGTATATAAGTGGTATGGCTTGCGTACTTAAGGTAATATTACTACTATTTAAAGCAGTTAACTATAGCTAGCAGTTTCTTATCGTGGGTATAATACCTAACTTTAGGCCCCTGTAATTTTCTACTATAGAATGCTACTAGTTTTTAGTGGAGCTAGGTAGCATCTAAATGCCTATTAGGTTATAGTAGAATACTAATAAGGGCAAAATTTAATATATTAGTAATTATTATTAATAGCTAATCTAGGTTAAAATGCCGTAGTAATAAAGCTTTTATAAACTTTACGCGAGGTTATATCCTTATAATATTTCCATTTAATCTTATAAGTTAGGCCTTGGGGGTCTTCGTTATATATATTAAGGATTTTCTTAAACTCCTATTTGTCTTCTATATTACCATTATTATCTCTTTCTACTACTCGTCCTTATATATTACGGCGCTCTATAGTATTAATATTTACTTAGTTAGGGATCTTTTTAGCAGCCTAAAGGCGGACCTTAGATGTATGGAAAGATTTATTTACTTGGATATAGTCCGGGAGGTTTATTATAACTGCCTCTTAGTATACTGTAAGTATAGGGTATAAGCCGTCCTATTTATTATTCTATTTTTTTTAGGTCTATTTGTTTTTATATTTTCTAAGCTAACTATAACTATATCGCCTTTATAGAATAACGCGCTCTTATCCCTACGGGTATTTGCATTATCTTTATAGCGTTACTATGAAATCTAGGCTAGGGCCTTAAGCTATATTAATATCCGCTTAAAGCGGTTGGCTATAGAGTCTATATAGAAGAACTCCTTCTTTGCTTATGCTAATAGTGTTAGTAAGTAAAGGCTAATAGGCTTAATTCCGAGGCAAGGGTTAAAGCCATAGTTTATAAAAAATGGGGAGATGCCTATACTCTTATTAATTTAGTTATTTATAGCAAACTTAGTAAGTAGTAGGTAGTTAACTTAGTTATCCTATATAAAGCTAATAAAGGCACGGAGGTACTTATTTACGGTAGCGTTAATAATTTTAGTTTAGCTGTCTGTTTCTAGATACTAGGCTAAGCTTAGTCCTAGGGTTATCTTAAGGTGTTTACTTAGTCATTACTAGAAGTTGCTAATAAATTATATACTATAATTGGAGATAATTATACTTAGTACACCGTAGAGCTTATATATATTATTAATAAAGCTATTAACTAGCTCCTCTATTAAGAGTCCTATTACTAAAACAAGGTATTATATTTTAATTAGGCGATTTATAATAATAAGAATATATTTATATACCTTACTATAGTGTTAGTATACTAGTAGCGTTATAATATAGTTAATTAAAATATTAGTCTATAGGCGAGTGGGTAGTTTTAGTAGTTTTAAGAAACCGGGCGGGGTAGAACGGGGGTTTTTAGTGCGAAAGTATAGGGCATAGTCTTTAACAAAGGTAGCCGTGAATTAGGAGATTTTTGGCTACTAGTATATTTAGTTTAAGAGGTTAAGGGTTTTAACCTAGCTGGGGTAACTAGCGGGGCCGCTGCTATAAGAGTAATAGATAACTTCTAGGCGGAGGTCTAGGGCGTTAGGGATAAAGAGATGTTAGCGGAAGTAGATCTATCTGTTAATAATACTATATTCTAACTTATTGTAATAGAGTAATTTCCTAATCTTCTTTAGCTATTAGCGAGCTTTCTAATTATATAGGGCCGCCACTATATCTCTTACAAGTTTATTCTCCTAGTATCCCAATTAAATTAACTTATTTAGTAACTTTTCGGCTATTTTAGGGTCTAGAGCGGCTATAAACTCTATATTGTTAAGGTTATAGGACTTATATAGTAATTCTTCTAAGATTATAGGGTTAACCTTTTAGGGCGGTATAACGACTTAGGCTTAGTAGCGGAGGCGTTTATTATTAGCGTCCTTAGGCCTTATTTCTAGTAGCCGGCTTAGGGCGTTAGGGAGCGTAGCTTTACTGCTAGGTCTGTATGTAATTATAAAGTTAAACTATAAAAGGAACTCTGCTTACTAGACTTAGCGCTAATTTAGCTGCTTAGTAGTTATAAACGTCTATAGGTTTTTATAGTCGGTAATAATTTTAAACGGCTCCTTAGTCCCTTATAGCTTAGGACGCTATTTCTCTAAAGCCTTAATAATAGCTAGGAGTTCTTTATTGTAGATCTTATAGTTATACTTTAGCGCAGAGTGCTTTATAGAGAAGAATGCGACCGGTTTTAATTTACCGTTATTATTATACTAGGAAAGGACTCCGCTAGAAGCCTAATTTAATACGTTTATCTCTACCACTGTTTTCTTTATATAGTTATAGTATGCTAGTACTAGTGCTAAGGTAAAGGCTCCCTTAAGGGCCTTAAACGATTTAGCTTGTTTTAGTCCCTATAGTTATCTAATATCCTTTTTTAGGAGTTTTGTTATAGGTGTAGCAATGGCAAAATAGCCTTAGATAAATTATTAGTAGAAGTTCGCGAAGCTAAGAAATTATTATAGTTCTTTAATTAATGTCGGGTCCTTTTATTTCTATAAGGCCTATACCTTTTTAGGGTCTATAGTTATGCCATTAGTCAAAATAATTAAGCTAAGGTATTTTATTTTGGTAGAGTAGAACTCGAACTTATTAATATTAATCTAAAGTCTAGCATTACCGAGTCTTTAGATGACTTTATTTATATACTTAGTATGCTTAGCACGTGTTTTAGAAAAGATAAGGACGTTATTAAGGTAGGTAGTGTAGTAGTTATTAAGGACGTTATATAAAATATAATTAATATAGTTTTAAAACGTAGCGGGTGCGTTATAGAGGCTAAATAGTATAACTAGTATCTTATAGAGTCTAAACCGGGTAATAAATGCTATAAGCCACTTATAGCCCTTTACAATCCGGATCTGGTTAAACGCAGTAATTATATTAAGTTTAGTAAAGTACTTAGCACTATAAAGTGCGTTAAGTGTCTCGCGGATTAGTGGTAGTAAGTAATAATTCTTAATAGTAACTGTGTTTAGGCCTTAGTAGTTATAGTAGATTTATACACCGCCGCTAGGCTTAGTAGCGAGGAGGAGTAGTATAGTAGCTAGTAAGGTTAAAACCCTTATCCAGTATCTTATTAATCCATTTCTTTACACACCTAAGTTTAGTAGGTGAGAGTGGTTTATTTTTATAGTACGAGGCCTAGTTTCTAGGGATAATCTTAATTTTATAGTCCTATAGTGTTACGGAAGTAGGTACGAGCTAAAATACAATATACTAAACGGGGTAGTAATTAAAGAAGGCTACGTACGCGTAACTATACGTAGTTAATATAAAGATATTTAAATATAGAATAGAATAGAATAGGTTAGGTATGGGTATAAATAGGGGTTGTAGGGGAACGTGCGTAGGTATCTCGGGACGAACGTAAGTATAGGTTAAGAACGTTAAAACGCGCAGAGACGTAAGAATGTGTAAGTCCCGTAATAGTACCCCCCCCTTACTTCCGAGCTCCTGCGAGGCGTATTATATCGTGTTGTATATACTAAAAAAAAACCCCATTACGGGAAAAAAATTCGTTCGCCTTCTCCGCCCTTCTACGTCCTCCGCTACGCAGGCTCCGCCAGTTCGGTCCTCCTTGCTTAATTATTAGGCCACTAACTTGTCGGGCTTAAAGCATAGCCCAGCTTCTATTCGCCAGCTACGCTATAGTCCTCGCCGCTTAGAGACGCTTTACTAAAGCTTATATAGGTCTCCTCTCTCGCTTTTAGCAGCTCTACGGCTTTCCTTATATCTATATATAGTCCCTCCTTACCAGGTCTCGTCCTAAGGCTAATAGGGCCCCCCCTTCCCCCCCCTCATTCCCCCAGTTATAGGTTAGGTCGTATATTATATAGGGGTAGGTAGGGTTGTATATTATATAGGGGTAAGTAGGTAGGTAAACAGATTTCAGTTATATAGTATAGTTGGTGCGGTATAGTACAGTGTTATATTATCTTAGTAAGTTCTTATTAATACGGTATAGTATTCGTATTATAGGTAGGTTCTTATTAGTAGTAGTATAGTGCTAGTATCGGGTTTAGGTTCTATAGGCAAATCGGCACGGAGCTTATTAATTCGTGTAGCAGTATAATATAAGGCTTATTGGTTTAGGTAGCAGTACGGCTTAAAGCTTATTAGTTTAGGTAGTAGTACAGTGCTAGCAACGGGTTGTCTTATATACATATTGGCGTAAGGTCTTATTAATAGGTTTAGGTAATAGTATAATATAAATAACGGGTTTAGGGGTCTAGGGAGCGAGGCTCTACCTAGTCGTATTTAGCTTGTAGGCGTATTAGTATAAGGCTTGTTAGTTTAGGTTCCACAGGCATATTAGCGCGGAGTTCTTATTAATAGGTTTAGATGGCTTTAGTAGTAATAGTATAATGTTAGTAATAGGGTTAGGCGGCTTTAGCAATAGGGTTAGTCTAAAGAGCTATACTCTATTTAGCAGGGTACCTAGGGAGCGAGGCTCTACCTAGTCGTATTTGGGTATTATAGGCTTATCGGCGCAATAGGTTATTGGGTTTATTTTGCAAGCGTAGTGGCATAAGGTCTTATTAAATTCGTATGCGTATCGGCATAAGGTCTTATTAGGTAACAGTATGGTACTAGCGCAGAGTCCGTATACGTATTGGTATAGAGACTTATTATACTAGTTTAGAACCCTAGCGTCCTAGTCTACCCACAGCTAGTAGCTCCTATTCCTATCCTATAGGTATAGAAAGGTATACTCCGCAACTAGTAGCCTATAGGCCCGCTAGGTATAGAAAAGGAATCTAAATATAGTGTGATGGAAGTGGGCACAAGCTAGAATACAATGTACTAAACGGGGTAGTAATTAAAGAAGGCTACGTACGCGTAACTATGCGTAGTTAATATAAAGATATTTAAATACAGAATAGAATAAAATAGGTTAGGTATAGGTATAAATAGGGGTTATAGGGGAACGTATATAGGTATCTCGGGACGAACGTAAGCATAGGTTAAGAATGTCAAAACGCGCAGAGGCGTAAGAATGTGTAAGTCCCGTAATATATGGTTAGTAAGGGGGTAGCTTATCTACGTTCTTAGGGAGGAAGTGCTTAATATATTTATAAAACTCCTTTAATAAGCGTTATAGAATGTCTTCACGGGTTAATCCTGGTTTGCCTTTTAGGAATTTTTTAATATTGGTGTTAACTATCTTCTAGCATAGAAGCTTGGGCTTAATTTTTAGATTTATTTTAAAAAAAGTCGTAGAAATAGGGGGGTAGCACTTTACGGGCTTCCTCTATCGTATAGTCGCCTTCTACTAGTTAGCGGAAAGACCTTTCTAATAGGTTTAGTACTTCTATTAGGCCTATAGGCAGCTCCTTAAGTAGCTATTAGTGCTTTTCTTATTTAACTAGATTTACTAGCTCCGCTATATAGATCCTTATTACTATTACGTCTTTTTATTTATAGAACTAGGTAAAATTAATAGCATAAGCGTATCTAATATTGTCTAGGTTGGGGCGTGTTTAGTTCTCCGGTGCTATGGCTAGGCTAATATAGCTTAGTTGGCCTAAGGGGGCGGAAATAAGGCGGCGGCCCTATATGGTACACGCGGGAGATAGGTGTAAGGTTAGGTATTATAGTAGCGCGGTTTCTATAATCCGAGTCTTAGTAGTTCTATAGCCAGTCCTTGCTATAACGCGAGCTGTAGTGTGCGTATATGGCATATAGCTTAGTTCTAGGTATTAGGTTAGGCGGCTAGGGTTTAAATAGTATCTAGGTTAGGGTTGGATTCTTAGTAATAGCGGCGCGAAGCGGACCTTCTTCCTTAGTCTTAGTAGGGCTAGCTAGCCTATTATTTTAGTTTTAAGTATTAGGGTAGTCCAGTTTTCTACTATCTTGTTACTTTACAGCTATATAGGCTCCCCTTTATTAGAAACGTCTTCTACTATTAGGGCTTTATATATAGTTTTAAGTACTAGGCTTAGTAGTACCAAGTATCTATATAGGGCGTCCCTACTACCGTCGGTTATCCCCTATGAGAGGTAGTGCCTAGAGTAGTAGTTTAAGTTAAAGCGGATCTTAAGCTTCCTAAAGCTAGGGCGGGGCTTATACTTCTAAAGCTAAGGCATACCTAGGATAATTGGGGTAGTAGGCAAGAGTTTAGTAATAAAAAAGAGCATGGCTTTAGTATAGAGGCCAATTAATATTTAGGTGGTGAAGTAGTCCGTAATAAGTAAAATTGGGATACTATTTGCAAGGCGTAGTGGCCTAGGTACTAGCAGCTTCTTAATTATAATATTATACTTTCTTATAATGGACTCTGCGTTAGTAAATGCTATTATAGTACTACCGGAGTCTACTAGGCTTATTATATTAATATAAACTTAGGGGTATAGGTTACGTAATAAGGAGAGTTAGGTTTAAATAAGGATTAATTTCTTGTTACTATTTACTAATCTAAGATTAAGTGGCAGCTTACTAATAAAAAGGACTAATTAATTTAGTAATAGGGACCTAATTCTCTCGTCTTCCTCCTTATATAGTTTAGGCCCTTAAACATAACTTAGTCTAAGGGTTTATCTTTTAACGACTAGGGTATAGAGCTGTCTTAGTAGGGCAGTCTAGTGTTTATTTAGCTGGCAGTGTTAGTCTTAGTCTTAGTTAGGGTATAGAAAGACAATACCTCGCCGATAACGTGGCTGTGTTCGTATTTATTAGCGCGGAGTTACTAATACTAGGCGTTGTTAACGGGTTAGGCTCCTATATAGGGCATTTTTTAGAGTAACTAAGCCATAGGGTTA
>Ga0307515_10022561_pt1 | contig 11084 bp, 5 predicted proteins | sample 17_EM_MG_FD_194513 | JGI IMG/M metagenome (GOLD analysis project Ga0307515, IMG submission 194513) | Populus trichocarpa ectomycorrhiza microbial communities from riparian zone in the Pacific Northwest, United States - 17_EM | ecosystem: Host-associated > Plants > Roots > Unclassified | place... | reverse complement strand
ATTTCTTGCATAGCTCATTAGTATATTTGGTTTGATTTATAAATATACCATCTATATCGTGCTTGATTTATATTCCGAGGAAAAAGGTCATCTCTCTTATCATGCTCATTTCAAATTCTTTAAACATAACTTTTTAAATTCCTTAGACAAAGATTTGTAAGTAGCACCAAATAGAATATCATCAACATAAATTTGCACAAAGATGAAATCGTATTCTTTGTATTTTATAAATAATTTTGAATAAATTTTTCCCTTGTTAAAACCTTTTGAAAAAAATTCTTAATCTCTCATTCCAAGCTCTTATAGCTTGCTTAAAACCATACAAATCCTTTATAAGTTTAAAAATATGATTTGAAAAATTAAGGCTTTCAAAATCAGGAGGTTGCTCAATATAAACTTTTCTTAAATGTATCCATTTAAAAATACACCTTTTATATCCATTTGAAAAGGTTTGAAAATCTTAAAACACGCAAATGCAAGCAACATACAAATTGTTTCCATTTTAGCTATGGGGCATAAGTCTCATCATAGTCCATGTCTTTTTCATGTTTGTAGCCTTTGCTAACCAAATAAGCTTCATTTCAGATAACTTCTCCAAGTTTATTATGAAAGACCTATTTGGTTCCAATAATGGAATAACTTTTGGGCCTAGGGACTAATTTCCATTTTTGATTTCTTTTAAATTGATTAAGAGTTTCTTGTATTGAGAGTATCCAATACTCATCACTCAAGATTTCATCATTATTCTTAGGTTTAAGTTTAAAGATAAAAATAATATTACCAACTTGATTAATCATAGAGGTTCTTGGTCTTACTTCACTCATTAGATCATCAATTATAGCATCTTGAAAAAGTTTTTTTGGTCATTAAATAACTTTGGGAAGACTTTGTGAAGGTTTCCCTTGCCCATGTTGATTATGTTGAGTCATCACTATAAGATCTTCTTTTTTATCAACCTTAACTGTTTTAACCTATTAAAGATAACATCTACACCAACATCTTTAGAATTTTTAGGATTAAAAGGGTTAGACTTATCATGTTGTAACCCAATTTATGACCTCTTTGTTTTTCTAAATATTTTTAACATATAAAAAATAAAAAATATATTCTTGATGTATTTGCGTTATTTACAGCATTTTCAAAGTCGTCTAAAAAAGATTCAAATTTCAAATTTCTTTTGAACGCGTTCAGCATCTAACATATCATTTTTAAAATTATTGATTTTTCTCATTGAGACTGCATTGATGTTACCTCTTTAAAAAAACAAAATACAAAAAAATAAGAAAAATAAAAATATATGGATAAAGGGTCTAAAAGTGAAGAGGAAGAAAATGAGGAACCAAAGAAAATTTAGATTGCTTGGGAACCAAGCAATTGAGGGAAAAAAGATAATTTGTTTTACCTATAAATAAGTGGTTATACACACAATATAAAGGGTACAAAAAAAATAACAAAAAAAACCCTAGCAGCCATCTACCCCCCTTCCACACACGCACATAAAAACCTAGCTCTTATTATACCTAAACCATGTCATCAGCCAACATTAACCAACACCCTAACCTTATCTTGACAAAAGGAGCCATCAGCCATACAAAAAGGCTATCATTTTCAACTCTTGATCCTCTCTAACAAAACCACAATACCAACCTCCACGCCAACAACTCATCGGCCAGTAGCGGTTTCCAACCACACATGAATCAGCCCTCCCCTTCGTCATTCTCAACTTTGAACCACCACTGGAACAAAGACCAAAAGTAGCCACCACTCGTGACTCTCTCCTCTTCTTCTCTAACATTTTCCCTAGTATACACTACTCACTCTATTGTCCAGTCAATCAACCCTTATAAACCCATTTTCCTCTCCTTTTTAGCATAACTCTTTCTATTTTTAAAGTGAATGATTTTTCCTTTTAATAACTTTGTTTTGTTGTGGAGTTCTAGAAGTTAAAAATTCATGCTTAAAACCATTTTCTTCATAAAAAATTTCAAATGCATGATTTTCAAATTCTCCATCATGATCACTTCTAATTCTGAAAATCAAACAACCTTTTTCATTTTGAATTCTTTTGTAAATTTTTTAAAAAGCTTGAAGTGTCATTTTTTTATAGAAGAAATAAAACCTATGTAAATCTAGTATAATCATTTATTATGACAAATGCGATTCTTTTTCCACCAAGACTTGAAATACACGTAGGACCAAATAGGTCCATATAAAGAAGTTGCAGTACTCAATTTATAAAGACTTGATTCTTGGCTTTGAATGGGATTTTGACTTGCTTTCCATATTGGCAAGCATCACAAATCACTTTATTTTTCTACTCAAGTTGTGGAAGTCCTCTTACAAGCTTTTCTTAGATGGCTTTTGAATTAATTCTATTTTAGCATATGCAAGTCTTCTATGTCAAATATAAGGTGAGTCCACCAAAACACTAAAACACTTAACATTATAATTATTATCATTTAAATGAATCACATAAGTGTTTCTAAGTTTTTACTTATGAAAATTATTTTGTTATCAATAATTCTACAAGAAAAGATCTTCACATGTTGGTTTTGGTATTTATAATCTCATAGGCCCACTATGGTTAGTAAATATGTCTTTTGGCACCCAAATATATTTTGTTTTAGTTTAGATAATCTTGAGCATGCAATGTATTTCATGTAAACCATTTTATCCATAAGAATTACATATGCTTAAAGATATTGATGCTTTAACAAAGAAGTTTGAGTAAAGTTTTTCATTTTTCATTGGTTTATATCCCAAACCTTTTTTCTTAAATATGCATCTTTGATTACCTAAAAGTCTATCTAGGTTTTCCTTTCCTTTTATAAATTTAGTTAAAGTTGAATTTAATCAATAACTTGAGTTTTTGAAATCTCATTTACTTTAACTAAATTTTCATTCGATGTATTAGATTTATTTTTCAAAGAAAGGAATTCAATGGCCTTTTAAAACCAATGTTAATCAAATGCATCTTACAATTCAAAACATCAATGTTTAACTAAATTTTCATTTGATATCCTTTTCTTTTTGCAAAACATCAAAGTCTTTTGAAATACTATCAACTTTACTTTGAAGTAAAACATTTTTCTTATGCACCCTTTTATATTTATTAAAAAATTATCAAATGCATCTTACAATTCATCAAAAGTAATTTGAGATTCAAGTTTATTTACCTCATCAATATCAAGTTACTATTTACCATCAAGTAAATCTCTTCTTTGGTGATGTTAATATCAGCCATCAAACATAGATTGACTAATTTCTCCAATTTCAAATCATCATTATCACTTGAAGAGGTTTCAATATCATTCTTGTCATCCCAAGTAGATGCTTTTAATCTATTTTTCTTATTTTTGAACTTTGATCCTTTTTTTTTTTACATTTGAGCAATCACACTTCACATGATCTAGTTTCTTACATTCATAGCATATGATGGCATCCATATTGCTTGATTCTTCCTTGTCGACTTTCTATCTTCTAAAATTTCTTTGATTTCCATTGAACTTATCATACCTAAAAAATTTAGTGAATTGTCCAATTAACATGACTATCTCATCATCTTCTTCTTCACCATTATATTTTTTCACCTTATTATCATTCAAGAATTTTAGAGTTAAAATATCTCTTCTTGATGCTACTATCTTCCACTTCAAGCTTCTTAATCATTCCTTTATGAGCTATTAATGATCTAATGAACTCATCAAAGTCATGTGTCATAAGATTCATGGCTTCCTTTATAATTGTGACTTTAGGTTTCCATGCTCTAGGAAAAGATTTCAAAATTTAACCAACCATTTCTTTATTTGTGATCTTTTTCGTTAGGCTAAAAAATTCACTAATAAAAGTGATGAACCTAGTATGCGTTTCTCAAATACTTTCATTTGGCTATCTTTTAAAGAGTTCAAATTTTATAGTAAAGGTCATCAATCTAGAAACTTTTACTTCACTTGTTCCCTCATGGGTAATTTCCAAAAGCATCCAAGGTCGTTTTACAATTCTTAACCTTAGTGAACCCAACAAGATTAAGAGCACTAAAGAATGCATTCATAGCCTTGGTATTATGACTATGCCTTTTCTTTTGTTTATTATCTCACTCATTTATGGGTTTTGGAATAGCCTCTCCATTTGAATTCATCCACTACTAAAAAATTGAAAAAAAAAAAAAATTATCGATAAAAAATATTTCATCATTGTTTATCAATAAAAATTGTGACAAACAATTTTTGTTAGAAATTTCTGGTGAAAATAGTGAAGAAATAAAAAACAATTCTTTGGAAATTTCATTGACATTTCTGATATTTCAAATTGCCAATGAAATTTTCATAGATAATTTTAAAAGGAATTAAAAATCAAGAGTCCTATCTTCAACCCCCCCCCCCTTTCTTCTTCTTCTTCTTCTTCAGTTCAATTCAAAACCTAGCCCTAATTTCTTTAAATTTTCAACAGCCCCCTCTAAAATTCAACTACCTAACCTGTCGGCCCTGAGATAACCTCTCTTTTTTTGTTTCATTTCTTGTCAAGCTCCATCATGTAAGAAAACCCATTCATTTTTGTTGTAACACTCAATTGTGTTTAAAGTTAATTTATTCAAAATTTGTTTGTTGAATTTATAGTTTGTATGTATATTTAAGTGTTTCACTTGTTTTATAGTGATAACTGTATTGTATTTGTCGCATGTGTACGGCTTCGCGGCAATGATCCTTTTGGATCGAGATTTTCATGGTTTAGGTGGAAAGGACAAGGGATTCTTGTCTTTTATCAATAAAAAAAGAAATACAATCGTCACCTAGTATTTTAATGACTAGAAACGTTAACTGGTCTCAGAGTCTGGATAAGATAAGCTGCATTGTTAGCTTGATAGCGTAGGATGGTCTGATTTGATTGAAGATATCATCATCTTGATAATTCAAATAAAATATACTTTGGTTACATTAAATTTTTAGTTCATAATAAAAAAAATTACAAATAGAAAACACATTAGTAACGCTTCCAAGAATTTAAATCGTAATATAGAGTGGTTCTATAAACTAGTTTTATGTGTAAAGCATAGCGAACTGAAAAAAAATTCGTGAAGGAATTTGATTTTTCTGTGAAAAATCTGCAATACGAGTATCATTGAAAGGTATTTGAATATTTAGAGATTCACAATATAGTCAAGGAACTGAATTGGGTTTCCCCCTAAAACTTACTTTGATAAGTCAATTGGATATCCAGAAAATAATTTTCTAGTTTTCATCTTGATTTTATGTTTGCAGTCTAAGAATTATTTCTTAAAAAAACATATTGCCAATTAATAATTTTTCAGTCTAATTTCGGACAGCGTTTGAAATATAAATGACAATAGATTAAATACTGATTTGTGAATCTAAAGTAGAAAAATTAGTGTTTCTTCTTGTTCAGAAAATGACAAGCACTTGTTCCAAAACAATAGCAATTAGTAAATTCTCTTCCACAAAAATTTTCAATTTCCTAAGAAACATTTCTACAAAATCTGAAATATTCTGTATTAAAAAATAATATAAATTATATCCTGAGACATCACCTAATAGTTTAAGTTTTTAGGTTGAGATGGTTCTTTAACATGGTATTAGAGCCTTGATAACCAAGTGGTCACGAGTTCAAATCTCACCACCCCTATTTATTTAATAAAAAAATCAAGCACAAGGTAATGAGTATGTTCAAGTTTCAAGTCCAAAATACTTTCATTTGAGAGGGTGTGTTAGAGAATAATATAAATCATATCATAGAACCTCACCTAACAAGTTAAGTTATTGGATTGAAATGTTTCTTTGATATTCTCTACGTGTAGACAAAATTTATTATTTTTTATCGGGATACTAGTTCGATTTTGGTAAGAAGCTAAGTAAAGTAAGAAGGTTTATCTTACTACACTAAACAATTCGACTATTAAAGAAAAAAAAAAGGGCTAACGGTAAGAATATAATTTTGTGTTGGACCTAATTAAAGTCAATAAAATATTTATTGTGACAAAGCTACAGAAGCATATGATTTTGCACTTTTGCAAACACATGATTTTGATCAGGAAAAAAAAAAAATTCGTGAATTTTGTAATAATATGTGAGATGCTAGTTAAGTTCCTTATCACCTTCGACAGTACATGGTGATTCGCTTTGCGGTATCAGAATCGTGTGCGCTATAAAGAGAGAAGGATATTTAGGTCGTAAGTAGGACAATTAGCATTATTTCTGTCAAGACATGAGTAGAGTCAACATGTTAAAATGTGGTTTAGATGGGTTACACTATATGGTTTATATTCTTGTCCATCTTAGAACAAAATCAACTTTGAAATTATACGGAATTTGAAAATGTGATAGGGATTGGTTTTTAAAGTGTTTTTTTTCAGAAATACATCAAAATAATAATATTTTTTATTTTTAAAAATTACTTTTATCATCAGCACATAAAAATACTTGAAAAGAACAAAAAAAATATTAATTTAAAAAAAATAAAAAAATTCATAATTTTTCAATAATACATTTTAAAACCGAAATCACACATAATCTAAGTAGAAAAAGTGTTTTACTATGACTAGAAATAGCTTTAGCAAAGGCACGCTAGCAAGGCCAAAAGACTAATTGTAGGAACATGTCCTTGTCTTGTTTGTACCAATCACAATCCCACCTTTCTTTCTTTTTTATTCAGGTGATATCTAGGCTCTCTTTACACCTCAACCCACCCACCCATGACGCTACATATATGCCTCGGCAACCCATTAATCAAGACTTAAACATGATTATCTCGTTTGTTTATTTAGAGGGATTCTAATTTATAGCTAAGTTATTTTACTACGCCTTTATTTAACAAGACAGTCACATCTGCAAAATATTATTAATAGAATTGTGTTTTCTATTTTTTTTATAGCCTTCAATATTGAGTTATTTTGAGAATTATGTTTCATATTATTTTATTTTTTTGTTGAGTTATATATCAGTCTCGTCGATTTAATATTTTTTTATCGATTTCATCATTCAACATTAAATCTGTTGGAAATTAGGCTTCATTATTGTTTTTTTTCATTTCATTTCTATGAATTTATCTCGATCTCGTTATCCAAGTTGAGGGTTTAACAGGTTAACCCAGGTTGACTAGGGTCATTTTCTGGGCTATTTTTCTAATTGATTATTATTTTTATTTTATTCTTCAATATTAGGTTGATTAAAAATTGATCTTCATAATTTTCTCAATTTGTTTTCTATAAGCTTATTCCGATCTCATGATTTAGGTTGCGGGCTTAGCAAGTTGACATAGGTGATTATGGCCCCTTTTTATCCTTTTTTAATTGAATATTTTCTAATTTGGCTTCATAATTATTTTTTATTTGCTTTATATGAAGTCATCTCAGTCTTATAACTCATGTCATAGGTTTGACAAGTTGATATGGGTCAACTTGGTTTATTTTTTGGGTCCTTTTTTTTTAATTTTTAATTCCTCCACCAACTTAATCTTTTTTTATTTAGTTTTTTTTTAATTTATATTTTAATATTAGGTTGTTTGGAAATTAAGCTTCATAATTGTTTTTTCAATTTGCTTTTTGTGAAGTTATATTGATCTCATGAATTTAGTTTTTTTTTCTCTTGATTTCAACTTTCAATATTAGATCTGTTAGAAATGGAGCTTCGTAATTTTTTTATTTTTTTTAATATATTTATCCTTGTCTCATGACTTAGGTCGCCAGTTTAACAGGTTAGCCCTGATTGACTTGGGTTGTTTTTTTTAGTCCTTTTTTAATTGATTTTTTTTATTTCATCCTTCAACATTGGGTTAATTGAAAGTTAAACTTCATAATTGTTTTTCTATTTTTTTCTATAAAATTATCCCAATCTCAAGACTCTGGTTGTCGTTTTGGAAGGTTAACTAGGGGTGACTTTGGTAGTTTAATTAAAAAAAATGTAATTTTATCTTCCAACATTGAGTTGATTGAGAATTGACCCTCATTACTTATTTTGATTTACTTTCTATATGGTTATCATAATTTCATGACCCAGGTCACATATTTTACTAGATAACCTGGGTCAATCCAATATGTTATCATCTTAATATTTTAAAAACAATGTCATCCAATATATCATCAAATCAATATTTAAAAAAGAAACAATGTTTCTTTACTGTAGTTAGTAAAGATTTGGTTGTTCAAGAATTTCTCTATAAAGGATATGTGAGAAGCAACCTATATATTGGGAATAAAGTTCTATAGAGATAGATCTAAAAAGTTGATTGGATTGTCCCAATTCGCATACATAGATAAGATGCTAAAACAGTTTGGCATGGGAAAATCCAAGAGTTGATACTTACTTATTTCATAAAGAATACGTCTCTCCAAAGATATGTGTCCTAAAATACAAATTGTGAGATATAGGATGGAAAGGATTTTATATGCTTTGACTATGAGATTCATTATGTATATGATGCTATATAAAGACCAGAGGTATCTTATGCTTTGAGCATAATGAGTAGATATCAATTTAATGTAAATGAGAGTCACTAAAAGATAATTAAAAATATTCTTAAGTACTTAAAAGGAACTAATAATGGCTTAACGATCTATGGAGCATATGAAATAGAAAGTCATGGTTATTTAGATTCTAGTTTTTAATAAGATATTAATTATAGTAAATCTCAATCAATATATGTTTTTACTCTAAATGGCGATGCTGTGAGTTGAAAGAGTTCCAAACAAGAGACCACATCAGATTTTATAATTGAAGCTGAATACATCCATGCATTTGATACGGTAAAAGAGGCTAGTTGGATCAAGAAGTTCATCACTAAACTAGATGTGGTTCCTAACATTATTGATTCAATAGACTTGTACTGTGATAATAATGGAGTCATTGCACAAGCAAATAAACCAAGGTCTCATCAAATATCCAAACATGTACTTAAATCATTCCATTTTATTAGAGAAATCATAGAAAAGAAAGACATAAAGATAGAGTAAGTACCCACTAAAGAGAATCTTGTAGATCCCTCACTAAGGCACTATCCCAACAGAAGCATGATCACTATACGGAGGGATATGATATTAGATACATGAGTGATTGACTTTAATGCAAGTGAGAGATTGTTAGTGAATATCTCATGAAGTCAATCGGTTAAGTACACATAACACTTATTTTATTCATGTAAAAAATATTTATTATTAATGAATGCTTTTTTATCTTTAATATTCATTTATATTTGATTAGTGAATCTAGAGTAAACATAAAGTTCATGGGACAAAAATGTTTTGCAAAGGAAATTATAAAGTTGTTATAATTATGAGATTCTTATTGCATCAAAGCATTATTTCTAAATATTCCTAGTCAATGCTCCATTAAGACTAGACATTAATTAGAGTTATTAAGGCTAATGCATATTATGTTTCTTTGTTTATGAAAGGAAATAATTATTCTCATATGCTAAGGTACGAGGGATACCTGGAACTAATATATAGGTGTTTGTCAAATGACATGTATATTAAAATAGCCCACATGAGAATTTCATACGAATATATCATTTAAGTCTATGGAAAGGCTCATATGACAGTTGTGTAAGTGATCTTTAGACTTGAGATCACTAAGTTATCTTATTAGAGAGTGTTATGTTTTGATCTTGACTGCATGCTTTTCTAATCAAGGGTAACAAATGAGTAAATATTGGGTATAACATAAACTATATAAAGGTATTTGAGTAATCAAGAGAGAATTCATCATCTTAGGTGAATTGAGGAAAATATTTCATTCGTTTTCAAATAGTATTGATTGTGAAATCCTTGGCTTGGGTGGAATGAGATTTGAAAAGAGTTGCAAATCTTATTTAAAGAATCAATGACTATAGTGTTGAAAACAAAAATAATTTAACAAAGTAAACATACTTCATACTATAATATCTAAATTAGAACATTCTTGATGAAGGAATAATAATTACACTATGAAATTGGTTACTAAAAGGTTAAGTCAAACCACTTATGACTTTTCTAATATTTGGGTGATCATGACAAGTTGTTAAACATTATATTTGATCTTCAAATATAAGTCAATCAAAGTTGAATTGATAATAAATTAAATTTTTTAATTTATTTAATTCTATTTTATTTAAAAATATAATTTATATTTGGGTCAACTTATTAGAGAACTTAAAGGGTCGTAAACATAAGAATCATTAGTCAGAAATTAAAATGGGATGATTTATCAAGTGTAACTTGATTGTAAATAAGTTTTAGAAATTAAGGACTAAAATGTAATTAATACAATGAATTATAATTCTAGATATAGAAAAAAATCCAAGTAGGGACTTGATTGAATAAATTTCTAAAATTATCCTGAAATAATATATGTGATATTATTTAAGGGAAAATTTAATATTTTGACATTTATAGGGTTTTCATGTTTTTTTATAAGTAGAATGTTCTGCTTCTTATTTTCTGCACAGAGAAAACCTACGTTAATTACATAAACACATAAAAAAAAATAGCATTCAAAAGTATAACAATCTCTCTTTTCTAAAAGGATTTAGGAGATTTTATGGGATTATCGCTAGTGACCAAACTCTTGGATGACTTATGGTTTGCGACAACTTAGCCTTTAAGGAATTGTTCAGAGCCGAAAAAGAACATATAATATTCATGTAATATTTATATAAATCTTAAATGACTCTAAATCTGTCTAGCGGGTTCTTAAAACTCCTAAAAAATCTTAAATTTATTATTTTCATTACATATATATTTTTCGGTTAATGATATGGTGACATCCTATTCCTAGCAGGCACATGCCTAGCCTAGCTAGATACTGTATTTTTTCTTTATAGGACCATGCCTAGGTACTTTGGATATATTGAAATTGACATCATATATAATCTACATCTAAAGTTGCTTATATAGAAAAAAACAAAAAACAAAAAAAATCAAAAGACGAAGTTATCCGCAAAACGAACAAGCAATGTTAGGCCACTTATAAATTGACACAGAATCCAGCTTTAATCATTCAAATCAATACAAGTTGTCAACCACGAGCTATTTGCTACACCACCACTGTATTATTTTAAGCGATAATGCGTAGTCAAAATTAATATTATCACACCAA
>Ga0307515_10022560_pt1 | contig 11084 bp, 10 predicted proteins | sample 17_EM_MG_FD_194513 | JGI IMG/M metagenome (GOLD analysis project Ga0307515, IMG submission 194513) | Populus trichocarpa ectomycorrhiza microbial communities from riparian zone in the Pacific Northwest, United States - 17_EM | ecosystem: Host-associated > Plants > Roots > Unclassified | place... | reverse complement strand
TAAAAATAAATCATGATATCACTGTTGGCCCACGGCTAACAAGTATATGGTGAGTGGTGCCTGAGATGTGTGGGTGCGTAGCAGTCCTGCTGGAGTGCAAATTCTGTTTTCCATTAACGAAACCAACCTTTTTTTGTAGTAGATAAGGTTTTGAAATGTTGCGAAAGTGGGCTTTTGAACTACTATAAGATGTGGCTGAGATGCTAATTTTTTAAAAAGTGTACTCTGTTTATTGGGCATAGTCTTTGTTAAATGATTCACGGGGAGAAAACAAGGGGGTTTGGTTTATTTTAAAAGTATACTCTGTTTATTGGCCATACTTAAATCTATCATTTAAGAGAAATGTCTTCAAAAATCACAACCGAGTCGACTAATTTTATGAATTAATTCATGATTTGCGTGACCTTAGAGGTGTAGTGCTTCCAAATTTGTGATGGGCATTGACATCTAGAAGTAGATACATGAAGAAGATACACTCTTGTTTAAGTACTTGGTAACAATTGATTTTTAAAATATTTTTTATTTAGAAATGCATTGAGATAATAATTTTTTATTTTATAAAATTTATTTTTGATATCAATACATCAAAATGATTTAAAAAGTATTAATACACCATGGGGTTCTGGCGGAGCGGTTAGACGCGCTCTCGTCGCTTACGAGGTCTGGGGTTCGACCCCTCTCTTCGTCTGCAGCAGGACCTTTGGGGAGCACTTGCCACCCGGTGCGCAAAGGGATTAGTCTGGGCCAGCGCTCAGGATACCCTTGATTCTACCAAAAAATATACATCAAAATAATTTTAAAAAATTAAATAAAAAATTCAAATTTTTACAAACTCTATTTTGACCACCTACCTTTATCGGTTGTGATTATTGTAACAATTTTTTCATATTTAAAGAAAATATTTGCAAGTGGACCTTAATTGAGGTATGTATGCTGTTTAATTATTTATAATATTGTTTCACGATCAGTTAATTAATGCTACATGTGCACGTTACATCTAAGAGTGCCGTCTTAACACCCTCTTTGGATTATTGGATAAGAAATGTATTAATCATAACAATTAAAGTACCATACAATATGCAACTGCTTTATCGAAGATGGATGACATTAAAATCTCCGAAAACAATAGTTATTCTCAGTCAGTTTTAAGAAATCTTCAAGTATTTCGTTAATAATAATTTATTATTATTATTTATTTGATGATAAAAGATATTTTGGAGTAATTTATACGTCAATCAATAAAGATTAAATTATATTTATGGTTACTGGATCGAGTATTATAAATCTCAGAACTATTGAAAGTTTACATAATCGTTAATTTCAGGACTAGTAGGATTAATCGAGGTACGCGCAAACTAATCCGGACATCCATATTAATAAAAAATATATTTATAAATGATCTTGGACGCAACCGGCCTCTAACATTAGTCTAATGTATTTTCTTAAAAATAAATTATATTGATTAATCTACAATTAAAATTCAAGAACCCAAATTAAAAAATGTACTTTCTTGAACCTGTAATATTAGTTTATTAATGGAGTAACAAAGAAAATCATTTTCCTTTAATGATTTAATGATTTGACGGCGGCAAAGAATATTAACTCAACAAAGATAAGTTTAATTTAAATTCATAAATAAAAAGTTATCCAATTTAAATTTTAAACTCAAATAAAAAAAATAAAAAGAGTTGAACTGAACGATAAATATATTATTTGACTAAAAAAAATTAAAACAATATTTTATCTATCAATATTAAATATGGTTAACCTTTTAAATTTATGATGAAGGTTATGAGATCATAATAACTCCAAATAAAACAAATCAAAATAAGTTATGAAGTTCAATTATCAATAAATCTATTATAAAATGATAAAATTAAAAAAAAATCAATAAAAAAAAACAAATAATAAAATGACCTCTCAAAGCAAAAATATAAATTTAAATAAAATTATAAAAATACCATTGACAGTCTCACAAAACTTGTCAAAACTTGCTCTAAGAGTTTAACCTGAAATATAATAATATTTAAAGAGATTCTTAATAAAATTTCATCGAACGGGTCGAATTAAAAAATATAATTGATATCATAAAACTAGATAATATTAAAAAAAAACACTATTTAACTTGAATGAAATAGCCAAAACGTTCTTGTCATAATTTAAACAGAATTAATTGAACGGACTGAGATTCTAAGTGAGATGAATTTTAGTTTGTTCTAGTTTTTTTTTAACTATAATGAGGTATATTCATCATTACAGACAGAATGGAATGGAATTGAGCTGGTGGTATTGAATTTAGAATAGAAAAGCAAGTTTTGCTTGGAAGTTGGTATCATTTTGGCCGCCATAAGAGACCATTCCGACAATAAAGTACTGTTTTGTGGTTTCTTAACGAAGCAACGTTGAGACATTGGAGAGTAGAAAACTGCTGTTCCTCGTGTCATTTTGAATTATTCTTTTCGAGAAACCCACTTTGCCTCTTCCGAAGGTTGGTTGTCAGAACTTTTAACTCAGTAGTGAAAGTCTCTGTTCCCACTTAAAATTTAGGAAGATGAGGCTTAAAATGCATGTTATTTTTACTTTTTAGCAAGTTGATGTTGCATCAAGGTACTGCCATGTCAATGATTGTTACTTTGACTCGTGATGTAAACAACTAGAATTCCAAAAAACAAAAAAAAACATAAATAGTTAAAATTATACTTTGCTGAGAATGAAAATTCTCATATTATATTATTATTATTCAAAGTTTATATTTTATAATTAAATTATGATGTAAAATCTTAAAATTTGACTGGGTTAGATTAAAAGAATGTTTGTGAACGTGATTGAAGTTGTTTTTTTTTAAAAAAATTTACTTTAAAATATATTAAAATAATTTTTTTATTTTTGATATCAACGCATCAAAAAATATAAAAACACCTAAAAAATTAATTTAAAATAAAAAATTAAAATTTTTTAGAAGCATGGTTCGACCGTACTCTCAAACACACCCTAAATTTTATTGTTTTAAAATTTTATTGTTTCAATAAATTTGAAGGTATTTTTTGGGTTTGATTGTAAAGTTATATATTTTTAATTAAATTTATATATTAATCTAAACTAAATCGCTTCTTAAACGATTTAAGAATACATGTTGTCTGTATTCAAGAATTCTTTCTGTTATCATAACAAATTAATAGTACAAGGGTTTCCGGTAAAAAAAAAAAATCAATTTGTTAATTACTATAGAGACTTCAAGATCTTGTGTGGTTATTCGCAGGAAAAGACGAGGATTTTTCTAATATTCTATCAAGAGAGAGGTAATTGTTCCTCTGATGTAAGAAGATTCCATGGATATTGAAGGATTGAAAATTAAAAAGCATGATTATTGCTAGCAAGAAAAGAGAAACAAACGCATCCTCATCATCAATGGAACAAGCTATAGACGGCACGGCACGGCACGGCACACAAGGACCAGACAATGGCCCTAGTAGACGGTTCACCAACTTCATGGATGGGTCCCATGTTGGTGGACCCATTGGGTCTTGCTGCTCCTATAGGCACTGTCGTTAGGCCCACTTTCAGAACTCAACCACATAGGTGCGCTCATAGTGGACCTGGTGGACTTCCTCATATTTTTGTAAGCTTTCTGGCTGCAGGCAGAAAAAGTCGATAGTGCTGTGTGTGTAGTATAATTCCTGTTATTTAAAAATATATTAAAATAATATATTTTTATTTTAAAATTTTTTTTTTAATATCAATATATCAAAATAATCTAAAAACACATAAATAAAATTAATTTAAAATAAAATAAAATTAAAAAAATCAATTTTTTAAAAAAAACACAAAAACAAACAGGTCGGAATCTTTATCTACTATTGCGTTTTAATTACTCTACTAGTTTATTGCATGAAAAGCTTTGGTTGTTATAAAATCACCTAATGCGGCATGATAGATATTTGATTAGTTAAGAGATAGATTGGAATGATGATGTATGCATGATGGTGGGATTTGATAGATCACCATAGCTTCTTCTTGATCGAATATTGGAAGTGAGGAATTGTAAGAACAAAGGGATAGTTTGGTGTTCAATTATAGAAAACTTTTTACTCACGTTTAACCCTTGTCCGTCCGTCCCTAGCTAGCTCTATAATGACCTTCCAACTAAACCTTAATTTTGTGTTAATTAAGCTACACTTGAGCCAGAAAAAAACATGGACATTATCACTTGTCAATTCATGTTAAATTGATCATATTAATTTACATTTTATTTATTTTATTTACATTATGTTTCTTTTTTTGTCATGATCTCATGTTGCTATCTCATTCATGGCAGTTTATGCTGTTGTTATGTTTATTTACTTTTAAATCCCTACCCTTTCTTGCTAATTATGTACTGTGGATCATTGATTTGACTGATCAGAAATCTTTTAAATTAACGGACAATAGACTTAAATTGGAAATTAAATTAAAAGCACGTTTGTCTTAGTTCTGATGTGATTCTGTTCTGTTTTATCTATTTTTCTTTTAAAAATTCTCAACGAAATTTTTTTTGTTTTTTTTATTATGGCTATTGCCCAAGTAGTTATATTTTTAATAAAATTGATGATTATATATATAAAAAAGATAGTGTGACTATGCTTTTTTTTTTAAAATAATTTTTTAAGTTTAAATTAATATTTTTGAATTGTATTAATGTTAAAAATATTGTTTTTTTTTTAAAATATTATTTCCAGCGGAGATGTTGAAATTGTCAACACAGATATTTGAAATTTAGCTGTTTAATCACCAATAATTTAACGTGCATGTGCAATTTCATGTCAGTACATGATTAACATGCCCGTGACATGCAAGGCCAATGGCCCAATTATAGAATGTTAAGAGAACCTTTCAAGAAAAAAGAATTTAAACCCCATTACTTACGCATTGCGCTAGCTATACGCTATATATCAATGTATCCTTCCAAGATTTCCCAACTCATGTCCTCTATCTATATATATATATAAAAAGAATGTCAGTGCCACCCTCCTTCACTAACATGTGAACCCACCCTAGCTAGCGGCGGCACCCCACTCCCTCACTACCTCCCTCCCTCAGGGACTCGCTTCTCGCTTGTATATAAGCTCAATTCACAAGCAAATTGGTATATCCTGAAACACTGCCAGGAACTCAAAATCCAAGATGGGTTTTAAGTGCCGAGTTTTGTTTTCCATTTTTTGTCAATGTATGCTTTTGCTTTTGCAAGAAGCCATAGCTGGACAGCACTACTACAATGTTAGCAGGTTGAAGGGGAGAAAGCAAGTGAGTGGTTGTGATTTGTTTCAAGGGAGATGGGTGGTTGACAGTTCTTATCCTCTCTATGATTCCTCTGGCTGTCCATTCATTGATGCTGAGTTTGATTGCCAAGGGTATGGCAGACCTGATACTCAGTATCTCAAATACTCCTGGCAACCCGATTCTTGCAATATACCAAGGTACGTACTAGCTAGAATTACTCCCTTCATTCATTCCTTTCATTTAACGGAAGACCAAGAACATATACAAGCACTATGCTTATGCTATTTTTTTATTATTATTGTTTCTTGTGTAGGTTTAGCGGTGCAGATTTTTTGGCAAGGTGGAGAGGGAAGAAGATAATGTTCGTGGGGGACTCGCTGAGTCTGAATATGTGGGAATCATTAGCATGCATGATTCATGCTGCCGTGCCCACTGCCAAGACAACTTTTTCAAAGCGGAACTCCGTGACCTTCGTTGTGAGTTTACTTTCCTACTTTACCAGTTCTTCCCCTTTCCATTTCAAAAATCAAAATCAACCTCAACCGACTGATTTTGTCTGCACATCTCCTTATCACTATTGCATGTTTGTCATTTTCCATCTTATTTTTATATGTTATTGATTATTCCATTGTTCTGCTTTTGAGAAAAGGTCTGCTTCCAAACTGTAGTTTGGCCTTTTTCCTTGAACTATATACAGTAGTAATATTAACTATAATGAGTACTGAGCTTTTTTTTTATGTGTGGCTGTTGTTTATGCTGCCCAGAGAAAACTACAGATTTATTTAGTTTAATTAAGGCAAATTAGACTTCGTTACTCCACCATTCAAAATGGGGTCTCGTGTTGCCACTTAGTTAGTGAGCATGAAAGGCACATAGATTGTTTGTATCTGCTGCATGGAGACATTAAGGCACGAATTACACAAATATGCCCATAATTCTCTCTGGTAATTAAATGTAGAGGGTCACAGAAATTTCCTCTTTTCTAGTCTTCTGTGGTAGCATATCTTAAAAATAGTAAAGGATCTAAATTCTCAGATAGTGTTTCGTTAAACAGTGAGTGAGGGTCCCAAGAATGATCGCAAGGATTTCCCTTCTAGTCCTTAAAAATAAAAAATAAAAAATAAAAAACCCCTTTCCTCTGATACAAATTTTTGAGAGCTACATTTTCAGAACTCATTATTCTGCTTGACCATCAGAAGAGACAATACAGACACATCTGTAGCTTTCTAAATTCCGTGACTCTTTTTTTTTTTTTTTTATTAACGTGGAGAGAGAGGGAAAAAGTTTATGGCCCATAAAAAAATAAAAATAAAATATGATAAAGAAATTAATTAGGACATCATTAGTTGCCATCTTGGACCAAATTAGAGGAAATTGAGAGGCCCCATCACTTTCCCTTGACAGCTGTTTTGAAGAAGCTGCCAACCTGTGGTTCAATTGTTATATAGATAGACGGCTGGCCGTGAATAATTATTTGACTTATTTCATAATGTTTATGTATATTATTATTTAATCACATTATTATTGGATATAGGTATTAGCATACACAAATTTAGTAGCCATCCCAATCATAATTGATAGGCTCTCCTTCAGAGTTTAACTCGGTTAAGGACCGGGTCTGTGGATTGCTAGGCAACTCATAGATTATGGAACTAACCCGGGTTAGTTCTAAAACCTCTTTTATTCAGTGATTTTTTTAAAAAAAAAACTAAAATGATAATTGATATTTTTTAAATAAAAATTTTAAAAATAAAAAAGTTCATTTTAAAGTATTTTTAAAGTCATTGAAATTATCTCATCGAGTTAATTGAATTGTAAATTAATTTTCCCAAGGCACAAAACTTAATCTAATCAACATCTAAAATAATTTAAAAAAAAAATCAGAACGACGTCAGAGTTAACCTTCCAGGTCACTGATTTTACTTGACGTGCGAGTTGAATAAGGTGGGCAGCTCTATAACAGTACTGTGGTGTTTCCGTGAATTCAATTACCACCAATTAGTGCTAATTAACTGCTAATCTAATATTTATGAAAACTAGATTTTGTAAGACCTTTTAAGCTTCACGTGAATGCTTGTCTAGCGGCCAGTTCTTCATCAGAAGAACCATGGATGGCTACTGTGACGCTTGTGAGTGATTGACTGCCCAGACAGATATATATATATATATGTTCTTGAGAATAAGAATCTTGCATTTATTATTCTGCTTTATTATTACATTTATTATTCTGTCTCCTCAAAATGAGTGGGTACGAGAATTTGAGGAGATTCTATCTTACGCTACTGAAAAGCATCACTGGAACCATTTTTTTTCTTCTTTTTTGTGCTAATTGATATGTAAAAGGTTTTTAAAATCATAGCGATGTGGATCATAGCATTTTATGGCCATTGTTGAGTTACATATATAGATCATCACATTAATTATGAAGTAGTAGAAAGGGGTTAGTTTCTCTGAAATAGATCTTGAAGGAAGAGGGCATCTCCTGTAGTATAATCCAACAACAAAATAAAAGTAAGCAAAAAAGTCGTGCAATATTATCTTGACTCTTCGTCATATACTCCATCTCTAAAGTGACAGTAACAAGAACCATGGATTCAAGAAAGTTGTTTGCCTACATCCATAGATGAAAAGACATTTAAACACGAAGTATTTACAGTATCTATTTCAAGTGGCTAACAAAATAGTGTTGCAGGACTACGGTTTAACGTTGTACATGTATCGTACACCATACTTGGTAGATATTGTTCGAGAAAATGTTGGCGATGTGTTAAACCTAAACTCCATAGAGGCTGGCAATGCATGGAAAGGGATGGACATGCTCGTCTTCAATTCCTGGCACTGGTGGCTTCACACTGGAAAGTCCCAAGGGTATTTTCCTCCCTCCATTCTCGCGCCCTGCCAGCGCTATGTAGTGTAGTAATTTCTTGTTTTTATATGCATGTACATGGCTGTCTCCACTTTTATATGGAACTCTAGTTTAATTAATAGCTGCCATTATTGGCTGTGCAAATGCAGATGGGACTACATCCGGGATGGACCAGCATTGTACAAAAACATGGACCGCTTAGAAGCGTTCAATAAAGGATTAACCACATGGGCCAGATGGGTTGACCAAAATGTTGATCCTTCTAAAACTAAAGTCTTCTTTCAGGGGATTTCGCCCACACATTATCAGTAAGTGGGGGAGAAAACATGCATTAAATGATATATAAAAAGTTGTTTGAGCATCAAGTGCTATGCAGCATGTAATACAAGAAACACAACTCATTTTATTCCAACTATTTTTATAAAACTAGGGGCAAGGACTGGAATCAGCCACAAAAGAGTTGTTCTGGAGAAGCAGTGCCCCTATCGGGGTCTACATATCCGGCAGGTGCACCTCCGGCGGTTGGTGTTGTAAGCAAAGTGTTGAGCTCAATTACGAAACCAGTTTATCTACTTGACATAACAACACTATCACAATTAAGAAAAGATGCTCATCCCTCAACTTATAGTGATGGATCTGGCACAGATTGCAGTCATTGGTGCCTGCCTGGATTGCCTGATACTTGGAACCAACTCTTATATGCGGCCCTCATCATGTGAAGGTCAACATCAAAATCTCACTTTAGTTTTCTCTTTTTCTTTCCTTTCGTATAGAATTGTATATTTATGGGGGGGGGCAAGAAATTCTCATTTACTCCCGAGGAGGCAAAAATCAAATGTAAAGTGATTGATTTTCTTAATCACAATAATTACCCTAAGATGATACAAAGATAGGTGACAGATGCAAATGGCATCTGATGATTGTGTGAAGGAAGTAGAAGTCCATTGGGAATTAAGCTTAAGTTTGTCCATGTATTGTCAGGCTTGTTTGCTGTTGTTTAATTAGACTTTACAGATAGTGATTTTATGAGTAGCCCATATTGAATGTTGAAACGCTTTCACATTCTTCTTTCATTTGCAACGACTAACAAAGTAAGATGTTCCTAACCTAAAAAGTACGAGCTCTATGGCTCTGAGAAATGATCTAAATAACACGAGGTTAAGGGAAGTAGAGACAAAAGAAATCTGCCAAAAGCATTACACGGCTGTTTGCTACAGAAATGTGGAGAAGCATCCCTCTCAAGGGTCCTGCATCATTTACAGCATTGAGCAAGATTGGTTTTCAGACACGTACAGTGTAAACCCTATTTCCATGCCATCGCACATGCAGGACACATCATATTCATGGAACGGACTTGCCCATACAGTGTTTACACAGTAACATAAATGATAAATGGCATATAGAGCAACTTTACATAAAAAAAACGAGGCACACCCAATTAAACCCCGTCCCTAGCACTTCGTAAAAATAGCCACTGAGCTAAAAGACTCTTTGGTGAGTATTTTTTCACAAATATTGACCAAGCCCATTAATACTCAAGATGTATCAAATCAAGAACAGCGAAACAAAAAGTAGCACCGAATGGTGGCATATAAGAAAATGCAGAATCAAGGAAAAAATTTATGGCATGGCCATTTGTTATACTTGAAACCTCGGATAAATTAGATCCAAGACAGAAGCCCAACCATGTAAAATTTTCAGTGTATGTGAGTGCAGAGAGGTAATTTACCACTAATGGATAATAAGAAGTGAAAACTAGCCTTAGAAAGCACTTCAGAGGTAATAAAAGCTAGTAGCCAACATATAGTGCAGCATTCACTATGTAACAGTCACCACTCTTGTCTCCCATTTCTTCAATATACACAGCACTTGAGCATACCAGTCCACCATCGACAACTCCACAATTTTTCCGCTCCAATGTTCCATAAAAACATGTGTTTAAGAAAGCAGTGATTGGTATATTTCATAGGTTGGTAGTTAGAATGTTATGTTGCGAACCACAAAGTTTGAGGGAATAACAACTGCAGATTTCTTGAAGGCCATAAGAGTAAAGATATCATCTACGAATTGAAATCACAAACAATGTAAAAGTTTCTGTGTTTACTAGACAACATCACAATGATCGAATGCTTAAAATTCAGGTATATTCTACAAGTTTTAATCCATCGTCACTCTTAAATTATGTATTACGAGTCATTAATATAGAAAGGTGATCATGAAATATAAAGATGTTGCTGACATCAGATAGCTAGCACCAGAAGGAGATATAAAGCAGGTCTCTTACTGACCGGTAAATACTGAACTTGTGATGAAAAGAACTGATTCATTTGAAGGTAAAAAAGGTCTTTCTTCATCTCAAATGCTGATAATTTGGATTGATAAGCATGTCATCCGATATAATTTGTTCAGACTTAACAGAAAATTCCTTGATGTGAATCTATGATTGATGAACTTTTTATGCATTGTTGTTCGGAATGTTTTGATCTGCAGCCACTTTTGTGATATTTTAATCCCTCTTGAAGAATTTTTAAAATTGCCTCTAATATAGGGGTGATCCTAGTCAAAGATTATCATAAAAAAAAAAAAATTCATGGCTCAAATATGGATAATAATAGATAATTTAATAAGTATAAAGGGATTATCAAAGATTGCATTTCTTTATTTGAACTCCAGGCTTGTCTACGCTAATAAATATCAGCTTCATTTTAGAGTAAATATCAGCTTCATTTTAAAGAACCTGTTGGTTAATCTTAAAAAAAATATGGTAAGACGGGTGGGACTACAACCCAAATGTGAACCATTCTTGTCATTAAATCATCAATTTTATTTTGGAAACAATTTTAAGCAAGATTTCTCTTTATAGGGTTCACATTGAAGTGAAGTGGATTTTGATAAGGATAAGTGTGAAGCTTTGCCTGCTATGGAAATTGACTTTTTCTTTTTAGTTTTAAAGAAGGTAGGG
>Ga0307515_10022559_pt1 | contig 11084 bp, 8 predicted proteins | sample 17_EM_MG_FD_194513 | JGI IMG/M metagenome (GOLD analysis project Ga0307515, IMG submission 194513) | Populus trichocarpa ectomycorrhiza microbial communities from riparian zone in the Pacific Northwest, United States - 17_EM | ecosystem: Host-associated > Plants > Roots > Unclassified | place... | reverse complement strand
AAAAAATAATTTGAACAAATAAAAAATAATTTTTTTTACTTTTTTTAAATATTTTTGAAATATAAAAATAAACGAGCTCTAATAAATGCTCTAAAGACGAGCATTAACCTTTGCCTCGGCAAAAAAAAAAATAAAAATCAGAAAATAAATAACTTCTTTGCGTGAATAGTCAATTAAGATGACGGTTTTTTTTGGAAAACAGATCACACTAATCATATAATCTTAGATAATATTTGACATTTTAGTCTCCTGGTTTAAATTTCTTCTTTGGTGGAGCTTCATATTTCGCACGGTTTTCTTTATTAAAAACAAAGCCTTTTACTGTACAGGACCTATTGGTCACGAAGCTAAATCTCAATTCAATTAGTTTCCTGCTTTAAATTCATTTTCTACCACTGTACATGGCAATGAATTATATTTATTTACGCGGCAAATGCCTCAATTCAAAATGTGGTTTAAAATAAAAAACATCACTTTGATTATTTTTTTCATAGAATTATAGTTTAAAACGCAACAAACAGTTTTCTAGCAGGCCACAACTACTCTTTCAGTGGTAAAACGGTGATTACAATAATATTAATGTAAATAAGAAGGTGTGGTGGTAAATCACTAAATTGGAGACAAGAGGGAGACAATGAAGCGCAACTGTGAAGATTGTGACTAAGCAACAAACATGATAATAATATAATGAATGAGAAAATCATTAATACGTGAAAAATAAATCGTAGCAAGATAAATGCTAAGTGGATACAGAAATGTACGGAATTAGTATAGTTGAATTTTTTTTCTCCTGATTTTATATTATCAAATGCAATTATATAAAAATGTTTTAAAAACTGACTATCCACTATAATCAATTTAACATTTACTATATTAAATTACGATCACAGCCAAATTTGATCTCAAACACCTTTTCTTAATTAAAAATGTTCTTCCTTACCATCTACGAAAACTGCAATATTGCAAATTTCTATCTTTTTTTTTTAATTTTCTTTTGTTTTCATGAAAATCCCTTGTAATTTTCTTTTTAAAAGACCACGCTGTTCTTTAACGAAAAAGAAAAGAAAAAGAAAAAAGGAAAAAAAAAGCTAGTCTAAATAAACGTAGAATAGGGCATGACGGTGAGAATGAAGAGCAGGTGGACAAGTAAGGACGAGCCAACTCGGCAGCGAAAATGTGAAAGTTGCAGTTATCACGTATTCTAAACAATACACCATATCTCAATCGGCTGCGGCGTGGCGCGTCCCCTCACCTCCAGTACCCCAAAAACACACTACTACTGCTACTACCTTGCTTCTAATTTCTATCGACTCTCTCTCTCACTCTCTCTCTCTTTCTCTACCCTAAAACCACCGCTTTTTCTCTCCTCACTCACCCGCTCACTGCCAAACACCAAACCACACTCCACCAAACACACAAACACAGTGAGTAAAGCAGCCACTGCCGTAATCGATGATCGGTTAGCATCATCATCCACTGGTATGCTAATTATAACCGATTGTTTCTTTTAGTTTTAACTGATTTTCTGCTTCTCTCGGGGTGGTTGAATTAGAGAAGTAACGCACTGCCGTTTCGTTTTTTTTCCTTTTTTGGAAGGAAACATTTTATTTTTAAATCAAAAGGAAAGCAAATGAGTTGTGTTGATGAAAAATCTAAGACGATCATGGACAATATTTCTTTAATTTCTAACACTATTAATCATGAAATTTGGAGCATTCCTTAACTCTAGCACACTCTTGCATGTTTTCGGTCGCCGTCTACATATGCAATTTATGTTTATTTTAGGTACTGCTGAAGCTTCGAATAATTTTAAAAGAGAAATCTGCTGGTCCAAACACGTTGAAGGATCAGGTAGTTGCTAGTGCATTCCGAGTATAATCTACGTTGTTGATGTTTATGTTATACTTGTATGTGATGACTAATGTTTTGGAATTTATTGTCAGCCTTCTCTTGCTATGGATGAAAATGTGGTTGATCCTAGCAAGGTTGCTATCAGCGTTGGTCCTCTGAGAGTTGATGCTTCAAATAATGCATCTCCTTCCCGGATACAGTCAGTCTACCGCGGAGGTTAGTTATTTATACTTAGATGCAAACATAAGAGAGTAGGATGCATCGGATTATTGTTTTCGTGTTAGACATGCAAGCTAAAAGGTGCATTTTTGTTGACTGGTGGGTCAAAATGTAAATTCGGGTTATGTAATTATCTGATGTCTATTATTTTTTGAGATGATGATGGTGGGGCATTTCTCCATTTAGATTGACATTTGTGCTCATGGTTCTTGATTTGTCAAAAGCTTGATCTCTTTTTATCAATTGAACTTTAAATGTAATTAACATCAACAAGATACAAGGTAAATATTAATTACCTGCTTCAGATATTGTTGTATTGCTTCAAATAATTAAATACTTGCTTCAGATATGATAACTGAGAAGTTTTCAAAATAGCGGTATTGTTGTGGTTTCAATGGATTTGTCTGTTGCCATGTTTTTTTTAGTATGCACTGGTTTTTTCTTCGTTATTTCCAAGTCTTCATGCATTTTCATGAAGCTGTTTGCAGAATGTTATGATTATCTTGTTTTATCAATTGGACTTTAAATGTAATAAATGTTAAAACGGTAGAAGATAAATAAAATTACTTATTTCAGATATGACAGTTCAGAAGTTCAGAAAGTAGTTTTATTTTGGTAATTGTTAATCTCTATAGCATTGCCTGTTGCCATGCTTTTTTATTGCATTTTAATATTTTTTTTACTTCCAAGTCTTTGTGCATTTGAATGACGCTGTCTGCAGAATGTTATGATAGATCTCCCCCTTTTAAATGTAAATGGTTCTTGTTCCATTATGATTGTGTATGTTATGAATGAATGGTCCACTCATCAGTGATCAGCTGTGTAGGATCATGTTCACTAGGGCATCGTGTGTTAGCATGGAGCACTAGAATCATATATATATATATATAGCAAAACAGCTATGTTTCTTATTTTCCTTACATCATACTTTGTGATGTCACTCAGGTTATGGCAATATGATTGGCAGACCGGGCACATGTTTTCCAGATACCAATGTTGAGTGCTTGGAAAATGGTTCTCATGTAACAATATTTCCTTGCCCTCACTCCTCCAATTCCACTTCTGTTCCCATCTCTCAGTAGTTCTTAGGTGATGGACTGGTTTTCTTTTAAATTTGATGCAGGGCATCTACAGTGATTCTTCATCTCTTCTATTCCATGGCCACCCTCAAATGCAACAAAGATCACTTGGCCCATTCATGCCAGTGCTGCCTTCTATTAGTGGTCATGGCCGGTTATATAATGCACGAGAGCTGCCTAACTCGGATCCACGTTATCATCAGCACCTTGTTTCACAAAACATTTCATATGTTGCCGCACAAGACCCATTCTCTCAAACTAAATTGCCAGACAACATTGAGCTGCCAGGGGATGACAACAGAATGGGGCCTAGGCCAAGTTACCTGCCTCTGCCAGGATCTTTGGGTGGTGGAAGCAGCTTTTCTCGACACTCTGGTGGTTTTAAATTCTTGCAGCAAGGGTTTGAGGGAATTGAAAGTGGTGAATTGTGGGCAGATTGGTCAAAACCCTCAAATGGGAAGAGTACATTGGTGCATTTTTCATCACAAGCAGCTTCTCCAAAGCAAATTGGTTCAGTAGGTTTGTCTGCGAATCATTGTGGAATGGTTAGTTTTCTAATCTATGACCAGCTTTTCCCCTTATAGAGAAAGAAAAATAACAGAAAGCAAGCATTCTTTTTTGAGAATTGGAAGGTTTATGATTTGTTTCCAGGTTTTTAATCTTGAATGGACATTTCTATATAGTGCTTATAAAAATTGTGGTTCTTTATCGAGGTTAAGGATCTCCAAGTCATTACTTCAGTTACATGTTTCAAATATGCCATTGCTGCACTTTTATTTGTTCTGGTGCCTATTTAGAGGCAAAATCTGATTTTTTTTTAGGAAATCTGCCGGCACTTATTATGACTAAATAAAGAAGACAGTCGTACATACACACTCATTCTCTAGATACTTTATTGAGGGGTCATTATCTGATAATGATAAGAGGGGTTGGCTAGAACTGGTGGTTTGGGAGTTTGAGCCTATTTTATCATTATTTAGGAATTGCTTATTATATTTAGAAAAATACGTTTTTTTTTCTCTTGTCTAGTAGTAATTAGTAAGTAATTAGAAGAATCAGTTTATTTCCTAATTTTAGTCGGGAATCTTTGGGGCGACTATTTAAGCGAACTTGCACATTTTAGTCTGTATTTGGGCATGCAGCTGTTTATACTGTCATCTCACATGTAGTAGAGATGTGCTGTAAATTCAAAGGCACTGTCCTGACTGTGGAGTCTTATGATTCTGATCTGTCCTTACATTTGTGATTCTCTTATCAATTGATTCCGAGAAGTATTGCTGTCTAGTGGAGCACTAGAGATCAATAAGTTTTGTTCTGGGTGCTTCTTTGAGCCTGATTGAACTACATTTGTCTGGTTTTAAGATTGTTGTCTAACAAAGATATTTTTGCAGGTTTCTCAACGAAAAGAATTGTTTTATGGGCTTGGATCTCATCGAAGTCCCAGCTATAAATGTGTTCCTCAAGGTCTTAACGATCGAGATTTTGGGTATGATGTTTTGCCCTCTTCCATTTTTGGAACAAATGGTCGAAACTGGCCAACACTTCATGAAGGAAGACAAGGGGGGAGGTGCAATGACTTTTCGTGCAGCTGTACTATTGCACTTGATACACTAAGTGAGCGAAATAGGGGACCTAGGGCATTCAAGCCTAGGAGTCAGGCAACAGAAAATCCTTCTGTAGTTGATAATCACCAGAAGGCAGTTGCTGATGTTCATAGTGAATCTCACAACCAAGTGGATTTTGCTACTGATTATAAGGATGCAAAGTTCTTTGTCATAAAATCGTACAGTGAAGATAATGTTCATAAGAGTATAAAGTATGGTGTTTGGGCAAGCACTCCGAATGGCAACAAGAAATTAGATGCTGCTTATCGTGAAGCAAAGGAAAATCATGGGACATGCCCGATCTTTCTGTTGTTTTCAGTAATTAACTTAATCTTCAGTGCATGTGTTTTATAATTGGAAGTAACGGTGATTTCACCCAACTTGGAATAATTTGACTAAGCTGCTAGAAACATTAAAAACTGAGAACGTGAATTGGAGGCGATGTCATGCAAAGGATGGTGGAGTTGAGATAGATATTTCCTTGCCAAAATTCTTCTAGAACATGATCCATGTTTTATGTGCCTATCTTAGGGCATTGTGTTGTTTTTCACTCTTGAAGTTGGTTGGTGGCACTTGATAATCTAGAAAATGCCTTGATTTATGGTACAGACAAGAAATTTTTTTACTCACAATTCAGTGGTCTTAACATGCCTTTAATGCATTTACTTTTGCTGATTACTGTTTTATAGAAGCAAAAAGATCCGTGAGGTTGTTTAACAATCTCTAAATCTTCTTTTTAGGTGTTAATCTTCATGATGCCATTGGTTCTCTGGCCATCTATTTCACAAACTATTATGCTCGTTCATTATCAAACTTGTTTAGTGAGAAGTGTTATCTGGAGATTTATGACCATTGTGTTACTCACTGAAACATGACATGTTTATACAATGTACCGTCACATACAGGTGAATGCCAGTGCACAGTTCTGTGGAGTGGCCGAGATGGTTGGACCTGTGGACTTTGACAAGAATGTGGATTTCTGGCAACAGGATAAGTGGTCTGGGCAGTTTCCTGTGAAGTGGCATATTATTAAAGATGTCCCCAACAGTCAGTTTCGTCACATTGTGCTGGAAAACAATGACAACAAGCCAGTTACTAACAGTAGAGATACTCAAGAGGTGACAGTTCATTTGGTTTTCATAACATTGATAATTATTTGCATGCCACTATGCAACTTCAGTTCTATGGGTGCCCTCACGTTTTAATTGTTTTGGTATCATTTACCCTGGTTATATTATTGAATGCATCGGCTGCCTAGATGTATTGAGCTGGATTTGGGACTTTGCTATTATCTGCTTCATGTCTATAAGAAATATTGCATGATATCCCACAGTCAACTCTATGACTGGTAATACTGTTAAATGTAGATATTTTTCTTTTGAACAGTACACTATACTGGATGGCTGTTTTAGGGCTTCCAAGGTTGTGTACTTTTTATAGTGATGAACAGTGGCAACTTTGTTAGTCTTAGCCATTATAGTTTTGGCTTCCATATGCATGCTTATTGCTCATCTTGAAACAAGTCAAGGCCAGGGAAGGATGTCCTTTGGAATTAATGAAGGACATCATTTGCATGAAATATAAATATATTCTGGTATAAACTGGTGTGTACTGTGCTGCGTGATTAAGTAATGCAAAACAGAAAGCTTTCATTATGAAAGCTCTAGTGTTCTTTCCAAGTGAAACTGCAGTTTGGCATCATCAAGTTATTCTCTCCCCCTGTTTTTTCAAGGAGTATACCAGGGCAGATTCTTTGATTGCTTGTTGTCAAGATACATTTCTCATGAAACATGTAATCTTATACTGGACCCACATAATTGCAGGTGGAGCTGGAACAGGGTGCTGAGATGTTAGGCATATTTAAAAACTATGAAAGCCATTCTTCTATCCTAGATGATTTTCAATTTTATGAAGAGAGGCAGAAAGTTATGCAGGTGAGGAAATCGAGGCCACAAGCAAGCATGGTTTCTGCTCCAGTGGCTGGAATTAGTGAACGAAATCCCGTTCCATTTTCTAATGACTTGATAAAGAAAATGTCAAAGAGCTTTGCTGAAGCTGTTTTGCTGAAGGAGGATGAAAGAGTGCATCCTCGCTCACATCTGCTGCAAGATATAATGGGAGCTGAACCTGAAAAACGAAGCTGACAATAACAATGGCATCCAATTAATCAGTCTGGCAGGGAATTTTAGGTGTTTTGAGCCAGGAAGTTTTCAACTTGACGATATACCCCCCTTTCTCCTTGAAATATTTTCCTTCCCTTTTTTTATTTGTTCATATTTAAATGATTTGGATTGTTTCACAAGATTGACGAGGATGATTTGTCTTTAGCAGCGGAGTATATTTAATGATTCGCATATTGTTCTGAGCCGCTACTTGCTAGATAGTTTTTTCTTTGGCTTTCAGAACCCTAAACCAATTTCTCTCGCAAAAAAAAAAAAAAAATATATATATATATATATATATATATATATATTTTTTTTTTCCCTTCTTTTTTATGATTTTAATATATTGATATATAAAAAAAACTATTTTAATATGTTTTTAAACAAAGAAAAAAAAAACTTTTAAAAAACACCTTAACAAATTTGTTTCATAGGATCAGAAGCAATCAATCTAGAAGAGGGCAGGGCTAGATTTCTTTATTATAAGAGAAGATTTCCTTCACATTCCCCGATCTGTCGCCATCTTTTGAACGAAATATGTTTAAACGAGAAGCATGCTTCTCAAACTACAGTTACCTGACTCCAGCTGATTGGGTCAGTGGACGCGTGTGATAATGAGTGTATCTGTTTAATTAATTATCGCGCAAGACGTGATAATGAGTGTATCTGTTTAATTAATTATCGCGCAAGACAAACCCATCGGCACAAGTCATTACTACGGTCAAACATGTGAGAGGCGGAGCGCATGCACACATTTAATTAGATGGCAAAGCAAAATAGCCAGCTACAAATGTTTAGAATCCTGAAATTAAAACATGAAGCTCGTAGATAATAGCCTCGATAGCTAACATGAAGCTGAGAACAAGTGCAGGCGACAAGATTATAACAACTTGCAAAGAGAATACGGAGAAATCCTGAAAATTCAAAAGACAAACTAAAACAAGCTTCAGTTTTCATTGTTTCCATTCAGTGTTGTTCACCCTAAAACCTGGAACATAGAGGCAGACCCAGCAGGGAAAGCAAATACGAAGATGGTTGCAACAATCATCAATAGACCTGCAAGGGGAGGTCTCAGCTGGATTCGACTGGAACCACCAGCTTGCTCTGGTTGTGACTTTCCTGTTGATACAGCCGGAGTTGCTGATGTTGAAGCATTTGTGAAAATGGCAGCGTCTGCAGAGCCAGGAGATAGGCCTAGAAGCTCTGTTCATTGGCAGGCACAATATAAAGTCAGAAACGGCACAAGACTTGTGCGCTAGCTGCTGTTGCCACTACTACTGGTATTACTACTTAGAGATGCATCTCATTTTGTAACAAAGAAATTCAAATTTCCAAGTGTTTTGCATCGCAAAGGTTGTGTGCTTCGCCTCATGTAGTTCCTCGAATGCTACGAAGTATCAATTTGGGGAGAGCAATTTTGAGGGTTCCTAATGATTTTTGAAAGAGAGAGAGAGAGAAACCAATAAAAACGGAAACTCTACTTTGATGGAATTTTTTTTTTCAGATTGATTGCATTGGATACCTGATGCGGACTATCCTTTCTAAGAACCTAAAACGAACAAACATACTCCCTCTTTTTCACTCTAGTCTGTTGTTGAGAGTTTTGTTCAAATTGGGAGGTGTCCAATATGCCCCTTCTATAATACTTTTTTGGCAATTCAATCCATATGAAAAACAAATAAGGACATCATTGGTATTTCAAACATAAAATTGGTAGCTGGATCATCTAATGAATATATTAGTGAGGTGTTTAAGAGTGCAGTGATGATTGTTTTTTAAAGTGTTATTCACTCGAAAATATATTAAGATAATATTTTTTTAAATATTTTTTTAATATTAACACATTAAAAAAAATATAAAAATAAATTTATTTATTTTTTCATAAAATATATGTTCAACACTCAATTTTAAACATCTTGCACCACATGCAAATTCAAAAGCATATCTGTTTATAGTTGCATCATCACAACTTTTGGTGGACCGCCATGAATTAACCATACAAGACATGTAGCCGTATGAAACAAGTTCAGGCTATTCATATGATGTTCTTCTTTGCCTGTCATGTCCTGGGGACCAAAAAATTAATAGCATCGTTTAAAGGGTAGCTAGGCAGATCATAAAATGGGAGCTCGTGTTAGTTAGCTAATAAATTACTTTTATAAACGCAACTGACCTATCTTCTTTTTTCTTCTTTTTCCGTCGACAAGAGGGAACCTTACGATCGAGTCGGTGCTTGCTCAATGACAAGTCCCGAGAGCTTCTGACTCTCGTTCACACTATAATTTTATTAGCTAAGCCGGAATTTAATTATTGACGGATAAAGGTCAAGCATTGACTGCTACAGAGAAAGTAAAGTGGAAGCAACTGCTTTTCTTCTTCTTCTTTAAAATTCTATTTTTTCATTTGTTTTCTAGAGCTAATTTTCAACCTCTTTAATTTTTCGCTTTAGTTTTACTTTTTATGATTGTGTGTTTGTTTGTTATTGCTATGGAGAAATTCAGAAGAAGCTTTGATGGGGTGTTACTCTTTGGTTGCATGCATCTAGGGTTGCCTAGGGACTAACCTGGATGTTTCTCTAGCCACAAATCTAACATCAAAGAACGATTAACATCTATAGCAGTTTCTTTGTCCAGAATTATACAGTGAATTGGAATGAAACTAATGGAAATTAAACAAAGCTAGATTAGCTCTAAAACCAAACACCACCACCACCACCACAAAGAGCATAAAATAAATGGGTGAGAGAAAGAGGGAGAAGGTACTCACTGGGGCAGAAACTAAGGCTGGCATTCTGCAACTGGCAAGCAGTAGGGAGCTGAAGCAACTTAGCCTCCTGAACGCCCAAGCTCTTGAACTGTGAACTGGCATTATGTGCTTGTTGCATGGTATAACACAAGCATTTTGGTTCGCTATCTTTTATGTCCTGCACTGCACTGCAGCAATCTTTCGGGGGTGTGTTCGCTTTCCCTGTAGCATAGCTCAAGCAACCCATCACCTTCTGGACGTCACTGCTACACTCCTCAGACAAACTTTCCCCATCAACAGCCCGAAAAACTGAAGCACTAGAAGCAAAGAACAGCAACACACCCAGCAAAAAAAGGGACTGGCTCCTCATCTTCAATAATCTTGACGAAAGAAATTCTCTTGGGCTATGAGGAGATAGAGATATACCAAGAAGACTTTAGTATATAACAAAAAGATAACAGGAGGGGTGTGGATACTGAACCACATTTAATAAAGGTACTTACGTACGTTATTTAATGTGGGAGCATGGTTGTGGGATCTGGTCCGTTGAAGTTAGAGAGGGCCCATGTCGTTAGAAATGGACGGTGGGAATATGCAGACGGGACTTGTCCAGTGAATGAGCATGCAATGAAAGGGTTTTAGAATTAATGGCGACCCATTAGGGCAGTTGAGCTGCAATTAAGCTCCTGGTTGGGGTTGGGGCTGGGGTTGTTGTTAGTTTTGCAGGCGGAGAGCAACTTCGCCGTTAATGAGGTCAAGCTGTAGACACCACATCACGTGGCAAGAAACTACCATGGTGGCACAGCTGGGATGCAGTCATGATATGTGAACCCAACGGTCTAGGGTTCGTCTCGCTGTCTGTTTCTGATTATTAATAATACCAAGTATCGTGTCCATTGATGGATACATTTGTTGCCTGTCTTATTTCCTTGAACAAGCGGAAAGATGACATGAATGGTTCAAAACTCAACAAAAGCGTCTGTCAATTGCAATGGTTTTGGGCCGACGCTTGTCATAAAAATCCCGAATTTATGTGAGCTAATTATGTTAGCCATAAGCGACGCGATTTTAAAGCCCTCTTTGACGCAGCTGTTTACACCATCGTTTTTGTCAAATTTTTTATTTTAAAAAAATAATTTTCGTTCCTTTTAATATATTATATCAAAAATAAATTTTAAAAAATAAAAAATATTATTTTAATATATTTTTATGTTTTAAAAAAGCAATTTTTATTACTTTACCGAGTACCCCGGCAAAGGAATAGTTGGCTTTGCCGCTTTGGAATGACAATTTCTGGGACAAATACATTCACTTTAGTGAAGGGAGGAGAAAAGACCCGGTATTATGGCTTTCGACGTCATGGAGGAGTCTTCAAAAGAGCTAGGATTTTATGCCAGAACTCGGACTTGAGGTGGAGTACTTGC
>Ga0307515_10022557_pt1 | contig 11084 bp, 15 predicted proteins | sample 17_EM_MG_FD_194513 | JGI IMG/M metagenome (GOLD analysis project Ga0307515, IMG submission 194513) | Populus trichocarpa ectomycorrhiza microbial communities from riparian zone in the Pacific Northwest, United States - 17_EM | ecosystem: Host-associated > Plants > Roots > Unclassified | place... | reverse complement strand
CCTTGTACATTTATGACTTCTCACCTCTCCCGCTCCGGTCTGCCTCTCCCTGGTGTCCGCGAGCTCTTTCCAGGTGCGTGCTCATCCGATGCCCTCTCACCGTTTACAAACATGCACCGTAGACCTTTTCCACCCACGACCTATGATTACCCCTCAGACCTTGCCCCCATTGGCGACTCACGATTCACAAGAACCTACCTTTTATAACGTGGGTTCCATCTCTTTTCCTATTTATTCGCCTTTTCTCAAACCATTCACAGGCGACGAACCCACCCTCCGCATCAACCTCCCCCCACCTCCAACCTCCACCCTTCGACCAGTTCACTGCCCAAAGCACTGCAATCGACACCACCGATCATCGGTATACACGCGCTCGTTTCAACCCCCTCGCGCCCCCTTATTCGCACGTGCAACGAAACATTCACATAACACGGCGGTGGCCCGACGTTGTTGGCAGCATATCCACCCCCCCAAGATCCGCTTCCCCGGAGGTCTCCTCCCCCCACTCTCAGTCCCGCCGGCAAGCCGAACATGGAGTTGGCCCATCCAGCCTCCCCGACAACGAACAAACCAGCTCGCCTATGACGTCATCGCCGCATATGACGCCTAACCCGACAGAATTCGCACCGCAGCCAACCTCTTTTGAGCAAAGATCGGTCGAAACCCATTCCGGCAAGAAGCGGCACAAATGCAACATCTGTGGTTCGTATTGGGGACGACCGAGTTCTCTTAAAATACACATGGTTAGCCATACGGGGGTGAAAGGTGCGTCCTGGTCAATTTTTCCCGGTTTACAGCCAACCTTATATCAACTGCCCAGAATTCGTGTGCTCCATCTGTAAGCAAGACTTTGGGGTAAAGTCGAATTATACCAGACATATCCGAGTCCACCATAAGGACTCAAGTGAAGGAACCCAAACCCGGGCCGCTGGTCGGCGGCGTGGGTCACGCCGTAATCAGGACGTTGGACCCGTGCGATTCGTAGACGAAGGTCCCAAGTTCCAAGGACAGTGAAACGGCATGCAACCCTCCAGGCTTGGCGGGTGTTTTGAAGATCTGTCGACTGCTTTACTTATTCGCTTTCTGTCCATTGCTATCGTGCATTGAATGGCTCTTGTTAACCGCATTTATAGACGGTCTCGGCGATATCACAATATTATTACAGAGTATGTAGCTTATTTCCCAACATGTAGTATTTATACCTTATGTATGTGTAATGTACAAGCAGCCGCCAAGGGGAAAGAAAATTTCTGATCAAGGCCATCTCTGCCCGATACCTTGAGACTGTCACTAAGAATGTCGTCCCCGTCCAACGGCGGTGAGTGGATTTCCGGCGAATGGCCCTATGGTGTGTTGAAGGTGTTCGGTCTCAGTGCTCGTTGGTGTTATTGGAGGCAGCGGGCTCTATCATCTCGATAATCTCACCCTTGTGTAGGTCCCAGTTACTCTCATCCAGATCCCGGTCACCGTCTGATATCTTGCAGTGAGACCGTTAACCCGGAGACTGTACGCGATATTTTTCCCGAACTCGTTGTGTGTTATCCATCGCGCTTTCTCTCTCTAGCCTTGGGGCTTTCCCAGCTCCCCGATAACCATCTGTTCTTTGCCATCCGGGACTAAGATCGCCTTCCTAGCTCGCCACGGTAAAGGCCATATCATATCCCCGACCAATGTTCCGTCGCGGGCAAACATCTCGGCTCTCAAATCTCTTGGCGTGAAGGCAATCCTCGCCTTCTCTGCAGTTGGTTCGCTCCGTGAAGAAATTGCACCCGGGGACTTCATTCTCCCGTCCCAGGTTATCGACCGTACGAAAGGCGTCCGTCCGGTGAGCTTCTTTGAAGGAACGAGCATCGTCGCCCATGCCACGTTCGGAGACCCCTTTAGCAACAAACTTGTTGCTTGGTTGGAGAGCCGAGTAAGGCAGGTGTTGGAAGAGGAGGGCAGGGGTGTAAAACTCCACACTAACAAGACCATCATCTGTATGGAAGGACCCCAATTTTCAACCCGCGCGGAGAGCATCATGTATAGGGGCTGGGGTGCCGACTTGATCAATATGAGTGTCTTGCCCGAGTCCAAGCTGGCGAGAGAAGCAGAGCTGGGGTATGGCCGCCTGTGCGATCTCCTTTACTCTAACTGACTCTCCCTCCACTCCCAAGGTACGCTCTCATTGCTACCGCAACCGATTATGACTCGTGGCGACCGCACACGGAGGCGGTCACCGCGGCTGAAGTGTTCAAAACCTTGCAGTCAAACGCACACACCTCGAGACACGTCGCTGTGAAGATCCTCGAGGACCTACACGATGCGGCAAGCAAGGGCGACATTCTGACAGAAGCAGTCGGGTCTATGGGATCCTCGATAATGCCCCGGAGCGAAGGGCAAAAGGAGGAGGATATTCGCAAACTTAGTTATGTCCTCCCAGAGTACTTCCAGCTTAGTAGCACGTGACTCGATAGCTGTAGCCTTCTCTCCCAGGCTCTCGCACAGACACACTCACTCATCTCGGTCCATGGCGTCCGTCCTGGACTCGACCACAACGACGACAAATAACCTTATAGGCAGCCCAGGTCAGGCCAACGTCCGAACGCAAGCATGTCCTTTGGACTAAAACCTAATTAAACAGAGCCACCGCGTTTGTCTCTTGTGATTGATAAACCACCGTCGTCTTCGCCGTTTCCCTCCCCGTCTTCTTCGTTTTTACCTCCACCCAGGCCCGGTGCTCACGAGTTCGCAAGCAAACCGCCCGCTTCTGCGAGATTTAGTCGGAAGAAGAGCGTTTTGAAAGAGGACGTCCTTGACGACCAACCCGATCAACAACCGCAAAGAGATACGATGACGGACAAAAATACCAATGAGCCCCGGAACTCCTTAGCACCTACCCCCACTCGCGATTCAACACTTGTTTCGTCGAGACCCGCCCCGCCCTCCCCCGTAATTTCTCGTCGAACATCGACCGCCCTTTCACAGCGGTCGACGTCGTCAGGGTCGGAGATCGCTCGCATACCCTCCCCTTCAAACCCCAAGCGACTCTCAAGACTCAACCAGGAAGTCAAATTCGAAACTTCCTCTATTGAACCTCAGCAAACGACCACTGAACCACAGCGATCATTGCTGGTCAAGATCCGTGATTTTGCGTTCCCTACAACCGACGCCCGATTCAGTGGTCGGGGTCCGGACGTGCCCCGGGCCAACAGACATAGCAGGACTGGATCTGACGTGTCCTCGGACGATGACAGCGATTCAGATGGGAGACGTAACAGCGGATGGGGAGGCTTTTCGTGGTCCGGATTCACCAATCGACTAAGTTGGACCTCATTCAGCAGTGGAAGGCACCAATCATCTGAGGGTGCAGAACTCCCATCAAAGACGGATTTTGCCCGCAATTTTGACGTTTCTTCTCCCACAGAAGAAAAAGGTGCATTCTCGTACGACGGGGCTGATGAAGACGACGATGATGATGGGAACTATGATGCGGAAGAAGACGAAGAAGAAGACGGGAGCCCTCTCGTTCCTGGCAGATACCGCGCACTGTATGCTTTCGAACCCGAGGGGACCGCAGAGATGGCTTTGGAGGAGGACCAGGTGGTGTCCGTTATCTGTCGAGGTGGTGGTGTTGGCTGGGCCGTGGTAGAGAAGGAGGACGGGGGTCATGCACTCGTTCCGGAGAGTTATCTTGAGTTTGTTGAGGCTTCTCGAGAACATTAATTTGCTTTGTCTCACGTCTGTTGTCTTTCTTTGTTATTTGCACGCTAAGGTACGATCTAGTACTATCTGTTATTAGTACTACTATATGTTATTATCAGCGTGTGAAACATCTCCCGACCTTTAAATTCCATCTCACCTTTTTTCCTTCTTGCTCCTCAACGTCCACCAGCCATGGCCAGACAGAGATTCGAGGATGTGTTCCCTCGCATCAGATCCGAGCTGATCGACCATTTCACCGCCCAGGGCATGCCAAAGGAGGCCATCCAGTGGTATACCAATGTGCGTGCCACCGCCACCTCGTAGCCCGGCGTGTGCTCATCTTGCGCAGAATCTCAATTACAACGCACCAGGCGGAAAGCTCAACAGGGGTATTTCCGTCGTAGACTCGCTTCAAGTCCTCAAGGACGTAGCCTTGACCGAGGATGAATATCAGAAGGCCGCGATCCTTGGCTGGTGCGTAGAGCTCGTGAGTTTCGTTTTGCCATCTCCCAAATAGGTCCCCCGTTTCTGATGACCACATAGTTACAAGCGTTCTTCCTCGTCTCCGACGATGTCATGGATGCTTCCATCACCCGTCGAGGGCAGCCATGCTGGTACAAGAACCCTGAGGTCGGGCTCATCGCGATAAACGACGCGTTCATGCTCGAGTCTGCGATTTACCACCTTATCAAGCGTCATTTTAGACAAGAAACCTATTACGTTGACCTCCTTGAACTCTTCCACGAGACGACTTATCAGACGGAGATGGGACAGCTCATCGACTTGATTACTGCCCCCGAGGATCACGTAGATCTTTCAAAATTTAATTTGACAAAGTGTGTCGACCATCGCTGCCCACGGCGTCATCTGATCTGCGTACAGGCATCGACTGATTGTGGTCTACAAGACCGCTTTCTACTCATTCTATCTCCCGGTGGCTCTTGCCATGCGCATGGCCAGGATTCCAGACTCTCACCCGAGCCCGGTTTCCCCCAGCGAGTTCATCAAGCCCTTTGATGTCGCACTTTCGATCCTACTACAGATTGGAGAGTACTTCCAGATCCAGGACGACTTCTTGGACTATCATGTTCCGCCAGAGCTGCTGGGTAAGATCGGTACAGGTACGAAAGCCAAGTATCAGAGGCAGTTCAGTGATAGCTGACACGTGACCAAGATATTTTGGACAACAAGTGTTCTTGGGTGATCAACACCGCTCTTGCAGTCCTAGACACTACCGGGGCATCTGCCTCGGTGACGCCTCCATCGTACGCATTGGAAAATAACGTGGCATTCAACAAGGTTAGAGAGACACTTTCTGCGACACGCAAAGCGGAGATTCGTACGATCCTGGATGAGAATTACGGACGAAAGGATGGAGAGAAAGAGGCCAGGGTGAAGGAGGTGTTGAAGGAGCTGGACATTGCAGCGATTTACAACGAATACGAAGAGGGCGTGTACGTCAAGTTGAAGGGAGAGATCGAGAAGGTGCAGGAGGGGCCGGGGCTTGGACTTCGACGAGATGTGTTTACAAAGTTCCTAAACAAGATCTACAAGAGACAGAAGTAGATTACCTAAACAAGTAGCAATCAATCCCCTTCCCCTCCAACGACCATCGACATCCCCCGCCACCTCTATCCGTCGCCGCCATCCGTCGCCGCCGCCGTCCACCCAAGTCTTCTCAGTTCCCTCCTTGGACGACGGTAATGATGGTCTCCGACATGTCTTTGGGTTTCCTCCCTGGCACAAACGCAAACTTCTTGTCTCCAAACGAATCCTCGAGCATTTCTCCTCCACAGGATGCCACAATCGCCCCCTGGATTTCTGCTCAGGATGATGAACCAGTCAGTATCCAACCCTCCTTTTGCTACCTCCTTGCATTCATCCTCCTTCTAGCCCACACCGCCCCCCAAATCAAACCAGCGGCTCATACCCACCAAATCGTCGCTATCTTCTCTTGTCTCGGGTGGATCCAGTCGTTCGGGGAGTCTCGTCAGCCTCCCCTACGTTCATCACCGCCCCGGCAGGCTCAGTGATGCCCACAGTTTTGACTCATCCATCGCTGAGTCGTTCAACTCCTCTTCAAGTCTCCCACATATCGATTCTCGTGCGGAATTGCGGAAACCAAAGACTTCTATGAACCTGCTTACCAGCATGATGAAGAAACGCTCCAGAAGCAAACTAAGAGACGACTCTTCTTCATTCCGTTCTTTGACCCATCCGCCAGTCCCTCTCTTACCCCTACAAACCACAAGGAAGGATAGATCGGCCAAAGGCAAGAAAAAGGCCACCTGGAACTCCCAATCCGATTCCACCGTCTCCTTCAACAACTCCGCTACTTCCTCCGAGACTGTTTTCAGGCTTGACACAAACCTGGACGAGATGGAAGGAATCGTTAATTTGAACCACCATCATGACAGCAGTTCTCTTAGCAGCGGCATCGACAGCCAGCTTTCTGACGTCAGTTTCCGCCATGTTCCATATACCTCCCCCCCAACATTCAGCGATCCCTTCCTGCCTTCATCCTCCGTCGTAAGGCGAAAGCACTACGACAATCGGAAGATCTCCCCAAACACCATCCTACCAGACATCAATATATTCAGGGTGGACGACGACGCATCCACTTCTTGGACGGCTCCTGAGAGCTGGGCGGTCGAGAAGGAGGGCGTAACGAAACCAGAAGAGTACGGGTCAAGTTCTGAGGAGGATGTTTCTGCTGCCACCTCAACCGCCGGTCCTCTAACATCCACCGCCGTGAAACGAAAATCCCGCCGCAAGCCGCAGTCTTCGCGACAAAACGGCGGGAGACCCGGCTCGTCACATGGTAAACCGTACAGGATACGAATATACAGGGCAACCAGCACATATCACGTCGTCTCGATTGGTCTCGCTTCCACAGTTTCCGATGTCACGTCCCAGCTAATAAAAAAGTTGCTTGATTCCGACCGTGAGGTTCATCGACTTTATCTAAAGGAGAGGAACCGGGAGCGCGTCCTTGCCATGACGGAGCGTCCTGCAGACATCATGCGACGGAGACTTGAACAAGCTGGTTACACTGCGGCCGACGGACTCGATATGCTTGGTGCCGACGACATGCGCTTCCTCTTGACGTTTGTTTACAAAAGCACCCTTCTCGGCCCCGCAGTAAGATACTTCTTTCCTTCTTCTGTACCTTTCGCTTATGCAGCATTTCCTAGGAGGAAGAGTTGACTTTTGATGATTTTGAATACGTTGACCTCACCGGGAGAAGTCTCAAAACGGTGCCAGTTGTCCTACACAAGCACGCTGACACAATCAGTGTCCTCAACCTCTCGCGGAATCCTATGCTCGAAATCCCACTCGACTTCATTCAAGGATGCACGACTCTTCGTGATCTGCGACTATCCTACATGGCCATGAAGAAGGTCCCCCAGAGTGTCCGGCATTGCGCCACCCTCCAAGGCCTTGACCTTTCGTGTAACAGGATTGTTGACCTCGAAGAAGCCGCTTTGGACCACTTATCCGGGTTGACGACATTGAAAGTTCAAAACAACAGGATGGAACGACTCCCCTGGTATTTTCCACGTCTGCGGTCGCTCAAGTTCCTTAATATCTCGAACAATAAGTTCAAGACGTTCCCAGAGGTAGTCACACAAATGGAGGGACTCGTGGACCTGGATCTCTCCTTCAACATGATCTCCGAACTTCCTGACGCTCTAGGGCGTTTGCGGTCGCTGGAGAAATTGGTCATGGTCGGAAATATGGTTTCGAGGATGCCCGATGACTGCAGCCACCTTTCAAACCTCCGTATCCTCGACTGCAGGAGAAACAACGTGCTCGACCTCACGGCCGTTTGTTTGCTTCCGAAATTGGAGACCTTACACGCCGACCACAATTCTGTTCATTCACTAGAACTGTCCCTAGGGCCCTCAGTAACAGAGGTAGATGCATCTCACAATGACATCACTCAGTTAACGTTGGTCCCCGGTCCAATCGGACAGCCCTACGCCCTTTGCACCCTCGACGTATCCTACGCCAAGTTGTCCACCCTCGATAACTTCGCTCTCTCAAACCTCACTTCCCTACGATACCTGCGGCTGGACCACAATCGCATCCGTTACATCCCAGATTGTGTTGGAGACCTCCATTCATTAACCTCCCTGTCGTGTTCCAACAACCAGCTCATAACTCTTCCATCAAGTCTCGGACAGTTACAGAAGCTGGAAATGCTTGATGCCCACAACAACAGTATCGAAGACATTCCAGTAACGATCTGGAGCTGTGCATCTCTGACCCACATCAATTTCACCTCGAATCTCATTCATACATTACACGAGCCCTCCGCCAGCATCCCTCTCTCCGAATCGTTGCCTTCGTTACGGTCAGGTAGCATCACCTCCATCCGAAAAGGATCGACCGCTGGATCGGTCTCGAACGAGCTCTCGTCCTCTTCCCGCCCTCCTTTGGCATACTCATTGGAACGATTGTTCCTAGGAGAGAACAAGTTTGGCGATGAAACCCTCGGTCTACTTGGGTTCTTTGCGGAACTACGTGTGCTGAATCTCTCGTTCAACGAGATCCAGGAATTGCCACCGTCGTTCTTCAGGAGCCTTACCAAGCTAGAGGAGCTATACCTCAGTGGGAACAGCCTTTCCACCATTCCAACGGAGGATCTCCATCGATTGACGCGGCTTCAGGTGCTGTTCCTCAACGGTAACAAGTTGCAGACTCTCCCGCAGGAACTGGGTAAAATCCAGAGCCTCGCTGCGCTGGATGTTGGTAGCAATGTTCTCAAATACAATATCAACAACTGGGAGTTTGACTGGAACTGGTGAGTGGGATGGTTCTCATTCGCAGAACCGCACGAACCATTATGTCAGGAACTTCAACCAAAACTTGCGGTACCTCAACCTCTCCGGGAATAAACGTCTCGAGATTAAACCGGATACGAATCCGAAGCTTCCCAGGGACCAAAACCAGCGGAAGGTTCTTGCAGACTTCTCCAGCCTACTTCAACTGCGCGTGCTAGGTCTCATGGACGTGACCACAATTTTTGTCCCGACAATCCCTGACGAGCACGAGGACAGGCGGGTCCGTACGTCGTCCTCGGAAGTCAACCAAATGGCCTACGGGATTGCCGACACTCTTGGAAAGACCGACCACGTCACCATGTTCGATCTGGTCCAACCTCAATTCCGTCAAAGTGGCAACGAAGCTGTCTTTGCGCTCTTCGGAAGAGCCCAGCCGATATCGAGCAATAACCGGTTCTCGAAGTATATCCGTGACAACTTCCTCCCCGTCTTCTCTAAACAACTGGAAGACCTCAGCGAAGATGAAACAGTTCCAGACGCTCTCCGACGGACGTTCCTACGACTCAACAAAATGGGCTACGACCACCTGCATTCCGGCGTATACAGCCAACGCAAAACCTCACATGCTAGCGTCTCCACAACTTACTACCCTGAGAAGTCGAGCGGCCGCAGTGGTGCTTCAGGGATCGTGGTCTACATCTCTGACAAGACCCTCTACGTCGCCAATTCCGGGAACGCTCTCGCGGTAATTTCCCGACACGGACAAGCGGTCATGTTGTCCCGAAAACACGATCCGTTCGAGGAGATCGGGAGGATTCGCTCCGCTGAAGGTTGGGTATCCCCGAAAGGATTGGTCAACGATGAGATCGATGTCTCTCGGTCCTTTGGCTTCTTTCACCTACTACCTGTCGTCAACGCCTGTCCGGATATCTTCACCTGGCCTATATCCGAAGTTGATGAGTTCGTCATCGTTGGGAACAGGGGGCTCTGGGATTTCGTCTCCCCGCAAACGGCAGTTGACATTGCCAGACAAGAACGGGCCGACCCGATGATAGCTGCTCAGAAATTGCGCGATTTCGCAATCAGCTACGGAGCAGACGGCAGCACGATGATTATGGTCATCAAAGTTTCCGACATCTTCAATCCTGGGCCACGGGAGGCGACAAGGCGGAAGAAAAAGGACGATATCTCCAGTCGCGCGATACGTCGATTGGACGACGAGGTTGACGCTCCTAGAGGGCACATCGCGTTGGTCTTCACCGACATACGAAATTCAACCAGGCTATGGGAGACAAACGCGGGGATGCCCGCAGCAATGAGCCTACACGGTGATATTCTTCGTCGACAGCTGCGGATCTGTGGGGGATACGAGGTGAAAACTGAAGGAGACGCTTTCATGTGCTCCTTCCACACTGTCCTCTCCGCGCTCTTGTGGTGCTTATCAGTTCAGATTGATCTCCTTAATGCTGATTGGCCGGCCGACATCCTGGAGAGTGACGAGGGAAGGGAGATCAGGGATCAGAATGGCAGACTGGTCGCGAGGGGGTTATCCGTGCGTATGGGTATCCACTGCGGTTATCCGGTGTGCGAGCCAGATCCCGTAACGCACAGGATGGATTATTTTGGCCCGATGGTCAACAGGTCCTCGAGGATCAGCGGGAGCGCGGCAGGAGGTCAGATCATGTGTAGCGCGGACGTGGTGAGGGAAATCAACGCCAAAATCCTTGAAGCAGGTCCGGAAACCGAATTCTCTTGCCTACAACCCCCTGCGGTGGTGGAGGCGATCCGAGCCATTGGCGTGGTTATAGAGCCGGTCGGAGAAGTCAAGTTGAAAGGCCTAGAAGTTCCGGAACTACTGTCTATTGTCTTCCCACGGGACCTGGAAGGGCGCAAAAACATGGAGCAGTACGAGGCGATGAGCGCCCTCACCCTGAACCCCAAGGTCCAATTTACGGCAGATCAGGTCAGGGCGTTGGGGTTGTTGTGTTTGCGGTTCGAGAGTCTGACCGCGTCGCGGGTGTTTAACCCCTTACCCGACCGGAAAGGGAGCGCGTCTGGGTCATCGGATGACGCTGGGCAGGGCGGACTGGTCCGGTTTGGAGGCAATCCGAGTTCTCTGTTACCCTCGTTCGAGAAGCTGGGTGATGACGAGCTGCTGCCGGTTCTTGGCTCGTTGACGATGCGGATAGAGAACGCGGTGAAAATTTTGCTGCTTCAGCATCACACTGGCCAAGGAATTTTTAGTCACGGCGGACAGTCGGGTCTGATGGACTCGAGCGAAAGGACTTTGGAACAGTTAATATCAGTACTCTGTTTGTAATGGGCCCTCCCTCTATCGTTCTGTGTACTCTTACTTGTAATTCCATACACAATTTGCTTGTTCGGGTTGGGTCATCATCCACACGCTGCACTTTCATCTGTACCTTGTTCTTTCATCTGTCTCTCGCGTGCACATCAATACTGTCACAGGTACCGTCGCACGAAGCCTATGGCTTTCTGCCACTCCGGCCAGTCTGAACGTTCCATCGCTTCCTTTAGGTTCTTCGGATCGTCATCAAAGGTAATTTCGCTTAGGCTAGCGAGCGCCGAGTTGGTTGGAAAGGACTCGTCGAC
>Ga0307515_10022556_pt1 | contig 11085 bp, 9 predicted proteins | sample 17_EM_MG_FD_194513 | JGI IMG/M metagenome (GOLD analysis project Ga0307515, IMG submission 194513) | Populus trichocarpa ectomycorrhiza microbial communities from riparian zone in the Pacific Northwest, United States - 17_EM | ecosystem: Host-associated > Plants > Roots > Unclassified | place... | reverse complement strand
GCCATGACCACCATGAAGACCACGTCAGGACGCTTCCAACGCCGTTGTAGAAGGCGGTGTATAACCACTGAATAATACTACACGTGCTGATCGAAAGGCGTGGGAGTCATCCATGCTTCTTTTAATAATATTTATTTTAAATAAATTACCAATTCACCTCTAAGTGAACTTGATTATAACAAAAATAATACCAAACTGAAAAAACAAAAACACCTAAAAAGAGAAAAAAGAAATACTAAAAAGCCTCTAAAAATTAGTTTAGGTGTTTCTTTTTTGCTTTGAAGAGCATTTAAATCATTTTAATATACTAAAAAAATTAAAAAAATTTTATTTAAATCAATATAATAATAATCAAGGAGTTCCGAGAAAAAAACCGTGTTACCACCATAAGCAAGGTAATTGGTTTTTTGTTGAGAAGTGCAAAAACCTTTTTACACAGTACTCATCTCATTTAGGTTTTTGGATTTTTGTTAATGTGACATGGAAGGAAGGAGAGGCTTGCCATTTTCACGTAATCAAAACAGGCAAGACATACATATATAGACTCCATAACAGCCTCTGGCAATATTTATAGGTGATTTTTGGCGAAGGTTCTTCCTATCACAGTCCTGAGAAACAGCCTCTGGCAATATTTATAGGTGCAAAAGATTAATCCGTCAACTTATAAGTAAGGATTGCAGATGAAATGAAGATAATATGGGCAAGAAAGTAAAGCAAATATCAAGAAATAGTGAGAAAGCAAAATTCTCACGAAGCATCTTCGAATGGAACTCTGACAAGAAAAAAAGCCCAATTTATTATGCAAAATCCACATCTTTAGCTCTACATCCTTTTATGCTTAGACATGACATCTATTTTTTCACCCGCCTTGAATAAATACAAATAAAACAGGAAAGACTTTGACAGCCACAGTTATTGTTACAAGACTGCACCGCTGTTTCAGAAAAAGGGAGGAGAAAAATAAAACGAATTGAGTCAAAGGCCTTAATCTTTCAAGAATGTCTGCTAAAAACTGTTGGAGGCACCATTTCCCTACTAAACCATTCCATACCTCTTCCTATCCAGCCAGGCAATGCTAAAAACCAATTTAACTCATTTATAGTTTCCTAAACTTCTAATCACTCATTTACTTGTCCCCACCTCCAAACATGCCCATCATGTCCTTGGCAGAACCCATTTGCTTCATCAAATTTTGCAAGCCACCCATACCACCAATCTGCTTCAACATCTGTGGTGGGAGAACTTTGCTCATGTGTTGTGCATTCATGTTTCTAGAAAGGGCACTCATTTCACCCTTCTTTGGAATCTTAAGTCCCTTCATTTTGCTCCAGATCTTAGCAAGTCGTTTGTACTCTTCCAACATTTCCATTACATCTCTAACTGAACGGCCTGAACCCCGTGCTATCCTCATAATACGTGACTCATTCATAAGCTTTGGATTTGAACTATCCAACTCTGTAAAAGATCAGCAGCAATAGATATTAGATAAGAAACCCCATAGCTTCAATCAACAATTATGTTTTCAATGTCCAAGAGACAACATCCTTGACATAAATATATCAATTGCATTACTTGCCTTCATTAGTCATTGAATCCATCATGGTCATATAGCGCTTAATCTTTGCCTGGCTTTCCTTTTCACGACCTTTTGGCATTAATTCAGAACTAAATCCAGGAAGCATTGAAAACACCTACACAAGGAGACCAAAGGAATAATAAGCTGAAAGTCGCAACTCAAATAAATGGAAGAAGGGGAGAAAGGGTTGAGGGAGAGAGAAGCATTTCAGTCAGCATGGACAGTAACATCACTATACTCAAGCCTTTATTACCTTGAATGGTACTATTGTTTATTGCTCAGCCCAACTAATTTAATTGGATGGTTCAACTTAGTGTGTCATGAATTGTTCATGCAAAAAAATGGAGTTCATGCAACTGTATAAAACTAATTCGGGACAGATTAAAAGCTCTCTCTCTCTCTCTCTGTTTTCTTCAGTTTTTTCTGCACCATTTGCCTCCCTCTCACTAGCTTCTCTCATTTTCATTCTTTGAGGTATAGTAGTCAAACAAGTTAAAGTGTGGATAGCAACAAATCAAATCAGACCTGTATCTAAAGCAGCAATCAAATTGGATAAGAAATGCATAAGAGATATCACTTCCCTTTTTTTTTTGTTAAAAGTTTTCCCATGTGAGAAAAAATAGGGAAGGCCTAAATGTATTGCTATCGAAGCTACCTCCAGTTTCCAGTGTCAGATTCTTGTATCTAACTTGGGTATAACTTGTATCATTTTAAGAACATGATGCAAGAGCATTTTCTTGTAGAAAAAAGCTCATCCATTAATTGCATATTGGGTTAATCTTATTGATTTCCTGTGAATATCAGAGATTAGAAGATAAAAAGTCCAGGACATATCTCTACACAAGTATATTTCTGCCGAAACAAAGTTCAGAGGCTCTGCTAAAGTTCACAGGAACTGGTGACTTGTGAGAGATTGGACTACAGCACTGAGAGAAGTGACAGGAAGAAAAAGTTGGGAGTTTAATCTGATAGTAGTTAACAAGTTATCTAATAAAGAATTTCTGATCCACAAAAGTTTAATTGTGGAACTAAATGAATTGGACAATATCCTAGGCAATAAATACCTAATGCTTTCAAACATTTCAGTCTACTACTTGACAAAAGAGCAGGCAATTACAAACTGTAATTCATATTAGAATCAAGCCAGAATGAGAAATAACAAAATAGAAACTCTCCTAAGATGGTAGATTTTTTCTGAACATGTGAAGGGGAAAATGTTATTCAACTATCCACAAACTAGCACTTACATTAGATATGATGGCAGTCACAAAGAAGTTATTGATAAGAAAACATTTTTTTCCCTTACCATAGACACAACTGATAAAAATAATCAAAATAGAACACCACGTAACAAAGATTAACAGGGGAGTTAAATGAGAACCTGCCCAATGGGACCCATTTTTAGTAGATTCTGGAATTGTTCATACATAATCCTCAAGGTAAAGTTCCCTTCAGAAAGTTTTTGCAGAAGCTCTGGTTGTTGATCCATAGGAACAACCTCATGGATTTTGTCCATGAAACCAGACCAATCACCCATACCTGGTAGGAAAAGCATTTTTATGGAAGGACTTTAAGCATCATGAGCACCCAAACAAATTTCAAATGCAGAATAACATCATCAGAGCAAAGGTGTCAAACTGAAAGAAGGGAGGTGCATACCTAAAAGCCGACTAACAAAAGGTTTAACATCGAAGACTTCAAACTCATCCATATGCTCTCCTGTGCCAATAAAAATGACAGGACTCTTTGTTGCTGCAACACTGCACACATTGTACTAAAACAATTAGTATAAATATTTAAACAAAAGGAAGCTTAGTATCAAGAAATATATGTTGGTGATCCAAAAGCAAAGTCTTTTTTTGTGCTTCTGTTAAATACAGCCAAACATGAAGGAAAGATAATTTAGACCAACATTGACATGATTATTTTATCGGGAAATGGCTATATTGTAAGCATTCCATTAGTTAGGTATCAATGTCCCAACAAAAATACCTATATTTCATTCCAACAACTGGAAAGGACATGACATAGACACATGAAAGAAATACATGCAAAAGAAAATAAAAAATCCCAAATGCAGCAACTTCAGAATATCAACTTAAAGGTATATGGAAGTTAATCCTGTATAGAACGAAGGTGATAAGATATCTTCATTATCAAAAAAATAAAAATAAATGCCAGCTTTATTGGTGTAAGATCTTTCCTCAACACACTTAATCAAACCATGAATATAGAGTGAGTGAGTACAAAACTGCAAGAAATACTCACGCACTAAGTGCACCACCACCCTTAGCATGACCATCCATTTTGGTAACAATCACAGCTCCAACTGCAACACTTTGCTTAAATGCTTGAGCCTGATCAAATGCAGCTTGACCAATACTACTATCCATGACAAATATAACAAGATCCGGTTTCTGGAAGTGTCAAAACAGAAAAGAAACATTTTTTTTAGTGCCAATGACATTCAGTGACTACTAGCGTGGTAATCAGATAATGTAAAACCACTAACAAAAAAAGAAAAATACCGTTGCTTCAGCAACTTGTCGCATTTCTTCAAAAAGCGCAACTTCCTGTTTATGCCGCCCACTAGTGTCAACAATTATAAGATCACAATTTTCCTTCTTGAATCTCTCCACACCTTCCACAGCAATTTTAACAGGATCCGATTCCATATAGCTGTACACACCAACAAAACAATAATTTGCATTCCAACCATTTTCAATTCATAACAACAAGGCATTGAATTCACTAACTTACAATTATTAACTATCACTACCTACCTACCTTCCATAGAATGGAATCTTAGCTTTAGTAGCATTCTGTTTCAGCTGATCAAAAGCACCAGCTCTGAAAGTATCAGCGCAAACTAGCGCTGGTTTCCACCCTTTCTTCTGGTGATAATACGCATATTTCGTACATGTTGTTGTTTTCCCCGACCCTAAATTATACATATAAAAAAACTTCATTACTCCTGTTTTATTTTTATAAATAAATAAAAAACTATAAAAATCAGTCCAAGAAAATAGAAATACCTTGTAAACCAACAAACATAACAACACTAGTTTTTCCTTTCTTTGGAGTAAAAGATGGCTTTCCTGGGTCCAACATTTTGCACAGCTCGTTGAATATTGCCTGAATTATTATTATTATTATTATTATTAATTAAATTGAATTAATTCGGGATTTAAAAAAAAAAAGGAAAAGAAAGATTGAACATTGAAAAAATTTGTAAGAAAAAAGGTGGTGGTTACTTGCTGGATGATTTTGCGCTTGTTGTGACCGGCGGCGAGATCGTCAAGATTGACGATTTTCTTGATATTGGTTTGCATATCACGAACAAGCTTGAATTGAACATCGGATTGAAGAAGAGCGCGAGTGATCTCGTTCAAGCAATCGTTTAATGCTTTCTCGTCGATGATTGTAGCATTGCTCATCTGCTGGATTGCTCGGGATATACTCCCCCCTAACTCTGCCAACACCATTTTTTTATTGATTTGATTTGACTGAGTTTTGAGAAATCAAATCAGATGATTATTTGGGGATTAGGTTTTCGCCTGAAAGAGGAGTAACGAAGACAGAGCTCTTCTATTCTCTAGTCTGTTGTCGTGTTATATTTTGAGGAAAGCCAAATGATGTCGTCAATCCCTTTCTTAATTATATATTTTTGGAATTTCGTTTCAAAAAATATTTTATAAAAAAAAAAAATTTATTTATATTTTTAAATTATTTTAACATATTGATGTTATAAATAATTTTTTTAAAAAAATATTATTTAATTATATTTTTAAATAAATAATTTTTTAAAAAGTAACTGTACTTTTAAATATATTTTTATTGTATTAGAAAAATATCACTATTATTTTTTGTTTTAATATAAAACTTTTCAATTATTATTTTTTTAATGAGTATTATTATCATTATTATTACAAAACACTTCAAACATTTTTTAAAATTGTTAAAAATATATTTTTAACATACATGAAAAATACAATGTGTATATAAATTCTAAAAAACATTTTGCTAAACTATTTAATTTCCAATTTCAACTTCATCAACTCTTGAAATCAAAATTACATAACAAAATCTAAACATTACTAACAATTTTTAACTTCATCAATAATCTAAACATTACTAACAATTTTTAACTTCATCAATAATTCATCATTCACTTCATTTAATTATTAATTTCAAATTTACCAATTCTCACCAATTATTTTTTAATCAATTCAACATGTAAACAAAAAAATAATAATTAACAACTTATTTTACAAGAATCAACCACATTTCACGAAGGAAATTTTACCTTATTTGGCATCAATCACTTTACCTCAGAACATGAAGTCCTCTATAGACCTACTCCTCAGCACATTCCCAATCTTCCATGTGCCAAATCACATTCATTATATTATGTTTATTTTTTCAACAATAAAAATAAAAACAAATTTCATTAAAATCACAAACACACTCAAATAATTTTTTTTTATATCTAATTTACAAACTAAAACTTTCACTAACATCGCAAATTTAGGAAAATAAACCCAAAGTTTATTCACACATAAAACTATCAAGCACACAAAATTTATTTTCTTTAAATAAATAAACATCAAGTTTATAAAACTTACTATAAGCTGACTTCTTACCAGCTTAATACACATTAGTAAAATTACTATCATTGGCATACAAATCTTTAACATAGTCAAAGCTTAATAATTTCACATTTAAAGTAGATAGAAAGACGTAACTCCTAGATAATGTAAGAACCACTATATTATCCTCACTTTACTTGTATGTAATAACATATGGAAGGGTTTTGATGAACTCTACCCACCTAGCATGCCTCTTATTGAATTTATATTATCCCTTTAAGTGCTTCAGTGACTCATAATCTGAATGAATAACAAATTCTTCAAGCTATAAGTAATGTTGTCAAGTCTTCAAAATCCTTATCAATGCATAAAGCTCCTTGTTATAAATTGAGGAATTCGATACCACTCTATTAAACTTTTCACTGAAATAGACAATTAGTCACTTTTTTATTATATTAAAACAGCTTCAATATCTCTTTTTAGGCATCACACTCGATCTTAAATTTTTTAGAAAAGTTAGGTAATTTTAATAAAGATTCGAACAAAGCCTTTCTTTAATAAAATAAAATGCATTTTGTTATTCAATATCTTATTTAAACCAAATAGATTTCTTAACAACTTCGGTGAGGCTAATGTGCTAAAATCCTTAACAAATCTCTTATACAAACTAGTCAAACTATAAAAGCATCTTACCTTAGTAATAGATTTAAGTGTGGGCCATTATTGGATAGTCTTCACATTTTTCTCACCCATCTCTATACCTTTTGCACTAACATATCTAAGAAACATAATTTTTACTTGAAAAAAGTACACTTCCTTAAATTAAAATATGGTTTTTCATTTCTTAAATAATTAAACACATAAAACAATTTTTTAATATGCTCATCTATACTTTTACTATAAACTGAGATATCATCAAAATAAACAACAAACTTGCTTATAAATACATGCAAAACATGATTCATCAATCTTATAAATGTACTAGGAACATTAGTAAGACCAAACAATATGATTAACTATTCATACAAATCATATTTAGTCTTAAAAGCAATTTTTCATTCATTTTTTTTTTCACTCTAATATGATAATATCCACTTTTCAAATTATTCTTAGTAAAAAACTATGAACCATGCAATTCATCTAACATATCATCTAGCCTAGAAATAAGATGTTTATACTTTATTGTAATGTTGTTGATAGTACAACAATCAACATACATCCTCTAACATCCATTATTTTTAGGAAGAAGTACTACGATAATTACTCATGAACTTATGCTCTTTCTTATATACCCTTTAGACATCATCTCCTTAACTTGTCCTAGAAGATCTTTTGTCTCATCGGGATTACTTTTATAGGCTGGTTGATTAGAAATCGCAGCTCAGGATACAAGATCAATTTGATATTCTATTCCCCTTAATAGTGGCAAACCACTAGGAACATCGTCAAAAAACACATCCTTAAAATCCTATAACAAATAAATAACAACACTAGGAATAAAAAGATCAAGTTCTTTGTTAGGTTCAGTTCTTTTAAAATTGTTGAACCATAGTTCTTGTGTCTTGAATTTCAGTTTGTTCTCTAGTTTAGCTTAGTGTTGCATTTTTATTAATTATATATAAAAAAGCAAGATGAAAAGAAAAAAAAATGATAAATTTGGTTTCAACCATAAATAGAAATTACAAAGAAATCTTAGTATTATGGGTTCTAAGGTTCTTACCCTCCGAGTTCATATAAGTTGATATTAAAGCTTGGCTCTAAAATCAAGTTTTATATATCTATATATCTTTAAATTCATTTTTTTTTCATGTTTTGAATCATGTATCCTTTGTTAGATTCAACTTTATCCTAGTTTTTCAGTTTGCAATTTCATTGATAAAAATGGAAAAGTTATATATCAATTTAGTATTATGCAATATATATATATATATATATATATATAGAGAGAGAGAGAGAGAGATAGAAGGACGATCAAATCACAAAATCAGGTTGATTCAAATCTTGCCTTGTTGCATTAATTGATTAAACTACATAAGGTGACTTTTTTTATAGATTTTTGTTTAGTTCAATAAAAAAAACTAAATAGGATAGTTAAGAGTGATAAAAAGCAAGAGGGTGTGAGAATAAAATTGAAAAAAGCCAAGTTAAAAGTGGAACATGAGTGAAGTGACATATCTTTAGGTGCAAATACATAAGAGAGTATGTGGTTTTTATTACTAATATATTTTATAGCTTTCAAATATGTTTTCCAAAAACGAGTCAACATCAAAGAAAGGTGATGATTTGTGACCGAATCCTTTTGAGGAGAGAAAAAATGATGAGAATCATCAAGTAACACCACAAGATTCATTACATGTGTCATTTAGGTTTATTACAAGGTTAGGAGCTAAGAAGATTAAAGAGGCATCCAATAGGCTAATTCAAGGAATTTAAGTCTTATTTCCTACGAGAATTGTGGATTCAACTTGTTTTCCTACTTACATGTGGATTGAGCTTATTTTTCTAATGTATAGTTTTATGTTAATGGGCATAACTTTTTATTCAATCATTAAATCAAGCTAGTATTTTTCTAGAGGATTAAAAGGCTTTGTTTCATATAAGTTTGAAATTTAGTAGAGATTAGACATCGAGAAGGCTTTGCGATATAGCCTAAAAATTACTATTTGGGATTTGCAATATTTTCCTAGTTTATTTAGGATTATTTTTCCTATTTTATTTTTCCTATTTTGTTAATTTTTCAGCCTTGTTTAAGATGTTTTACCTATTATAAATAAGGTTATTTATCTTGTATTTAGGGAGATGGATTGATTATTCAAAAATAAAACTTGTGTGGGAGAGTCTCTTTTTACTCTTAGTTTTTCATAGAACCTTTAGAACTTATCAAAGATTAGTTCTTTATGGCATTAATCCTTATACCTTTAGTTATTTGTTCATTATAATCAAAACATCTAGTTTTTAATCTTATACCTTTGGTTATTAGTTTGTTATAATCAACAAATCAGAGTTTTTCATCCAATAAGTACGGTTATTTGGTTCAAGTAATCATTAGGTCAAATTCTTTTCAACTTGATTTTTTTTTAATCGTGTTCTATCTTGATTGTAGATTCTAGGGTTCTTACCCTTTAAGTTCGCATCACAATCACTCATAAAATGACATAAAACTATTGTGGTCCAATGACCAAGTCCATATGGATGTCACATATCACTTGTCATGGCAAACCATCATATTGCTTGGACACATATCTAATGCATCAACCGGTAAATGGTCCAAAATGTTCTTTGAAAGCATATTAAAAGTTGAACCATCATCTATCAAAACCTTTGCTATAATATAATCCTTGCATTTAACCATGATATGCAATGGATTATTATGCTAATACCTTCTAGACCCAGTTCATCATCAAAGACATACATGTAGTTGGTGGATTGGATTCTTCTCACTAGATGATTAATAGAATCAGATATGATATATTCAAGAACATATGCTTTATTTATAATCTCCTGATATGGTTTTAAACTCAAGATAAAAGAGACTAAGGATATCTAAGCTAAGGTTTTCTTTAGTTAGTCGACCACACTATAATCACCATGTCTCATCAATTTGAGAAAACTAGTGGCTTTATCATCCCTTATTAGCTTATTTATTTCATCATCATTGACAAACTCTTGTTATACTTTTCCTTTTACTTTTATTTGCCTTTCTAACTCTCCTAAAGTAAAAAACATTCCACTTGTTATCAAACTCCCAATCTTAGTCTGTATGATAGTGTATGGCTCTTTATTATGATAGATGTACTCATAATTATAAGGCAAATCATGATAGTTACTAGTGATTGTGTAGGTTGGTATAGAAAGAATCATTCTTGGAGGACCATTCTTATTTGGCTGGTACCTATATACCTTCACTTTGTTAACATTTACTCATTGGAAAGATAGCCTTCTAACCTTTTTCTCAACCTCGTTATTATTAATCATAGCATACTTAGGATCATCATGGTCTCAACATCATGATGAAATTCATCATAGTTATCGATATTGTTCCCTGACTCATGATAAGACTTACAGTACTTATTAGGATTCCAAACAACTTATGTTTTGGAGGGTACCCTTTGGTAATGTATTTGGGATAACATTTCAAACAAATTACTCATTGTTATTTTCAAGGTGGCTCATTTTCTATCATACCTAAAGTTAGTGGACATCATGCTTACACCTCTCTTCCTTGTAATAATATGGTTTAGTAAGGGGTTTGTGTTTAAATTTAGGTATATAAAATCCCATAAAATATTATCTAACTTGCCTTAATAAGATGAAGGAGCTTGCATTTAAAGGTATTACAATTATCAATGTTATGCTCAATGTCACTAGTATGAGATTCATATTTGTGGTTAGGTTTGTTGTAACATCTCTAATTTTTAAATTGATTCCTTACATCATGCTAAGTTATGGTTAATGCAATACCAGGGTATTTTTTTTCTAGTGTCAGTTAGAACGATCAACTGATTCATATTGACATAACCAATCGGTTAACCAGATGCTACTAAATTTCACCAGTGCCTTTAATGGTCGAACAAACAGTTAACTAGTTTGATCGATTGAATTAAACAATAGTCAATTTTATTGCTTCTCATATCAATCAGTCAATCGAACATTTGGTAATCCTAAATAGTCCCCCAGTTTGTGCAGTATATTAAATATTAGTTTTATTTTAAGATTAATCATATATTTACAACAAACATATATAAATTAACATAAAATCGATCCAATCATTTTGGACCAATACTCAACTTGAATAAGCCCTAACTCATTCATTCACCTATCCTTATATCATCTCTCATTTTTCATTGATTTCATGTTAACAACAAATACAAATAGCATAAATTAATAAATGAGATGCGTTGAACTAATTGAAAATTATTT
>Ga0307515_10022555_pt1 | contig 11085 bp, 5 predicted proteins | sample 17_EM_MG_FD_194513 | JGI IMG/M metagenome (GOLD analysis project Ga0307515, IMG submission 194513) | Populus trichocarpa ectomycorrhiza microbial communities from riparian zone in the Pacific Northwest, United States - 17_EM | ecosystem: Host-associated > Plants > Roots > Unclassified | place... | reverse complement strand
AATATTTCTATGGCCAACAAACAGTATAAATGTAATATTTATGCTCTGAAAAATATAAAAATTAATTCTTCAAAACACACGGCATGATTGTTCAAAAACATCATAGAAATTGTTTCAGAAAGCTCTTTGAATTAATCACTTAACAAAAAGCATCTTATAAGATGAGAAATGCCTTGGATTTGTTATTTTTTGGAATTTTTTGCTTCGGCCTTCGAGCAGGGAAGGAGTTCGAGAAAATTATTTTGTGGGGCTTAAAAGGACAGACACTCTAAAGTAAAAGAAATTTCTTTTTTTGATTCGGTGACCATACAAAATGGCAGAAAGTGCGCTCTACTATTTACTGTTAAGGCAACCAATGGATCTGGCCATTCTGAACCAGGAAACAGTTTTTTTTTTAAAGGTGGCTGTTGTATGGTTTTTTGAAGTATTTTTTATTTTAAAATATATTAAAATAATATTTTTTATTTATTTTTTTAAATTTATTTTAAATATTATTACATCAAAACAATCTAAAAATATAAAAAAATAAATTTATAAAAAAATGAATTTTCACACTACATTGTCAAGTAAATCATGTTAAACATGAACCCATGCTCGCACATACCGATAAACATTATCTCTCGATTTGTCACTATCCATGTACGTTGCCGTTGTCCAAGCATTTGTGAGCTTTTATGCTAGCAGCAGCCAGCAACCATTAGTTTGAAGAATATAGTTTTTACATCTTGGATAAAAGGTCTTAATTTAATATATTCCTATTTTAAATTTTTTAAAAAAGCTACCTATTAACACTACCAGATTTTATAATTTTATCGAAGAAAATTTTTATCGATAATTACAGATTTACCTATTGGATTGTGGATTCAAGAATTTTAAACAAGAATATAAGAGATAAAAAAGAGTGTATAAATGGAATGGTTCGAGATTTTGTGAAAAAGTTATTAAAGGAAGAATATTTCCTTACGTGAAGCTTTTTCTCCTTTCGAAGTTTATTTGGACACTATCGATCATGCCTTTAGCTAAACTCTTTCGATAAGAAAAGAAACCTCAATAATTACAATATCTAATCTCAATTCTCAACATCAGAAAAAGCACTTGCGGAAATTACAAGGAATAATTAATGAATCAATATATTGTTAGGAAAAAAAAAACAAGAGAGTGTTGAGCAGAAATGCACACGCGTGCAAGGGCAGAGACAAGAGGGCTGGTGGGGGCCCCGGCCCTTCTAAAGAAAAAAAAATTTCAGCTCGTTTCTTAACAATATTTATATTTTTAGCCTAAATAATAAAGCAACTAACATTTTAACCCTTTTTAATTTTATTTTCTAATTCCGTCCTTGCACAAGAGGGTAAGGAAAATGCCACCCTACTTTTGTCTCAATATTTTTATTCATATCCTCCCACCATAACTACTGATTAGAAGAAAAAGAAAACGCATTAAAGAGGGGGAAAAAAGGGTCTTTTGAGTTTTCCATTCGAATGAAGGAGACAAACTCTCTCCAATTAACTCTTCAATAATCCCAACTACACACACTTCCAACAAGAGGGAGATTAGCCAGAGAGAGTTTTCAAGAAAAACAGAGATGGTAGGACTGCAGAGGCCACAGTTTGTGCTGTTCGGATCATCAATAGTTCAGCTCAGCTACATCAATGAAGGTTGGGGTGCTATTCTTGCTCACATCTATGCTCGAAAGGTATTCTTTTTCCATTTCTTTTCCTTTTTATTGATGGAGAATATTTTTTTATAGACAATTCAAATGGTTGAGCTCTGAATTTATTTAAAACATAAATTTAAAAATATTTAGTTAATTAACAAACACGGTATATACCACAGTTTTGTAGAAGATAATATGATTTATAATTTTTAGAGTTTATTTTTTTAAAATCATAACAGCAAAAACTATAATAAGATCAGTATATGCCGATTAAACCATGGTTCACAAATGGGTTATCTTCTATCTTTTGATGCTTAATGTGATTTTTGTGGTGTAATAATTTGTGATATGATCATAACACGACTGCCAATCATTTAGCATTTAAGTGAGCCGTTAGGAGATTATTTTACGCATCTGTCAGATCAACATTCATTTCCACATTGCTGCTGGGACCCACATTTCTTATCTTGTAGACAGTGCATGGATTAATGAAGCCCTCCATTAATCAAGAGATAATCCATGTTTGGCATGTCGTGAAGAAAATAAAATCTAACTATACTGCCCCACTCGCCCCAAGTTGCGCGTGTAATATAATGGAGGTACAAATCTCAGCCATCTTCTTCGCCTATTATATAAATATACCGTTCACTACAAAAAAAAAAAAACGTGAGCTGCAAGTCTTGAAAGAGCAAGCGTGGGTGGTGGATGCATGAGAGTTTGGACATGACCAAGAGGTTTTCAGAGGAGAGAAGTGGAGATAAATAGATGAAGAAGGTTTTTATCCCCGGCACAAGGCAAATGGAACATATGAATGTCTGGAATCTCAAAAATATAAGATATTAAATAGCATTTACCAAGTGAATAAAAACATTCATTAGATATAATTATAAATAATTAAGTTGCTGATTTGTATAACTAGTTTGGCTCGGATGTTTTTGACTACACGAGCATGTTTATTTTTACATTTTAAAAATGTTTTTAAAAACGTTTAGAATTTTTTTTATTTTTTCTTTGCTTTAAATTATTTTTATGTGTTTTCATGTCTTTTTGAAATGCTGATATTAAAAATAAGTTTTAAAAAATAAAAATATATTATTTTAATGTATTTATAAATAAAAATCACTTTGAAAAGTAACCACGACTACAATATCAAGCAGACTCTATATCTATTATATATATAAGCTTGCAATAAACCTCAAAATAAGAGGAAAATGTTAATTATGCACTCTCAGCTGCTAATATTAGAGCTTCTTGTGTAACATATAGAAGAATACAAATTTAATTAGATTTAAATTCTGCTTAGTACTACTTTTGAAAAAAAAAAAAAACAATTAATCTAGTGCTATATATGTTGTTTAATCTCTTGCTCATGAACTTATTTTGGTTTACAAATGGGCGCAGGCAGATATGGTATTGCGAGGATACTCAGGTTGGAACTCAAGGCGTGCTGTGCAGGTTCTTGACCAAGTTTTTCCAAAGGTGTTTTTTTTTTGTCACTAACAGGGAGACTTGTTGAACCAGAATATATATATATATTATTAATCATAGTTATAACACACAGCTAAGGAATTAACCTGGTCTAAATCTCAGTCACAAGTCAGTGAGTTAACATAGACTTTGTTTTTTAAAAATAAAAACTCGAAAACGACGTCTTTTCATGTGTGTTTTTATATATATAAAAAAATTGTTATCATTTTGGTATTAAAAAAAAATAGAGGCCGGTTCGAAGTAAAACCCGGTCTGAGCGAGGTTTCGGGCAAACCCGCTGAGCCATGTTGGGTTTTATAACTGTGTTCTTAATCATGAATCTGCCAGCATTTTTATATTATTTTCTATAGCTAACTTGTTGTATATAGTCATGCTTGGATGCTGATTTTCTCTTATTATCAATAATTAAGGATGCTACCATACAACCTTCCCTGGTAATAGTCTATTTTGGTGGTAACGATTCTGTCCACCCTCATGCAACTGGCCTTGGTCCTCATGTACCGCTTCCTGAATACATTGAAAATACGAGGAAGATTGCTATGCATCTGAAGGTGAGCTTGCAAAAGTAGAGCGTTTCTTCACTAACTGAGCCATGCACGCTCAAGGTATGTTTAACACTTCCTGTGTGCATGCAAGTTGGTAAATTAACACACTGTTGTCCGATTACCAGAGCATTTCGGATAAGACTCGTGTCATCTTTCTTTCTGCTCCTCCTGCTAGTGAGGAACAAATTGGTATCCATTTAAGGTGATTTGTTTTACTTTCTGTAGTTTTCTGTAATGGTTTTTGATTTAATCAAGCACGATTGAATGAGGATCGTGTTTTTTAAACCAGTGATAAAATAGATATGGTTAGAACAAACGAGTCCTGCCGGATATACTCAGAAGCATGTTTAGAGGTGTGCCGTGAGATGAACCTGAAGGCAGTTGATCTCTGGACTGCAATACAGCAAGTTGATAACTGGGAAACTGTTTGCTTGAAGTAAGTTTAGCTTAGATAAATGGGGGGGGGTTGCAGAGACTAGTTCTGGTCTCATGCTTCACTGATCAAACTCCAGCAAAATTCATTTGAATACTCATATTCCTGTCTTGTGCTTGTCTCTGAAACTTGTATGTAGGGATGGGATACATTTTGCACCAGAGGGAAGCAGGATAGTAGTAAAGGAGATTCTGAGAGTCATCAAAGAGGCCCACTGGGAACCGAGCCTTTACTGGAAGGCAATGCCTACTGAATTTTCAGAGGATTCACCGTATGATCCAGTCAGTATGGAGGGAAAGACAGTAAATGTTTCCGAGCCTGATTTGTTCGGAGATTTTCCTTGGGAATAAAACCTAACAATAATCACGAGGTGTATCATCGTGTGATGTTTAGCCGTATCTTCTGAATATCTTTGTAACATAAGCAAAGCGTTCAGATCACTAGCCCAGTGAGAGCTTGAGCTTGTGCTGCCTATTTTGGAATGAGACTTGATTGTAAGAGAACATGCTCTAAGAACGTGGCATATATATGGTATATTTCGCTTACAAGGTTATTTTGAGGTATTTTACTATTTTTCTGTTGCAGGCACATGCCATCGTTTTCAAGTTTTTAAAGACCATTCAGAATTACATTCCAAAAATCTAAAAAACTTTTAAAAATTTTTAAAAATATTTTTTATTATTATTTTAAAACTAATATAAAAAATAATATTTTAATATATTTTCAAATAAAAAACACTATGAAAACCCTCTACAATGAAACATCATGGCACAGCATTGTGAACGTGTCCAACAATTGAAATCTCTCGACTCTTTAACAACTGATATCGGAAAAAGAAAAAAAAAGAAGAAGCAGATTTAGTAAACAGTTAAAAAATAAAGGGAGAGGAAACTCATAAGAACAGCAAACTTTACTGCTGATATGGTTAGCTAGTCTAATAAAACAGGATGGAGAAAAACTAGATGTCAGTGTGTTGACATGCCAAAACCACAAACTGGCAGAAAGGTATATAATGCAGTAATGCACGCAGAAGTATCAACATTGATCAACTTGTAAGATCTTCTGTTGTCAACGGTTATATTACATCTTCAGAAGTTGTACAAACCCACATAGGACACTGCTGAAGATACACATGCTTCTTGTCAATGGTTATATTACATCTTCGGAAGTTGTACAAACCCACCTATTACAGTGTGCGGAAGCAAGCGTATAGCACTAACCACATTAAGAATAATACATACAAACGAGCAACAACAAGCAGAAAGAGTAGCAGCACTCACCGACATGCCATGCCACTATCACTAGCAACCGCAAATAGATCAAATGATATCTGCACACTTTTCAACACCTTTCGATGTTAACAAAACTGGGCCGCAGACATCCGAATATGAAACAAACTCCAGAGTAGATGATACAACTGAATTCCGAAGCCTCCAGGCAGGTGTGTGAACTTCTGGTAAAAACATGCTCACGAGGAAAGTTGGAACCTGCCGCTAGGCTTCTTTCTTCTCCATCCCTGTCGAGATAAAAAAATTAAAAAGCAACATTTAGATTTGTGTAATCAATAAGATTGATAACCATAACCAGATTAAAAGTAATAATGACAACAAGTCATGGTGGAAGCTACTTACAAAGGCGGCATAATACACAAAAGTCAAACCCGCTAGAATAACAAATGCAATTTGGAACACATTATACCTGTAATGCAATCACCAAAATGTCCACCATATCAATAGAGTGGGCAGGCCCATACAGAATAAAACAACAGACGAATAATATTTATGTTATAACTCACTTGTACAAATATTTAATTCCACGAAGTGACTGCAATGTGTGGCCAAAAATTTCTTGAGCTGCTGTTGCTTGTGCATAGTAGCCAAATGCAGTGGCACAGAACTGAATCACACTGTAAACGCAAAAACCAATAATTTTTTCAATAATGTTCAGACATTATGTTTTCTATCACTAAATAACTGCCTTCCATTTTTTAAAATACAGAATAAAAGTTGCACCATAGGATAGAGGAAATGGGAGGTGAAGGGCATGCTTGCATTTTGAAGTTCATTGCTGCAAATATTTAAAAGACAGGGAGTAGATAGGTTCATAACATAATTATCCAATATATTCTCCAAGCCTCTAAATATCAACTCAGATAATAAAATCATGACCATGTGCTAATTATAACCATATCACACATAAGCTTTTAGGAGCACAACCTGGAGAATACATAGAAAACAAGATGTTCAGGGATCAAAGAAGCCAACCTAATTGAGCATAGGAGAATGAGTCCCACATTGAAAAGGAAGGAGTTCATTAGAGTGGCTCCCCACCTGTAACACAAAACCATTCAATTGACAAGCTATCAAAAACTTCTGAAATTACAGATCATCATATAGATGATAAAGATTTAAAAAAGAAAGAAAAGAGGGCTTCCTCCACGGGATTTATTACTTCATGGGATGAATTGTAATGAAAACCAATCTCAGGCCCAGCATCATTGCCCCAGCTATGACTGCAAGCAGAAGATAGAAGCAGAAGAAAGCAAATGCAACAGTACCAAGAAGACCTGGCAGAGTGGCAGAAAACATATTCGAATGTAAGATTACCAAGTAAAACGAGCAAAGAGCTAACAAAGAGCTAACAAAGAGACAAGAGTACAAAAAATTACCCCATATATCATCCAACTTGATGAAGACCTCATTTAGAAAAGGAGAAAGAGGTGGGTCAATCAACAGATATATTATAATATGAGCAACCCAAGCCACTGAAACAATCAACCTGATCAAACAGGCAAAAGAGGTCAACAAAACCTGGTCAAAACATCAAAGAAAATTTCTCCGTAATTCGTTCTTATTCTTCAACTTTCCCATGATAACATTTTCCTGTTTTATACCAACAGAATCATATCTATGCTTCAAAAAGAGGCTCTCTACTCCTCAGCTCTCTAGGATGTCGGTCACTATATGGTACTTATAGGAACTACTACTGTGTCCAATAGAATGCAAGGAATGGAAACAGAGAAATTCTAAAAATAATAGAAGACATACAAAAAGCTCTGTGTAGTCACACAAGTGGCTGCACTTACCCTAAGATTCCCAACACAAGTTTTGCCAAGTAGCCAAGAACAGTCAAAGCCCAGGATGTCTCAGCCTGGAGATAACAGAGAACACTAATGGTAAAATTGTGTGAGAGACAAAGCATAATTCTACTTCAAAGTTAGTCAGGGAGCCCGAAATTATCACCTTCTCCCCTTGAGGATACACCTCTTCTAGCAGCTTTACATCTTCTTCCAGCTGAAGCAACTCCTGAAGTTTAAACATGCATGAAATAAGTCCAATGACCACAACAAGGATCCAAGGCAATTGACCAAACCATCAAATTGTTCATAACAGCTATTAGTCATATAATCAACCAACTTATATTAAAATATTCAACTTGCACATGTGTTCCAAAGGATTGAGAAGTTTCAGGACATTTTAGCAATCAAACTAAATTATAGACCAGAAACAAAAACAAATATTTGATTTACCACATCTTTTAATTCAAAAAAATACAAACAGAATCAACTAAGAAGTTTTGTCCAAAAGCTGGTATTCTCAAAGCTAGAATAAAAAAACCACATACTTCTGAGAAAATAATGACACAAGTTCAAACCCTGCCTGCTTAACAGTATGCTTAGCATGCATTGAACCCACTGTGCAACTATGAGAGAGAGAGAGAGACTAGTTAAAAGCATGCAGTCCAGGGCTTCTGAATTACCTTTTCTACTGCCTTGACATTTTTACGCCATTTTCTACCCTTGTTGCCACTTCTTTCCTCCTGATGGAGTACATCAGCTGCTTTTTTGAGTTCTCTTGCTTTTTTACCAAGCTCAGTTGCCTCCTGCAAGATATTGACAACTATCCATAAGCATCAGAGAATATATGCACCTTCCCTTAACTATTTAAGGTATGCAGTAGCACATAGCTACTTGGCATGCAAGGAAGAACCAACCTTAATATACTGGGAGCGAGTGATAACTGCCTTGGGACGCCGGATGAAAGAAAAGATAAGTCCCAACGGCAAACAAGCAATCCCAACACCACCAAAAATCTGAGAAAATAAGAGAATATTATACAGCATTTCTTGCATAAAGACAAGGCTGAAAGGAATTCACACAAAGGATTTTTTATAACAACGGAACATTGACTTCAGAGACTTCTATGTATTATGCATCCACCTATTTTCCTCATGGAACCTTTACCTATATTTCTCCCAAAGATACCAACTCTTTTCAAACCATTGATCCTTGACGAAAAAATAAATTGGAACTACAGAACTCTCAGAATTTGATTCCATATTTCGGTAAAGAAAAGAATTTTCAATAGAATCAGAAGCAAAAAGTTTGCATGAATGACCATACCGCAAAGAGAACAGATCCAACAATTGTAGCTAGAGCAACCACATATTCTGGAAATGTGGCGCGCATTGTCCATGTTTTCTCTGAGGAAGCATTTGCAAGATATGCAGAGCACTGCAAACAGAAAATAAAAAAATGAGTGAGAAAAATGGAAACATAACAAGCAAAAGAATAAGTTTCAAAGTTCCTAACTTGCACTATTAAACTGCAATATGAGAAGCGAATACAGGAATAATAATATGCTTTAGCGACATGGGTAATCAACATTACAGAAACATAACCTCGCGTGCAACACTTCCAATACATGGTTGATTTCTAGAGAACTCCCACGTACTCGGAAAAGTAGTTGTGGTTGAAGAGAGATGCCTAACAGTGAAGTCAACCTTTCCAACAAGCCCTAATATAACCACAAAAGGCATAAAATCAATAGCATGGACATTACATCTAAATCCATCTAATCATGCAATACACAGAAATTTACACTCAACAACTAAGCATGCACAAACATTCCCAAATTGCCAGAAAAATCTCATTTTGCCATATAAATCATCATTTACTAGCTAAATAATCAGTCTTAAAAGGCAATGCAACAAGCATTTGTAACTGCATCGCATAAATTGGTGAACTCCAAACAAATACCACATGTACCATTCTCTAGCTTAACATTTAAACACAAATCAATCCGGCCATCCCGCAACATACATTTCCATTTTCTTAAATAAAAATAAAACTACTAAGCATTTAAAAAACTAATACCATATAAAATGCCGAGCACAAGACCACACACAATTGCCGTCGTTATAACCCACAATAAAGCACTTTTAATCCTTTTAGCAACACTCCTGCAATCCAAAACAAAACAAAATACGGACACAATAAAAATAAAATTCAATTAATAGTTAAATAATAATATAAAAAAATTGAAATGAAAAACCCTAATTAAAACACCTACTTGTCCTGATCGCCTTCGTAGTAAAACATCGCGAATGGAATGATGAAAAAAACAAGCACAGCATCAACAATGTATACAGCAATCCACAGATCCTTCATTGGCAAGGTAAGATTACACGCGCCATTATAAATCGCATGACGACACGCTTGCCGGTTCGCTACGTCAGCCGGTAACATCAAAATCGAGATAGTGGCAACGAAGAGGCCAAAAACGACGACGAATTTGGGGAAATAAGCTTGATTCTTGTCGTCAGGATGCTGGTAATTGACTAGAAGGTAGATATTGAACAAGAAAACGATTATGCATACTACAATAGCTACGATTACTAGTGCTAAATTGAAATCTCCCATTTTTTAACGCTCTCCCGACTTGAAATCGAGGAAGTTAGGGTTTCGTGATTTTCGGGAAAAAATTTTTGAAAGTTTTTCAGATCTAGTTAGAAAGAAGGAGGTTTCTTTTTGGGGGTTTGACCCCGGCGAGGTGGGTTGTGAATGGCGTGAGAGGGCAAAATGACGGTTTTGTCCTGTGAGAAATGGGTTAATGGCGGAGGGAGATGGGGTGTGTTAAGGTGGGTTTGGGGTTTTGCGACTTTTCCTAGTCTTGAACAGGCTGTCGAAACAAAGGGAGCTTTTTTATTTCGAATTCTTTTTTATGCTTTTGACAGATAGATTTGTCCAAGGTTCCGGTTTGTTTGGGTGCTCCGCTGCGATGGAAGCGAGCTGACATATAACGAAACCGTATTTGGAATTTGACGTTGAATCGCTGATGGGTGATTCCCGGATAAGTACCCTGCGTTATGAAACTTTTTTTAATGTAAAACAAATATCCCGATAACAAAAATTGATCTGAGTTTATCCGACTCACTACATAGATGAATTCTTAAAATTATATTCTTTAAAAGAACTAGAAATTATAATTTTTTATCATTCAGTGCAAAAACCAAACAAAATTTATAACTTAGTTGTGGGATAGGATAACCCGGTGTAAATCAAATTAAATAAAATTATAAAATTCAATTCTCAAACTAGTCTAATATTAAAAAATAAAATTTAAAAAAAACAATAAAAAAAAAATTCGAGTTAACATTGGTGAACCTTATGAATCTATAACCTAAGATATGATATCAGAATAACTTCATGAAAAGAAAAGTTAAAAAAAAAAAACAACAAATATCAATTCTCAATGAACTCAATGAAAAGAGATGAAATTAAAAAAAAAAATTAAAAATGACTGAAACCAACCTGGTTTAACCTTTAGAACATGTGACACAAATTATGAGATTGAATTACAGCACAAAAGGCAAACCAAAAAAAAAATAATGTCAAATTTCCAACTAGCTCAAATAATTAGAGATAAAATTGTAAAAACAAATTTAAAAAAAGATCAAAAGGAAAAAATGTGTGTGTGTGTATAAAGAATGAAGATCAAATTTAATATAAAAAAAAAGAAAATAAAATAAAACCATAAGGGATGACAATGAAAAACAATTTCAATTAAGAATAGGATAAGAAAAAAAATATATTAATAAAAAAATAAGAACTAAATTTGATATAAAAATTAAATGTAAAGGAATGAAATTAAAAAAAAAAATCAATAAAGGATTCAAGATTAAAT
>Ga0307515_10022554_pt1 | contig 11085 bp, 11 predicted proteins | sample 17_EM_MG_FD_194513 | JGI IMG/M metagenome (GOLD analysis project Ga0307515, IMG submission 194513) | Populus trichocarpa ectomycorrhiza microbial communities from riparian zone in the Pacific Northwest, United States - 17_EM | ecosystem: Host-associated > Plants > Roots > Unclassified | place... | reverse complement strand
ACGACAGAGCATAAGCCTTCGGAAGATTGCCTTCAAGCAACGGATGATCCCAGCATCTGCTGGTTGGACGAAGGGCGTGAGATTGGGACTGAAGAACAAAACTTCGATGTTTGTAACCTTCTCTTCACGCCATTTGTGTCCGCTGAAGTTGTCAAGGAGTAGGAGGATCTTCCGGTTCATCTGCTTCATTCTCGCATCGAGCTCTTCTAATGCATTGGCAAAAACCTCTCCCGTCATCCATGCCTTCTTGTTGTAAAAGTACCAAAGGCCCAAATCTCGCCCCTCCCTCTTCCCAAAGCACCGTGGTTTTTTTGCAGTTGCTATGAACAGCAAGCGGATCTTTTCGGTACCTGTGGCATTCGTCATAACCACAAACAGCAAGCAGATCTTTTTCGTACCTGTAGCATTCATCATAACCAATACTGACATTCTCGTTTTGTCCAATTTCTTCCCAGGTAACCCTTTGGTCGACAAACCATTGTTCTGGATGGACTTCCAGAAGAAGCTGGTCTCATCAGCATTGAAGACATCATTCAAGTCCCATCCTCGAAGCTTGTGCTGCATCTGTTCGCGCTCTGCTTTGACACTGGTAAGGTTGACTGAGCCAGCTTCACCGTGATTTTGATGGTGTTGCAGTGCATGGCGCTTCTTGAACTCATCAACCCAGCCATTGCTGAACTTGAGGGCGTCAATAGGGAGATTCAGCGCAGCCCTCAACCTCTCTGCCTTCGCAACAATGAGTGGTCCGGTGATTGGCTGCAACTTCGCCTCACGGCCCTCAACCCAGAGTTTCAAGGCTGCTTCGAGCTCAGGGAACTTTACTTCTCTGATGCGACGAGTTGCAGCCTTGGTGCCACCTTTTTTGCAACCTCCCCTCGGATACGCTCCTCGTTTTTTACCCAAATCGAGATGTTCTTCTGTGAAACCCTGCCTTGGTAACCGTTCTCTTGCCAGTAATCAGCGGTTTGTTTCTGGGTCAACTGATGAGCTCGCATGTAATCCAGCACCTTGATTTTGTCGTAGAATGAGAGCGCCTTTTTCTTTCGTTCATCCTTATGTTGACTTGTATCAACTGTACGTCGTCCTACTTTCTGAATACGTCTTGTGGGGACTGTTGCCAACACATCGGGCGCTGGAGAAGAACCAGGGATCGTTGCAGGCATGGAGGAAGTGACAACGATCAAGGGGACAAGAGATGGAATGGAAGACTAGACCGATGCTCAGTGTGCAGCGCATCTATCTCCAACAGGAAGTAATTTTTTTATTGCATCCTGACCCTCCAGCCCTGCTTCGTCCCTGACTTGCTTTGTTCTTTCATCGGGCTATGTGTATATTCCACGAAATCTCATTCACAATAGTCAAATAGAAGGGTATACATTTATCTCTATGGAACCAAGGCCGTTCCGGCGGTTTTCACATACACTTAGGCAGGTATACATTTAGGCACGTATACATATAGGCAAGTTTCACTGTATTTGTAAGTGTGGTGCTGTTTTCCTACCGCCAGGATGTGTGAGCCTGATTTGGGGATGTGTGACCCCAATTGGGACTGCTGGCCAGGGGGCAGTTTCTGGGGCTGGCTAACATGCTCTGTGCATTGAAATAGGTGCAACAGGTGTCATGATGCGCTCTGTCTCCCTGGGCTGCCAAGCAGGAAGCCCCATGGAGAGGGCAACTTCTCCCGATGGTTCCAACTCAGGGAGCGGCCACAGCAGCGCTGACAGTGAGTCTTCAGCTCTGCTTCACTTGTACACATCAATAATCTCACTGATGGACATCAGCAACAAGGTCACAGGAGCAGAAACATACTCTGCAGATCAAATTGTCTGCACTCCACCTCCAGTGCGGATCAAGAAGGCTGCTCTGCCACCCAATGTAGGACACGTATGCACAGTATGAGTGTGAGTGAGCAATCGAGTCAGCCACTGATGCAGGGCATCACCACACAAACGTCCCTAACCAGATTGATAGGACCACGGCTACACCATCCCTCTGTCTTCGTCCACAACCAATGTTATTATCAATGATAACACGGGCTGTCCAATGCTATGTTCATCACTTCGCACATGGCGCCCTGAACAGAACGAGTTGTCTGCAAAGGTGATGTTGACTTGTCACAAAAGCCAGGGCCTTGATCCATGGGAGTTGAGATGAGAGTTGACCTAGCACAAGCACAAAGGTAGGTACTTTGCACTGACTGATTCACCAATATACACATTCTAGCACTAGGACCTTTGTCTATGTGGGTCGCTCTTGACCTTCTGCCCTGTCATGGATGTGGCCATGTGCGTACCATGGTTCAGAGAATCAAAGTGCTTACTACTCAGAAGCAGGAGGTAGCCATACTCGTCAGCACTCTAGAACATGGATGGGCACTGTCTTCGTGAACCCAACCAACTGAGCAGTGGGAAGTCATCCATGGCAGCATGGACATGTACTACACTATTCCTTGTAAGTGCCTTCTCCCACTCTCTTTTAGATATCTGTCCTCTCCATTCATCATAAGGTTGTTTCCCATTTGTCTTCACTCTGACCTCACATATTCCTTTGACAGTGCATACTGTTCCCTATGTTCACACTCTGCTGCTCTTCGTCAATTGCTGATGCCCCCCTAAGCGCAAGGACGACCCCCATCCCACTTTCAGTCCATATATAGTGTTACGACCATGATTACATCACCGGATAAATCGCAAACGATAGGCGATCGAGTATCCACTGCTGCCTCCCACATCCAGTACTTTCCCAACGCGTACACGAACTGACTGACAACGCATCACCTCTCAACTCGCACTCCACCTTTCACTCTAGCAACCTTGACAGGAAGATCTAGACCATGAGCCCCGACCCCCATTCCCAGCAGTGACGTTCCCCATTTTCCTTACTTAGGCGAAATCACGTTCTCCCAATTTCACTGATGGTTAGTGGTTTGACTGTCTCAATTCCCATCGTAGTTAGTTTCAGGACCTTGTTGGTTTTCCCCTCCCTCCTTAGTTCAGGCTCAATCGATCTCCGACTCATTATTGTGTACAGACTGTTCTTCCACACACAGTGCTCCCCTAGTATATAAGGCCTATGTACATGATGCTAGGGAGTCCAGTCGGATTATCAACAGAGTTATGTATATCATGTTCCTTTTTGTCTTTCCCTCTCTCGCCTTGCTCCTATTCCTTCAAGGTGGTTCCTGCAGCTCGCCAGCAAAACTGTCAAGAATACCTGCCTGCTAAGTCACAACTTAACAGTATAATCCAACTGTACTGCTGGAATCACCGATAGTGCATGCACACAACCAGGATTACCTGCAGCCAAGCAAAGTCATCCGTATCACAACCCTCTACACTCATTATTCCATCTACCCCCACCCCAACTCCTTCCTCAATGTCTACAAACAATGAGCACGATGCTCCCCCCCACCAGCAAACACTAGCATCCGAAACTCCAGCCCCTGAAACCCCTCAAGCCCCGCAAGCCCCGCCTGCTTTAGATCCAACCCTACAGCAAGCAATGGCCACCTTGTTCCAAGCTATGATGGCCAATCTACCAGCTGCTCCACCCCCAGCTGCACCTGCGCCCATCCCTCAACATGAAGGTGTCCCTTGTCAACGCGTCAACACTCAGGAGCCTGACTCATATGATGGCACCGATCCATCTAAACTTCATGCCTTTCTATCTCAATGCAAGTTGGTTTTTCGAAGCTCCCCTCAAGCCTTTGCAAACGACAAACTCAAGATTATGTACGCCATATCGTACCTCAAGGGCACGGCTCTCTGCTGGTTCGAGCCTATTCTCTCCCTCGACGAAATTGACCTCCCACTACATGTGTACGTATGGAATGTGTTTGAAGAAGAGCTGAAATCAACCTTCGGCGAGCCCGATCCCGTCGCTTCCACCATGCTCAAATTGGACAATCTTTCTATGAAGGACAATCACCATATCGCTAAGTATAATGTTGAATTCAATGAGTACACTGTGCTTACCGGCTTTAACAACCACACTCTCTACGCCAAGTACTACAAGGGCCTCATGCCGCATATTAAGGATGGCCTTGTATTCGCCGGTCGCCTTACCAACCTCGATGGCCTACACCTCAGGGCTCAAGAACTCGACTTACACTACTGGGAACGAAGAGACGAAGATTGATCCAGTGCCCCCTCTAACGGAGGTAGCTCCTCCAAGTTGTCTGGTGCGAAATCGACCAGTGGTAATGCTACCGCCTCCACTTCCCAATCCTACCAATCCAACACTGTTCAGTCCAAACCTACATCTAGAGCTTCAACACCCTCTGCCTCATCATCTGCTTCACCATCCAAGCCCAAGAAGACTGACCTTTCCAGTATCCTGGGTCTGGATGGTAAGCTTCTCCCAGAAGAAAAGGAACGTCGTCGCAAGAACAACCTCTGTATGATCCGCGGTTCCAAGAACCATTTCATGGACAAGTGCCCCCCCAATAAGGACAAGACACATGGACGATCTGTGCACCTCAAGGAACTCGTCAAGGAGCCCAACACCAAGGGTTCCATTTCTGAAGACGAGTCCACAGAGCTCCCAAACTAGGAGCCTCACCTGCAGACACACTGGATAGTAATAGTGTGTCCTCCTCATTCAACTGGGCTCTCCTTGAGGAAGTACGTCTCAATGCCCTTTCCTTTTCCACTCATTCTGCTCTATTTATCGAATTCAAACTCCAAAACACCAAAAACATCCGAGCTCTCGTCGATTCTGGCACTTCTGATAATTTCATGGACACTCATTTCGCTATTGATAATGGTTTTGCTCTGCAAAATCTTCAAAACCCACTTCGACTCACTCTTTTTGACAGCTCTGCAGCCTCTCAAGGCCTAATTCACCAATATACCACACTTGACGTTGACTTCCCCTGCTGAGTCCACATCGCCAATTGTCATAGAGATGCTGTGGACATTCATTTACATGGATACCAATGCTGTGTAAGACCTGTGTTTGGCGCCTATTCAGTTCCTTTGTGCACCACTGTGGTGAACAAAGCCTGCGCCGATTTGGACTCTCGAGGGCAGGCATGCAGATCCCATAGTGGCTCCCATGGTTCATGTGATGATACCTTTTCTCAAGAGATAAATTACAATAAATATATCACTGATAACCAACCTGTATGACACTAACTGATCGATGGTACCAGCAAGTGTACATGAAGGTATAAATATCTGGCTGCTCCCATCTGCCTGTCTTCGTTCTATAACAGCACATGGCCACATCCATGACAGGGCAGAAGGTCAAGAGCAACCCACATAGACAAAAGGCCCTGGTGCTAGAATGTGTATATGGGTGAATCAATCAGTGCAAAGTACCTACCTTTGCACTTGTGCTAGGCAAACCCTCATCTCGACTCCCATGGATCAAGGCCCTGGCTTTTGTGACAAGTCAACATCACCTTTGCATACAACTTGTTCTGTTCAGCACACCATGTGCAAGGTGACAAACATAGTGTTGGACAGCCCATGTTGTCGTTGATAATAACATTGGTTGTGAATGAAGACAGAGGGATGATGTAGCCATGGTCCTATCAATCTGGTTAGGGACATTTGTGTGGTGATGCCCTGCATCAGTGGCTGACTCAATCACTCACTCACACTCATACTGTGCATACGTGTCCTACATTGCAGCAGCCTTCTTGATCCACACTGGAGGTGGAGTGCAGACAATTCAATCTGCAGGGTATGTTTCTGCTCCTGTGACCTTGTTGTTGATGTCCATCAATGAGATTATTGACATATACAAGTGAAATGGAGTTGAAGACTCACTGTCAGTGCTGCTGTGGCTGCTCCCTGAGTTGGAACCATTGGGAGAAGTTGCCCCTCCATGGGGCTTCCTGCTTGGGAGACAGAGCATGTCATGACACCTGTTGCACCTATTTCACAGCACAGAGCATGTTAGCCAGCCCCAAAAACTGCCCCCTGGCTGGCAGTCCCAATTGGGGTCAAGCATCCCCAAATCAGGCTCACCCATCCTGGCAGTAGGAAAACAGTACCACACTTACAAATATAGGAGATAGATATGTGGAGAGTAAGGATTTGGGGAAACTTGAAAGGAAAGTGTCTGTCGTGAACAGTCAAGGTTGGCTGGTTCCAAGTTGTGACTTGTGGTGTTTCGGACTTGGAGAAAAATTTTGGTTTGCATTTTCTTGGTCTGACAATGTTCCTCTATTCCTCATAAAAACACTCTAGATACAATGTACACATGCTATCAAACATGTTTTTGGTGTCCTAATAGCACCCCCCAACCTTTGACCAACCTTGACCAAATCACCACAAATACTTGTGGTGATTTAGACTTCTGGTGAAAAACACCACAAAAAACACCACACTGGGTGAGAAACACCACATCCCCTTTTATCAGTGGTACATGGTGAGTATGTGTACCCTCTTCCCAAGTTTCGCATTCAATTTGGCACCACATTGGCACTTGAGACCTGTACCTGTTTCCTATGTCAACTGGTCAGGAGAAAACAAGCATTATCTCTCCAGGTCCTGCCATGGGAAAGGTCCTGTATGAGGCTCGCCAGGCAGAATACAGGATGCAGGGATCACCCGAAACAGGAGCCAGTGGCTCAAGTCTCTGGTATGCTCTCCAACTGGACTGAGACTGGAGACCGGACTGAGGTGGTAGGGAGTGGTCTAGCCAAAAATTAAAACACAGGAAGGATATGATTTGGAACAAAGCAGCGACCAATAGACCATAGAGAGGGTGACCCTCCCACTTTGTAAGCCACAACAGTCATGTGAACAACAAGTCAGTCCTAATCAGGAAGGAATGCAGGGCTGGAATGTGGTGTAGGTGGACAGATTTGAGGCTGGATACAGGGCAGATGTGGGACTGGAAAGATGTGTGGCTGAACTGATATGTCACAGCAATCTAACACACTGCAACACTCATTGCCCTCATTCCACCTTTCGTGGTATTAGCAACCTCGCATTCAGTCCCTGAGTGCCGAAGGGAACCTCAAAACCACTGGCTCACCCAGAACACCCAGAACAAGAACAACAGTTATCCCACTATCTGTGATCTCTTGCTTGAAATGAACTGTAATTATTTTTCACTTCCTGCCACCTGCTTCTCTATATTTCATGATACAACGGAATTGCTATCCCAACAATTGACAGAATCATAAGAAGCCTAATTGGACCATCCAGTGTGTTCAGCCACAGCTGACACACTCTGGCTGTGGTGCAGGTCCATTTCTGATACCAATGTAGCATTAGCGGGTCTGTACTGTTACTTGGTTCCAGGAGTTCACCGACCAGTTAAGGCTGATAAGATGATGGTTAGACATAATGGTTCAGAATTCTGAGAATTGTAGGAATTCTGGAATGCAATCCCCTTCCAGCCCCATCCTCAAAAAAGGTTTTCTCATCCTCCTATACCTGGTCATCCCATGGTATCCTCAAGGCACACTGAATGTTCTGACAGGATTCAGGCATGAAGTGTGCCATACCTGCTTCATCATTGTGTCATCAGTAAACTTCCAGTTTGTGTTCACCATCCGTTGTTGGTTAGTTACAACTGTGATCATACATACATTTTGCTTCTGCTTGCCGAGGAAGATCCCACGACATTTCAGATTCCCTCCTGCACCTTCTTCTCAGGGTCCCCAGAGTTCCTTCCTGTTAAAAGTGGTTTCTTATTCTGTCATGTTACATGTGTCGGCTCAATGCTGGTCATTGTCACCGTGTGGTCAATAAAGGCTCGCCATTTTGTCACTGTCCACTTCGCTGTCTTTGTCGTGGTTCCTGTTGATGCCCGCTTCGTTGCGGTGCCTGTTGTTAGCGTCATCATGTCTTGGTGTTCTCATAAATTGTGCATCATTCGCACCTGTGTTTGAAACTTCCTAACTTGCTTCCATTTGTCCAGAATCAAGGGACTCATGTTCTTCAATGTCTTGATGATCCCTTCTTCAGAGACTCTGCGTCAGTAGCCAATACGGTCAGAACCATGATGTTGAGGATGGTGTTGTGCCCTACCTGATAGTCAGGGTGCTATTCTTGCATGGACTGACAGATGTGGGGGGTACTTCGCTACTGGATGGACCATGCAAGTTGTTAGCTAGTGACTGCTCAGAGTTCCGTTGACAGACCCATGGCTTGGACTTGACTTGAAAAGGAGGCGTGATGTTAGGATGATGGCCACAGGCAGACAGGCAGACAGGCGGTCTGGAAAGGATACTCATACATATGCCATTCTAAGGGTTTGGGGTGTCGTCATTTCTGTGCCCCAAGCCCCATGACTCATGACTCCCTCTTGTCTTCTTGCCTCCGCAGAGACAACCTGCCTGCCACGAATTCAATGCCAGCACCATGCACAGATCGATTTTTGGTCATATGACAACAAGTATACTTACAGGACAGACCCCGGACACACACTTCCACACTGCTCTGCCATACCAGCTGCAACTCATGACCCTGCTCACTCCTTCGGACCAGCAATTCATCTCCAGTGAACTGGTCTCGATGATTCTCTTGAGTCCAGTGTCTCTACTGCTCTGATCAAACTGGACTGAACTGTGAAAAGATGAACGGTAAGGATGTGCGCTGCGCTCTCCATACAATAGTCTGTCTAACAACCAAACATAACATTATAGCTTTCCTTAAATGCGTGACCAATGAAGTCAAACGAGACCAAATGTAGTACATATTCTAGGACAGCAGTGTATGCATGCTTCCAAACTCCTAAACGAACCGCGAACATTCCACAGAACCAGAGCCAGTAGCACTGGCCATAGTGACCACCAATATCCAGTGTTTGTAGATCCCATGTAGTGAGTGGATTATGTGCTGCACACAAGTGTACCACCACAATCGTACCATATGACAACCTTGTACTTTGGCCACGTGGTTTGTCTGATCATGGAGAACTGTACGAATAGTAGGCAAAGGATATGGAAAATTAAAAGGGACTGGGGTACTGGCACAGAAGTGGTTTCACAGTCTGGAGCATGGATAGGTGGCTATGAGGGGTGCAACAGTATAAATATAACAATACTCTTGTTCGATTTTGTATCCCCAAGTAATTTAGCAGGCCTAATGAACATACATTCAAGAAACACGACATAGGAAAGACCTCAAAATTGTCCATAGGGGTCTAAACCAGGATAGTGGCTACCTGTGGTGGCATTTGACACAGCCATGCTCCTTCATGTGGTTTGCGCATGGAGTTGGAGGTGGTAAAATGGTGTCATTTGTCCTTTCAGCCTTGTGGCTGGGTGGTGCTCATGGTGCTTGAGGACGAGTCATGTCCAGTGCACCCTACCATGAAATGTCCCAACATGTTTGCATCTCCCTGATATCTCCCGCTAATCACATCTTCCCGGATTCCACAGGATTCCCCAAGAATCATGGGGTCCAGGTGGGGATCCAGATGATTTTGGGAGACCAGACAGGCAATCCTCCAATCCGATCCGGCCCGATCCCACTAGGCCTGAAATCAGTCAATGAATAGTGTCCCTATTCCACCCCTTTCCCTATCCCCTCTACCATTCCATGGCACATCCAATCACATTCCAGCATGCCTCAATCCCTGTAGAACATTCAGCGTGCCCTGAGGGTGCGACGGGATGGGAGGATGAGACAGGTTTCGTTGAGGATAGGGCTGGGATGGAATGGAACAGGATTGCATTCCTGTAATTCTTGCAACCCTTAATTCCAAACTGGTATGGCTAACCATCACCCTATCAGCCTTCCTGGTCAGCAAACACTTGGAACCAGGTAATGGTAATATCATTTACACCCATGATAATACCTAATGTGTGGTAGAGCCATAGACATGGATCATAGCCAGCATGTGTTGGCTGTGGCTAGACAAATTGGGCTTCTAATTCAGAATCTTTGATTCTGTCCATTGTTTGGGTGGTGATTCCATTGTATCATGAAATATAGAGTATATGCAGCCAGCGAGAAGCAGAAAGTTCATACAGTTCTTTTCGAGAGGAGAGAGTGGAGAGTTGGGACACTGTTGTTTTGGATGCGCTGGTGGTTATTGTGGTTCTCCTCAGCACTCGGAGGCCGAAGGTGAGGTTGCAATCGCGAAGGTGAGTTAAGGGTGATCAGTATTGCAGTTAGACGGCGCCAGCACTGTCCATGTGCAAATGGCCAAGACGAGGTTGAGCGAAAGGTCATACAAGTGCTTGTGATGCTTGTGATGGGTTGGTTGGAGTATGACAGGTCTAAAGGACCATGGCAAGAGGGTGGGAGTGTTGCCCCTCTCTATGGCTTCCATGGACGCCATTTTTTGGTTGTGGGTGGCGCTTTGTTCCAAACCTCATCCCCTGCATCTGTGGCCTGTCCCGAAGACAATTCAGTGTTTTTGGCTAGGCCACTTCCTGCTTGTCTCTGGTCTCATTCCGAGCCCCACCATCATTATACTTGTTCAAGTGCTGGACGTGCCAGCCACCTGCAAGCAAGCAGGCCTTAAAAAAGTGTTTGCTGGTATCCTCATCCCTATGTCATCCACCAGATTATTTCGTTTTGCCTCCAGCGTATCATACAAGCAATAATACCAACCACTGCTTAAATCATGAATCAGTCGCAGGTCATTTTATGGAACCCCAAACTGTGGATACCTACCAGTCATTCCATTCACCATGTCCCCCAGTATTCCACTGACCCTCGCAAGAATGGTTTGAATGCGAAAATTGAAAAGTACAGTTGAAATGCTAATAATGCAAAAGGTCAGTCGACACTCAATCCTTTGCATTATTACATATTTGCATTATCAGATCAAGGTTTGTATTTCAAGGAAAGACAGTCCTAGTTCGACTTGGAATTAAAGAACATACAACCTGTTGCAGTGAGCTTGACCAAAAAAAATTCTGACTGCCAGCCACTTTTGGCCCAAAAATCAGATTTCACTTTGTTGCTTAATTAAAGATCATAAAACATCATTAATAAATTCTATATTGTATAAGAAAAATCATGGGCCTGCACCACTTACTGTACATTTGAGTGAGATAGCAACTTCTGAGAGAAAACCTAAGGCTAGGCCAATGAAAAAAATATTTGGCACTCTTAACATCTACAACAGTCCTCTCTAATTACAAGGACCTTGTTTGAATTTTTCTGG
>Ga0307515_10022552_pt1 | contig 11086 bp, 8 predicted proteins | sample 17_EM_MG_FD_194513 | JGI IMG/M metagenome (GOLD analysis project Ga0307515, IMG submission 194513) | Populus trichocarpa ectomycorrhiza microbial communities from riparian zone in the Pacific Northwest, United States - 17_EM | ecosystem: Host-associated > Plants > Roots > Unclassified | place... | reverse complement strand
GAAGCCACCGCCGCCACCACCGGTGCGGCCACCGCCGCCACCGAAGCCGCCACCACCGCCGGAGCGGCCACCACCACCGCCACCACCGAAGCCACCCGGGCGCTCTTCGCGCGGACGGGCTTCGTTGACGACGATCGCGCGGCCGTCGAGGGCCTGACCGTTCATGCCGTTGATGGCTGATTGGGCCTCGGCATCCGAGCCCATTTCCACGAAGCCGAAGCCCTTGGAACGGCCGGTGTCACGGTCCATCATGACCTTGGCGCTGGAGACACTGCCGTACTGCGCGAACGCTTGTTGCAGATCCTCGTCACGGATGTTGTAGGAGAGATTACCAACGTAGAGTTTGTTGCCCATGGGAGAGCCCCTTTCAATTTCCTGAAGACCATGTGGAGCTTCTACCCATCGTGAACCATTCAAGCGAAGGCGCTGCTTCCATACACAGATTTGTGAATATAAGTGAATTGCAGGAAAGTATGCGCAGCTCGAATGATTTAAGTGTTGTTTTGGGGACAGCCCGTGCCGTTCCCGATGGACGCCGGCGCAGCAGTGCCCCGCAGATATGATTCCCGCTCCCTCCGCGGCCCTCCGACCCCCCTAATACGATGCGCGAGCGCGACCCCTTGAGCGCCCTGAGCCTGGTGCTGCGCAGCGTCGACGCGGTGCGCAACACCCGGGCGTTGTTCGTGCTGCTGGGCACTTTCGCGGTGGCCGGCATGCTGGTCGCGATGGCCGAATCGTCGCTTGCGCGCGATGCCGGTTGGTGGGGGCCGATCCAGGCCGGCGCGGCGTTGTTCGTCGCGTTCTACGGCGGCAGCGCGGCGGGCATCCTGGTGATGGACGACGCCCGCGGCCGCGTGATCCGGGAAGTCCCTGACGCGCTCCGGGCATCGCTCGCCAGCGCGCACCGACTGTTGCTGGCCCTCGTCATCGTGTTCGCCGCTTACGCGCTCGCCGCCGGCGTGCTGCTCGGGCTGCTGTGGCTGAGCCGCGTCGCGGTCAGCGGGCCGCTGCTCGGGCCCCTCATTTTCGGGCTCACCGTGCCGGTGGGCGTACTCGCCGTCGGTCTCGCAGCGCTGTCGCTGATGGCGGTCGTGGTGCCGCTGGCCGCGCCCGCGGTCTGGTCGGGTGCGGGGGTGTTGCAGGTCGTGCGCAGCCTGTTCCAGCTGGTGCGCCAGCGCTTGCTCACGGTCGCATTGCTGATGGCGGCCGTCAGCCTGCTGACTGCCGGCATGGGCGCGATCGCGACCGCGATCGTCACGGTCGGCGGCCGTGTGATCGCCGAACTCGGCGTGCGCGTGGTCGGTGTCGACGTGCCGGCCCAGCAGCTGATGGCCGGATTGTTCGGCTACGGTCTGCGCAGCCTGGGCGCGGCCGGCGCGCCGCACGGTTCGACCGGCCACGCCTCGGCCGCGCTGGTCGGCGGCGGCATCGTGTTCGCGCTGGCGCTGCTGTTGCCCGGCCTGGTCTACCTGCGCGGCACCTGCGCGGTCTACCTCGCGATGACCGAAGAGCCGCCGCCTGCGCCATGACGCCACGCATCGCGAGCCTGGTGCCGAGCCTGACCGAGCTCGTCGTCGAACTCGGTTTGCGAGAGCTGCTCGTCGCCCGCACCGGCTTTTGCATCCACCCGGCCGGGCTGCTCCGCGACGTGCCGAAGGTCGGCGGCACGAAAGACGTGAACCTGGCGAAGCTCGAACGCCTCGCGCCGACGCACGTGCTCGTCAACGTCGACGAGAACCGGCTCGAGACGGTCGACGCGATCCGTGCGTGGTCGAGCCCGCCGCAGATCGTCGTGACGCACCCGGGCGGGCCTGAAGACAACCTCGCGCTGGTCGCGCAGATGCTTGCGCACTTCGGAACAGACGTCGGCACAAGCGTCGGAACACGCGCCGGCGTGGCCGAGCGTGCGGCCACGCTCACGCAGGCGCTGCAGCACGAGCTCGACCAAACACAGCCCGACGACCGCCCGCCGCAGCGTGTGCTCTACCTGATCTGGCGCGACCCGTGGATGACCGTCGCGCGCGACACCTACATCGCACGCATGCTCGCGCGCATCGGCTGGCACACGCTGCCCGACCTGCGCGGCGGCGAATCGGGCGCCGCGCGCTACCCCGCGCTGCAAGGCGACGAGCCCTGGCTCGCCGAGGTGCAACAGGTGCTGCTGAGCTCCGAGCCCTATCGCTTCACTGCGCAGCACCTCGAAGCAGCGCGCCGCCTCTGCCCGAACGCACAGGCCCGCCTCGTCGACGGCGAGATGCTCAGCTGGTACGGCCCGCGTGCGGTGCCGGGGCTGCGCTACCTGCGCGAAATTGCCGCCGAAGCCCTGGAGTGACGCGCCACAATCCGGCATGGATCTCTACAAGCCCCTGATCGCGCTGCTGGCAATCGTGAACCCGATCGGCGTGATCCCTTTCTTCATTCACTTCACGCAGGGCTTCACGCGCAAGCAGCGTCAGAACACCGCGCGGGTCGCAGCGATCTCGGCCTTCATCGTGATCGCGGTCAGCGCGCTGGCCGGTCTGAAAATCATCGAGGCCTTCGGCATCTCGCTGGCGTCGTTTCAGGTCGGCGGCGGGCTGCTGCTGCTGATGTCGGCGATCCAGATGCTGAATGCGCAACCGGCCGAAAGCCGCAAGGAAGACCTGAACGAAGGCGGCAACAAGGCCGAGACCGGCGCCAGCATCGCGATCGTGCCGCTGACGATCCCGCTGCTCACCGGCCCGGCGACGATCTCGACCATGATCATCTACGCCGACAAAACCCGCCACTGGTGGCAGCTCGGCGTGCTGGTGGTCTACGGTCTGATCATCGGGCTGGTCGTGTGGATCGCGTTCAGCCTCTCCGACCGCATCGCCGGGTTGATCGGCAAGACCGGCACCAACGTGATGACGCGGCTGATGGGTTTGCTGCTTGCGGCGCTTGCGGTCGAAGTCATGTCAGACGGGTTGGTCAAACTCTTCCCGGTTCTCGCCGGTGCTGCCAAATAAGACATGAGCGACGTTCACTACGACTACATCATTTGCGGCGGCGGCACGGCCGGCTGCCTGCTCGCGAATCGGCTGAGTGCCGACCACAACAAGCTCGTGCTGCTGATCGAGGCCGGCGGCAACGACGACTACCACTGGATCCACATCCCGGTCGGCTACCTCTACTGCATCGGCAACCCGCGCACCGACTGGCTGTTTTCAACCGACACCGACCCGGGCCTGAACGGACGCAGCCTGCGCTACCCGCGCGGCAAGGTGCTGGGCGGCTGCAGCAGCATCAACGGCATGATCTACATGCGCGGCCAGGCGCGCGACTACGACGGCTGGGGCGCCGGCGACGGCCACGGCGCCAACCCCGGCTGGAGCTGGAACGAGTGCCTGCCGAACTTCATGAAGCACGAAGACTTCTACAAGGGCGCCGACGCCTTCCACGCGTCGCCGGGTTTCGACCCCGACGGCCTGCGTGCGGGCGGCGAATGGCGGGTCGAGAAGCAGCGCCTGCGCTGGGACGTGCTCGATGCCTTCGCCGAGGCGGCGCAACAGGCCGGCATCCCGCACAGCGACGATTTCAACCGCGGTGACAACGAAGGCGTCGGCTACTTCCACGTCAACCAGAAGGCCGGCATCCGCTGGAACGCGACGAAAGCCTTTCTGCGCCCGGCGCAGAAGAAGCGACAGAACCTGCAGGTCTGGACCGGCGCGCAGATTGCCCGCGTGCTCACCGAGCAGCGCGACGGCGTGTTGACGGCCGTCGGCGTCGAGGCGCTGCCGGTCAACGGCGGCGAGCCGGTTCAGGCGCGCGTTGCGCCCGGCGGCGAAGTGATCCTCGCAACCGGCGCGATCGGCACGCCGCAGATCCTGCAGCTCTCGGGCATCGGTGATCCGGCGCTGCTGAATGCGCTCGGCGTCCCGATCACGCACGCCCTGCCCGGCGTCGGTGCGAACCTGCAAGACCATCTGCAAATTCGCGCGGTCTACAGCGTCAGCGGCGTCAAGACGCTCAACACGATGGCCAACTCGTGGTGGGGCAAGGCGCTGATCGGCATGGAATACGCGTTCAAGCGCAGCGGGCCGATGAGCATGGCGCCTTCGCAGCTCGGCGCCTTCACGCGCAGCGATCCGTCGCAGCCGCACGCGAACCTCGAGTACCACGTGCAGCCACTCTCGCTCGACGCGTTCGGCGAGCCGCTGCATGGCTACAACGCGCTCACCGCGAGCGTGTGCAACCTGAACCCGTCGAGTCGGGGCGCGGTGCGGATCAAGTCATCGAAACCGCAAGACGCACCGAGCATCGCGCCGCGCTACCTGAGTACCGACGAAGACCGCCGGATCGCCGCGAACAGCCTGCGCCTCACGCGCCGCATCGTCGCGCAGCCCGCGCTCGCGAAGTACGCGCCGAAAGAGGTGAAACCCGGCGTGCAGTTCGAGACCGACGCCGAACTCTGGAAGCTCGCCGGCGACATCGGCACGACGATCTTCCACCCGGTCGGTACCGCGAAGATGGGCCCCGCCGCCGACCCGATGGCGGTGGTCGACGCGCGCCTGCGCGTGCACGGCGTGAAGGGCCTGCGCGTGGTCGACGCGAGCGTGATGCCGACGATCACGAGCGGCAACACCAATTCCCCCACGCTGATGATCGCGGAGCGCGCCGCCGGCTGGATCTTGAGCGGCGAATGACCGAAGAGCTGTTCCTCAACAGCGGTGTGAACCTGATTGTCGGGTTGGCACTGCTGCTGGCGTGGAACGGCGAACGCCGCCAGAACTTCGCGCGCTGGCTCGGCTTGTCGTTCGTCGTGCAGGCGATCAGCCCGCCGGCCTTTCTCGCGTGGCAGACCGGCCCGGCGCCGTGGAGCACGATCGGGTTCGGCGCGTTGATCACCGCCGCGTCGACCAGCCTGACGCTGTGGATGGTCGGCGCCGCCGATCTCGCCGGCCACCCGCTGAGCAAGCGCCGCATCGCGATCGGCGTGACCGGCTTGATCGTCACCGCCGGCATCGCGCTGCAATACGACCCGCGCCTCGCGCAGGCCTTCGGTGCCACGTTGACCACGCTCGCCGGGATCGTCGCGCTGACTTGGCTGCACAAGCTCGGCCGCTACGAGCGCATCGCCGGCATCGCGATGGTGCTGCTCGGGCTCAATCAATTCATCTGGGTCGTCTATGGCAGTGCCGGGCTGCCGCTGCAGGCGGGTCTCGCGACCGTGCTGCGCGTCGTGCTCGGCCTCGCGCTGCTGCACGCGGCCGTGAGCCGCAGCCGTGGTGAGGCCGGCCAGCTGCGCGACCAGTTCTCGCACCTGATCGAGCGCTCGCACCAGGGCCTCGCGGTGATGCAGGGCGAGGTCATGAAGTACGCCAACCCGGCGCTGCTGCGCATCTACGGCCTGCCCGCCGATGGCGGCTCGCAGATCGCCACCGGCAAGCAGTGGCGCGACAGCACGATGCCCGAAGACGAGCGCGCGATCGCCCGCGAGCGCCATCGCCGCATCGTCAGCGGCGAGATCACCCAGGACCACTGGGAAGGCGAGCGCACCGCATTCGATGGCCGCACCCTGCACCTGCGCTTCAGCGCCTGGCGGGTCGACTGGGACGGCCAGCCTGCCGAGCAGATCGTCGTCACCGACGACACCGCGCAGGTCGACGCGATGCAGACCCTGTTGCACCAGGCCACGCACGACGAGCTCACCGGCCTGCCGAACCGCAGCGCGCTGCAGCAGCGCCTGCGCGAGCTGTGCACGAGCGCGCAACCGTTCGCGCTGTTGCTGCTCGACGTCGACCGCTTCAAGCTCTTCAACGAGGCGCACGGCCCGTCGATCGGCGACGACGTGCTGCGCGCGCTCGCCACCGGCCTGGCGAACCAGATCGGCACGCACGCCGAGGTGATGCGCCTGGGCGAAGACGAGTTCGCGCTGCTCGCGCCGGCCACCAGCGGCGCGCTGGCCGAGCGCGCCGCGCGCGAGCTCGCGCAAAGCGTGCGCCAGTTGCTGCTGCAATCGTTCGAGCTGCCGCAGCACCGCTTCTTTCTCGACGTGTCGATCGGCATCGCGCTGCACCCGGCCACCGCCGGCACGCCCGAGGCGCTGCTGCGCTCGGCCAACGCCGCGATGCACGAGGCCAAGCGCACGCCCGGCACCTCGGTGCAGTTCGCCGAAGAGCGCTTCGAGCGCGGCTCGGGCGCGCTGCTCGATGCCGAGCAGGCACTGCGCGCCGGCATGAAGAGCGACGAGTTCGCGCTGGTCTACCAGCCCAAGGTCGATGCCCGCACGCACGCGCTGGTCGGCTTCGAGGCGCTGGCGCGCTGGGACCGGCTCGGCATCGGCCGCGTCGAGCCGAACGAGTTCATCCCCGCGGCCGAGCGCACCGGGTTGATCGGCCCGCTCGGCAACCTGATCCTCACGCTCGCCTGCCACCAGATCGCCGAGTGGCGCGAGACCTTCGGCAGCACCGTGCCGGTGGCGGTCAACGTCTCGCCGCTGCAGCTGCTCGACCCGGGTTTTCCGGACCTGGTCGTGCGCACGCTGCGCCACTTCAACATCCCGCCCGAATTGATGACCCTGGAGATCACCGAGAGCGCCGCGGTCACGCACATGGAGCAGGCGCGCGAGCGGATCGGCCAGATGCGCGCGCACGGCATCGAGGTGGCGCTCGACGATTTCGGCACCGGCTTCTCGTCGCTCAACATGCTGCGCAGCCTGCCGCTGTCGACCGTCAAGATCGACCGCACCCTGATCGACCCGATGCCCGCACCCGATGCCACCGCCGTCGTCAAGGCGATCTGCGATCTCGCCGCAGTGCTCGATCTGGAGGTGGTCGCCGAGGGCGTCGAGACTGCCGAGCACGCCAGCTCGGCGCTGGCGGCGGGGTGCAAGGTGCTGCAGGGTTTTCTGTACGCGCACCCGCTCGATGCGAACGCTGCGGCGGAGTGGTTGCGCGGGCGCTCGCAGCGGTCGAGCGACTAGCGCCCCGGCGCGGCCGCCTCGTCGTCGACTGCCTTTCGCACCGCCTGGTAGAAGGCCTCGCGCGTGTCGCTCGCAACGCGGTCGCTCGCGCCGCCGGCCCAGTTCGCGTTCGAGACGATCACCAGCTTGCGCACCGGGTCGATGAAGATGCCCTGGCCGAAGATGCCGCGCGCGGCGAAGCTGCCGTCGGTGTAGGTCCACCACTGGTAGCCGTAGCCGCGCCCCGGGCGCCCGATGCCGGTGCGCTCGGTCGTGGCCTCGGCAAGCCAGCCGTCGGGCACGATGCTTTGCCCGCCCGCTTGCCCGCCAATGCGCGCACCGCTCATCACAAAGAGCCCGACACGCGCCCAGTCGCGCGAGGCCGCCTGGATGCAGCAGCCGCTGATCTCGTTGCCGGTGCGGCTCAGCAGCCAGGTGGCTTGCTGCTCCATGCCGGCAGGCACCCAGATCTTCTCCGACAAATACGTGGCCAGCGGCTTCTTGATGGCCCGGCCCAGCAGCACGCCGACCAGATTCGTCTCGCCGGTGCTGTAGTGCCAGCGTGTGCCCGCCGGCGCCGCGCGCGGCAGGCGCCGCATGTAGCTCACCAGTGCGTCGACGCCTGCTTCGGGCTTGTGGTTGTTGAAGCGCGCCACGTCGGAGTTCGGGTCGGCGTAGTCCTCGTTCCAGCGCACGCCCGAGGTCATCGTCAGCAGCTGGCGGATGCTCACGTCGTCGTAGGCCGAGCCTTTCATGTCGGGGATGTAGGCGCTGACCTTGTCGTCCATGCTGCGGATGAAGCCGTCGCGGATCGCCGCGCCGACCAGCGTTGACGTGACCGACTTGGCGACCGAGAAGCTGGTCCAGCGCCCGCCGGCGTCGAAGCCCAGGCCGTAGCGTTCGAGCCGCAGTTTGCCGTCGTGCACGATCAGCAGCGCCGCGCTGCGTTGCACGGCCATGTACGCGTCGACATCGATCGCGATCTTCAGCGGCGGCCCGGGCGGCAGCGCCGACGGCGCACCGCCCGCCGGCACGACGTGCGATTTGGCCAGCACCGGCAGCCGGTCGAGCGCACGAAACGCGGCGTCGCGCTGCGGCTGGCTCCAGAACAGCAGGTCGCGGTTGGTCGGCACGGTGGCCAGCAGCGCGCGCGTCTCCTTGTCGAGGCTGAACCAGCCGGCCACGCCGGCCACCGCCAGCACGGCCACCAGCCCGAGCGCGATCTTCTTGAGCTTCATCCAGGAACCCCGAGTGACGACAAGGCGGATTGGACACGATTCGCCCTGAAAAGCTAAGCAGGATTTCATGGTTCACGGGCCGCCAGCCGCTGCCTAAAGTGAAAGCCTTGATCAAAAAGGCTCGCTCCACCATGACCACGAACACTGCTTTCTCGCGCCGCGCACTGGGCTTCGTTGCCGCCGCGGCGCTCACGCTGACCGCGCTGCCGTCGTTCGCCGACACCACGCTGCTGAACGTCAGCTACGACCCGACGCGCGAGCTGTACCAGTCCTTCAACGCCTCGTTCGCGAAGCAGTGGAAGGCCAAGACCGGCGAGACGGTCACGATCCGCCAGTCGCACGGCGGCTCGGGCAAGCAGGCGCGCTCGGTGATCGACGGGCTCGAAGCCGATGTCGTCACGCTCGCGCTCGCCTACGACATCGACGCGATCCACGACCACGGCAACCAGCTGCCGGCCGACTGGCAAAAGCGCCTGCCGAGCAACGCTTCGCCGTACACCTCGACGATCGTGTTCCTCGTCCGCAAGGGCAACCCGAAGAAGATCACCGACTGGGTCGACCTGGCCCGCAGCGGCGTCGAGGTGATCACGCCGAACCCGAAGACCTCGGGCGGCGCGCGCTGGAATTACCTCGCGGCCTGGGGCTACGCGCTGAAGCAACCCGGTGGCAACCCCGAGAGTGCGAAGAACTTCGTCAAACGCATCTACGCCAACACCAAGGTGCTCGACTCGGGCGCACGCGGCTCGACGACGACCTTCGTCGAGCGCGGCATCGGCGACGTGCTGATCGCGTGGGAAAACGAGGCCTATCTGTCTGTCAAGGAACTCGGCGCCGACAAGTTCGAGATCGTCACGCCGAGCCTGTCGATCCTGGCCGAGCCGCCGGTCAGCGTGGTCGACAAGAACGTCGACAAGCGCGGCACGCGCAAGGTCGCGACCGCCTACCTCGAATACCTGTACTCGCCCGAAGGCCAGGAGATCGCGGCGAAGAACTACTACCGCCCGCGCGACGCGAAGGTCGCGGCCAAGTACGCCGGTCAGTTCAAGCCGGTCAAGCTGCTGACGATCGACGCCGACTTCGGCGGCTGGCGCAGCGCGCAGAAGACGCACTTCGACGACGGCGGTGTGTTCGACCAGATCTACGCGCCGAACGCGAAGTAAGCGGCACGCGGCGCCGGCCGCGCGCCTCACCCGAATTGCTTGTCTCCTCCGCCCCGTCCTTGGGGGTGGATTCGGTCTCGCGCGCGCTGCGTTCGCGCAGTGGGTGCGAGACCTTTCTTCTTCAGCGAAGGATTCGCCATGACAGCCACGTCACCCTCGCGCCGCCACGGCCTGCGCACCGCGCTGCTCGGCGTGCTCGCCGCCGGCACGCTGCTCGCGAGTGGCCTGCCCTGGGCGCAGACGCCGCGCGCCGAGCTGCGCATCGGCTACCAGAAGTCGGCCAGCCTGTTCGTGCTGCAGAAGGCGCAGGGCACGCTGGAGAAGCGGCTCGCGGCGCTGAACGTCGGCGTGCGCTGGGTCGAGTTCCCGGCCGGGCCGCAGCTGCTCGAAGGGCTGAACGTCGGCTCGGTCGATGTCGGCTACGTCGGCGAAGCGCCGCCGATCTTCGCGCAGGCGGCGGGTGCGAATTTCGTCTACATCGGCCATGAGCCGGCCTCGCCCGAGGCCGAAGCGATCGTCGTCGTGCCCGATTCGCCGATCAAGTCGGTCGCCGATCTGAAGGGCAGGAAGGTCGCGCTGAACAAGGGCTCGAACGTGCACTACCTGCTGGTGCGCGCGTTGGAGAAGGCGGGCCTGAAGTACACCGACGTGCAACCCGTCTTCCTCGCGCCGGCCGATGCCCGCGCCGCGTTCGAGAAGGGCGCGGTCGATGCCTGGGCGATCTGGGATCCGTTCCTGGCCGCGGTGCAGAAGCAGACCGGTGCGCGCATCGTCGCCGACGGCCGCGGCGTCGTCGCGAACAACTTTCCGTTCTACCTCGCCGAGCGCGGCTTCGCAGCGAAGCACGCCGATGTGATCAAGGCGCTGTTCGAAGACGCTGTCGTGCAAGGCCAGTGGCTGAAGACGAACATCAAACAGGCCGCCGCGATCATCGCGCCGCTGCAGGGGCTCGACCCCGAGGTCGTCGAGCTCGCGCTGACGCGCTACCAGTTCGGCGTCGCGCCGCTGACGCCTGCGGTCGCGGCCGAGCAGCAGAAGCTGGCCGACACCTTCCACGAACTCAAGCTGATCCCCAAGCCGGTGCGCATCGCCGATGCGCTGCCCGGCAGCGCGGTGAAAACCGCCGCCAACTGAGACGACCATGACGAACCCCCTCGACACCCGCCGTCGCACGCTGCTGCAAGCCGGCGCCGCTGCGAGCCTGCTCGGCCCTGCCGCCTTCGTGCGCGCGGCCGACGCGCCACTCGCGCAACTGCGCATCGGCTTCCAGAAGAGCGCCGTCAACCTCGTGATCCTGAAACAGCAGGGCGCGCTGGAGAAGAAGTTTCCTGACGCAAAGGTCAGCTGGATCGAGTTCCCGGCCGGCCCGCAACTGCTCGAAGCACTCGCGGTCGGCAGCCTCGACTTCGGCCTCACCGGCGACTCGCCGCCGGTGTTCGCGCAAGCGGCGGGCAAGGATCTGGTCTATGTTGGCGCCGAGCCACCGAAGCCACTCAGCTCGGCGATCCTCGTGAAGGCCGATTCGCCCTTGCGCACGCTCGCCGATCTGAAAGGCCGCAAGGTCGCGTTCCAGAAAGGTTCGAGCGCGCACTACCTGACGGTGCGCGCGATCGAGAAGGCCGGCCTGCAGTGGAGCGACTTCTCGCCGATCTACCTCGCGCCGGCCGATGCGCGCGCCGCGTTCGAGAAGGGCGCGATCGATGCGTGGTCGATCTGGGATCCGTACTACGCCGCGACCGAACTCGACCTGAAGCCGCGCTCGCTCA
>Ga0307515_10022550_pt1 | contig 11087 bp, 4 predicted proteins | sample 17_EM_MG_FD_194513 | JGI IMG/M metagenome (GOLD analysis project Ga0307515, IMG submission 194513) | Populus trichocarpa ectomycorrhiza microbial communities from riparian zone in the Pacific Northwest, United States - 17_EM | ecosystem: Host-associated > Plants > Roots > Unclassified | place... | reverse complement strand
ATTCTAGAGAATGTAGCCCTAGGTAAAATAGTATATACTTTATACCTAAAGGAGTATTAGATCTAACCCCTATTTAATAGCAAGATGGGTATAAAGCCTAGTATAGGTAATAACCCCTCTATAATAGAGACTCTATAGGGAGTTACTAGATAGGTTGCGGAGATATTATAAAAAGGCGGCGATCTTAAGGATCTTATAAGATACTTTAACCATTATAGGCTACTCTGGCTTAAGCAATATACGGAAAGTATACTTTAACACCTTAAACGTTGCGTTAAAGAATTCCCTACCCTCTACTAGCTACCGTATATAACGGTTTAATATACGGTAGTAACCATATATAAGCAACTACTATAGCGTATAACGCTGCCTGTAAGTATTCTAAGGGAGCTCCGGGACCTACCTAATAATAATATAGAGGATAAACGCGACCCTAATTTGTTAAATATTCTAGTAGGCCTAAGGGACTTATTAAGGGTATTTTTAGGCAGGAGAGCTAAAGTCCTACTATAGAACTCGGAGTATAATTATATAATTAATCTAGAAGAAGGCAAATAACCGCTGAACCTTCCTATTTATAACCTCTCTTATAAAGAGCTTAAGATCCTATAAGAATACCTTAATAGGTTACTAGAAAAGGGGTAAATCTAGCCTAGTAAGTCGCTAATAGGCGCGCCGATTCTCTTTATTTTAAAACTAGATAAAATTATAAGGCTATATATAAACTATTACGGTCTTAATAAGATTACAATTAAGAACTGTTACCTACTACTACTAGTTAGTGAAATGCTAGATTAACTATTTAGGGCGAAGATCTTTATAAAGCTAGATTTATAAGACGCCTATTATAAGCTCCGTATTAAAGAAGGGAATAAGTAAAAGACCGCTTTTAAGACCTAATACGGCCACCCTAAGTATCTGGTAATGACTTTTAGGTTAGCTAATGCGCCTATAATATTTTAATCGTATATTTACGGAGCCTTAAGGGGATTAGTTAACCGCATATACGTTATCTATTTAGATAATATCTTAATCTACTTAGAAGATAAGGATTAACACGAGTAATACGTCTGCGAAGTACTGGAACGCTTAGATAATTAGGGCCTCTACGCTAAGGCGTTAAAGTATATCTTTAATACTAAGCAGGTTAAGTTCCTAGGTTATATTATAACGCCTATAAGTGTAGTTATAAACCTAGTATAGGTGTAAATAATTTAGGAGTAGCTGGAGCTAAAGAGCTACTAGGATGTTTAAGTGTTCCTAGGCTTTGCCAATTTGTATAGGCGCTTTATCTATAACTACTTAGACGTTACCCAATACCTATTTAACTATATTATAGAAGCTTTTTAAGACCTAACCTAAGGAGTAAAAAGCTTAAAGGCGGTAAGGAAGAAAACTAAGAAGGGACTAACTAAATGGTATAAACTATAGTTATGGCCCGGAAAGGTTTAGAAGGCCTTCTAGAAACTTTATATAAAGTTTATAGAAGCTTTATTACTACGGCATTTTAACCTAGATTAGCTATTAATAATAATTACTAATGCATTAAATTTTACCCTTATTAGTATTTTATTATAACCTAGTAGGCATCTAGACGCTACCCAGCTCTACTAAAGACTAGTAGTATTCTATAGTAGAAAATTCTAGGGGAAAACAACCCTATTAATAGACCGTCATAATGGCTAGACTATACTAAAGGCTTTAAAATAGGAAAAGGAAAACAGATAATAAATAAATTACTCCCTATATTATAGAACAAGCTCTAGGTATAGAATGCTTAAGCACCTATAGCTCTATATATTAAGTCTTAGGTGGTGCAAGCCCTATTGGTTTCTACTAATGTTTTGGCTAGTACCTAGTTTGTTACTAATAAGGGTCCAAATATATTCTTAGAACCTAGAATATACTATCCCTAATTACTAAGCTATCCCCTTAAATTAATAGTAAAGCTATAGAGTAATTAGAACTCGGAGCCCTATAATAACTAAAGGACTTTAACCTTATAGCGGCCTTCCTAATATATATATATTAAAGAGTTATAAGATCTATGGTACTATCTAGTCTTATACTTAAAGCAGTATAAAATAAAATAGCTTTTACCTAGAAACTATCCAAAAGGTTAATAGATCTTATCCGTAAGGTATAATGGAGGGATGCTTTTTATACTATCTTTAATATAGAAGTAAACCGGAAACGTAACGGAAAGGAAGCTGCTAGGTATTACTATTGGGAACTAGACCTAATGGGCCTACTACGTAGAGGTAGTAAGGTTTAGGTGCTATAAGAAGTAAATTTACAACAGAAGATTCTTATAAAGAATTATAATAATCCTTTAGGCAGCCACTATGGTTAAATAAAGACAGTAGAATTACTTTAGCGTAAATACTATTGGCTAAGGCTTAAGTAGGAAGTAAAGGAGTATATTAGCTATTATGAGAAGTGTTAAGTATATAAAGATCCGTAGGCATAAGCTATAGGGTCTACTTAGATTAGTTCCCCCCGCTAGTAAGCTATAGTAATATTACGCTATGGACTTTATTACGGATCCCCCGCCATCTAAAGATAGCTAAAAATAAATATATAATTTGGTCCTTATACTTATTAATAGGTTTTTAAAGTACGTCTAATACCTTCCCGTTAATAAGACGATTAATATATAAGCGCTCGCCAGCCTAATTGAGGAGAAATGCTTTCTTAAAGTAGATTAGCCGCACTCCATTATTATTAATAGGGGCAGCGTCCTTATAAGCTAGTACTGATTAGATCTATGCTTTTATTTAAAGATAGACTACTATTATAGTATAGCCTTTTATCTATAAACGGATGGGTAAATGGAACGCCAGAACTAGGAACTGGAGTTTTACCTATAAATATATTTAAACTACTAGCAAGATAATTAGTATAAGCTACTTTCATACGTGGAGTATGCTTATAATTTAAAGCAATATATATTATATAAGTATGCACTAATCTAGATTGCCTATAGCGTTTAACTATTTAGGTTTAATAGTATACCTAATAATTACTGGCTAAGGCCGTATAATTAGTTATAGGATCCTACTAGGAAGTTTAAAGATATCCACTAAAAAGTATAAGGATACCTCTAGGAATAGAAGGAGTAATAAAAGTATGTAAAGTAGAGCCTATAGGATACCTAAGAGTAGTAGAGACTTTAGTATAACTATAAGCACTAGGATAAGTATTTCGGAGTAGGCGATAAGGTTCTATTATATTTAACAAATATTAAAACCCGTTAACTATTAAAAAAGCTTAATATAAGATACCTAGGTCCCTTCTAAATTAAGGAATAAATTAGTAAGTTAGCTTACTGTCTCTAGCTACCCCCATCTATAGCCTATATATATTTAGTATTTTATATAAACCTACTAGAGCTATAGCATAGACTACTACTGGAAAAGAACTTCCGTCTAGGCCTAATTAAACACCCTAAGGTAGTAGGCGAGGGGTATAAGATTAAACCTATATTATACTATAAGTTTATTAAGAACAAGCTTTAATTTAAAGTTAAATAGCTAGGCTGGCCTGCTAAGGACTCTATATAGAAACTAGAGGATTACCTTAATTATTACGAAGATATTCTAAAAGAATATTAGGACTAAGATCCATAATTTACAAATTGTAGAAAGCGCTCTAATACCACGGTATTATCGCGACCTATAAAGAAAGCTCGCGAAAAGAGTAAATAGGTTAAATTGGATATAGAATAGATAGGTTTTAGAAACTATAGGGATAGGGCTATAGCCTAAGGTAGAATGGGTCCTTAGCCTTTTTACGTATATAACATAGAGTTAATAGGGTATTTTGCTAGAATTGTATTCATATTTATTAATCTATACTAAGAATATTATTTCTAAGGCTTCTGAGCCCTTTTTAAAAGCCTTGCGAGGCCTTTCTAAGCACTTAATTAAGGTCCTTAATTGCTATTATATATAAGAACGAATCCTAAAAGTCTAAACTATAAATGCCTAATTTAAAAAGCCACTATACCTTATTCTTAGGAGTAGGGTTAGTATTTATTGGGCCACTAAGCGATAGCTAATAAGAATAGGATCTAGACCCTTTAATAGGGGTACGAGTAGGCATAAAAATAGGGGTAGGATAATAAGGTGTAGCTAGGGCAGAGATCCTTAAACGCTTAATACTAATATTAGGTCTAAACCAATACTAATAAAGCTCTTATAGCGTAAGCTTATAGTTAATAAAGACACGCTTAAGCCTAAAATAAATGAAGATGTTAGCTAGCTAGTATGGTCTAGAACCACTAAGACCTTGCTATAGCAATTGTTAGTTACTTATCCACTAAGTACTCAAAGGGTAACCTACCTAATACCGTATTATATTATGCTCTTTTAAAACTTAACGCGTATACGTAAACTCCTTTCTGTAGTAGACGGCAACCTTCTTCTTATTACCCCTATCCCGCACTTTATCCTTAATATACTAACCTTGCTCTTATATTAGGCGTTACTAACTAGCTTGCTACAAATTATAGGCGGTATAGATAGCTGTAGTATAGTCTTAAATACAACCTAAATATTTAGTATTAGCGCTTAAATAGAATAGAGCCCGAGCAATGTAGTAGCTAAGGACATTAAAGGAACGTCGCTACTTAGGCCTAGGCTATTAAAGTTAGTAATAGAAATCTATTAAGAATAGAAAAGCTTACCTTAATATAACTGCCGCTTTTAGTACGTATGCATTAATTATAAGGACTAAAGGTATTAGATCTAACGTAGTACGTCTTATTACAAGCTTCTAAAATCCTATTATTAGATTTCTGGCCTTTTAAAGATATATAGGCAAAATTATTTAGGTAGGACTAGTACCAGTTGCGGGTTAGTGGGGGTTAGGGTTTAATGTATAAAGGTAGGGCCAGAATACGCTGTAGAATTTACTTAAAAGAGCAATTAGCAGGAGAATAAAGAGGTATATTAAATTAATAATGAAAAAGAAGAAAATTTTAGTAATATACTAAAGATACGTCTAAATTAGATAAATGTTAATAATGGGAAGTAAGGTGTTAAGGAAAAGGATTAAGCTTAATAAGCAAGGTGTCTTTATACTTTACTTTCCAATACCCTTTTAGTAAATAGCCGTAACCTTGCCGATATAACTCCATTATAATAGCGTTATTTAGAAGGAAGGAAACACGAGCATATATTATCTAACTATTACTTATAAAAACTAAGTACGCGGCTAGGGGAAGGCAATTAAGACGTTAATTAAAGACGTATATAGGTTAAATTATACCTAAAATAATACTATAGTATTAAAGAATAATGTTATAGACGTTTTTAATAACTATATAATAGCTACAGGTGCTATTATAAAGTGTCCTTCTATTTACTAGGCAGTAGAGCTACGCTAAATATACGGTATAGGACTATTAGATTTAAAAGCATATATACTAAATCTTAGGAGATAAGTCTCCTTAATTAACTAATTAATACCTTAACCGTATCTAATAGCTTAAGGGCAGATATAGGAATAATGTATTAGTAACGTAGAGGATTATATAAAATAATTACAGATTATAGATTATAGATTATATCCTAACCGTTAAAGATAATGGCAAGCTAAGGCTCTATACGTTAAATCCTATACTAAAAGATTCTACAGAACTATACTAAAACACTAAATTACCTATAATACTTATAATTAATTATAGACCGGTATAAAGGCTTAAAAGTAGAGTTGTATAAAAATCTCTATATTAGCCTAGGTAGTTACTAGCATGCTTCTAGTAGGCTTTTAATAGGTTTTCTAGCAATTCTTACGTCTTTTCTTTAATTATATTTTTTTCTTATTAAGGTTTTTTAGGAGTTTAAAGTAGGGGTTAAATAGATAATAATATACAGCGGCATACTAATATCTCTCTAATATCTTTCTGAACCCCTTCTAGGACGAGCCTTTATAATCTCCCTATTATAAGGTAATGGCGATTAGGGGCTAACTATAAGAAGGGGGGGGGCAATATAAGGGATATTATTGCGGACACTTTAGGTTGCCCTTAGGACAACCCCTACACGCCCCTTAAATGGTCGCCGGTTACGTACTAGAGGCACATACCCGTAGTATATAGTTACTACAATCCCAGAGGCCTTACCTCCTTAAGGATTTGTCTTTCTTACTAATCTATTCTGTTCCAATTGTATTCTTATAGCCCCCTGTCTATAAAGTCCCCTCACACAATATAACTCCCTACCGTTAGTTAGTAAGTTAAAGCCAACGTCTCCCTACTATTTGCCCTATCTTGACGCGTTTCCTAGTATTATAGTGCCCGTAAAGAAGCCCGTAAAGAAGCCCGCGAAGTAGGCCTTAAAGTTAACGCCAGTAATGTTAACACTATTAGTAGCTCCTCTAGCTAGTAGTACTCGCTCTATTAGTAATGCCCGCTCTCGTTTATATACTGCTAGTGTTACTTTTAAGGCTCCTAAGGCTCCTACTACGAATAAATATAGGAAGCTGTCTACTTCTTCTTCTCTAGGGCTACCTAAGTCTAGCTAGCGCGCTAAGCCGATAAAGGTAACCCGGATAACTTATATAGAGCCGCCTATAAACCATAGTTAGCGTATGCGGTTTTAGAATAAGGGTGTTAACAAAGTTAAGGAGGCTACACTGTATTAGGTATTAGAGGGCCATAGTTGTTATAGGCACTATTTTAATAAAACTAAGAAGGAGGTTAAGGTAAGAAATAAGCATAGAAGGGACGAGCTTTATACTAGATAGAAGCACGATATTAAGAGACTTAAAGGCCTAAATTTTAAGGTTCCGTTAGATTTAGAGAGGCTTAATTTAGGCCCTTTTACTTTAAATCTTATTAATTAGGAGAATAAGGACTTTAATATTAAAGACGCGTTAAAAGGGTAAACGGAAGATCTATATTAAAGGCGTCAAATTTAAGATTAAGGTATTCGTTTTAAGCGTTAGACTAAGTAGGTAACCGTTAACTATTCTATTTACGGTTAGTTTAGGCTCTATATTAATGGTTTTAAGATTACTACAAACTACCTAGTTAAGTAAAAATAGCAGTTATATAACCTAAGCCTTATTAAGGACGCTATTATAAATAAAATTAACCGTTAACTTAGTAGTGAGATCTATACCTAGGTTAAAAGTCTTATAATTATATAGTATATTTCTAGCCGCGGCGGACAAGCTAACTACTCTATTAACGACTTCTCTATTAAATAGAGCAATTGTAACCATAATAGCGATATTTAATTGACTTTTAAAGTTAAGATTAACTGTAAGGCGTTAACGAAGTTAGGAAAAAAGAGGAAGGTTATTAAAAAGGTTATTAAGATCCTATCTTTTTTACTAGTTACCTTATAGCCTAAGAGTCCCACTCTTATACTAAGTAAAGGCGCGCCTATAAAATTACGTCTATAGCTATTACTATAGCAGAATTTAAGCCGTTAAGTAGTATATAGGGATATCGCTAACTTTTAAGCTCGTCTAGGGAATAGATTAAGTGTATAAATATAAACTATGGTAACTATTAGAACTTCTACTATATATTTAATAGTTAATACTACGCTACTAATGCTACCTAGTATAAGGCCGAGGGAAATACTATTACCTTTAGTAACGCCTAGTATAATAAGCCGCCTATAATATAATAAAGCCTTATAGGAAATACTATGGTAGACTTATTAATAGGCTAGGTATATAGGTATAGATAGTTAATAACGTAAATATAACTAGTAGAGTAATTACCTAATAGATTAACTCTAATTATATTTTAAGATTTACTATAAAGAAGAGAACTATCAAGGTAGGGACTATAGTCCTTTAAATATACAATACTACGCCTTAAAAAATGTACTAAGTACGTCGTAACGTTAGTACGTTAGTATATTACGTTCCTATATTCCTACGTTCTTATATTTTAAACTTATAACGTAATTAGCTATATAACTTAGCTACCCTTTATCTTATAGCTTAATTGGTTCTAGTGCCTCCTATACTATTTTAAATAACCCATATATATCTCCTTTTAGTAGTGCTACTACTGCTAATATAAGGTCCGTAACACTATACCCCTCCTCTTTATCTTCGTCCTTAAAGATATAAGTTGTCTATTAGAGGTATAGTATTCTTATCTTTAATTTAATAACCTTTATTATTCCTAATACCTCCTATTAAATCTTCCGCGTCTAATTATTATAACTAGCTAGTAATATTTATTCTTTTACTTAGTAAAGTTATACTATTCTATTCTTATTATACGGAGAAGAAGTTAGTTTATATTATAATCGCGGCTCCGTCTAGTCGCTAACCTTCTTTATACACTAAGTATACGCAAGTAAATATGCAATTATTTTATAATATTTAATCTATCTCTAACGATAAGTATATACGTTTTATTATTTTTTATAACCGTCTGGTTTCTTATCTAATTTATCTTAGGGTTTTATATATTAGTAGCGGCTAAAAGACTAAAGAGTAAGCTAGCTAAGGTCCTTACTATGGTTTAGCGTCGTTTTAATAGGGCGCCTTAGGCTCTAAAAGCTTAACTAAATATTTATACTCGCCTAAGCCGTTTAGTAAAGGTGTATAAAAAGGTACGCTTAAAGGAGTTATATTTAGTAGAGTAAGGTCTATTTAAACTTAAGGCTAAAAAGGCTAAAAAGGATTCCAATTAAGAAGAGGCGGAAATAGCTAGTATATTAGTAATAAATCCCTTAAATAACCTAGCTTATCTATTACCTTTAACTAATCCTTTTATCTTTAGCTCCTTCTTAATATTATCTAACCCGTTTTCCTTTAATACTCCTATACCTTTCCTATAGCATTTTTTAAATTCTATAGGAGCTTCTAGGTAGTCTTATTATAGCCTATCCACTTTACTTTATACTATATTTTATTATTAATATCCTTATTGTTGGGAATAATATCACGTATGGTTATATAGTCACGTGTTGCCGCGGCACTAGCGTAGCGAGGAGCCTTAAGCTCCTCGCCCTTCCTCACCCTTTCTTAGAACAATTAAAAAAAGAAGAACAATCATCATACTATCTACGAACCGTAGCTACGTAATATCCCCCTTGTGTAACCAACACTGATCAGTAGTTAACTTCACTGTTATACCACAGAACAGCTAGGTATCACTAAGAAGAGACGAGCCACTATACCAGTGCTACTCGTGCTAGAGGAAGCTGTCTTTTAAGGTCAGAACTGGTCCTAAACCTTAAATAGAACTCTTCCACGAATCTAAGGATCTAAAAGGCTAGAACTGGTCCTGAGCCTTTCTGAGATTACGGATTCTTACGTCTATCACGCAGAATAACACGCTTTACGAGTCTTCGCGATTTAAGGCCAGAACTGGTCCTAAGCCCTATAATCACAAATACACGTCCGAACGCGTACTAAACGACGAACGCGTACCAAATAATAAATATACATCACGAACGCGTACCAAACGACAACCCCTATACCAAACGACAATCCCTACACTAACAACACTTCCCTTCCTCCGAAAACATGGCTATTCCAAACGACTGGAGAGACTCCCTACCACCAGGGGTAGCTACGTACGCGAAACTCATCAACGAAAATTGGGACGAATTTACTATTAATATAACAACTTATACCACAAAACAAGTTAACGGCTTTCTCCTACACCGTATTCTATTTTACCAAAGTAGATACTACACTGATTTACAGCTGTGGGAATATTTTAGGGAGGATTTTATAGGATGGACTGCCAACACCTAGGCACTTGGTAATATTTATATTATTTAAGATTTTCGAGACTTCCTTCGGGAGAAAGGAGTATTTGTCCCTATAGATGGGGGTAATATTGGAAACAATATTTAGAAGCAAGTTCTTGACGTAAAAGAAGAACACAAATGGACTCCACAAGAGATTAAGCACCAAAAGAAGTTTAACTCTCGAGGGAATCTTAATAACGGACAGCCACAAGCAACACTACAGACAACCTTAGGCTATCAAACACCTCAAGTTCCTCAGGCTGCCGTATCTCAACCCGTGCCTCAAGCTCCGCAACAAGCTCCGCATCAAGCTCCGCAACAATCTCCGCAAGAACCTCCGCAAGAACTACCGCAAGAACTACCGCAAGAACCTCCGCAAGAACCTCCGCAGCAACCACCACAGATAACCTCAGGCTATCAAACACCTCAAGTGCCTCAAGCGGCCGTATCTCAACCCGTGCCTCAAGCTCCGTCCCACCAGCAATCTCCGCAGCAATCTCCGCAACAAGCCTCTACTTCTCCACAAACATTCAACAAGCTTCAGAAGATTTAGCGTGGAGGGGAATTCTAAGACTCCTGTAGTTCCCAAGGTAGCTACAGAGGTGGCTACCAGCGTAATCTAGACAGGAAGTTCTTGTGGAGGGTACCGTAAAGAGAGAGTGATATAGGGGGGGGGAGCGGTTGGAACGGCATAGTCACGCAGGCAATCCATAAAAGAAAGAACTGCTAGTATCTACGGCAGCTACGAACCCGATAACTGTTATAACTAATATACCCTACGACCCGAATAGACAAGACACCGTACTAATACGCCTGCGGAATAAACCCAATAACGACTGTGCTGTTACGCCTACAGCCTAAGCAACCGATCGTGCCTATATACCTACGATCTACCAACCAAATAATCGTGCCGATACGCCTGCGATCCCGATTACCGTTGTGCTAATAAGAACGACCTAAATAGGACTAGGTAGAGCTTTGCTCCCTAGAACACGACCCTATTGCTGGCATTATACTGCCGCCCGAACGACCCGTTGCTGGCACCGTACTGCTACCCGAATTGATAAGCTCCGCACCGATATGCCTGTGGAACTACGACCTGTTAATAAGACCTCGCGCTGATATGCCTGCGAGCCTGAACCTGTCGCTGGCACCGTACTGCTATTACAATAGACCCTTGCTGCCCTGCCTGCAGTTGACCAACCCTTACTGCTCTGCCTGCAGCCAACCGACTTCTACCGCTTCCACCTACAGCTAAACCAACACCTTACTGCCTTTCTACAGCGCCACAAGCACAAAAGAAGAACTGCCAGAAGATGACTGTTAAGGCTATTAACGATTCCGCTAGCC
>Ga0307515_10022549_pt1 | contig 11087 bp, 10 predicted proteins | sample 17_EM_MG_FD_194513 | JGI IMG/M metagenome (GOLD analysis project Ga0307515, IMG submission 194513) | Populus trichocarpa ectomycorrhiza microbial communities from riparian zone in the Pacific Northwest, United States - 17_EM | ecosystem: Host-associated > Plants > Roots > Unclassified | place... | reverse complement strand
CCCCCCCGCGCAATAAGATGCCTTCTCCTTTTGTCTTTGTTCTTCCTTTGCTTGAGTGCATTGCTACCTGCATCATGCCGTTTCCATAGCCAGAATGCTTCATTTTGTTGTCGTGTGTTTTCTGTAGAAGTATCAACTTCCAACTGTAATATTATTTTTTAATCATTTATTAGTATATATATTTTTAAATTCATTATATTAAATATGTACATTATTATTGATACCTTCTTCTATTGTATTAAGAATTAACTTTAAATCCTTCCCATGACATAACACAAGCAAGATTACTAATTTTGTATGATCAATTCTAATTCTAGCTATTAAGTAATTTAATTGAAAAAATATAATCAAGTAACTAAACAACTTAATCGTAAAATGAACTAAATTAAAAATAATTTATATTCTAATTACATTCAAGAATTGAATTGGCTAAATAATAAATATATATATGTTAACCTTTATTTTTTAAGTTTTTCTTAATTATTCAATTATCATAATTGTCTTCTAATTAACACCTTCCAACATCCAACACTGCTTTCATCTCATGCCAAAGATTCCAAGATATTTCATTTTCATCTTCAAACTTCAAGCACAAACACAGCCAACTGCAATAACTCAGTACTACGATTACAACATTCCCATTCAAGCAAGAAAAACATCAAGACGTGACTTATTTTCTTGATCGATAATATCAAGAAACAAAGGGTCAACGGTTATATGACTATCCACGTGTACATTAAACCGATGGCCCCACCACAACAACCTAGCCGTACCTCCGATATCCACCTTAGCGTCAAGCACCATCTCCCTCTTTGCCACGTCACTGAAAAACTTCACGGAATGGTTAGCCATCAGCTCGACACCATCAAGCCGGGCCGTGAGCTCAAGTATCTGGCAAGACCTCGAACGCTGAGACCCTGCTTCGACTTGAGCCGAACCGATGAGAGAGCCGTCGTAGAAGATCGACATGATGGTAGAGGAGTAGTGGATGGGTATGATATTGGGGTTGGTGACGTGTACGGTGAGTATCACATCGGTGTCGATGACTGGAAACCTGAGCTTGAAGGAAGTGAAGTTGATTTTGATCAAATGAAAAGTTGGGTCTTTTGGCTTGGCACTGATTAGAGCCACGGCTGCTGTAGCAGATGCTGCTCCTACTAAAGCGGCGGTCCAGCTCCATTTTACCTTTTTGCCCATGAATTTTGGAGATAATTACTCTCTTCTTCTCCTCCTCCTCCTCCTCCTCTGTTTGCTAGAAATGAGAATTGAGAGGTCGGTAGAGGGCTTTGCAGAGAAATGGATGGCACTTTCTATGACCAATGGTTAGATTTGGAAATGACGGAAATGGGCTTCATGATGGTTCTGTGGTCTTTTGCTTTTTTCGAGGATATCTTGGTGATTTCATGTGTGACAAGCCTAAGTGTTTCGGACAGCGGACAGTTTCCTTGTTTGCACAATTCAGAATTTTGGATTATGTTCACGCAATATTTTTCTATAAATAACATTTTATGTATATATTTCATCGTTGAATTTAGATTTATCTTCTCATTTTTTTTGTGTTTTATTTGGAGGAATTAGGCAATTACCATATAAATTTAAAAAAATAGGCCAAGCAAAAAAATATATATTAAAGCAAAAAAATCTTGATAGAATATCATATTTTTGCTCGCGGGTCAGAATCAAGATATATATTAAATATTGCACTTCTAAACCATGACAACTAATTGATATCAAGGTTGAAAAATAAAATTTTAATCGATGTCATGATTCTTAATCACGACATCAATTATCTTTTATTTAAATAAAGTTAGATAAAAACTGATGGCTTTTATTCCATTTGTACTCAAAATGTTTTTATCAAAGCTTGTTTAGGAAGTTGTTACAATGCAACCATTTGTTGTATCAACAACAAAGATCAAAAGTCTAGAACATTAAAAAACATTATAACATACATAATCATTTATGAAAAGAGTTATTTTAATAGTAACATCTTATGACATGATGTTCTAGAAAATTTCTTGCAGCTTCATTAAACACAATTAAAAAGAAAAGAAAGAGAGTCCATGAGTCTTTCTGTTTTTAAAATCTCACGTTAATTTGTTACGTTTGGAAAGTGCGAGATTTACTAAATATAGTTAAAAAAGAGAAAAAAAGAGAGAAGATAGAATTTCTATTGAAGGAATAAAAAATTCATAAACCTAAAAACTGAATTATTTTAATAGGAAGATATGATTTGAATATTTAGATCTAAAACGTTAAATTAGAATTTTATGATGATTTGTTGCTTATAAATAATTTTGGGTCCAACACATATGTCTGACCCACATTTACTTGAATAATAATAATAATAATAATAATAATAATAATAATAGAAGATAGAATTTCTATTGAATGAATAATCATACGAACAACAACAAAAAGAAGAAGAAGGTGATTTGTTTGGGTTTTTTGTTGGCAAATATGGTGTTAGGCAAAGTGATCCATTATCACCTTACCTATTTATAGTGTGTATTGAGTGTTTTTCCAGAATGCTTCACTTGGCAGCGTAAAGGGATAATTTTTGTTTCCACCCAAAGTGCAGCTCCCTTGGCATATCTCATTTGGCTTTTGCAGACGACATCCTTATACTTTATAGAGGTGATATGTCCTCCGTTGATATTCTATTTCAGCAGCTATTGGCTTTTGGAAGGATGTCAGGGTTGGTTGTTAACGCTGCAAAATCTTTCATCTTCTTTGGTGGAGTTGGGGAGCACATCAAGCAAGCTATTTTGCTTCATACATGATTCTCTGAAGGTACCTTCCCTTTCAAATACCTTGGTATGCCGCTAAGTCCCTACAGATTGCTGGCAAGCCAATTTTCCCTCTAATAAATAAGCAGGAGACACGTATTCAGAGTTGGCTGGGGAAGCAACTTTCTTTTGCTGGCAGGCTGGAGTTAATTTGATCTGTGTTACATGAAATGGTCCAATTATGGATCAATATTTTTCCTATGTCTGGACTTGTTATCAGTAAAATCACCTCTTTATATAGGAACTTTCTGTGGAGTGGGAATATATCACAGAATAAGTCTGCGCTAGTGGCTTGGAAGAATGTCTGCTTGCGTAGACATGAAGGGGGTTTGGGTCTCCTAGACATCAAAGCTTAAAACAAAAGTTTCCTGGCCAAGCAGCTTTGGAACATGCATCTCAAATCTGACACCCTCTGGATTTGATGGGTTCACGATTATGGAGTGTTGGAAAAATAATGACAGAACAGAAGAGGGGTTACTACTCACACAATTTGGTGGAATACAATACACTAAACAATGGTACTCTCACACTTTTCATTATCAAATCCAGACAATATATATAGATATTATAAAATGTCTTTTACAATCTCTAAAGAACTTAATTAATATTAGACTCTTCAATACTTACTCTAGATTCATACTACTCCTAGATTCATAGTGTTTATAATGTAGATGATTATTCATTGAACTAACTTCAATACACTTAATCTTGATAAACAAGTTTAATAACTAACATTCTCCCCTTTTAAACTTGTTCTGCCCATCTTCATGATTCCAAGCTTCTTCTGCAAATAACAGAACACCTCAATCTTCAATGGCTTTATAAAATTGTCTGCAATTTATTCATGAGTTTTGCCATGAACTAACTCCACATTGCCTTCTTTTATGTGGTCTCTGATGAAGTGAAATCGAGTATCAATATGTTTTGAACGTTCATGATGAACTGGATTCTTTACAAGTGCTATAACAGACTTGTTATCAACAAAGATTCGTGTAGCCTTGCTCTGTTTCTACTACAAATCTTCCATCAGTTTCCTTAGCCATATTGCATGACACACACACGATGCAGCAACAATATATTCTGCTTCACATGTGGATAATGCAACAATAGATTGTTTTTTTGATGTCCACGTGAAAGTTGTTTCTCCCATAAAGAATACAAATCCAGTTGTGCTTTTTCTGTCTTTCAAGCTTCCTGCCTAGTCACTGTCATTGTAACCTGTAATTTCAAGATTCTGCGAAGATGAATAAAACAATCCATAGCTTGTAGTTCCTTTAACAAAATGAAGGATCCTCTTTGCTGTCTTCAAATGTGAACTTCTCGGCTTCTCCATATATCTACTAATCAAGCCAACTCGATACAAAATATCTGGTCTGGTACTTGTTAAATAACGCAAGCAACCCACAATACTTTTGTATTATGTAGAATTAACTAAATCTCCTTCTTTAGTTAACTTGGTTCCATATTCAATTGGATTGTCTGTTGGACAACAATCTTCCATGGCAAATTTCTTCAAAACTTCTGCTGCATACTTGGCTTGTGAAATGAATATTTCATCACTGCACTGCTTCACCTCTAATCCTAGAAAATAGGCTATGAGACCTAAGTCTGTCATTTCAAATTCCTTTACCATGGATTGCTTGAAGTCTTGAATCATAGTTGGACCATCCCCTGTGAAAGTATATCATCAACATATAAACAAACAAACATTACTCTGCCTTGTAAACTTTTCTTCACATATAATCCATGCTCATAAGGGCATCTTGTGAATCCTTTCTGGGAAAAATAGCCATCAATCCTGGAGTTCCATGCTCTTGGTGCTTGTTTAAGCCCATAAAGAGCTTTCTTCAATCTGCAAACCTTCTTTTCTTCTCCTTTTACCACAAAGCCAGCTAGTTGTTCTACATACACTACCTCTTCAAGGTTGCCGTTCAAAAATGCTGACTTTACATCCATCTGAAATATCTTCCATCTTTTCTGAGCTGCCAAGGAAATCATCAATCTTACTATTTCTATTCTTGCTACTGGAGCAAAAACATCTTCATAAGCAACTCCATATTGTTGTTTGTACCCCTTCGCTACTAATCTAGCTTTATGTTTTTTAATTTCTCCTTCTGCATTCCTTTTTGTCTTGAAGATCCAATTTACTCCTATTGTATTGTGTCCTTTGGGAAGTGTTGTCAATTCCCATGTATTATTTTTGATGATGGAACTGATCTCCTCCTTCTTTGCTTTCTTCCACTTGTCTTATTGATATGCTTCTTCAAATGTAATAGGATCATTTCATAAAAACAAGCAAAGCATATTAACATCATCAAGATTGATTCTTTCTGTTACATCATAAATCTCTTGTATGCTCTTTGTCTTTCTTATTGTTGAGCTTGAAGGACCAGCAAGACTGTTAGTTGATGGGGATGGAGCTAATATGATTTCTCCTTCATCTTTCTGAATCTGTCCTTCATCTACAATTAGTTTTTGTGGCTGATCTTCAGAATTCCAGCTCCATCCTTGCTCTTCATCAAACTTCACATCTCTTGACATGATCACCTTCTTTGTCATTGGATTGTACAATTTGTAACCATGCGAGTTTTCTCCATATCCCAGCAGTATGTATTTCTGACTTTTATCTTCAATTTTAGTTCTTTTTTCCTCTTGAATTTCGGCATAAGCAACACTGCCAAAAATTATTAAATGATCAACTCTTGGTTTCTTCATACTCCATGCTTCTTCTGGTGTGATCTTCTGAAGTCTTTTGTTGTAAATCTGTTCAACAAATACACAGCACATACAACTGCATCTCCCCAAAACTCTTTTGGATAATTTTTTTCTTTTAGCATACATCTAACCACGTTCACAATAGTTTTGTTTTTTCCTTCTGATACTCCATTCTGTTGTGAAGTCTGTGGCATTGTGAGCTGATAAACAATACCATTTTCCTTACAATAATCATCAAAATCATGAGAAATATACTCTCCTCCCCTATATGTTCTTAGGAATTTTAGCTTACATTCACTTTGTTTTTTTACTAAATTTTTAAACTCCTTAAATTTTTCCCAACACTTTTTTCTTTTCTTTTAACACATATACCCATGTCACATATATCTGAATACACCAAGTCAAGAGTCTGAGATGCTCTTGAGCTCTTTTTTGGGAATGGTTTTCTGTGATGTTTTCCCATTACACACTTCACATATTTTGCTTGTGTGCTCTAACTTTGGTATTCCAAGAACCATTTTGCTTTTCTCCATCAGCATAAGTGATCCACAGTTCAAATGTCCATATCGCAGATGCCACAAATTCATCATGTTAGAGATTTCTGCCTTAAAATATTTTGACAGATATATGCTCAGATCCAGAGGGAACATACTGTTTCTAGTCATTTTAACTGAAGCAATTGCAGCTCCAGACTCATCAAAAATCTTAAGATTCTTGTCTTTCATTTGCACTTCAAAGCCTTTCTCTAAAATTGCCCCAAACTAAGAATGTTGTTCTTCATGTCTGGAACATAAAAAACTTATGATGAACTTCTGCTCACCATTCTTAAGTTCAATAAGAATTTTGCCTCTTCCTTCAACTGGTCTTTGAGAAAGATCTCCAAAGGTAATGTTACCTTTATAACTTTCATCGATATGAACAAACGCTTCCTTCATACCACACATATGATTTGATGCTCCTGTATCTAGATACTAGGTGCTGGAGTTGCTGCCATTAAATTTTCCACAGGCCAACAATAATGCAAGCTCTTCATAATCAATTTCTTTCTTAGCAAAGTTGACATTCTTGTCTTCAAATTTGTGTTGTGAACAATCTGAAGCAAAATGATTATACTCTTTACAATTATAACACTGTACGTTTGCATGATTATTCCTCCAATTTGAATATCCTCCATGACTTCTTCCTCTACTTCTGCCATGGCCTCTGAAATTAAAATTTTGATTTCATGCTCCATGAGATTCTTGATTTCTGAATGATCTTCCTCCTCTTCCTCTTCTGTGAATGAACCTTCCTCTTTGAAATGCTCCTCTGCCAGATTCATTAACATTCTTCATAGTTAACTTTGTCTACAATGCTTGTTCATGAGATCTTCCTTTTCCTCTTCTATCAATTTTCTGCTCATGGGCTTGCAGAGATCCCATTAATTCTTCTACTATCAGATCTTCCAAATTCTTTAATTCTTCAATTGCTACGACCACATGATCAAACTTTGAATCCAGAGACCTCAAAATTTTCTCCATCACTCCAACATCATCAATATTTTCACCATTCCTTCTCATCTGGTGAACCACGGAGATTACTTTTATGAAGTAATCTGAAACTGTCTCATTACTTTCTTTACTTAACTTCTCAAAGTCTCCTCTCAATGCTTGCAACCGTACCCTTTTTGTTTTTTCAACTCCACTATAAGTCTTTTTAAGCATTTCTCATGCCTCCTTTGACGTCTATGCTGGAGCCACCATCTCAAGAGTTGCTTCATCAAGTCCTTCATAAATGGTGAATAACACCTTATTATCCTTTTTTTTATTCTCTCAATGTTTTTCTTTCTGCATTACTCATTGTTGTCTCTTCTCTTATTGATTCTGGTTCAGTGTAACCATCTTCAACTAACTCTCATAACTCTTGTGATCTTAGTAGTGCCTTGTATTGAATACACCACATATCATAGTTTTGTTTGGTAAGACGAGGAATATGAAATTGAGAATTGTTGTTGCTGGAAGCCATATCTACTCTCAAGCTCTGATACAACTCTGTTGGAAAAACAATGACAGAACAGAGGAGGGTTACTACTCGCACAATTTGGTGGAATACAATACACTAAACAATAGTACTCTCACACTTTTCATTATCAAATAATATATATAGACATTATAAAATGTCATTTACAATCTCCAAAGAACTTAATTAATATTAGACTCTTCAATACTTACTCTAGATTCATAGTACTTCTAGATTCATAGTATTTCTAGATTCATAGTATTTATAATGTAGATGATTATTCATTGAACTAACTTCGATACACTTAATCTTGATAAACAAGTTTAATAACTAATATGAAGGAGTAGAGGTAGCAACTAACATGCTTCAAAGCTGGCAGAATAATCAGGGGATTTTCTCTGCTAATGCACATAAATATTTCAGGTTTAAAAGTGTCTCTATTCAATGGGATGGCATGGTCTGGGAAAGCTGGTCATTACCCAGACACAACTTCATTCTAAGGCTAGTTACGCTTGGGAAACTGAAAACCAAGGATAGGCTATAATTTCTCTTAACAGACACTCAATGTGCACTTTATGGGCAAGAAGAGGAGTCTCAGAGCCATCTTTTCATTGCCTGTGATTGGACCTCTTTTCTGTGGAGAAAGGTTAAGTGCTGGTTAAGGATTACAAGGAATATGGCTACCCTAAACAGTGCAATCAGAGGTCTCACTTCTAACAAGAAAGGTCTACAGCTGAGAATGAGAAGAGTTTCTCCAGCCCTAGTTGTGTACCTAATCTGGGAAGAAAGAAACAGAAGGGTTTTTGACAACATTGACAAATCTATTAATCTTATATTCCGCAAGTATCAGATTATGTTCTACACAATCTTGTATTTTCATGACAAAAATCCCATGGCTTATAATGTTGCTGACTGACTCCTGCTCTTATTGAGATGTTGTGAAGGCTGATAGTTGATCTTTGCTAAAGTATTAGTTTTTATGCATCTTCTATTGTTCTCCAGTCTTGCTGGTTGTTTGCTTGTGGTCATTTGATTGCTGGGTTGAGAGGGTGCTGAAGCTGCTTCCTGTGGTTTTCTTTATCAATACTGCTTCTTTATCTATTTATACAAATGGGTTCCATGTCATCTTCTGGCCATGCAATAACTCTATGTTTCTTATATGTCAATTCCCCTTTTGGTTGTTGTTTTTGGGTTAAGCTCAACACCACCAATTGCGCGCTGGTTTTTTGTTTAACCACGGTTTCCCTAGAGGGAGTTTGACGTCCCCCTAGCTTTTATACATGTCATGTTTTTTCTGTTTAGGGATTTAACCAGTCAGATCTTGGCTAGGCTGCATCCATTTTAGTTCTTTTGGAGCCTATTCCCACTTTTGACATAAACTCTTTGTTTTGTACATATTATGAACATGCTGGTTTACCAGCATGGTTACTTTTGATCTTAATATATTCTTACATTATGATAAAACAACAACAACAACAACAACAATCATGCCACATTCAAGGTGATTGGATCTGGCAATCATGTTTGATCCAAGTTTAGTTGGATCTAGCAACTTGCCAGACCCATATTACTTGAGTCTGGCAACATGTCAGACCCATGTTAGTTGGGCCTGACAGACCCAAGTGTAAGGGTCTGGCAGCCTTACTAGACCCCAGCACCTTGAGTCTGACAGTCATGCCGACCCGCGTGCCTAGGCTTGGCATCAAACATGGTTGTTAGACCCAAGCAAACAACAAACAAAGAGAGGACAATGGTACACTTTAGTTGTTATGAGAGAAAAAAAAAGAAAAAACACAAACAAACGATCACTAACGGCAATCCAACCATGATATGTCTACATGCGCCACTCAGTGTGGAAGAGAGCGATAGTTGGCCAGATTTAGCCACCGAGTAGCGTTTCACACGCCTCCTTAATAGTGTGGGCGCCACCCACTCACTAAGGCGTGTAGAACATGCTCCAGCAGCTTTTTTATTAAAAAATAAAAATATAACGTGAAAATACTAAAACACCCCCATAGTCCTCTTAATTACACAAAATACCCCCAAAGGCAAAGCTTCTTTTTTGTCTTTTCTGGGGCTAAAAGCGTTATTGGCTTACACATGAAAATTAGAAAAACCTGGATACTCTTGTAGAAGAAAGTCAAAGAAACGTTTGTCCGCTCGTGAAAAAATAAAAAATTAAAAGTGAAACTACTATTACAATCCATAATGAAATGTATCTTGATCTACAGTTATTTTCTCTCCCCATTTAACTTTTGTTATAATATTTTGGCCTCGTAGCATATGATATTGGCTTTTTTATCTTTACTATCTTCACATGTTGATGTTTTTCTTTTAGATAAATGCCATTTTTATAGTGTGACGATGAGTTTGAGAGGAGAGGCTACATGGTACAGTTTTCTTTTTTAGCTTATGCCATGTCTGGTAGATGTTTATGATGTGATAATCTATGTGTTTTTTTTTTTTGCTCCCGTTAGGTTAGCTTACAGCCATGAATATTAATTTAAAATTTCAACTAAATTTTTAACAATATCAGAATTAAAAATATTATTTTTTTTATCTAATATTCATTAACACCAAAGTCAAGGCTATTTAGATGTCATGATACAGGTGAATCTCATTAAAGCTCCTTCTATGAATCTTTTCTAGGATCTAGACTAGATTTAATGAGCCCTAACATAGATCCACTGATCATTCACAAACATAACTTAAGTTGTGATTTTAAATAAATCATCTTAGAATTATCAACTCATCAATTAATTGGAAATAACAAAAGCAAACCAAGCCTTGGATTGGTTAGACTTAAGCCATCAATCAAAGTTTTAACTCATTAAAGTAGATCCATTATGACCTTCTAAAAAAACCATTAGAGGTGTAATATAATAGACTATTAACAATTAAAACAAGACGAAAAATATATTTTATCTCAGGAATAATATTTTAGCAATTATATTATCTTCTTTTAGCATAATAGGTCACTTACTTTAAATTTTTAAAAACAATTTTTTTGTGACGTAATTGCTTTCTTAAACCACATGCACATGTCATTAATTAGAACAGCTTTCCTCGCAGGGAAACATGAAGGTTTAAAATGTTTGATTGGCACGGTTTTTGAGTCAAAAGTTAGATTATATTATTCAGGAAAAAAAATGATTAGATTAGATTATTGGTCAATAATTCACTGCAACAATTTCCTCCATTATAGTATTCTTCTTTCATATCAGCTTCAGATCTCCGGGGCAAGGCAACCAGCTAGCTGTAATTCTTTAGAATAATTTTTGGAATGCTACGTATCTCCCAGCGTTTGGCGCCAGCACCAGCACCATATATCCTTAGAGGACTGCACGTCTAATGACATTGACTAGTGATCATGCACACCATTTCAACCTCATGTTATGCAAGGTTTCCATATCTCCATCATCTTGATCAATTCCTTATAAATAGAAAGCAGAATGTGCTTTGTTTCCATATCCAATATTAGTAGTTCGAAAAACAAGAAAAAAAAATGGAAATGCCAAGAGTAGCTGCTGCTTTGGCACTAGCACTTAGCCTCATCTTTGTGAACATGGCTAGCCAATGCAGTGG
>Ga0307515_10022548_pt1 | contig 11088 bp, 10 predicted proteins | sample 17_EM_MG_FD_194513 | JGI IMG/M metagenome (GOLD analysis project Ga0307515, IMG submission 194513) | Populus trichocarpa ectomycorrhiza microbial communities from riparian zone in the Pacific Northwest, United States - 17_EM | ecosystem: Host-associated > Plants > Roots > Unclassified | place... | reverse complement strand
CACGTTCACCGTCGGCGGCCTCGTGGTACGCGCCGGCGACATCATCTCCCTCGACGGCACCACCGGCCGCGTCTACCCCGGCCCGGTGCCGGTCCGCCCGTCGCCGGTTGTGCGCTACTTCGAGGGCCAGCTGACCGCCCATGGCAACCCGCTATTGTCCGCCGTCGAACGTCTCATGATCCATGCCACCCACCGGGCCCGCCTGCACGTGCACGCCAACGCCGACACCGCCGCCGACGCCGCCCGCGCCCGCCGCTTCGGCGCCACCGGAGTCGGCCTGTGCCGCACCGAACACATGTTCCTCGGCGAACGCCGGATCCTGGTCGAACGACTGATCCTCGCGTCCGACGACGCCGAGCGGGCCGAGGCCCTGGCGGCGCTGCTGCCCCTGCAACGCGCCGACTTCGAGGACCTGCTCGCGGCAATGGACGGGCTGCCGGTCACCATCCGCCTGATCGACCCGCCGCTGCACGAGTTCCTGCCCCCGCTGGAAGAGCTGACCGCCCGGGTGGCCCGCGCTGAGGCACTGGGCGAGGACCCCGGCCACGACGGCGTATTGCTGGCGGCGGTGCGGCGGATGCACGAACAGAATCCGATGCTCGGCCTGCGCGGCGTCCGGCTCGGCCTGGTCATCCCCGGCCTGTTCGCGATGCAGATCAGGGCGGTCGCGCAAGCCGCGGCGGCGCGGGTCGCCGCGGGCGGCGACCCGCGGCCGGAGATCATGGTCCCGCTGGTCGGCGCGGTCCAGGAGCTCGAGACCGTACGCGCGGAAGCCTTGTCGGTCCTGGCGGCCGTCCCCGGCGCGCCACCGATCCGGATCGGCACCATGATCGAGGTGCCCCGGGCGGCACTCACCGCCGGGCAGATCGCCGCCGCCGCCGAGTTCTTCTCCTTCGGCACCAACGACCTCACCCAGATGACCTGGGGCTTCTCCCGCGACGACGTGGAAGGCGCCTTCTTCGGCCGCTACCTCGGCCTCGGGATCTTCGCGGTGTCCCCGTTCGAGACCATCGACCCCGACGGGGTCGGCGAACTCGTGCGCATCGCCGTCGAACGCGGCCGCGCCGCCCGACCGGAGCTGACCGTGGGCGTCTGCGGCGAACACGGCGGCGACCCCGCCTCGGTGCGGTTCTTCCACACCGCCGGCCTCGACTACGTGTCCTGCTCCCCGTTCCGCGTCCCGATCGCCCGCCTCGAAGCCGGCCGCGCCGCCGCCACCGACGCCACCGGCTCCGACAGCCGGTAGGCGGCTGTCATGGTCACCACCGCCGACCGCCGCGAAGTGATCCCCGTCCGGTACGGCGACCACGAGATCGGCGCGTACGTCATCGGGCCGCAGCGGACCAGGTTCGTGCCCGCCGTGGACGCCACCCGGATCGTCACGGCGGCGCTCGCCGCCGTCACGGTCTCCACCGTGGCAGTGGCAGTGGCCGTCGCCGTCCGCCGGCGGCCGGCCATCGGCACGGTCACCATGGGTCCGGGCGGCTGGGTAAGCGTGAAGGGCTCCGGCCTACCGCCGCTGCACGACGGCACCACCCGCCCGTGGTGGGCGCGGCTGCTGCGCGCCCACCGCCTCGTCGTGCAGCACTGAGACCCCGACGTCGGCCGCCGCCACCGCGCGGGGCCACAAGTCCCTCCGGATGCGGGACCACCGGCCCTGATCAACTCGCAGCGGTGGGACCAGGCTGTCACCAGGACAAAGAGCGAAGGAGACAGATCATGCGCGCCGCCGTAGTCACCAGCTTCGACCAGCCCCTCGAAGTCAAGGACGTGCCGATCCCCGAACCCGGCGACGGGCAGATCCAGGTCCGCATCGAGGCCACCGGCCTGTGCCACACCGACATCCACGCCGCCCAAGGCGACTGGCCCGTCAAACCCACCCCGCCGTTCATCCCCGGCCACGAAGGCGTCGGCATCATCACCAAGACCGGCCCCGGCGTCACCACCCACCGCGTCGGCGACCGCGTCGCCATCCCCTGGCTCGGGCACGCCTGCGGCACCTGCGAATACTGCATCACCGGCTGGGAAACCCTCTGCGAATCACAGCTCAACACCGGCTACTCGATCGACGGCGGCTTCGCCGAATACCTCGTCGCCGACGCCAACTACGCCGTCACCGTGCCAGCCGGAATCGACCCGGCCGAAGCCGCCCCGCTGACCTGCGCCGGCGTCACCACCTACAAGGCGGTCAAGGTCGGCGGGTTAACCCCCGGCGACCGGGTCGCGATCTTCGGCATCGGCGGACTCGGCCACCTCGCCCAGCAATACGCACAGATCTTCGGCGGCGAGACCATCGCCGTCGACGTCACCGAGGAGAAGCTCGCGCTGGCCAAGCAACTCGGCGCCGCCCACACGGTCAACGCCGCCACCACCGACCCGGTCACCGCGATCGAAGCGCTCGGCGGCGCCGACGTCGCCGTGGTCCTCGCCGCCAGCCCCCGCGTCCTCGAACAGGCACACGCCTCACTGCGCCGCGGCGGCCGACTGATCCTGGTGTCGCTGCCCAAGGACAACGCCATGGCCCTGCCCATCTTCCAAACCGTCCTCAAAGGCATCCGGGTCATCGGCTCGATCGTCGGCACCCGCGCCGACCTCGCCGAAGTGTTCCGCCTACACGCCGCCGGCCGCACCCGCGTCTTCTACGAACCCCGCCCCCTCACAGACGTCAACCAGGCCATCGAGGACGTACTCGCCAGCCGCGTCCCCGCCCGCCTGGTCCTGATCCCCTGACCTCGATTCCCGCCCAGGCAATCATATGCCTGGCCGGCGAGGCTGACGACGTCACACCCGGGCCGACGAGAAATCGCGCCCACACCCGGAGGCCCCGGTCGCCCCTGGCGGCCGGGGCCTGCGGTTCACGCAGGCTTTGTTCGAAACTCAGTCGGGTGCTCGCCGAGCAGCCGGGTGGCCATCACCGCCGCCTGGGTGCGCCGCTCCAGGCCCAGCTTGGCCAACAGGGCGCGGTCACCCACGCGGCCCGACCGGAAACGGTCAACGGATCAACGCGGCGGTCGACGACCTGGACGCGACGATCCGCGACATCCGACGGTCGATCTTCGAGCTGCGCGCCCCGACCGGCCCCGTCGCTGCGGGCCGAGCTACGCGACGCGGTCGACGCCGCGACCGAACCGCTGGGCTTCCGGCCCACGCTCGACACCGCCGGCCCGGTCGACTCGGCCATCCCGGACGACATCGTCCCTGAACTGCTGGCTGTGATCCGCGAGGCGCTGTCGAACCTCGCCCGGCACGCCCACGCTACGAGCGCCCGCGTGTCGGTGCGGGTCGCCGGGAATGAAGTCGTCCTGCTGGTCGAGGACGGCGACGCCATCGAGGTCGAATGGCCGCACCAGCTGCTGCGCGGCCTGCTCGCCGGCATCGGGGAGCCTCACCTCGTGATCCGGCCCGGCCCCACATCCTTCGTCTTGCGGCACGTGACGAGCGGGACGGCCCAATCCCTTACGCGACAGGGCGCCCGACCCGCCTGCCCGGGCTGGCCGGCCCTGACGTTCCTTCGGCAGTGACGGCAGCGTGGGAGACGAGGAAGGGAGACTGCCATGAGTACGCGGTTGCGGCTGTCCGGCTGTGGGCTGAGCGCGGGAAAGAGGGCCCGGCTGCACCGGATTCTGTACAAGCACGGGCTGGGCAACGGAACGGCCCTGTTCCTGCCATATGATCAAGGGCTCGAACACGGACCCCGGGACTTCTTCGCCGACCCGATCGCAGCGGACCCGAAATACATCGTCCGGCTCGCCCTCGAGGGTGGGTTCAACGGCATCGCGATCCAGATCGGGCTGGCAGAGAAGTTCTACTGGGACTACGCGGGCGAAGTCCCACTGATCCTGAAGCTGAACGGCAAGACCGACATCCCCAGCGACGCCCGGGCGCTGTCGCCGCTGCACGCTTCAGTTGAAGACGCCGTGCGCCTCGGTGCTGACGCCGTGGGATACACGCTGTACGTCGGTACGCCGGCCCAGGACGCCGACTTCGCCCAGTACCGCACCGTCCGGCAGGACGCGCAACGGCTCGGCATGCCGTTGATCGTGTGGGCCTACCCGCGCGGCGAAGCCATCGAACACAAGGGCGGCAAAGACTCGTTCTACGCGGTGCACTACGCCGCCCGGGTCGCCAGCGAGCTCGGCGCCGACGTGGTCAAGGTGAACTTCCCACACCCGGAGAAACACGCTGACGTCCCCACCGATTACACCGGCGAGTTCAGCAGCCAGGAAGCCATCGACCAGGTCGTGCGTGCCGCCAACCGGACCATGGTGCTGGTCTCCGGGGGAAGCAGGGCCAGCGACGACGTGATGATCGAGAAGGCCCAGGAGTCGATGGCCGCCGGCGCTACCGGCCTGATCTTCGGCCGCAACATCTGGCAACGCGACCACGACGAATCGTTGCGCTTCGTCGACCGGCTCCGCCAGATCCTCGCCAAATACCCCACGCCCTGAAGGAGACCGCAGTGAAGGCACTGGTTGTCTACGAGTCCATGTTCGGCAACTCCGAGGCCATCGCCCGCGCGATCGCTGACGGGCTCGGCGACATCGGCGAGGTCACCCTGGCCGACGTCGTCACCATGCCGTCGACCGCGGGCATGGATCTGCTGGTGGTGGGCGCTCCCACCCACGCCTTCAGCCTGAGTCGGCCCGCCACCCGCGAGGACGCCCAGCGGCAGGCATCCATCCGGCCGGGCGCGGCCGCGGTCGGCCTACGCGAATACCTCGACGTCTCGCCCATGCTCACCGACCTCGCCGCCGCGGCGTTCGACACCAGGATCAACAAACCGTTGCTGCCCGGCTCCGCCGCCCACAAAGCGCACCGCCGGCTACGCCGGCTCGGCTGCCGCATGCTGGCCCCGGCGGAGAGTTTCCACGTCGCCAGCACCACCGGACCGCTGCTCGACGGCGAGACCGACCGAGCACGGCGATGGGCAACGCGGCTCGCCGCCATGCTGACCCGCCGACCGCGCAGCGTCTGAGCAACCGCCCGTCCCGTCCACCTCGCTCCTGTGTCCTGATGCCGCATGAACGAGCCGATCAGCGGGTACCACCGGCGCGGATGTCTCTGGTCACCCCCGCGGGCCGACCACGCGATCGGCTCGCGGGTCGGGCTGGGCGGCCCGCCGCAGATCAGGACCTACGCCACTGACCTCAGCGAAAGCCGGGCGCGATGCTGGTGATGAGCCCACCGGATGCCGCGAAGCGCAGCGGCCGGGATGAGAAGGATGGCCGGCGAGCCACCCGATCCACCGTCGCCAAGACGGGGCATCGGCCGACACGGTCGCACCGCACTCGGTGGGTCCTCGGCCAACCGGAGATACCCAGCCATGAACGCCAAGGTCGGCGACCAGATCGTTCTCGAACGCACCCAACTCGGCGACGACCGCCGGGTCGGCATCATCACCGCCGTCGCCCACGCCGACGACGCGCCGCACTACCAGGTCCGCTGGCTCGATAGCGGCGCACGACCCTGATCTTCCCCGGCGCGGAGGCACACATCGAGCATCCGCAGGACGCCGCGCAGACGCCGTGAACGCCCGTACCGGCGCACCGATCGTCGACAGGCTCGCCGCGCCGCCTCGCCGCCCTGGAGACTGCGGCTGCCGAGGCCCCGTCTGTGGCACCGCAAACCACGCATCGTGCACGCCTTCACCCGACCGTCGGGCAGCAGAATGCCCGGCCTGGCGGGAACCGCCCACAGGCCTATCGGGATGGGCAGGGAGGCTGCGCCGGCCTGCTCCTCGGCTCGCTGAGCCAGTGCCACCTCTGCTGGATTGCCTCTCTCGGTCTTGTCTGCGGCCCGACGCAGCGCCACTGCCCGGGCGCGTCAGCCAACCGGCGTGGATGTCAACGCGGCGTGGCCGCGATCGGGCCACCCAGCGTCGAAGTCAGATCGCGCACCAGCCACGCCGAGGGCACGATAACGACCGGGCATGTCGCCCTGTGCAACGCGCCAGGGTTGGGACTGAGCGAGCCGTACAGTAGTTCGGCGAAACGGCCGTGCCGGCCGATCCCCGCGACCAGCAGCCGTCCGCGCTGGGAGGCGCGCTCGATCGTGTACGCCATGTCCAGGTCGTGTACGACCAGCCGCTCGACCGGAACATCCGGGAATCGCGCCGACCAGCCGGCGACCGACTCCGCGAGGGCTCGCTCGGCTTCTCGCCGTTCCGTCGCGTAGCCACCGGCCACGACGACCGGGACGGCACCCTCGGTCGCGCCGGGCCGGGTCCACATGTGCACCGCCACCAGACGGGTCCGCAGCAGCGCGGCCTCAGCGAAGGCGTAGCCGAGTGTGGCGGTGTCGGTGGGCCGAGCCGAGGCCGCCACCACGACCGGGCCGTCACGCGGCACCGGACCTCGCTGCACCAGCAGCGGACACGCGCTGTGATGGGCGAGGTAAGCGGTCGTCGATCCCCAACTCGGCCGGGTGAGGATCTCGTCGCGGTGGCCCACGACCAGCAGGCTCGCCCGCGCGGAGCAACTGGTCAGCTCGTGTGCGGCGCCGCCGTCGAGCAGCTCGGTGCCGATCGCCAGATCAGGTCCGGCACGCTGCGCCCGCATCGCCGACACGTCGAGCAGCCGCCGGCCATCCGCCAGGGACGGGACCACGCCGCGGCCCCGGAAGACGCCGGTGTAGCGGCCGGGCCACACGTGCACGATCAGCAGCGGGGCACGGCGGCGCACAGCCTCCCCCGCGGCGAGGTCCACGGTTGCCGAACCGATGCGGGAGCCGTCCACCCCGACCACCACCGGCCGTTTCTCCTGTGCCGACTCAACGCTACCCATATCCGCAGGTTAGGCGCGATCCGAGGGATGCGGCACGGCCGGTCGACGGGTCTGCCCGGGTCCTTCGACCCGGGCGGCGGAGCGCGCGCATCGCGATCCGAGCCCGACCGGACCGCCACGGTCCCGCAGGACGGGACCGCGCATCATCCGTCTGAGGGACCGAGCTCTGGTGGTACGGAGAGGATGATGCTCGTCGTCCCAGGCGTCGATGCCCATGCCGCGCTGACCCTCATCGACCGGTCTGCCAGGTCGGCCTGGTGGTGCTCGGCAGCCGCGGGTACAGTGCCGTCGCCGGTCTGCTCGGCTCGTCAGTACCTGTTGCGCCGCACCGCCTGCATGGCCGCGGCGGTCCACGATTCGTGACACTGAGTGAACCAGAAAGCCCGGGAGCCGAGCGGCTCCGGGCTTTCGCGTTAAGGGGTTCAGGCCGACAGGACGGCGCCGTGCCCCTGGTCCGGCGCCACGATCATCAGGGGGCAGCGCGCGCGACGGCTGAGGGCCTGCACCACCGCGGCGTCGTGGCTGTCGGCGGGTTCGGCGACCACGACGAGGCCGCAGCGGCGGCTGGCGCCGGTCAGGGTGATGGCGGCGTCGACGTCATGCCGCACGGAGACGGTCACCGGGACGGCCGGGTATTTCTCGGCCCACCGGTCGACCAGATCCCGCACCAGGATCTCCTCACCGGCGGCGGACGCCGGACCGGCGAGCAGCACGTGCAAAGCCACGTCGCGGCGCTGCGCCTCGGCGAACGCACACCTCAATACGTCCTCGGCCGGCCGGGCGGCGAGGATGCCCGCGAGGACGGGACCGGCGGCCGCGCAGGCCGGTCCCGGGTCCCGGCGGGGCATCTCATCCCCCGTTCCGGGTCGTCTCGGCCGGGCCGAGTTCGATGGCAGCAACCCCGGGCACGGTCCGGGTCAGCACCGTGACAATGGCCCGTTCGGTGTCGTCGCCGAACTCGCCGGTGACCCTGGCGACACCGCCCTCGACGGTCGCGGTCCAACGGTGTGTCCCGTCGGCGTACGCGTCGAGCCGGTGCTGCACCTCGCGGGCGAGCACGTCATCGCCGCGCACCATAGCCCGCAGAATGTCACGGCGGCTGACGATGCCGACCAGGGCACCGTCGTCCAGCACAGGGATGCTGCGCACGTCATGCTCCAGCATCGCCTCGGCCACATCAGCCACGTCAGCGTCGGGCCGGGTGGTCAGCGGGTACGCGGACATGACCTCGACCACCAGTCCGGGCCGGTCCGCCGGGTCGGTGTCGGGCAGCGGCCGCAGGCGTGCGGTCGGGTCGGCGGCGACCCGGTGCCACAGCAGGTCGCTCTCGCTGACCATGCCGACCAGCGTGCCGCCGGCGTCCACCACCGGCAGCGCGTTCACCGACTTGGCGGTGACCAGCGCGGCGGCGCTCTCCACCGTCGCCGTCTGCACGACGGTGTGTACCGGGCTGCTCATGATGTCCTTGGCGCGCATGACGTCACCTCTCGGCCATCTGCCTGGTCAGGTCGACAAGGCGGTTGGTGTAGCCCCATTCGTTGTCGTACCAGCCGAACACCTTCACCAGCCGGCCGTGGGCCTGGGTCAGGCCGGCGTCGAACACACACGACGCCGGATCGCCGACGATGTCGGTGGAGACCAGCGGCGCCTCCGTGTACCGGATGATGCCGTGCATCGGCTGCCCCGGCGCGGCCGCCGCAGCGACCACCTCGTTGATCCGGTCGGCGGTGACCTCGGTGGCCAGCAGCAGCGACAGGTCACTGATCGAGCCGTCCACCACGGGCACCCGCAGCGCGACCCCGTCGAGGCGGCCGGCCAGCTCGGGCAGCACAAGACCGACCGCCTTGGCCGCGCCTGTACTGGTCGGGATGATGTTCACGGCCGCCGCGCGGGCCCGGCGCGGGTCCTTGTGCGGCGCGTCCAGCACGTTCTGGTCGTTGGTGTAGGCGTGCACAGTCGTCAGGTAGCCGCTCTCGATACCGAACGCGTCATTCAGCACCTTCACCAGCGGCGCCACACAGTTCGTTGTACATGACGCAGCCGAGACGATCTGGTGCCGGACCGGGTCGTAGGTGTCCGCGTTCACGCCCGGGACCAGGGTGGCGTCGACACCCTTGCCCGGCGCGGAGATCAGCACCCGGCCCGCGCCGGCCTTCAGGTGCAGGGCCGCGTCGTCGCGGGTGCGTAGCTTGCCGGTGGCCTCGATGACCAGGTCGACACCGAGCTCGCCCCACGGCAACGCGTCGGGCCGGCGCTCGGCGAAGGTCGCGATGTCGTGCCAGCCGACGATCAACCTGTCGTCCGCGTAGCTGACGGGCACATCGAGGCGCCCGAACGTCGAGTCGTACTCCAGCAGATGCGCCAGGGTCGCGGCGTCGTACAGGTCGTTGACGGCTACCACCTGCAAGCCGGCGTTGGCGAGGGTCTTGTCGGTCAGGCGGCGCAGGTAGTTACGGCCGATCCGGCCGAAACCGTTGATCGCGATGCGGTAGGTCATGGTCATCCTCCAGCTCAACGCTCCTACTCTCAGCGTTGCGCTACGCCGGACCGGGGAGCAGGGTCCAAGGTCCCGTCTGAGCGGGACGCCCGGCCTCGCCACCGGTACAGCTCGTCGACCGCCCACACCACCACCGGGAAGGGCAGCAGGAACGCCAGCTGGGAGAGACTGAGCGCGGCGGTGCCGAACAGCGTCTGCAGCAGCGGCAGGTAGATCAGGGCGGCCGCGAAGACGAACTCGAAGGCGATGCCGTACAGCAGCATCCGATTGCTGAACAGGCCGATCGAGCGCAGCGACGCGTGGTCGGTGCGGGCGGCGAACGCGGTGCCGATCTGGCAGGCCACGATCCCGGCGAACGTCATGGTGGTGGCCTGCAGGTAGGCGTGGTGCAGGGCGCTGCCCTCGCCGACCGGATCGCCGGGATGCCATCCGGCCCGCCACAGTGCCCAGAAGTAGCCAGCCGTCACCAGCAGCGCGGAGACCACGCCAAGCAGCCCCCAGGCCCGCCACAACAGGCGCCGGTCGATGACCCCGGCCCGCGGCGAGCGCGGCGGCCCGTCCATCAGGCCGGGCTCGGCCCGTTCCCGGCCCAGGGCGAGAGCCGGTAGCGTTTCGGTGCCCAGGTCGATGGCGAGGATCTGCAAGACGGTCAGCGGCAGCGGCACCGCGCCGCCGGACAGCGCGAAGATCAGGAACGGGACGACCTCGGGTACGGCGTGGGCGAAGATGTACAGCACGAACTTGCGGACGTTGGCGAAGACCTGCCGGCCGGCGTCGACCGCGCGGACGATGGTGGCGAAGTTGTCGTCGGTGAGCACCATCGTGGCCGCTTCCCGCGCGACGTCCGTACCGGATCGGCCCATCGCCACGCCGATGTCGGCGTGCCGCAGCGCCGGGGCGTCGTTGACGCCGTCCCCGGTCATCGCGACGATCTGGCCGCCGGCCTGCAATGCCTCGCAGATCCGCAGCTTGTCCTCGGGTGAGGAGCGGGCGAACACGATCTCGTCCGGTCCGGCCAGCAGCGTGTCCAGCTCGGCGTCGGTCATCCGGCCGAGTTGGGTGCCCGTGACGATCCGCCGCCCGGCGCCGCCGATGCCCACCTGTCGGGCGATCTCGGCGGCGGTAGGCCCGTAATCGCCGGTGATCACGTGCACCCGGATACCGGCCCGGTGCGCGGCCGCCACCGCGTCGGCCACCGCGGCCCGCGGCGGGTCGACCATCGCCACCAGGCCCAGCAGCACCATTTCGGTCTCCGCCGTGGCGCGGTCCGCAGGGGTGGCGGTGCCCCATTCCCGGCTCGCGACGGCGAGGACCCGCAATCCGGCGGCCGCGTAGTGGTCGACCACCGCCGACAGGTCGGCGCGTGCCGCCGGCGACAGGGCCGTGGTCGAGCCGTCCGGGCCCAGCACCCAACCGCATCGGGGCAGCACGGACTCGACCGCGCCCTTGGTGTACAACCGTTCCCGGTCGAGGGTGGACATCATCTTGAGCCGGGCGTCGAACGCGTACAACACCCGCCGGTCCCGGTCACGGTCCGCGGCCAGCACCGGAACCCCCAGATCCGCGGCCAGCCGCAGCAGGGCCAACTCGGTCGGGTCTCCGCTGTCGGCTGCCGCGCCGTCGCCCGCGTGACGCGCCGTCGTACACAACGCCGCCGCGCGGGCAAGCCGGCGGGCCCGCGGATCCGCGGCGGCGCCGGCCGCGTCGAGCTCGGCCCCGGACAGCCACAGGCGGGTGACCCGCATCCGGTTCTCGGTCAGCGTGCCGGTCTTGTCGGTGCAGATCACCGTCGTGGAGCCGAGCGTCTCA
>Ga0307515_10022547_pt1 | contig 11089 bp, 5 predicted proteins | sample 17_EM_MG_FD_194513 | JGI IMG/M metagenome (GOLD analysis project Ga0307515, IMG submission 194513) | Populus trichocarpa ectomycorrhiza microbial communities from riparian zone in the Pacific Northwest, United States - 17_EM | ecosystem: Host-associated > Plants > Roots > Unclassified | place... | reverse complement strand
CAGTAACAAATGTGTCTGTTGCTAGCGGCTGTTCAAGAGACTATTACGTACTAGCGTTCTCCTAAATATTCATATGTACTGAAATGTTTGATGCATGTTATTTTATTTTATTTTATTTTATTTGTATCATTTCTCTTCTTTTTTTTCGTGTAAAATAAAAAAAATTATTGGTCAATCACATTATAATTGTTTCTTTTAAAACTATAATAAAAATAAAACACATTTTCAATCTCTTCTCACCACATTACCCAACAAACCCTTAAAAATTATAACTGTTTCTTTTGAATAATGATAATTGCTACAAAAATTTATGTAAATATTATATTAAAAAATTCGTCAGTCAATTTTTTTTTAATTTATGGTTGCTCATATAGATAATATGATTAGATAAAAAAATAATAATTCTGCATTAAATCTCCAATTTATCCAAGAAAAAATATTTAAATTTATAACCTTCATTTTTTTTAAAAAAAAGGCAGTGTAAATCCTGAGGTAAAGTTTAAATGGTTAGATTTTGGGTTTGCTACTCAATGGTCATGAGTTTGAGTTCTCTCAGGATTACTAGAGGTTTATATGGTCGTTAATTTTAAGGTCTATAAAATTGGTTGAGCTACACACAATCTAACTCAAATATCTATATTAATAATAAAAAAAACAACGCTTTATGTACCGTTGTAGCATATTTTCTTAATATTGTGTGTGTATAATGTATATATTTGAATCGTGATTTGATAAAATTTGAGTTTAATAGAGCGTTAACAAGAAAGTACAAATTTGATGGACATAATGATGTGGTTAATTATCTTCTTGCTTTTCTTTTTTGACAAAAAAACACGTGCAATCAAATCTCCCACAGAAATTATCTAAAATTCTCCTAATGGAGACAGAATATATACACCACTCAGGTTCCATCCTCACTTTTCTTTGAAAAATAAAAAAAAGCCAATATGACGTCACTCTTTTGAATTGCCGTTCAAACGGTTATTTGGCGGCACGTGTAACTCGACAAGACCAGAAAAATCCCTCCCATTTCTTCAAATTCCACTCTTACCCTTCCACAACTACCAAACGGGAAAACATGGAACGGCGCCGTTAATGGGGTAGGTAAAAAGCGAACCCTGAATCCGGTGTCGTTTATTTCCCGTGTCCCTGTTTTCTCCTCACTTCCCGTTACATTTAAGATTTGGAATTTTCCGCCAACACCCTCGCGAGAAAGTTGTATTTGCAACGTGTCGCGTCGTGATTGCTCAGATATTTAAAGACGTTAATGTTACGGCAAGAATTATGGGCATTGGGCACAATATGTGAAACCCATGACGTGTCCACCTTCCCATTATTAGGGTAAACTATATTTTTGTGCTTGTAGTTTTATTATCGGCTCCATTTAGCCTCCCATAAATTAATATCCACCATGTACCCCTTATTGCTTTTATAAATTTCAATTTTTTTCTTCACTAATAAACAACTAACAAAAAATAATTTTAAAAAAACTAAAATTCCATCTTTTTTATTTATTTTTCTCATCTTCCTTTATTTTTTTTTTATCCCAGTCATAAAATACCTTAAAAATTCTCACAAAAGCACTTGAAACAAGAAACATAACTCTATAATCAAAGTTAAAAAAGAAAAATTATTTATCAAAAAAATGTTAATAATAAAATTTCATAAAACAATAATAGAAAAATAGTGGGAAAAATCATAAGCAACAAGGTATGTATTGCATGCATAGTTTTTAGACCCGGTCAGGTCCTAGGTCAGAGTTCCGAGTTTTGACAGGATCACCAGGTCGTCCAGGTCAAATCTTTTTTTTAAAAAAAAATCAAAACGACATCGTTTTATAAAAAAAACAAAAATCAACGGGTTGCAACCGAGTTTTTCACCGGGTCTTGCCGGGTCACCGGGTTACACAGAGTTTTTTCTTCCCCTGTTTTTTCTTTAACCCGGCTCTGTTCCAGACCCTGGTGACCCGTCAGGCTGGTTTTTAAAACTATGATTGTATGAATAGTAAATAACAATCTCCAATTTTTTTTATAAAATAAATATTATATATGTTGTATGGAAATCTTGTATTGATGGTCATTTATGGATTATTTACTTAAAAAGTAAGCTATTTAATTTTATTTTATTTTCACGAGAAAGGATATGTTTGAGTTAGATTATTCTAGATGCTAGCTTTAATATTTAAACTTAAAAAATCAACGAAAAGAGCATATTTTTATAATCACTAAACTAACATCTAGAGTTGAGCGGACCACGAAATTAATAATAAAGCGTGCCACCTTTCAAGAAACTATAAAGAAAGGTGGTGATATTTAGAAACTTTGAATGTAGGAGTAGAAGTGAAACTGTGATGTATTTATAAGGATGAAAATGCAATTTACCCATTTATAATTACGACTTGTTGTCTAATGTCTACAATTAAAATGAACCTTCCTTCCTTCCTTCCTCCCCCCTGTCTAAGAAACAAAACAAATACTGTCGTTTCTCTCTCTCCACAACTCTCTCGCAGTCCGAGTCAGTCTTTCTCTAGAGTTTTGTTTCCTCTACCTCGAAATTAACAGAGCTTCCTTATGACGCTTGCTGGAATCGGCCTTGTCTATAAACGGTGCGTCGTTTCGGCCATCTCCGGCGTTTTTTTTCTAGATTTATCGGTTTCTGATTAGTTTGATTTTGAAATGGTAACGGTGTTTTATCAAAAGAATGAAAAAGAAGAGTATTTTTTTTTTAATTTGTTGTGTTTTGTATTTTATTTTTCAAAGAATGAAAAATGTGAAGATGTGGATTTTCAATTCCTTGTATTTTCCTGCGTTTTCTCGGCGACTAAACGAATTAGAAAGCGAATAGATTTATAGGAATCTGTTCTTGTTGGATTCAGCTAACTGAGGATTACTATAATCATTTTCTTATGGATTTTGATTTTTTTTGAGGTATTAAATTTGATTTACGTATTTATGAGAATATTGTGACTGACATATTTTACTCTTTTTTTTTAATTCAATTTTGATGCAGAGGAAGGGTTGCGTGCGCCTGTGATGAGTTGAGGGGAGAAAATTGGGTGGTTTAATGTGGAGGTCACTTGATGTTTACATTAATTACATTGTTTTCATTTGGTTTCATAGTGAAGATTGATGATGGTGACGAGGGAGAGGATGAATTTGAGGGTTGTTGATAAAATTTTAATTTGTGTGGTGATCTGATTTTATTGTAAATAGATGGAATTTTGTTTCCCAGCATTTTAAGCGGATGGCTTGAGCGGTTTTGTTTTTTTAGTTTCGAGTTTGAATTAATGGCCATTGCTAGTCTACACAATGTTTCTGTGCTTGATTCTTCCTTCCTCAGGGAATCTCAATCAGAAGTAGTGAGAAGACGGGGTGATGATGGGAGAAGCACCCGGACATCGTCCCACCTGCAAATACAGCAGGAGCTTGAGGATGAGCATGTGGTGAGTCATGTCCAAGGGAGGGTTAGTGATAGATTGGTCCAACATCAGAGTGATGGATCGAGTACTGATCTATTGAGGGTGGATGCTTCTGACAGTCACAGTAATGGTCAAAGTGGTTCTTCGGAGGGTGGGAGTGCTGGGGAGAGTGAGTATGGACAATGGTCCCCTGGTCCAATTGGATCAGAGAATGGACAAGAGGATTCTTCTGATCTAGGAGAGGTTGGAAGGGAGAGGGTAAGGCAGATTTTTCGGGAATGGATGAACAGTGGTGCAAGGGAATGCGCATCCAGTATTTCCCGAAGGAACAATGGTTCTAGAGCTGAATGGCTTGGTGAAACTGAGCAGGAAAGAGTAAGGATTATAAGGGAGTGGGTGCAAATGAACACCCAGCAAAGAGGTGCTTGTGTTGATCGTAGAGAAGAACAAGGTTCCGAAGTTGCTGGTCAAATTGAACAAGTTCTTGATGGATTGGCTGTTAACCACAATGATGGCCAAGCTGAGAATACTCGGAGGGGTATTCGTCGATTGTGTGGCAGACAAGCTTTGCTTGATATGCTTAAAAAGCATGAGAGAGAAAGGCAAAGTGAGCTGCGAGGTCTGTCGGAGCATCAGGTTGTAACACAATTCGCTCATCGAAACCGCATTCAGGTTAGCTGCTATTAAATGTTGATATTTTCAATATGCATGAATCTTGTTTGTTCATTATTTGATTGCATACTATCCATTAATGTAAACAATAATTGATCTCTAATCCGTAATGGTGCTGAATGCACTGGGATGATAGAGATTTGAGGTTTAAGTATTTAATGGTTCCACATAAGGATTGATCGTAGGAGATTCTGGGTTTTGAAGAGTTTTTTAACAGAGGCTGATTGAATGCTTGCATTTATGATTTATTTTTTCTCCACTTTTGATAAGTTTTTCTTGGTAAAGTCAATTACTTATGGTAAATATATGGACATGTAATCATTGATATGTCTGCTTATGAGTTATTTGAGACATTTTCTTGTGTTTCTAATATGGTTGCTGTGAACTTTTTGTCTTGCAGTCATTGCTTCGAGGTAGGTTCTTGCGAAATGACAGGATCATTGAAGATGAGAGGCCCGCATCCCCAGCAGCAAGTGAATTGGGTTTATTGAGGCAAAGACATACCGTTTCTGATCTGAGGTATTGGATCTGTATGCCATAGCTTATCCCCCCCCCCCCAAGAATAAAAAGGAAAACAGGCATTTATATGTTTCTGGATTTTTCTTCAATAATGTGGCTGTGAACTCACTGTTGATGGCTACTGGGGCTCTTTCATGTTTTTCATTAAATTGGGTTTTCTCCAGATTATTTTGGGTTTGACCATTCTAAGTGCTGATTGTGAATGTCATCATGTTATTGCATTTGTTATCTCTACTGTATAATTCTGGACAGATTATAATCTAGTAAATTTGTACATTTGTTAACAATGCCGTGTAAACTCTTGTTTCCATGCAGGGAAGGATTTTTCTCAAGATTGGACCATTCTGTTTATGGACAAGCAAGCAGCAATGTCTCTGATACCTCATCTAACACTGACATGAATGGTAATAGAAGTGAACAAATTGAAGCAAATAACTCACAACAGGTCATAGATGAATTTTATGTACAAACCGAGTCAAATACTGAGGAAATTGGTAGCCTTGGGTTGTTGGATGGTAGAGCTGATATAGAAGATAACATAATTGATGAAACAAGTGGGCAAAACTTTACTGCTCATTCAGTAGAGGGGCCAAGGCAAGTTTCAGACTCTGATGTGGGAGGCAGGCAACAGTTAGCCAACGTTGCATTTGTTGAAAGGAGGGATGGTACCAGAGAAGAGGCTAGTGACCACAGGTGGGGAGGTACTAATAACGAATCATCCCAAGAAACTGTGGGAAGTGAAGCTGAGGAAGACATGCAGCTTCTATCAACGACGGAAGTATTTTCTCAACAATCTGAGGCAGATAGGGGGGATAGTGTCATCCCCTTGTTATCCAATCATTTGATTGATTTGGAAGCCACTGCAAATGAAAGTGTAAATTGGCAAGAATCTGCTGCACCACTGGAACAGTGGCAGAACCAACTCCTGGAAAATGAAGGGCAGCACTCATTTGAAGCTAGTCTAACATCTGGAGAATGGGGAGATGGGATTCAAGATAACATTGATGGTCATCAACATGAAACTGCTGCTAATGAATGGTCGGAAAATGAAGATAGAGAAGGGGCCTCTGAAGTGTGGCATGAGGATGATGGTTTTCAAGAGGCTGTGCATAGTTGGCTAACAGAGCCTTCTGATCTGGAAGCTGCACCAGTTGGTAGGATGGATCCATTTTATTTTCCTGATGATGATAATGTATACAGCATGGAGCTCAGGGAACTCTTGAGCAGGTATGAAGCTCGACACTGAATTGCCTATTGTTTTTGCCATTTTGAGTCATCAAATTATTTATAGAAGTTTTTTTTATTCATGTGGTAGGAGAAGCGTCTCTACACTTCTTCGCAGTGGTTTCCGTGAGAGTCTTGACCAATTGATACGTTCATATGTTGAAAGGCAAAGCCATGCTCCCCTTGAATGGGAACTGCAAACAGCACCTACTCCTGCATCAACAGAACAAGATCTGGAGCAGCAGACTGTGGATCAGAATGAGAGTGAGGGGAATATTGTTCAAAGTCCTTCGCTTGATCTACCTTCCCGGCCTATACGCCCTGCTGAGCAGCTCTGGGATCAAGAGTCACGCCATTATACTTGGCCACAGCATGACATGCATCCACGCTTTGGAATCGTGAGTTCACTTATACCAAGTGATTCTTGGAACTGGACTTCTGTTTACAAAATGCACTAAACACTACTTTTGAATATTTGTTTCTGGGTGAAATTTTTTATACAGCTTATTTGAGGAAGGCAAATGTCTAGTGCTAGCTTCTAGTAATTAATGCGGTTCAAATTGACATGTTTTATTGAAAAAAAAAATCTTAGAACGATATCCTTTTCAACTGAAACATTGATTTGATATCATACAGGAATGGGACATTGTTAGTGATCTAAGGATTGACATGGCTAGACTACAACAAAGAATGAATAACATGCAGAGGATGCTGGAAGCCTGCATGGACATGCAACTTGAGCTGCAACGGTCAATACAACAAGAAGTTTCAGCTGCTTTGAATCGCTCTGCCGGTTCACCAGGTGTGCTCCCTTTATTTGAATTCTTCTATTTCTGCCCCTTTTTTCTTTTTGTCAATCATTGTATTCGTTGGAGGCAAATTCTTTAGGAAATAGCTTCAGTTTGCGGTCCAGTCTGTATAGATATTTTTCCTTCTAGTGTGGTCCACACAAATCATTCCTGTTAAGTTAGCTTCAGGAAGAAAATAGTTTCTGCATTCCATTACTTTCTCAATGAAAATGTCCTATTTGGACTTGTTTAACTACCAATGCTGAGGGAAAAATATTATTTTTAGTATATGCATGTAATTTTTTATTGGATATGTTCCTTGGCAATTGTACGTATGGGACTATAACATTAAAATTGTACGCATCATTTTATTTGTTTTTTTCAGAGTTGACCATAAAAAAAACACCATTACTTTATTGTAGGGATTTGTGAGGACAGTGCTCCTGAGGATAGAACTAAATGGGATCATGTGAGGAAAGGGATTTGCTGTATATGTTGTGATGGAAGTATTGATTCCCTACTGTACAGGTAAATTACTGCAGAACCATACAAATCTCTGACATTGATTTGAGGTATGGATGGGCCAGATAAGAATGGAACTTATTGCATATTTTATCTAATGCTGCATCATTTTCCCTTTCTTTTGGCTATCTTCGTGTTACAGGTGTGGGCACATGTGCACATGCTCTAAATGTGCTAATGAGTTGGTCCAAAGTGGGGAGAAGTGTCCAATGTGTAGAGCACCTGTAATTGAGGTTATCCGTGCCTACGCTGTCTTATAATTTGATGGTTGAGAGAACTAGAGGACAAATTAGAAAGAAAGAAATGATATGTTTGGTTTAACAATGCACGATTCTTGTCAGGCTTGCCTCTTGATCCCACCAGGTATTTTATTATTTCCTGGTTTTTTCCCTATTGATTTTGATTATATTGATTGTATGATTGAGAGAACAATTTGGCTTCTTCTTTGATTCATTATTTAAACGTGAATAAAAAAAAAATATTGAGTGGAAGAATATCTTAGTGTCAATGTTACTACCTGGTGGAAGCTCAGTGGGTTTATTGCTCTTGGTCCAAAAACAAAAAACTCTAAAATTGATGTTACTGCCTGCATAACATTCCTTTTGCCCACTTTCCTGCAAGGCTATCTGGTAACCACCGTGCATGATTTTTTTTTTTAATCTTTTGGAGAATGCATGATTGATTTAGTATCTTGCATCTTTTATAAATTGTACGTTCCTCACCAAATGGCTCAATGACCAGAAGAAAGTGAACCGGAAAGAGTTTTCCCTATTATTCTAACAAGAGTACGATGGAAATGCAATGTTTAATCTTTGATTGGGATTTCCAACTGGAATTGACTTTGGGCATTCCATGAAATTCGGAAATTATCTTTCAGCTGAATAAGCTAACATCCTCACCGAGACATAGATATAAAACCTGGCTCAATCCAAGATTCAGGGTTACAGGTTGGGTGAATCAATCGAAAACGAGTCATTTAAAGATTTTTTTAAAAAAACTTAAAAACAACATTGTTTTGATTTTTAAAAGTCAAATTGAGTCTCATCTTGGTTTTAACTGTGTCATAGTTTCATAGGTTGACCTAGCGATTAAGTTTGATTGAATTTGACTACTGGATTGATTTTCATCCTAGTTCAACATAAAACTTGACTTGGGTTATCTTGGATCGGAAGGTCACCAAGAAGACCTATCTGGCGTCACCTCATGTTATTTTGATGATGATAGGAAGAAAAGTAAAAGTTATCACCACTTCAGTCACAGTATTATTAAAAATTGGAATTGAAGCTTGACGTGAACTTCATATTCAAGCTTTGCATCACAATCACAATCATGATTGATTTTAGAAAAAGTTGGTTGGGAAGGTACTTGTAGTTTTAAAACTAATAAAATTACACTCGATGAGTTTTCGTTTACAAAGCATAATTAGTTTATCTTAACAAGTATGATATGATTTTCAATATATATATATATAATCTTTGTTTATTATGAATTATAATGCTGAATGGATGGTTTTACTCGAAAAAAATTTCATTTAAGTGTTTTTTTAAGGGTGGAACCGTCTTTTTCTTTGATTTATTTGTCATTAGTGATTTGTTAAGGAGTGTCTTGATTTTTTAATTAATCTTTTGTACATTTAAATGATTTTGTTTCTCTTAAAAAGCAAATAATAGTGGATTATGGTTTAGAGTTTTTTATGGTATTTTATTTTTTAGCTATATTATAATTATTATACTGCCCTTGGATTCAAAAATTTTAAAGCTCGACTTAAGAGGCTAATTTGTAATTGTAAAATGATTTTTTTTTTATAATAATACTTAGATTCCAAGTGTAGGATGGTGTTTTAAAAAAAATAAAAAAACATAAAAAGTTGCTGACACTTGTTAAATAATTGATTTTGCCTAATCATTATATTTGTTTCATCCTCCTCTTCCTCCCCGTGCGGTGTTTGCACTCGCCAGACCTCTAATAAGTCGCCGGCATCCTTTTTTTTTTTCTTTCTCTATATCCTCCTAGAAAATCGTGTTTGATCCTCCATATTTTTATATTAACTCTTCAAGTTCCTTTTCTTTTGATTTTATTCCTGATTTTTTCACATCTATTTGTTTTTTTTTTTTGTTGGTCTATTTGTTGTTGGTGTTTCAAAATCCATCATTTTAGTTTTGATTTTTGATTTTACTCTTTTCCTCTTTTGTTAAGGTTTTATTTTTTTACAATTTAATTATTCAATTCTAATTTGTATATATACTATTTTTTTATTTGATCCTTCCACTTTTGATTTTTTATTTGTTTTTTTTGCCCTAAAGTTTTTATGATTTTTGTTATTTCAACAACAACAACAACAACAGTAATGATAATAATACTAATAATGATAATTATAGTTCTTGTAATAATAATAGTAGTAATAGTAATAATTATATTAACAATATTACTAATATTACTACTAATAGTAATAATAATGTTAGTAATAGTGGTAATAATAATAGTTTATTTATGATAATAATAGTGGTGGTGATGGTGATAATTGTGATAATAATAATAATAATAATAATGGTATTAAATTAATAATAATAATGAAACCAATGATAATATTAATAATATTGCTAATAGTGATAATAATTGTAGTAATAATAATAGTTTTTTTATGACAATAATAGTGGTAATGATAGTAATAATTGTAATAATAATAGTGATAATTGTAATAATTGTGATAGTAATATTAATAACACTACTAATAGTAATGGCAACGGTAGTGATAATAATAGTAACAAATGATAATATTAGTAGTAGTAGTAGTAATAATAATAATAATAATAATAGATCCCCCCTCCCTCTCTACATTCATTTGCACCCTCTGAAGTTTTGATATACACCGATAGAATCACCGATAAAATATGGTTTTCAATGATTCTGTCGGTTATCCATAAAAAAATATGATATATTACCGATGATTTATCGATCGATGATTCCGTTGGTAATATTTACCAACTAATAGACTGACAAAAATCAATCATCGCATATTTTTTCACCGATAATAATATTTTGTTGGCTTATTCATAGGTGTTTAAATCAATGATGAAATTACCGGCATGTATGAAATCACTAATGCGACACTGGTTGATAACACGGTTCTTCAAGTAAATTCATCAATGATATTTTTACCAATAAAAACATAGTTTTTACATCGATAAAAATATCTAGTCCGCGTTTTTCAAATTTTCTGGTGGTGCAAGTAATTATTTCTAGAAATTGTTTGTTGTAGAACTTAATTCTAATGTATTGAGTGAACCTCTTTTTCCAGATAATCGTAATAGAAATTGATAACAATGTTGTATAATATCGTTATATAAATTTTTCAATTAAAATTTAAAATAAAACTAACAAATACATTAAACATACTTTTTTTGTATACATTGCTCAAATTGTTTTCTGAACACATTATTTCTTGTTTTTTTTTAAAAAAAAAAAAAAAAGTGGAGAGAGGTACACTGAGTGCAAAAGTTGGGCCTTTTCAGAGTCAGAGACATATGACTTCAAGAGTACCTTAACGAAATTGGGCCTCTTTTGTAAGCAGAAACTCAAAGCAAAAACCCTCCATCCATCATCTTCTACAGTCAAAAGTAGCACCTTCACCCAGATATTCTCCAATGGTGGAATTTTGACTTTTTTGGCCCAGATACTTTTTTTTGTTGACTTTTTTCAATATGATCTCATGTGCCGATCAGAAACAAATACAGGATTTCGAACGAGGCTTTTTCACGGATATAAAAGGGATTTTTTTTTAATATTTCTAAACACCTTTCGTGCACACTTAACATCTTTTTTTCTAAATTTTTTTCACATAAAATATTTTAAAAACCTTTCAAATCTAAAACAACCTTTGATTTTTTTAAAAATAAAAATCAAACGAATAGAAGAGTTCTTAAAAAGTCAATCTATATTTTTTTAT
>Ga0307515_10022546_pt1 | contig 11089 bp, 3 predicted proteins | sample 17_EM_MG_FD_194513 | JGI IMG/M metagenome (GOLD analysis project Ga0307515, IMG submission 194513) | Populus trichocarpa ectomycorrhiza microbial communities from riparian zone in the Pacific Northwest, United States - 17_EM | ecosystem: Host-associated > Plants > Roots > Unclassified | place... | reverse complement strand
AATAAAACACTCAAGTGATACCAAACAGTCCTTAGCATAACAAAATAGTAGAACGTGGCGGGAAGCAGGTAAAAAGATCCATAGATTTTGGTACTTTTGTGGGTACTTTTCAGTTTTCACGTAAAGCAGCGTGTAGCTTGTGACGAAAGTAGTTTCGCTACAGAAAAATGTTTTTGCTTTGCGTAGCAAGATGAGTTGAGCGCGGCGGGATTGGCTCCCGTGTTTTGCGAACACAGCCAAACATGGCGTAGTGATAATGAAGTGTTTTTTAAGAGAAGCTTACCAAACTCTTAAAATACACAATGAGAATAATCCTCCATCGACACGGATTAAAATCTCAAGTCTTATGGTTGAGCTTCTTTTTTTTATATACGGTTGAATAATTTAAATTCTTAGATGCTAATGTTTTTAATCATTTGTTTAATACCCAAATTAAAAGTTGAGTTGTTTATTTTTTAATCTTCAATATAAACTTTTTAATATGAAATATTGATATAATTTAAATAAATTATAGATGAATAAAAAATTAATCTTTAAATAACCCTCAATTGACATGTTTTAGAAAAATTCAAAACCCTCTAGAACATGAGTTTTTTTAGTGAAATTGTGAAAAGTTAAAATTAAGTTTAAAGATCATCAAACTTTAAATACGAGCATGAACATGAGTTTGAGTTTATTATAAAATAAAATTTTAGGCTATAAAAAATTATTTTTTACCAATCTAATCTGAACTTGGATTTGAGTTTATAATTTCTTGGTTTATGAAGAATTAATTCTTTTCAATCTATTATTTTATCTCATCGAAGCCATAAATAATAAAATATGATTAATTTTTTTTCTAAAATATTTTTTTTTAAAACTTGAACATTTTAGTGCTCTTATCCAACTTAATATTATATAATGAATGATTATAAACTAAACAGCTCATGTCTAATATTAATATAGTAGATTTTGGACCACACTTAAACATGGTGATGATGAAATATTACTATGCTATGTTTTTCTCTCAAAATTAGAGGATTGATGAATATTATGTACCAAGAACTTAAAGATTTAAGAAAAAATTAAAATATTATTTTATCAATATGACATGTACAAACAAATTCTTAATGTCGAGCCAAGCTCGGGTAATGAATTATAATTATCGGACTCAATCTAGAAATTGAGCTAGAAAAAAATATGGATCATTGAGTAGTTAATTTGAATTAATTAATTTTATTAATACAACAATATTTTTTTTAGCAAGTCATTGACTAAAATTAGATTTGGACTAGGTTTTGTTGAAATAAACTAAATCACTAAAAATCTGATGGAGTTAATTGAATTTAATCGGGTTAGTATCATATTCAATTCAATTAAAAACTCAGGGCTAGATTTTAAATCCTAAATTTCTCGGATCAACCAATCAAATTGACCAAAGTTAATTGTGTGTTTAGTAATATGATATAAATATTTTTTAAAAGTGTGTTTTAGTTGAAAATACATTAAGGTTATATTTTTTTCATAATTATTATTTTTATTATATATATATAATCATATTAAAACCGTCTAAAATCATATTAAAAAACATTAATTTTAAAAATAAAAAATAATTTAAAAATTACTTTAAAAAATAAAAGTTAATGGCAAACTATATCTAAATAAAAATCTCCATCAACCATAAATATTTTTTTTCAAAATGATAGTTTTGAAGAGTCCATCGGTTGGTGATTTTATAAAAAAATAATTTTTTATTTTAAATTAAAAATTTTAATATTTTTAAATTATTTTAATATACTAATATAAAAAAATTAAAAATATTATTTTCATATATTTATAAATAAAAAACAATTTAAAAATCATCACTACCACAAATTAAAACGTTCTCGTTATTTCTGTTCTTTATAATGACCCAAAGCCGGACAAGCTCTCTCCCAACAAATATGACAATAAATTCTTTCCTAGAAGAAAACATTTTCATTTTGTACACTCAAAAATCCCTCCAAACAAACGAAACAAAATAAATGCATTTCTTCCCATCTCGTCGATCTCCATAATCACAACGATCAAATCCAACATCAATCTGATTAACAATAATCACTATCTTCCTCTGTAAGTCGATCTCTGGATCTCCATTTCTTCCTTCTCTAATTCAGTTTAGATCCAAGTCTTCACCTTATTCTTAAGCTTCTCAGTTAATCTTTCCCTCTAATCACATTTTTAATCAATTAATCATCTCCCTCTCCCTCTCCCTCTCTGTCTCTCTGTGAAATTCTTGCGATCCAAAATTTTCACGTTAATCTTACCGTTACTGTTAATCACTCAATCCAGGTTAGTAAATTTTGTTTTTCTTTTCTATTTTAATTTTAGATCCGATTTCTGACTCTAATTTTAACTTAAGCTTCAATCACTTACAGCGCCTGCTTCAGTAAATTAACTTCTTAACTAATTAATTAATTAATTAATCTTGTTTTCTCTATGAAATTCTGCAATGTTGATTTCTTAACCTGCATTTATTTATTATTTCAGTTTCTATATATAATTTCACATTTTTCTCTTATTTTATACTTATTTGTATTGATATTTATTAAAAATTTAATTAAGATCCAATTTCACTTAATTCTAAGCATTAGATTTTGATGACTAAGTAACTGCATTATTGGATTAATTATTTTTTGTTTGTTTGTATTTTAGTAGATGAAATCTGTTGTGTGTGTGTGTGTGTGTGTATTGCAGGGTTGTAAAGTATCAGCAATTAAATCTATGTTTGGAGGACAAGTGGTACCGCCTAGCAATAGTCCGCACCTAAGGAAGTCTGGTAGCCGACCTGTCGTCTTTGATCTTGGTAGAAATAATATTAATAAAAGATTATTATTGGAATGCTCTTTTAGATATTAATGCTGAGTTTAATGTGTGTTTTTTTAGAGAGAAAAAAAAGATTGTTGATTCAATAATTGTATTATGCAATACTTGTTAGATGGTGAACAGGGAAACACTGAAATGGAAGGTTTGTTACATTCGACAGAGTCAGATGATTTGAAAATTCCTAGCTTACCGATTAGTACTGCAGCTATAATGCCGTCTCCGATATTATTATGGAGATTTAAGGTTTTTGTTCTACTTATTGGGCCATCTGTTTTCTTTTTGTTATATTGAGGTGTTTGAAAATGCTAAATGAGGTTAATTGTTTTGGATAGGTACTGTTGTTTTTTCTCTGGGGTTTTTTTTGCTGCAAGGTGAGACTTATATTCTTCTATTTGTTTATGACTGGTGTTTATTACCTATGATTACAAGTTCATGTTTTGGTGTATGTTTGAATTTTGTAGATTGGATGGGATTCTGTTATGAGAATGAGTGTGAATTTGCGGGACCTTTTTCTTTACGAAGCATTTTTGTATTACAATCCTCTTCTTCTTGTGGTTAGTTACCTTTGTTTTTATTGACATTAGAATATGTTAATCTTGTTATTTCTACAGTGAGGAAATTTTTGTATGGTTTTTGGTTTGCAGACTATGATGGTGTGGCTTTGGGGAGTTAATTTGTGGGTTTTTGCACAGTCTACCATCAGCTATGCCAAGATTTTTGATCTGGACCAAAATCATCTTACCCACAGAGAAATATGGAAGGTTTGTATTTTAAAACTGATGCATTAGATCTGTCATAGCTTATTGTTCCCCTTGTTGTGTTTTTTTTTCTTTCCTTTTGGTATTGCTAATCTTTTACATCTTAGGTTGGAACATATGTAGCCTGTTGTGATTAGTGATTTAGGTTCCAGTTACCTATTGGATATTTGTTAAGCAAGCACTACATGATCAAAGTGCCTTTTGTGCCACATGATGTGATATTTGAGCAGCAAAATGTCCCGTCTAGAGGATGAGATAATTTTGTTTCCTTGTAGTTTGTCTTCTCCTTTTCTTTTCTCTTATCCAGAACTTGTTTTCTAGTCCATGTTTATTGCTTTCATGTGCACCTTTTGAGGTTAATTTGCCATTTTGTTCATTGCAGGTTGCCACATGGATGACCATCATTGTCCCAATTAGCATGACAGCATATCTTTACCTATATTCTCACGGAGAAGTATCATTGGCTGCATCACAACCAGTGTAATAGATGATCTTATATTTTGCTGACAATTTCTTTTGTTCACTTAGTGATTTATTATGGGTTCTTTTTTCATTTCCTTACTTCTTGCAATGATTTGTTCATGCTTCAAGAGGATTTCTGTTTTCTCCTACATGAATAATTAAGTGCACAAGTTTAGCATTTCCAATAGATGATGATATTCATTATTGAGAAAAAATATGAGATTCGTTTAATAGATTTATTAAGGTGATTATCGGTTTCCCGATGTCTATTTCATCTGTGTTGACCTTATTACTTTTAAGCGTGTCACTAAGTTGGAGAAGTTGCTATAGGAATTAGGAAGTACGAGTGTCATAAACAATTGAAAGTTTGTCAGTTTAGAAGATCTATATCAGTGTGGTCCTCTGTTAGTGGTCTCTCCTACTCCTGCATGTCATCACATGGCCGAACTATCCATGAGTCACTTATGTATAGAGAAAGAGATGAGTGTTTTAGCATGTTCTATTGTATTGCGAAACACAGTGAAGATTATATATTTGAACTTGTAAAATAGTTACTGTGCTGAAAAAACAAACTACAAGAAGTCACTTATGCATAGAGAAAGAGATGAGTTTGCTGAATTATAATGCAAAACATGTTGGTTTTTGAAGATTATATACGTGAACTAGGAAAATAGTTTCTGGGCTGCAAAATTTGAACCTCAATTGAAAATTGTAAAGTAAAGCATACGGTATAATTTGGTACAAAAAAATAATGTTTGGATGACAAGAAAAATGATATTCTTGAATATAATATTCTGAATATCATGATTATATGACTGAAAAGTAAAGTCCTTCCATCCTATACTGCATTGTCAGAATTAAATCTTCATCTTTTTTTATCACCACTGGTATTTATAATGGAAATACAATCAATTAACGTTCTCTATTATCACAGGTCTTCTTGTACTGTGCTGTTGCCTTGATTTTGATATTCCCCTTCGATATTTTTTACTTGTCATCCCGCTACTACTTGCTAAGGACTCTTTGGCGGATAGTTTTCCCTTTACAGGCAAGTTAAAATTTTTTTAGGGGCTTGTCTCATTAATTCTTGTTGTGGTTAATTCATGCCAATTATCAACCTTTTGATCTGTTGAGTGGACTTCTAATATAAAAATCTAGACTTAAAAAGCTCCGTGACTAAGTTTCAAATAATTTGGTGGCTTGTACCTCATTGACAAAATCTAAGTGTTGTCTGATTTTTTTAATTTAATTGGTCTGAACTCAATGGATGCTTGTTAATAGTTTGTAGCAACTACTTTATTATACCAGAATTCCATTAGACTTGTAATTCCTACCCATCATAACCTCTCTTGGAGGAACCCAGAGCGAGCACTATTGGACAATTGACTCATTGGTCTGGGAGAGAAATGTACTGTGTAATTGCAGCTGCAGTTCAAATTGTCTTTATTTAATTTTTTATATTTACACCCATTTTTTGTTTCCGCTGTTGTTACAGGCTATTACATTTTCTGACTTCTTCTTAGCTGATATTTTGACCTCCATGTCAAAGGTATGCTTTGTTTTCTCTTATTGTCGATGTTGCCTTCTGTGGTCAATTCCCAGATAAGAGAGTTTAGGACTTTATTTAATGTGGGTTTATCTGCTATGTGCAAGGATTCCATATTGTTGGAGAATAAGCTTTGAACCAGCTGATAAAGTGTGTAATTGGATTGCACTATGGTATCTGTGTTAGGCACATTATACTTGATGAATTCAATTTTTTTCCTTTCTGGAATAAAAAACGTGGTGATCATCAATGCATCATCCACTTTGTCAGGCTTGCACTTTCCTTTGTCATATTATTCCAAAGAAATATTGAAGAGAATATGATATAGTTGTAACCAATATTTGTATTCAGAGTGACAGATGAGGAAATGGTTTCTTGATGCTTGTTGAATTCCTATACTTTCTTGATATTCTTATAAATACCAACTTTGTGCAGGTGTTCTCAGATCTGGAGCGCTCAGTTTGTCGTATGGTCCATCGCCAGGTTAGTGCATTGTTCCTTTGCTAGTCTTGTTTGCTACCAGATTCAATTTAAAATGACGTCTTCATGGTTTTATGGAACCTTTTTTTTTTTAATCTTACAGGACTTTGTGCATTTCTTTTAGCTCACATTTCAAGCTAATAATTTGAACTGCCTAGCCTAACCAGCAAATTTAACTTGCAGCAGTTTCTATCCTCTCAGTGTTATTATGAATGACACTTCCTGTATGAATCTGGTTTGCTACAAATGATGGTTCTATGAGGCTTATTGCAAGATATTTTGTGTGCAGGTTGCCACCATAGCATGGTTTGAAGCTGACTCTGTTTGCGGCAGCCACTCCATTGGGATCCCTATAATTCTAGTTTTGCCTTACATTTTCCGATTATTTCAGTGTCTTCGACAATACAAGGATACTAAGGAGAAAACAGCTCTTTTTAATGGTGAATTTACTTTGAAATTTCCTTTCATTACCCTCCAATCTATGTGCTAGTTTATTATTTGGTATTCAGGCTAACAATTCTATATGGTATTATTTTTTCCTTCTTCTTTTGGACTTCATACAAGGCATGTTGTTTGGTGCAATACTGTATTAACTTTATTTACTTGCTGTTTCAGCTTTAAAATATTCAACCGCTGTACCAGTGATTTTTGTTTCAGCCCTTAAATACCATGTCCTCCCAGATAGTTGGACGAACTTCTATAGGCCATTGTGGCTTCTCTCAGGTGTCTTAAACTCATTATATTCGTTCTACTGGGATGTGACCAGGGATTGGGACTTGAGGTATGATGATTGCTATTGTACTGTTCCTCAATTACAATCTGAAAAGTTACTTGCGAGTGATCTTCAAATTAGATTACTCGAAAATGCCATTACCATTGGTCTCACTTATTGAGAATCAACTCACCCTGACATTCTAAAACATCCCAGAGATCCAGTTTCTTTTTTGTGTTTTGAATTGTATTAGGTTGGCTTCCTTGTCTTCCTGGTGATTTTACTGGCTTTGCTTTGCATTCGAAACAGCATGTAGAAACTTTGAACTATGACACACCCTTTTCTACAGCTTGCCTTTTGTACTATTACTAATAAAAGAACAGGATTTCATGAACCCTTGACTTTGAAATTGGAGTTATAACTGTAGTTTCAGAGGATAATTGAAGGACAGTTATTTAACTTCTGGATTATTTTTTATTCTCTAATTTTTTACAAATGTTTTTACTGTACTAATGATGTTAATTCGTTTGTTTGTTTGGCATCATTTTGTAAATATGATCTGCTACTGAAACCATGTTTATTTCTAAGCTTTTTTACCTCATCAAAAATATTGACTGATAGGCCTGATATTGAGTTTCCTTTTCTTTTGCCAGCTGCTTCACCCGAATTTTCAAATTTAATAAACCGAGTCTCTGTTCACACCTATTACATGGACGAAAATGGGTAAGAATTCTACAGCACTCCTATTTACAGCAGTCAGTTTAGGATTATGGTTGTCTTGCCGGGTTTAGCTAAACTGTCTCTGATACTTTTGGCCTGTTTGTTCAACACCTAGATCCAGTTATTCATGGGCAACAAGACAACCAATTTGCCCATTGACATCTCAGATTAACTGATTGACCATTTGTTTTCACCATAGTCTTCCTATTATCTTTCATTCTGTAAATAAAGCTCTGGCTGCCAGGCCAAATTAGTCTGGGCTGACCCACTGATGGAGCGCCCCCCCCCCCCCTTTTTTTTTCCAAGTAGAATGGTGGCTGACCTAGCTGTTCTTGTTCTGTTATCTTACTGTATAAATTTGGAGTTGCAGGTTTATTTTTGGGTGATAGGAAGCAATTTCATTCTGCGTTTGGCATGGACTTACAAGCTGTCTGCCCATCTTCGGCACAATTACCTTACAGTGTTCACAATCACTGCCTTAGAGATGATTCGCCGATTCCAATGGGTTTTCTTCCGTGTCGAAAACGAATGGACTAAAATGAGTTCCAAGTCAAATCTTCAGCTTTCGGAGATCTCATCTGAGGAAGACAAATTACTTGCACCCAGCAACCATAATGTGTAGATAACAAATGCATACTTCTTGCAAGCAGCATGATCTACAGTTTTAAACGGCAACCTCGTTTTTTGCTGGAAAAAAGGTTTTTATCCATTCCACTCTTAGTCGTAGTCTATATGATCGTTCAAATTTTTTGTTCAAAAAAGGAATAGGTTATTCAAAGATACACAATTTAGAAGTATATATCATTCATCAATTACTTTGTCATTATAGCGCTAAGCTTTTCTATTTGACTAGCTAATTAACCTCCAACATTAAAAGAATTAGGAGGGTATGCTAAAAGAAACCTACATCACTATAAGAATTAGGGTATTTTTTTTGGTGCTTTATGAAGCATCGTAATATATTTTCTTAATCATTTGATATGTTATTAATCATGACTTAAGAGTTAACTCGATTAAGTAGTTGATACTGATTCAACTCGAAAAAATTAATTTTTTTTTTAGGATTTAATATCCCAAATTAAAAAAAGTTGTCCGTTCTAGGTAAAACCGCTTGCTTATTTGACAGTGTTTATCATTAAAATGTCCGTTGACATGATATAAAAAAACACTTATATGACAGTTTTTAACATAAAAATGTTCGTTGGCATGCTATAAAAAATTATCTATAGATTTAATTTTTCAGTTTGTTAAAGAAAATGTTGGCATAGGAAAAGAAAAGGCGGAGCAATCAGTATATCCACATTCCCAGGACTGAAAAAAGTTACTAAAAAAAGAAAAGAAAAAAGAAGCCTTAAAAAGTGAACATCCATGTTGATCACTCCATGGATCACTCGAGTGCCGAGTTAACCTGATAGATCAGATGGTTTTTTTCTAGATCCATTACAAGTCCAAGTTTTATCAAATTCAAACCTAATCAAGGCCTCAGACATGATGTGTGGGCTTGACCTTTGACTCTTTTATTCTTACACTTAAAAAAAAACATTTAATATATTTATTTACCTTCTATTTTTTATATAGTTTTTAAATGCTCTTATAAATTTTAATTTTAATAATTAATTTTGAGTTATTATATATTTGATTTAAAAATAATAACATTAACATAAAAAAATCAATTGGAATCGGTTTTTTATTATTAGAAAGTCTGGATAGATTTATAACATAAATTTATTATATTTTTTATTTTTTATATATTATTTTGATTTTTTTAAAACAAAAACAATTCTTCATTTAGGTCATGTTTGTTTCCCGGAAAGTGGTTTCCGGAAAATCATTTTTCAAATTTTCCTGTGTTTGTTTGTCATTAGAAAAGTTGGTTAACAGAAAACACTTTACAGTCAAAGAAAAATTTGGCTTGGTTTTCAGGAAAGTGTTTTCCTGAAAAATTTGGGCGGAAAACACTTTCCAGAAGTTGTGAAAAATTTAGAAATGTCATATTATTTGCTGATTATATCAAATTTAGTCCTCAAACTTTTGATTGCTATATATATATATATTTTGTTTTGAATATTTATTTTTTAATTTCATCTCTTAAAATTTAATTTTTATATTAACTTTGGTCCTCATTTTTATAATTGTTATTTGCTTTTCCCTTATCATTTTTTTATTGAAATTTTTTATCTATCAAATTTGGTCATCATTCTTTTGATTGTTACTTATTTTATTTGAAATAATTTATGAAATGTTAATTATTATTATTTTAATTTCTTCATCTTTCATTTATTTTTATTTTTTAGATTTGATCTCTATTATTTTGATTATTATTTATTTTATTTGAGATAATTTATGAAATTTTTTTTTTTTAATTTCATTCTCATTCAACTTTTTAATTTGTAAGATTTGTTCCTCATTATTTTAATAAATTTGAGAAAAATAAAACATTAATAATTTATTTTCCAGCTCATTTTCCATAACATAATCAAACACTGGAAAGTGTTTTTTAATTTATTTTCCATTAAACTACTAAACATCAGAAAATAATTTACTTTTTTGAAATTCATTTTAAAAAACAAAAACTACTTTCCAGCAGATAAACAGGATTTGATTACATTTCAATTTTGAATGTTCCTAAGGCAAGGTTTGCTATTTGAACAAGTCGTAATACGGAAACTGAGACATTTATTCTGTATATATTCTTGATTTCATCAAAAAAAAGAAAAAAAGAAAGAAAATTGATTACATTTCAACTTTGAATGTTCCTAAGGCAAGATTTTTACTATTTGAACAAGTCGTAATACGGAAACTGAGACATTTATTGTCTTGATTTTCATGTCAACAGAAATCAGAAATCAAATTTGTTTGGTAGGTGGGCTCCAACCAATATGATGGCAGCTAGGGTTCCTTAGAGTTTTAGAAAGCAATTATAACAACACATCAGAATTCGATGATCTTAATGTAGGATCGGATCCCTCTCCTTCAATGGCCATATGTATTATTATTGTTTTTTATTTTAATTTTTTTTCAATGTTTAGCACATTAATTACCCAATTAAGAAATGATTGATCGAAAGTTAACATCTCACCTACTCCTCGGAGACAAAACGTTGCAGCCATTGGAGACTATAAAAGTGATGCATTGTGCATGTGACTTTGACACTTGTTCTTTTCCGGAAGGAAGCTATCACTGATAGCCTAATAAATAATATTTTCATCGCAAGAAAATTTCATTGCCTTCACCAACCTCCCCACCTACTATATTTCGTTTTCTTCTTAGCTTCATTCCGAGTGAGTGTGCCCTACTCTTAAAATTATTATTTTTTTTAAATTATGAATATATCAAAATTATTAAAAAAATAAAAAATTATTAATTTAATATATATTTTTAATAAATGTTTCTTGAAAAACAAGTTATAGCGAAACAAACACTCACTAAATCTATAATTTTCTAGCCTATTGTCTTGAAGTAAACAAAATTAACAAAAAGTCTTCCATCATTTATTCCTTTTTAATAACTAAAAGAAATCTCACATTGAGACAAACCTTAATTTCTGAGGTTCGACATCAATTAATC
>Ga0307515_10022545_pt1 | contig 11090 bp, 8 predicted proteins | sample 17_EM_MG_FD_194513 | JGI IMG/M metagenome (GOLD analysis project Ga0307515, IMG submission 194513) | Populus trichocarpa ectomycorrhiza microbial communities from riparian zone in the Pacific Northwest, United States - 17_EM | ecosystem: Host-associated > Plants > Roots > Unclassified | place... | reverse complement strand
TTACGTTAATAAAAAAACCATTAAAAGAGTTCGAGTCAGGCCTTGAGTTTGCTCCTCAATAGTTACGAGTTCGAGTCCTCTCAGGGCCACTGGAAACTTACGTGATCGTTAATTTCAGGGCCCGGGGAATTAGTCGAGGTACGCGCAAACTGACCCGGACACCCATGTTAATTAAAAAAAAACCATTTAAACAAAATTAAGTTTAAACAAAATTTTTTTTTTCAAGATTTGACCGCCCCGTTTAGATTGCAATGCAAACGGATGGGATAAGATATGAACTATGAAGTGTACATGAGAAGAAAACAAGTTAAAACAAGGAAGAGGAGACCATGCTTGGTAGTCAGCAGTAGCAGCAAGGCTCAGGGGGGATGAACATAACTAAAAACACGGTCCACAATCATGTGAACCCGATCAACTTGTTGGCAAGGGCCCCACCCCACACACACACACACACATACTACGACCCTAACTCCATGAATCTTCCTAGTTCCTTACCATCTCCTCCTTGGGTTGACCCACCTCACCCACGTCCCCATCTCTCCCCAAGACTACACAGTGCACCCCACCCCGTATTTCTTAATTTAACCCATAAAACCAAAAATCAAAAATCAAAATTAAAATTAAAATCCCAAAACCTTACCCAACACCTCTACCCTCTCTCTATATATATTCTCAAATCCTCAAACACAACCCAAATCATAACTCTAGTTCTAGTCAACAAAAACACCTCATCCCTCTCTGTCTCTGTCTTTCTTGCTCCTCTCTCTTTACAACAACAACAACAACAAAAAGAAAAGAAATGGATGGAAGCTGCGTAGATGAGAGCACAACTAGTAGTACTGATAACTCCATATCCATCACACCAACCTCCCTCACCCCTTCTCCACCTCCAGCTACCACAACAAAATCACCACCTGAGTCACTTTGCCGTGTTGGGAGCGGCAATAGTGTGATTCTTGATTTGGAATTAGGTGTCGAAGCCGAATCAAGAAAGCTCCCTTCCTCTAAATACAAAGGGGTTGTCCCCCAACCAAATGGTCGCTGGGGTGCACAGATTTACGAGAAGCACCAGCGTGTGTGGCTTGGGACATTCAATGAAGAAGATGAAGCAGCGAGAGCCTATGATACCGCTGCGCAAAGGTTTCGTGGAAGGGATGCCGTGACTAACTTCAAACAGGTTAATGAAACTGAAGATGATGAGATAGAGGCTGCTTTTCTGATCACTCATTCAAAAGCTGAAATCGTTGACATGTTAAGGAAACATACGTACAGCGATGAGCTAGAGCAAAGCAAAAGGAACCAAAGGAGTAACAATGGGGTAAATGGGAAGCAATACAAGAATACAGCAAACTATGGGAGTAATAGTTATGACCATGGTTGTGGCCGGGTGTTGAAAGCGCGTGAACAGCTTTTCGAGAAAGCTGTGACTCCAAGTGACGTTGGGAAATTGAATCGGCTTGTCATACCAAAACAACATGCAGAAAAGCATTTTCCTTTGCAGAGTACATCAAGCTGTAGTACTAAGGGTGTGTTGCTTAACCTGGAAGATATGAGTGGTAAAGTGTGGAGGTTTCGTTATTCTTATTGGAATAGTAGCCAGAGTTATGTTTTGACCAAAGGGTGGAGCCGATTTGTTAAAGAAAAGAGCTTGAAAGCTGGTGACATTGTTTGCTTTCAAAGATCAACAGGGCCAGATAAGCAGCTTTACATTGATTGGAAAGCAAGAAGCGGGTCCAACCAGGTCCAGCCGGTTCAACCGATTCAGATGGTGAGGTTGTTTGGGGTCAACATCTTTAACGTACCTGGGATGGAAAATGGGTGTAATGGGAAGAGATCAGTGAGAGAAATGGAGCTTTTGTCGTTAGATCATCAGTATAGCAAGAAACAAAGGATCATTGGAGCTTTGTAACATTTTGTTTTCAGTGTTTTGGTTTTTGTCCATGTTTTTCTCTGCTTTTTTCTTGGCAATTTGTGAATTTTAGGAAGGTGTAGGGAGGGTGGGGTTTCAGGAGGTGGAGGTGTAGCTGCTGCAAGTTGCGCAAAAGGGTAATTGTATATTATTTTGTTACAAGACAAAAGGCTGAAGAAAGCTTGAAATTAGGTGCAACAAAGTATAACGAAAGAAAAAAGAAAACAAGAAATGGATGACTGTCAATTTGTTTACGCCTTTTGAACTGTTCTTTAATATTTCAATGTTTGTTTGTTATGCAGCATTATGGCTTCTGTTGGCTTTTCTGGTGGTGTTGCTTTCCTAAAATATATTTTCCGTGTTGACAAAATAATCTCATGCTTCATGATGAGATATGAGATATATAGAGATTAGGTATGGATGGCACCTTTGTCCTAAAACAAGCTCAGGCTAATTGGCTGATTATCACTATAAAATCTTGTCTCGATTTATAAGTGTTTTAACTTGGCCCCTAATCCCATTACATGTTCATACACACTTCCAGCCTACCTTTGTGGCACATGAAAATGATGGATATTTGTGGCACAAATAGAAGACAGCTCATCTTTGATTTTGCCCAGGAAGGACAAGGTCTAAGCTGGCAAGTGGGAAAACCTTTTACTTTTGAAAGCAATCCACAGGAAAAGTTAATTTTTGAGGTGATGGTTATTTAGTTTGAAAAATGATTTGAAGCTGGTTTCACGTTCATTACAGGCCTTGGTCTATGTAGCTTCTTATATAGTTAACAAGTGTCTTCAGAGAAATTCGAAGGCCGGTGTTGTTCTTGAGATATTTCTTCCAGAATGACTATACATATATAGAAATAGAAACAGCTCCAGGATTTTAAGACAGGGTCGGATATTTCAAACACAATTGATTTAATAAGAATAGACTAACTTTTACTTTCTATGCAGATACAGACACCCTGGAGAGACCCACCTATCCAGTGTGTGCGGGAGCTTGAGGAAGTGCTCCTTTCATGGAGTTTTGCTATAAATCAAAGGGAAAAAAATAATAATAATGTAGGTTTTCTGGACCAGCTGAATCTTGATTTCACAGTCAAATTTTCTTTCTTTCCTTTCAATAAACAAGCTAGTTGCAGTTCTTTTCAAATCTCGATGTTTGCCCTGATCTTAGCATATTAATCTTCTCATTACACGTTAAACCCTGGTGGTAGATGGCAGCTAAATCCGCTCGATACTGGCCTATACCGGTGGCCTAAAGGTCACTGCCAATTAAATAAGAGCTTTGACGTTGCTAATCTAATGGAAAAATGTCAAACCATGAGCTATTGTCAACAAACAATATGGTAGTCAAAGCTGGGATTTTCAAAGAAATAAGCGTGACACTGTACAATTATCCATGGCACCCTCCAAACCACACAAGATCATTGACATTTCCATCACTTAATTATGGGTTTCCAGATACTCACAGATTTGATTCCAAGTCTTCTAGTTGTTAAGGAGATATGCTAATCTGTTTGCAGTTTCCTCTGACACAGTTAATTTTCCCAGCATTTTCTTCCTAGCCACGTTCCAAAAATATGTGAATATGATTACAAATTCTTGCCAAATTAATTAGCTCTATGATATAATCCATTTTTTTTAATTTATAATTAGCAAGATACTCATAGATCCTTGTTAAATGTACCAAATCACATCGATTCCTAAATCAACAGTCAAAGTAACTCGTATAAAATTGTAATCAGACTTGAAATTAAAATGGTTGGATATAAATATTGGACCGACTAAACAAAAAGAAATGTGAGCTGGACTGCCCGCAACTATGCGGAATTCTCCCTGTAGCATGCTTCGTAAGTTTTTGAGTTGAAGAAAAGTCAGTCCATTCACCGCATCCAACACAGCATAGAGCAATTAGCAATTAACCTCTGAATTAACAAGAGTCCATATGTATATATTTTTTTTAAAGAAGAGATTGCATATCTAGTCATACATATATACAAAAATTAAAAATTCAGAAATTATTTGGAAGTGAGACTTGAACCTTACATCTCCCTGTCCTGAATCTCCCGTGTGTATACTTGGAGGCCAGGGCAAGTCTCTTACCATTTGCCCTGAGCTTGGTGGCTCGGCCATGTAAATCAACTTGACAAAGCGGCACCCCCCCATATGCTATCAGGGCAACCATAGATTTTCCACCCCATGCCTAACGGGTTCACTTTTCTTCTTTTACTTTTCTTTCAGGTATGGAAATGCAGAGCCAAACACCCAAGACCGTCATGTCACTACCAAATCTACTTGAGAAATTCAACTTCATTTTGGCCAATTTACACGGGTGTTGAAACATGTCTTTCCACAATATGGTTTTGCCACGATTGAAAAAAAAAGGTTTGGTTATCCTAATTTGATTTATCTCCTAATGGTCTTTCTTGTTGTTGTTGTTGTTTTTTTTGGGCATATAGCTGCTGCACTGATTTCTACGATAAATATTTGATTGTGATATCGTTGTGTTCTTGGAACCCTCCCAGGACTTCATCATAAAACTTAAAAGCCAAAGAACATTCTCGGTAATTTGATGCCATGCTGTTAAAAGCTTCCTAGAACATTCTCCAATAACATTAAAGGACAAGCTCGTTTTCTTGACTTGTGTTTCTATTCTCGGTAGCATAGAAACTCGTTCAAGAAATTTCTCGTATTTCATGCCAAACCCAAATAAAAAAGAAGAAGCATACTTCCACTTTTGTTGGCCTGGCTAGTGTTCTTGGTAAAGTGAGCAGCATGGAATTGTACCAACAAAATAAAAGAAGAAAACGGATGTGTCAAGTGCTCCCAAGTGAAATTTCAACGCATTTGCCATCACACATTTTGAAGGTCAAGGAGTGTCCAAATATCACAATATTGGCCTTATAACAAAGACCCACAACTGGCCCAGACCATACTAAAATGGGTCAGATGCCGAACCATCGGACCCATTAATCCATAAACCGGCCCCGCTCTCTCTCTCTCTCTGGTTTATCCTCGTTTCTTTCTTTCCACTCTCGTTGTCTGCTGGAGAGAAAAATGGGTTTTGCTGCTTCAATGTCTTCCCCTCCTCCTCCTCTGCAACTTTCCTCCTCCTCCTCCTCCTCCTCATCATCATCATGGTCAAAGTCAGCTCTTTTCAGCGTGACCCCAGTTTCCTTTTCTCCTCCAACTGGTAAAATTCTCAAACTTTTGACTCTTTTTTACTAAATTCACTCCACAAAAATGTAGTCCTCCTCCTAAATGCTTTCAAATTACTAAATTCAGGAAAAAATGCACAGTATCGTAAACGACTCGTCGTATTGTCAAAGAGAGTTTCACCTCTAGAAGAGGGCATGAGAATCAGGAGGTACGCCTCTTGAAATTTGAAGTGATGATTGTGTTATGGTTACTTGCTTACTTTCTTGATTGGTTTGGCTGCGTGTTCTTTAATTTTTGTAGAGAACGAGAGCTTCAGAAGACGGTTAAGTTTAGAAAAAGGCCACCATTGAGGCGGGGGAGAGTATCGCCAAGGTTGCCAGTGCCCGATGATATTCCAAAGCCTCCATATTTAGGTTCAAATGAGTTGCCAGATATTTCTAGTGAGCATCAGATTCATGACTCTGAAGGGATTGTTAAAATGAGGGCAGCCTGCGAGCTTGCTGCTCGCGTTTTGGATAATGCTGGCAAATTGGTTAGGGTAAGTAGGAGCTCCCTTATGTTTTATGTTTTTGTTCTGTTTAGATGCCTATACTTTTTTGTTCTTGTTGACTTTGAATGATTTGGTATTTTATGTTAAGGTTTTGGTCCTTTATCTAGTAATGTTTAAGTCTATGTTTTGATAGTTAGTCAAGCAAATGTTAAACAAATTTCTCACGGGATAGAAGCCATTGTATATGCTAGAGAACACTTTCAACGATGCAAAGTTGGAATTTTTAGCAAAGCAAAATGTCCCATTTCTTACTTTTTTGAATTTTAGTTAATTTTCCTGACTTCAAATTCCAATCTTTTAGCATTTCTGAAGTGTTTGTGTCAACTGCAGGGTGATTCTGGTTTTCATATGCTTGTCACGTTGGTTAAATAATTTTCTGGAAAACAAATGTTTATCCATCAATTAATGATAACAAATTTCTTTAACAGTCATTAAACAGTCAAAGCCTTTGCTTGACGTCGTGGTCAGTTGTTAATTGACTTGTTATCTAGGTGTTATGCATGAGCATGCTTTGATCAGAATTCATTGCAAATGACTTTTATGCCTGCTTAGGAATGCTAACACTTATGCAATCTGCCACTTTCCAAATTGAGCTTATTAAGGACAGGCCAGTATTTTGTGTGGTTATCTTATTAAGGACAGGCCGGTATGTATATTAATCCTATGATATTATTGTGTGGTTATCTTATTAAGGACAGGCCGGTATTTTGACCTTTCAACTTGCTGTCACTTGAACACCTTTGAGGTTTTCATGTTCCTGTGAACAGAAATTCTCTTCAACTTTCGTGCATTGAAATTATGCTCTTAAGGTAGAATAGAACTGGAAAAGGGAGATAAAAGCTCTCATTTTCCCCTGACATTTCTTTACGAAATTGGTTCTTTTTTTTATGATTTTGGAGGAGGATGTTTTCTCTTTTTTTTTTCTATTTATCACTGTGTGTGTGTGTGTATTACCCTTTGGGTATGTTTATACTTAGTGGCATTTGATACCAGAGATTTGTAAGATTATATGCTTTTGATACGGCCTTTACTTGTTTCTTTATCTCAATCAGCCATCAGTGACAACAAATGAGATTGACAAAGCAGTGCACCAGATGATCATTGATGCTGGTGCTTATCCTTCCCCTCTTGGTTATGGAGGATTCCCAAAGAGTGTGTGTACATCAGTTAACGAGTGCATGTGTCATGGAATACCTGACTCCCGTCAACTGCAGGTCTGTTTGTTGCTGCTTGTTTAACATGCATGTGGATCATTTCTAAACATTTGTTTCTGTGCAGGATGGTGACATAATAAATATTGATGTGACGGTCTACTTAAATGTAAGTTCCTGATTCACCATTTTATCATTAACTTGGGTGGTTCCTTATACATAATATGTTTCCCTTTGCCTGCTAGGGCTATCATGGAGACACTTCAAAAACATTTCTGTGTGGGAATGTCAATGATGCTCTTATGCGTCTTGTGAAGGTGAGTTATATTTTGTACAAGTAATAATAACAGCTATTTCTCTTTGTTGATAGCTTTGCAGATTGGAGCCATGACTATTTGACAATCTTTAATTAATCGATGAAGTTGTACTTCGGCAACTGATTCCTGCTTTGGCAATTTTTGTCAAAGAAACCTGCATATCCCTCTATATTGAAGATATAATAGATATTTGAGTCCTTTTTTCTGTTTTGCATTCACCAGAAATGTTATTCAGGCATTGACCTCATTTATACCTCTTGCTGCAGGTGACTGAGGAGTGTTTGGAAAGAGGGATAGCTCTATGTAAAGATGGTGCTAGTTTCAAGAAAATCGGAAAGAGAATTAGGTATTGTGGCTGTTTTACCTTTTTTGGTTGGAATGGGAAGAGAACAATTTTACTGTGCTGGCTTACTATATTAGAATCATGGTGTGATATTCATTCTCACAGTTTGGTACTCACATAAAATAGCAATAGTTTACAGGTCATTAGCATTTTTTAAACCTGATTGATTATTAGTTATTTATTGTGCACTATTTTCATTACTTTTAATTTTTCAATATTATTTCATTTCCTATTTCCCAGAAAATTTCTGATGTTTATCTATCTAGTAAAATTACTAGTACATGAGTGGAATTCAATGCAGTCATATTCTTGTATATGTATAACAAATCACCAACCAAACGCAACCTCTTTTGAAGGGTTGAGTTCAGTTAATTCTTTTGACAAGGTTGAACCTAGTTCTTTTGCTTAAAAAGAATAGAACTAAGTTTCTGTTACCTTAAAGCAAACTAGAATTGAGGATCATTTTTGAAAAAAATTCCACTGGATAGAGTAGATCTCTCAAGTAGCTGATATAACTGTGGGTATAATTTGGAAAACCAGTTGAAACATAAAAGGGAGAGAGAACTGGATTAGAGACAAACCATTCACAATGGAGCTACAATTCATTTGATGACAGCTTTTCATAGTAATTAATCATCATTTCTTTTGTTTATCATTTCCTAGATAATTTATATGATTATGAGTTAAGCAATTGGATTACCTAAACCTACTTTCTCCAGATCGGATGATTTGTTACCAAGTGTTGTGGTTGGTTGTGGACTGATCAATGGTAATTGGTTTATTTATGGAAACTTTTATGGAAAATTTATGAAAAACACAAAAACTTGTGAAGTTACTGTCTGATCATTTCATTTATCAATTCTATTTTTATCTATAGTTAATTGTATAGTAACGGATTTTTCATGATTGTATTTGCTAAAATATCACCTGAACTTGATGGATTTGTCCGTAGGTGGTGAGGATAAAAACTTCATTCTTGTGTATTTGTTATTTGATGGCGACTTAAACTTTTTATAACATTACACACTTGGATGATTGTCTCAGTGAGCATGCTGAAAAATATGGTTTTGGTGTGGTGGAGCGTTTTGTTGGACATGGCGTAGGGACTGTATTTCATTCTGAACCATTAATACTACATAATCGTAAGTATCTCTTGACAAAAATATTTTACTGTTCTGCTTTTTTTGTCCATTTTTTTTAAGTTTCAAGGAGGTGAAGTTGAAACATTTTGTACATGGTCCAGTCTGTTTCTTCTGCGCTGTGCTTTGCACTAATAACTCAAGAGGCCTTGTGGCTCATGGGCATAGTAGCAGTATATCATCCTTGCTTTATGAGCACTACTGGACTAATTTCTGTCAATTCTTTTGCCGGTTGAATATCAAACAACAAACTCAAATCAATTCAGCTAAGCCTTAATCTGAACTATTTAGGCCTATCCCTTTTTTGTTTCATTTTCCCTACTGATAATCCATTTTAATTTTCCAATGTTTAAAAAAGTGGAAATATTTTTATGGACCTGTTATTATTCAAGGATAAACAAATGGAATGCCTTCAAATGCATCATCTTTGTTCAAGTCAAAGATGGACTGAATTTTTTTGTCTACAAAGCTTCCTTGTGTAGTTTCATTAAAAGTCTTTTTTCACATGCTGTTGAACATTCATCCTGAAAAATTCGCTAATTTTGTCTAATTGTCTGTCAGGCAATGACAGGCCTGGCATCATGGTTGAAGGTGAAACTTTTACCATTGGTGAGTTCATTTTCTAAATTTCCAGAGTTGTTTGCCTTTATTTGACAACTGTAATCTGTAATCCTTGCTTTAGTTTTTCACATATCCATTATTATTTCTTGTTTCCTTTAGTTTGATCTGCTACACATTCTGTAGTGCATTTCAAATATGCTTTTTACTTGTCGTACACAATTTCCTTGTGCTGAACCATGCTGTGTTTGCATCAAGGAGGACCCAGAGTGACATTACTAATCTAGCTACCGCTCAATTATCATATAGCAGTACACATTTCACGATCCTACCCTTATCAGTGTTTTCTAGCTGAAAATAGAGTATATTTGGCATCTTCCGTGATTTTGCAAAATGAAATTGTCAGGACATTTTAATTAAACCTTGCGCTGTTCTATAATTAGAGAAATTCCTTGTGTCCATGCTAATCAGATACATTTCTTTTCATTGAAGGGGGGAAAAAAACAAGTATAATGCTGAACAACTGTTATTTTGTTTCATACCACCTTTATGCCTCTCATTTTAAACCTTTTTCTACAGAACCGATACTTACAATAGGAAGCACTGAGTGCATAACGTGGCCTGACAACTGGACAACTTTGACAGCTGATGGTAGTCCTGCAGCACAATTTGAGCATACCATTTTAATTACTAGAACTGGTGCGGAAATTTTGACAAAGTGTTAAATCATTGTAATTTATTATATTTTCGGCCCCAATATCTTTTCCTCACATTTTTTGAAGTAGATACTGTAGGATCCAATTCTGGTTTTATACATGTGGGTTCCTCTAATGCTTGAAATTTAATCATTCTAGATTGGTAAAGAAGCAAATCTTGATTTGAGAGGTTCAATTCCTAAGGACTAAGGCAAACAATGCGAGTCAGGTTATAGTTTATGGATTAGGAAAGTAGATAGAAGAAACCAGACTTCCATTAATGGCTGCTGGACAAGTTCTGCTATACCTGAGACATGCTTATACTATTCTTGAATGACCTCTTCTTCTTCTTCTTCTATTTTTGGCAACTATATCATTGATTTAGGTAATTCTGATTCTACGTTCGTGTACTTTTTCTTTGTAGTTCAAACTATAGTAGGATATATGGTCTCGTCTTTAGTTCACTTCATTCGTTGCCTGCCGTCCCTCCATTTGATCTGATCATGGGGCATGCTGGTTAGATTCGAATCTATTGAGTCGATGACGGCCAGCATTTGCCGATGTCATTATTGTGGCAAGGAACAGGTGGGGATGTATTCTTAAAAGTTAAACTGTCTGAATATAGGATTTGCCCTCAGGGTCGAACCAAAAAATTACAAGGCAAGGAAGATTTTTTCGATGACAAGTGTCACAAGACAAGCATGGTTGTTTTTTTTCTTTCCTGTGTATTTATTTTAATTAGTTCTGGGCCAACTATGATTGTAGGTCCAGGTATTTATACTGTTGTTGAGGCTTATGCTATCTATCTATGTTGATTTCTCTCGAACCTTAGTCTCTGAGACGGCGCACGAGTCTCTACTAGAGACAAGCACGATAGTTGTTTTCTTTTGGACAGGGGAGTGGAGTTTATTTTATTTAATTGACTAGGACATGGAATAGAGACTTCTTTCACGTTTTTTACTCCGTCCGATTGTGTTGACCCGTAACTTCCTGGAAACACCTACCTGCCTCGTGTGGAATCCGTGATGCCTGAATCTGGGTGGGTGAATAGTCAACGAATTAACCCTAGCTCTTCTTGTGCACTAATGGGGTGGACATGCACCAATTTGCAAGTGGGTGTTTTGTAACCAAGGATCCCATTGGTATATTCTCTTGAGGAAATGAAGCACTAAAGATGGCATTAGATACCTCATCTGGAATGGTATTTATAAGCTCTGAAATTGCTTATTGTTTTTTTTTTTTTTAAGCCATTAATGGAATTACTAAA
>Ga0307515_10022544_pt1 | contig 11091 bp, 1 predicted proteins | sample 17_EM_MG_FD_194513 | JGI IMG/M metagenome (GOLD analysis project Ga0307515, IMG submission 194513) | Populus trichocarpa ectomycorrhiza microbial communities from riparian zone in the Pacific Northwest, United States - 17_EM | ecosystem: Host-associated > Plants > Roots > Unclassified | place... | reverse complement strand
ATAAGTCCTCGTGGCCAGTATATATTACTATTAGTAATCTTAATTAATAAACGCGTAGGAAATAGAACTTATTAGCTAACCTACTGCTTAGATTTATTCCTAATATAAAGAGTATAGACTATAATACGCGGAGTACTTATTATTATCAAGCTATAAAGGAGATATTAAAGCGTAAGTACTTAATATATAGTAAGTAGAAACCCTATCTAATAAGTCTTATAGCGCTTAAAAGTCTCTAGTATAAAGGCATTAATATAGAATATACAGATAGGAGAATCCGCTAATATTACCCCATTATATACGAAATAATAGCAGACTATAAGGAGTAGGTTCTTATTACCAGTGTAAAAAGCTAGCAACACTATATAATATACTAAGTACCACCTAATAGACATAAAAACCTTTTAGAATATTACCTACTTAGGACGTATAAGTTAACTAAAAAGCAGATTGCAGCCTAATAAGTAAATAACACACCCTAAACGGATCCAGACTAGGTGCACCCCGTACTATACTTTATATAAAAATATAGCCAAATTAATATACACAACGCAATAATAGCAAATATTCTCCATTAACTGCTAAAAGGTATTATTATGCGTCTTATTAAATAGATACAAAAGATAATAAGTAAAGTTATCCCTACTAGCAAGAAACGAAAATATTATAGAAGAACTATTTAAGTCATTTTAGTAGAAAGTTAGATTAATCAGCGTTTTATAGAAATACTTTAATATCCCAGCTTAAAGGTATTTTATAATACTCTATTTAGTTAAATATTACAGTAGACTGGCAATAAGTAAAAGTTAATCCTAAAGCAACTAATTTTCGCCCTAGCTCCACTTCTTACTAGTAAGGCACTATATACAATACACTTTATACAGGCAACACTAGATTTTATTACTATAGTATAGTACTAAACTTATAATAAAGAAACACTCTAGTATATAGAGTATGCGCTATATTAGATTAATAAACTAAAAGGCGTATTTTAAGGGTTCCAACCTAAGGCAAGGGATTTAGATAAGGGGCATTTTAACTTCCTAAAGTTCTATACTATAACCTATTTTATAGATTATATCCACTAGTTTGGCGCTGCTAATAGTTATAATATATTAAATGGAGAAGCTGCCTATAAGTACGCTGTAAAGGCGTATTAGAATTAAACAAATTAATAAAGTAATTTTAAGTTATAAATCTGCCTCTATAATACCTAGTGCGTATCTATACTAATAATAGAGAGCTAGTTATTGCATTATAATTTTAGGAATATATCTACTACAGAACGTAGTATATTACTATAATTAACTAAACTAACGCGTTATATTAATATATAATTAACCCCTTAGGGTCTAGAAACGGATTAGTACGCCTATAGATCCTAATACGGTCTTAATCTTATAAAATAGCGGATAGTAGGGATATTAGCCGATAGTCTTAAAATATCTAATTTTAAGAACGCGCTTATAGTGTTTCTTCATAAATATAGAAGGAAGGTTGTTAGTTAGAATTCTACGTAAGTTAATATAGATTGCCGTGACCTAGACCCTTCTTAGATTAGGCCATACTTTATTTAAGTATACCCTTTCTTAAAATACTAGAAGTGGACGGGCGCGGATCTAAATAACCTTAACTAAGTAGCCAAGGAAATCGTATACTGCGCACCAAATTGGCGAAAGTTAAGTAATTAGAAGTACAACTATATATAGGTATAGAAATACACAGCCAATAATAGAGATGGGAGAGGGAAGGCTAGGCCTATAGGTGGAAGAATGGTAGGATAACTCCAGATTATTATTACTATATTAGATTATTCTACTTTAGGAGGCAACGGTCTCCCTTTTTAATTTACTAGGGTAATGGTAAACCTTATATAGTACCAAAATAATAGTAGGCCTTACCCCGTCTATAGTATAACTAAGGTTAAACACTAGTACTTAACTACTACTAAAAACCTACGCTCCCTAGCCGGTGGTAGATTTTACTCTATGCAGTCTATACTATAAAGTACTTATATAGTTTTAGCTGGTTATAGTTACCCTAATCTATTCTATATTAATAACTATATTAACTAGGACCAGTATAATATAATATATTTACCAGATTTCTTAGAAGGAGAGTTTTAAGTTATATTAGTATATTAACAGGCTGTCGCTAAAAGGCCATTTTTACTATAAGTTTTAACTATATATTCCATTTACTGTTTTCCACTACTTTCTACTACTTTCTACTGCTTTTTACTACTTTCTACTACTTTCCACTATCTTATTGCTTTTACTATGTTCTATTACTTTCCATTACTTTCTACTAATTTCTACTACTTTTAATTTTGTTATCTTTAAATTAAAGGTCCTAGCCTCTACTAAAATACTTAATATCCATAATAAGGACCAGAATATTATTAGCAAAAACGGAGATACTCTACTATAAGTTAATAAGATCTTAGGTCTATAATGCTTAATAGAGGAGTATCTAAGCTCTTAGTATAATCTTTTAAGAGAAGATATAATTATACTATTAAAAGGTAGTAGGCCAAATTAGAGCAGACTATTTTAATTTAATGGAATCTAGATATGGTGATAAAGCCAGTATATATAAATAGGTAAGCATACTATAATTCTAAAGTAGTCATTCGCTAATATCTGCAAGGCCTATATTAGCTTAGTAATATTTTTACCTTAAGGGCTAGTAATCTGCGTAGCGTTCTTACTTAGGAGAGTAGGGAGAATAATCCGTTAAGATTAGCCAAAAAGACTAGTCGCAGGTTCTCTAGTTGCTTTAACCCCTAAGACTAATAATTTTTAAATAAAATATATACTTGCGATAGTGGCGGTAAGGCTATTAGCTGTATTAGAACAGAACCCCGTAGAGGCTAACTTATTCTTTACTAGACCTAAAGAAATTAATATTAACCTATCTATATTATAGACGATGGTTAAGGATTAAAGTAAATTTTATAAAGCCAGTTACTACACTATATTAGCATTATAAAAGCTAACAAGAGAGCCGTAAGTATGCGATATTTTCTAAATAAGAAGATATCTAACTATTAATAGATTCCCGTTATTAGAACAATTTGTTTAAGTCTAATAAAATATTAAAGCACTATAATATGTTATAAATAGGCCTTATACGGATCTTAGTTTAATTATAGCAATTAAAAATACTTCCTTAGTTAAAAATGTAAATATTCTTAAAGACTAGCCCCTTCTTCCATTAGAGCTATTACCTTATATTATACTTAATATTTATATAGGGAAGGTCTCTATAACTTAGCTTAACCCTACTACGGATATAAATAATATTAATAGGGGGTAATAGATTTTTTTTAGAGTCAATTTCCTAAAGAGACTTCTAGTTTTTTATACTAAAAATTGTATTATATAATAACGCTTGGGGACGCAAACATATACCCCCTCCCATAACTATACCATTATTAAATATTATAGATTTCGCCCTTAGAGCTATTTATAATAGGTATTCCTAAAAAACTTATCTATTTAAAGCTCTAAAATTAAATATTATTAATATTTTATATAAGTTATTAATTAAGTTCCCGGGATAAAGTTTAATACTATACCAAAATTATAACTTCCTCGTTATAGCTAAGCAATCCTAAAACCCTCCTTCTTCTCCCCTTCCTCCTATTACTTATTACTAAGCCTTACTACATTATCGCCAAGCCTTATTATATTGCTAAGCATCATTATATTACTGCTAAGCCTCATTATATCGCCGCCAAGCCTTATTATATTACTACTAAGCCTTATTATATTACTACTAAGCCTTATTGCATTATTACTAAGGTCTCTTACCCAATTGGGCAATTGGAGATTATGGGTTTAATTCCCATATATAGCACGTTAAAAAGATTAAAAAAAGAAGGTAGTTCCTATTAAATCATATATTAGCGAGGCTCCAAATTAATCCTATAATTCTTTACGTCTCGCAAGGCCTAGAAAATTATAACGCCCTTTTTTCTAGATAATATTTTAGTATACATACCTAACGGCGAGCCACAGCTTCTTAATCCCACTAGGCTAGATTTAAAATTAAAAAAACTAAAAGGACTTACTATTATGCCATAAGGACTTTATATTATAATTTCCTAAATTTAATTAAAATATAACCCCTTCCTAAACCTTAGGATTAAGCTTTATATATTTAATTATAAAGGCAACGTATAGGTAGATTAGTAGCAGAATATATTAATTTTGTAATACGGGCCGTCAAAATCGGACTCTGTATCTATATAAGGTAACTTAGCCTATAAACCTACTAGTCTCTAGATTTAGTAGAGCTAATATAGAGATATTATATAGCGAGTAGGTAGGAGCTAGTGGTCGTTAAAACGTGGGCAGTAGTGAAAAGTTTTCACACAGAGTGGTAAGATCTTAAAAACCACCGCTAACGGTGCCCCCTTATAGTAAACGACTACTATGCCCTTACCCAAGCCCACCTATATAATCCTTATAGATACGAGTTTAATTCGGCGTCTCTAAACCCCAAATTAAAGACATTAACAACCCCTTATATTAACAAATAAGTAAACAAAAGAATAAGTAAACAAATACACCTATTTCTAACCCCTAGGCCGATCGCCCGCGGAGTATATAGTTATTTACCGTCCGCACCATATTCTGCCTAACAGCCTAAATAACAACCCTACGGTTTTCCTGTCTCCTCTCTACGGCCGGCTACCCTAGAAAGGGCTTAGTAACTAGGGCCTAGGTATAAAGGATACCTAAAGCATATATATATCCCGCTCGCCTTTTAGTATTACAAAGCCAGTTACGGATAAATCCCCCTTATACCTTCGATAAGCTCTTGGGGGGGAAGGGAAGGGTATACGCGGCAAACAGTCTACAAAGGTAGCGTGTGTTAGGGACGGTTAAGACATAGGAAACTGCTATAAGTATATAGCAACCAATCGGTTAACAGCAAGGCCCAGTTAGGACATAGCGAACCCTAACTACGGATAAGCTAGAAGAAGGATATAGTAGTTACTAAGGAGATCCAATATCTATAGAGGTCTAGACGTAGCTGCTAGGCAGCCCTAGGGGGCCGCTAGCTGCGCATAAAGGTGGTTAACGGGGTTTTTTTTATCCTACACAGGTGGCTTATAGGGTTTTTGTCCCCTAATACTAGGGGTTTTTTCCTGTAAAATATTAATTTTCCCCTAGGTGCGGAGTAGTCTGCGTAAACCCAATAGAGATCTAAATTAGACGTTAAGCAATAAATAAATAATTAATAAATAATTTAATTAGTGGTATATAACTATAGGGCTTATATCTAAATAGAATTCTATAAAGATCCTACTAGGAGCCTTTTAGTATAATTAGGAAATACTCGGTTCCTGCCAGGAGCCTTTTAGAATAATTAGGAAATGCTAGGTTCCTGCCAGGAGCCTATTAGGACGATTAGGAAATAATTATCCTGCTAGGTTCCTATTAGGAGCCTATTAGGACAATTAGGACGATTAGGAAAATCAAAATCCTGCTAGGAGGCCTCCAGAATCTTAGCACCCCAATAAAATGCTAATATAGCAATTTTATACTAATAAGCTTTCTTATCCCAACTATAAAAAAATTGTATTAGTAGAACTGTATATGCACGACTATAAAGATATATACTTTATTTACCGTCTTATACTCCAACCTAGAGGCTTATAATATTGCTTTAGTTTTAGGGTTTTCTAGGGCTAATAGCTTAACAACTAGGCCTTCTAGGATAGAGGTAGAGGTAGATAATATATTTATTACTATAGCTACATTTAGCAGCTCTAAGAATTACTAGGTATATTAAAGAGTAAAAGGCTACTAAGCTAGTAATAGAGTAGGGCTGCTTAAAGAAGTATTTAAGGTCTTTAATATAGACTGCATATTATAATAAGGCAGTTTAAAATATAAACTTAGAGTAGAAGTTAAGAGTAAAGGTTAATAATACTAATTTCTAAAGGGCACTCTACCTATTCTTATACCTTTTAATCTATTACTACTACGCCGTAAATATTTACTATGCCCCTTTTAAGCTATATAACCTTTCCGTATTAATCCTAGGAAACGCTAAAGCATATATATTAATATTATTATAATATAGCTTAGATTATAGGCATATTACTACCGTGTATATAAAGAGATTGCTATATACTAGGGATCGCAGCTTTAATTCTAAAGGGGTAGATTATTATTTAATTTAATAATAGAAGCTAAAGAGCTAGTTTAGAAGTTCTAATAAATAAGATTTAAGCATTTCTTTTATTTAGCTCGGCCTCTATACGCCTAATATATTATAGCGGAATAGAGATACTTTAAAGAAAGTGTAGATAGTGTTAATATATAACAGCTTATAGGATAAGGTTTAGAGTTTAGTTATTTATTAAGTCGCGGCTATTTTTTAATAGGACTCTAACCAGATTCTAACTAGGTTTTAACTAGATTTTAACTAAACTCTAACTAGACTTTAACCAAACTTTAACTAGACTTTAACTAGACTTTAACTAAACTTTAACTAAACTCTAGCTTTTTATACCCATAGAAGGCATATAGGAGAGCTAGTAATATACTTAGCGTAAGGTATTTCCCTAGCTTATAGATTTAAGCAGATAATCTTATAACAAAATCTATATAAATACTTTCTACTTTACTCCCCTCTCTATTATATACGTTAAGTAGGGCGTAGTATAGATATTTAGACGTTAGTCTATAGCAATAAGTGCTTAAACTAGGTTATATATTACTCTCGCCCCTCTAACTACTTAGGCTAGCGTGGTTTTTTAGTTAGGTATTAAACGCCCATTACCCAAAAAATGTTTTGGCTGATACGGTTACTCTTAATAACAATATCGTCGCCTTATTACCTTTTTATTAAAGCCCCTTTAACTAAACTTTATATATTCTTTAAATTTTCCTTAGAGAAACCTATAGAACGTTTTTAATATTTATAGGAAGCTTACTGGAATTCTTACTTAGTTCCTTAGTTTCTCTTTATCTTTATAAGCCTATAATATAACTACCCTCCTTAACCTTGTATATTGCTAATATAATAGCTCTATTAGTTATTACCGCAATCTACATTTAGGCTTAGCTAACGGTATATATATATTATATAATAGAGACACCAATTACAACTTACTTTAATTATTATAGATTACTATACTATGGCTAGCGTAATTAAGAAAACCAGAGTTAAAGATAATTTAAAAGACGCGTTTATAAGGGAGTATAAGAAAGAGGTAGAAAACTCCTTAGGCCTATAATAGTAGGATCTAACTACAGCTTTAGACCGATTATAGTAACTATAAGGCGCCTAACTAAATAGAGCCGAACGGTATATAAACTAACCCCCTAAATAACACTATTGCTATTATTATTAATATATAAAATAATGTCAGAGTAGTCCTAATCTATAAAAGGCGGGATAGTAAATATAAAGGCGATGTTAGGACAGAGGACTAAGGATACATAGTAATAGTTCCTTAGAGTAATAATTGGTATTACTATAGTATAGGATCTACTAGGCTGGCGTATATTAAAAAAAAGGAGGATATATTTTAGACCTATTATATTATTTACTAACACTATATAGTAAAATAGTCGCTAAGCTCCCTTAAAATAGGAATTATAATAAATAGCGCAGACTCTACTCTATATATATTTATTAAGTATATCTAGCCTCTAAGGTAATTAGATATAATTATATCTTAAGCATTAGTAACCACAAGCTTATAAATATCCCCTATAAGTAACGCCGGCTATACTAGCAGGGAATTTAGAGGGGTTTTTAAAGTAATTAAGCAATAGAACCTTAAGAGTATTCCTTAACTACATCCCTAAGGATATCGCACTAATAGGCGCTCTCGTGCCCTTTAAATTCTAAAGGAAGTAAGAGCCTATTACAATCCCTTATACTAGCAACTAAAGATTACCCTAAACTAACGGCGCAAAGTATAACTATTTTACGGCTATTAACCCTTTCGGCCTGCCTTAAAAACTATTAATAATAATTCTATCTTTTCGCAGTCTTTAAAGCACCCTTTAATAGCTTTACTAATAATACAAAGGCGTATTAGATACGCTTCCCTTTATTTAGCTTTACACCTTTTTAATATATAATTAATCTAAAGGCCTTAAGAAGCTTCTCTATTGCCGTAACGATAGTTAATAGTATATAGCGAGATATTTTTAGCTGCGTAGGGTCAGATTCCATAATTGATTATAGCTAAAGGGCTATAATATAAACAGTAATATCGCAGAGAGTATTAGAAATTGGTTAAAAATTAGTTAAAAGTTTAATAGTATTTATACTAAGTAGCCCTATAGCGGCTGTCGCATTAACCCTTACTAAAATAACGGCGGCTTAGTATTATAAATATCTACTTATCACCTTAATTGGTTCCTGTTTATTGGAACATTATTAAATTTTTATTAAAACTTTACTAAAATTAGTAGGGTAACTAGCTAGCTAAAAATGAGCTTCTAATAATATACAGTACGCTAGTTTATAAAGAGCAATATAGATAACTATATGCTATATTAATTTACAAGTATAAAATATAAATAATAATAGCGGCTGTAGAGGAGAGCTATAATATAGCAAGAGTACTTTAGTAGAAGAAGCTAATTAAGACCATCCTCTACTATAATAGGCGATCTATATTATTAACTCCACTAAACCCGCGCTAAGGCGCTACAGACTTTAATATCGCAAGGCAATTCTCTATACTTTAGGAAAGATTTAGATATACTATGTTCTTAGCTTCTTTTAATCTTTAAAGTTAAACAACTATATACGTCTAGTTTAGGGCTATCCCCTTAAAGAGCAGAAGAAAATTAGTAAAGTTACATTACTATAGTAGATCGCTTTATTAGTAATACTCGGGTTTGCGTATTAAATAGATTTAATAATATCCGCTTTTAAAAGAATACGCGTATAGATTTATAGGCAATAAATATCTATATACAGCCGTTTTAGGATAATTATATTTTTTAGTGAGAAGTGGTATCTTTACCTAGCAGACCTATTACTTGCTATTACTTAGAGTAAGAGTAAAATACTATAAAGACTATATAAAAGGATAAGTCTCCCTATTACCTAGTCTTCTTATATAATCTACTCTTCCTTTTAAATAAGAGTTTCTTACTAAATCTAGCTGCACTTATTATTAACTATATAATATATTACTACTATAACCGCTCCTTTTACTACAGTAAATACAGGGCACTGGCTTAGCATATTTAATTAGTATATAGCTAGGACAAATGCTAGAGAGCTAAAGCTAATAGGTACTTCTACCCCAATATATTACTAGCCAAAGGTTAAAACGGTAAAGTAATTATAATAGGATTATTAAGAAAAGTGAGCAAATATCCCTAGTATCCGCCTTAATTAAAGGTAAGTATAAATTAAAAAAAAAACTTAGATCTTTACTAATAATATAAAAACACTACTACTTAGCCTTATTATTTGCGATTTCTTACCTAAAACATAATAGGGAGCAGAGAAATAAAAGTAAAGGCTATTAGGAGTATAGTAGAATAAAAAATAATAGAGATATTAATTTACGCGATAAGTCTTAACTAGATAGTAACTAGAAATTATTAATACTAAATACCTTATTAACTAAAAATTATACCTTTAGCTTATATATCCTCTAGTAATTTGTCTATACTTATATAGTCTTAGGCCTAGCACTTAGTAATAATATTATTAAATATAGCTAGAGCGGCTAGGTTTAAAAACTTTCCCTTAATATATATATTATATATTTCTTAGTCTAAAAGCTCCTTATATGGCTTTAATCCTATTATTATTTTATAAAAGGTAGAGCTAAGAGTAAACACCTTACTTCTTATAGAGATTTCTTTAATCTTAAGGTACTTATAACAGGTCTTATAACAGATAAGAGGGGCTTAACTATTAATTAATAACCTAGTAAAGTTACTAAGCTTCGCATTAAGCTCTTTATTAAGGAAGACGTTATTATAAGAAATATCCCTATATAGCACCTATTTAGAATATATAAAAGTAATTAAAGCTATAATCTGTTAAATCTAGTAAAGTTATAGTAGCAGTAGAACTAGCTTAGCATATTTCGCAAAGTACTATCTTATAGAACTATTATAGGTATATTATAGAATAAGGGCATCCTCTAGGCTTTTATAAAATCGAAGAATACTATTATAATATTATCTAAGGCGTTAGTAGATATACTTTTCCCTTTAATAAATAGCAGCCTAGTAGGCTAGGCGAATTTTATAATAGTATTAAAATAAGCGACTAGTGCTATAATTCCAACGCCTACTATATCTTAGCCGTTTAAACCATATAGGTAACGAATAGTATAGTCTATTAGAGGCATCTGCAATAGTTATAATACCTATATATATATATATATATTAGAAACAAATAGGGAGAAATTCTAATTCTCCTTACTTTATAATTTAGGCGCTTATATAAGAGATAAAGGTATAACGTAGTTCCCTAGTAAGCTGGCCACCCTAGCGAGCTGGCCACCTTATTATACGCGCGACGCGCTTTTAAACTACAACCTTAATGCCTACGCCACAACAATAAGAGGCCCTCTATCGAGAGGGCAGAATTATTCTAGCTGTTTATGCGCATACGCAAGATAAATCTATAAGTTTTTGAAAGCTTACTAGCTTATATAATATGCCCTAGAGTACCGCCTAGAGACGCGCTAAAGGCATTAAATTAAGACGCGATTCTATCGCGAATAATTGCCGTCTTATACTAGCACAAGAAGAGAGCCTTAAGGAATGGATTCTGTTAATAGATTGACATGGTATGCCACCGCGTATTATAACCATATAGTAGATGGCAAGTCTACTAGTGACGCAGCATCCTAAATTACGACTAGTTGGCAAGAATTAGACCTAGGGCTTCCTTAAGCGCCACGACGACCTATAATCCAAATGGAATCGCAAGTACGACTACTAGTGTGCTCTTTATAAGGATTCTATGCTTATTTGCGGCTGGTTTAAACATATTTAGGATATAAAGATATAATACGGGATCTTAGATAATAATATCTGGAATTTTAATAAAACTGGCTGCTAGATAGGCGTTATT
>Ga0307515_10022543_pt1 | contig 11091 bp, 5 predicted proteins | sample 17_EM_MG_FD_194513 | JGI IMG/M metagenome (GOLD analysis project Ga0307515, IMG submission 194513) | Populus trichocarpa ectomycorrhiza microbial communities from riparian zone in the Pacific Northwest, United States - 17_EM | ecosystem: Host-associated > Plants > Roots > Unclassified | place... | reverse complement strand
AAGGGCGAGGGCTGGCGCGGTAACGTCGGCGTCCGCGTCGTCAACACCAAGATCGAGACCAACGCCTGGCGCGTGGGGGTGTCGGCCGGTACGCCGGGCGCCATCAACAACCCGTTCGGCCTGATGCTGCAGACCACCGCCGGCAAGGAATATACCGACATCCTGCCGTCGGCGAACTTCTCGTTCGACGTCCGCGACGACCTGGTTCTCCGCCTGGCCGCCGGTCGCGTCCTGGCGCGCCCGGACTACGCCCAGATGGCCGGCTTCACCTCGCTGACCGAGTCCCTGCTGACCGCTTCGGGCGGCAACCCGGACCTGGATCCCTACCGCGCCAACCAATATGACGCGTCTCTGGAGTGGTACTTCGCGCCGCAGTCGATCCTGTCGGTCGACTTCTTCTACAAGGACATCTCGACCTACATCGTCCAGGGCGCGACGACCGAGAAGCTGCCGCTGCAAGCCGCCGCCAACGACCCGCGGGTCGTCAACCCGGCCAACCAGTGCGTCCTGCAAACGGCCGGCCTCTACAGCTGTAACTACAATGTCGGCCGTCCGGTGAACGTGGCGGGCGGCGAGACCAAGGGTGTCGAGGTCAACTTCCAGATGCCCATCTGGAACGGCTTCGGCGTCCTGGCCAACTACACCTACACCGACGCCAGCTCGTCCTCGGACGTGCCGATCCCGTCCAGCTCGAAGAACATCGCCAACATCAGCGGCTACTACGAGAACGAGCGCTTCAGCGCCCGTCTGTCCTACAACTACCGGTCCAAGTTCTTCGTCGACTACGACGCCGAGCGTGGCTACCGCCAGCTGTGGTCGGACTCGATCAAGTCACTGGACGCCTCGGCCAGCGTCAACATCACGGATCAGATCTCTCTGAGCCTGGATGCGATCAACCTGACCGACGAGAAGCAGACCGACAACTACGACAACGATCCGAACCGTCCGGCCCGTATCTACAAGAACGGCCGCATGGTGTTCGGCGGCGTCCGGTTCAAGTTCTAAGGCGTACCCGGGGCCTTCGGCGCGCGCCGGAGGTCCCCCTTCCTCCTCGAGATCGTTGCATCGGAGGCGGCATGGTTCAGGATCACCTCATGACCTGCTCGCCGCCGCCGATCGCGACCCAAGTCCTCCTGACTGCAAGCACGGAGCTGGGGCGGAGCGGTCGACGCTCCGCCCGCTTTTTGCCGCCTGTCAGCCGGTGAGTGAGTCTCCATGACCCTTTCCATGCGCGCCCTGAAAGTCTCGGCGATCCTCTCCGCTTCGGTCGCTGTCCTGGCGCTGGCGTCCGTCGCGGGCGCGGCCGACCTGACCCTGACGCCCGCGCCCGCTCAGGCGACGATGGGGCAGGGGGCCTTCGCCCTGACCGCGCGGACCCGGATCTTCGTCGCCAAGGGCGATGTCGAGGCCAAGGTCGTGGCCGGCCAGCTTTCCGACATGCTGCTGAAGGCCCGGGGCATCAAGCTCGGCGTGGTCGAGGGCGCGCCGCCCGCCGGCGAGGCCGCCATCGTCTTCGCGCACGGTCCTCTCTCGGACGACGGCGCTGAAGGCCCCGAGGCATATGCCCTGGATATTTCACCCCAAGGCGTGGTGATCACCGCCCCCAAGCGCGGGGGCCTGTTTTACGGCGCGGTCAGCGTCTGGCAGCTGGCGGTGACCGACGCGGCCAAGGGCCCGACCGAACTCCCCGCCGTCAGCATCGACGACGCCCCGCGCTTCGCCTGGCGCGGCTTCATGCTGGACAGCGCCCGCCATTTCCAGAGCGTCGAGACGATCAAGTCGATCCTCGACGCCATGGCCGCCCACAAGCTCAACACGCTGCACTGGCACCTGGTCGACGACCAGGGCTGGCGGCTGGAGATCAGGAAATATCCGAAGCTGACCTCGGAGGGCGCCTGGCGCATCCCGGCGGGCGCGGCCGGCAAGGATCCCAAGACGGGCAAGCCGATCCGCTACGGCGGCTTCTACACCCAGGACCAGGTGCGCGACCTCGTCGCCTACGCCGCCGCGCGCGGGATCACCATCGTTCCCGAGATCGAGATGCCGGGCCACGCCCTGGCGCCGCTGGTCGCCTATCCCCAGTTCGGCATGACCAAGGCCCCGCCGCGCGAACACATGGGCGACTGGGGGGTGTTCCCCTATCTCTACAAGCCCAGCGACCAGACCTTCACCTTCCTCAACGACGTGCTCGACGAGGTGATGGACCTCTTCCCCTCGCCCTATATCCATGTCGGCGGCGACGAGGCGGTCAAGGACCAGTGGAAGGCCAGTCCCGAGGTCCAGGCCCAGATCCAGGCCCTGGGCGTCAAGGACGAGCACGGCCTGCAAAGCTGGTTCATCCAGCGGGCGGAGAAGCACATCAACAGCCGCGGCCGGCGGATGATCGGCTGGGACGAGATCCTCGAAGGGGGCCTGGCGCCGAACGCCACGGTCATGTCCTGGCGCGGCGTCGAGGGCGCGGTCGCCGCCGCCTCGCAGGGCCATGACGCCGTGCTGGCGCCCGACAGCACCCTCTACATGGATCGCCGCCAGAGCGCCTCGGCCGACGAGCCGCCCGGCCGGATCAAGATCGTCAGCCTCAAGGACGTCTACGAGTTCGACGCCGCCCCGGCGGCCCTGACGCAGGCCCAGCGCGCCCACATCCTGGGCCTGCAGGCGACCTCGTTCACCGAGCACATGCGCACCGACGAGCGGCTGGAGAAGATGACCTTCCCGCGCCTGATCGCCGTGGCCGAGAATGGCTGGACCCCGGTGGCCCGGCACGACTGGAAGAGCTTCTCCCAGCGCCTCCCCGCCGAGACCGCGCGACTGGACGTCCTGGGCGTGGCCCATGACACCGTGCCCTACGAGCCCCAGGCCACCCTGGTCCCGACCGTCGACGGCCAGGTCTCGGTCGCCCTCGCCTCGGGTCTGGCGCTGGGCGAGATCCGCTACACCATCGACGGCAAGGCGCCGACCAAGGCTTCGAGCCTCTACGAAGCGCCGCTGACCGTCGCGCCGGGCAAGACCGTCCGTGCTCGGACCTTCCTGGGCGCCGACGCTCTGGGCCGTGTTCGGGACTACCCCGTCAGCCTGCTGGCGGCCCAGACGCGCAACAGCCACCAGCTGGCGCTCTGCGGCGACGGCATCAACCTGTCGCTCGAGGATGACGCGCCGAAAAGCGGTTCTGGGACCGGTCCGCGCGCCGTGTTCGCGGTCAATCTGATGAACCCCTGCTGGGTGTGGAAGGGCGCGGACCTGTCTTCGGCCGTCAAGCTGACCGCCCGCATCGGCCAGGTCCCGTTCAACTTCCAGATCGGCGCCGACAAGGCCAAGATCCCGCTGCGCGCGCCCTCCACCCCGGACGGCGAGCTGGAGGTGCGGATCGACGGCTGCGGCGGTGAGCGGATCGCCGCCTTCCCGTTGGGCGCCGCCGCACGCGGACCGGCCCTGGGCACGGTCGCGGGCGTGCTGGCCCAGCGTGACGGGGTCCACGACCTTTGCCTGAGCTTTACAGCGCGCGGCGTCGAGCCGACGCTGGTGCTCGACAGCATAACCCTCACGGCCGCCGCCAAGAGCGGCCAAGAAACCAAGACAAAGAACTAGCAATCCCAGGAAGCAGGAAGCGTCCGTGTCCAATCTCGTACTGTCCTCGCCGCTCAAGGGCTGGATCGCCCCGCTGGACGAGACGCCCGACGCGGTGTTCGCCGAGCGCATGCTGGGCGACGGCCTGGCCATCGATCCGCTGGGCTCGACCCTGCACGCCCCCTGCGACGGACGGGTGATCGCCGTGCACGGCACGCGCCATGCCGTGACCCTGCGGGCCGACAACGGCGCCGAGATCCTGATGCATGTCGGGCTGGAGACGGTGGGCCTGGGCGGCGAGGGCTTCGAGGTCCACGTCAAGGACGGCGACGTCGTGAAGTCGGGCGACAAGCTGATCAGTTTTGACCTCGACCTGCTGTCGCAACGCGCCAAGAGCCTGATCACCCCGGTGGTGATCACCAATCCCGACGCCTTCCGGATCGTCCGCCGCGAGCAGGACCACGCCGCATCGGTGGGCGACTTCCTGATGGAACTGGCCCCCGTCGGCGGCGCCGGCGCGGTCCTGGCGGTCGCCGAGGGCGAGGTGGCCCGCGAGGTCATTGTCCCCCTGCAGCATGGCGTCCACGCCCGGCCCGCCGCCCGTATCGCCGAGAGCGCCCGCAAGTTCGCCGCCGAGGTCGCCCTGGTCGCCGGGGACCGCCGGGCCAGCGCCAAGAGCCCGGTGGGCGTGATGTCCTTGGCCATCCGTCACGGTGACCGGATCAACATCGTGGCCAGCGGGCCGGACGCCGACTTCGCGGTCGCGGCCATCGCCGAACTGATCGAGGGCGGCATGGGTGAGAGCGCGGCCCTGTCTCCCGAGGACTTGGCGCCGACCGCTGCGCCGGCTGCCGTCGTGGAAGCGATCCGCGCCGCGCCGCCCAGCGAGCCGGGCCTGCTGCGCGGTGTGATGGCCGCCCCGGGCCTGGCCATCGGCCAGGCCGTGCGCTTTGTCTCGTCCGAGATCGTCGTGGCCGAGGCCGGGGCGGGCCAGGGCGTCGAGCGCGCCGCGCTGGAAGACGCCCTGGCCCAGGTTCGCGCCAAGATCGAGAAGTCGGCGAGTAAGGGCGACACCGCCCGCAAGGCCATCCTCGGCGCCCACCTGGCCTTCCTGGAAGACCCCGAACTGAGCGCCTCGGCCCACCGGCTGATCGCCGAGGGCAAGAGCGCGGGCTTCGCCTGGCGTCGCGCCGTCGGCGGCTATGTCGAGGCCCTGCGCGGCCTGGGCGACCGTCGCCTGGCCGAGCGCGTCGACGACCTGATCGACCTGGAGCGCCAGGTGCTGCGCGCCCTCAGCGGCGAGGAGGATGAGGCCCGGGTCCTGCCGCAAGGCGCCATCCTGCTGGCCGACGAACTGCTGCCCTCGCAACTGATGGGCCTGGAGGCCGGCCAGGTCGCGGGCTTCTGCACGGCCAAGGGCGGGCCGACCTCGCACGTGGCCATCCTGGCCGCCGCCATGGGCATCCCGGCCATCGTCGCCGCCGGCCCGGGCGTGCTGGACGTCACCGAGGGCGCGGGCCTGATCCTCGACGCCGAGAGCGGCACGCTCCGCGTCGGACCTGACGCCGGCCAGCTGGCCGCCGCCCAGACCGCCATCGCCGCCCGCCACGAGCGCAAGGCCGCTGCCAAGGCCGCCGCCCACCAGGAAAGCCGCACCGCAGACGGCGTGCGCATCGAGGTGTTCGGCAATGTCGGCGCGCTGAACGACGCCCTGGCCGCCGCCGCCAACGGCGCCGAGGGCTCGGGCCTGCTGCGCACCGAGTTCCTGTTCCTGGAGCGCGAGACCCCGCCCGACGAGGACGAGCAGGCCCGCCAGTACCAGGCCATCGCCTCGGCCCTGGACGGCCGCCCGCTGATCATCCGCACCCTGGACGTCGGCGGCGACAAGGCCGCGCCCTACCTGCCGATCCCGGCCGAGGAGAACCCGGCCCTGGGCCTGCGCGGCGTGCGCGTGTCGCTGTGGCGGCCGCACCTGCTGAAGACCCAGCTGCGCGCCATCCTGCGGGTCAAGCCGCTCGGTCAGTGCAAGATCATGGTGCCGATGATCGCCAGCCTCGACGAACTGCGCGCCGTCCGCGCCATGCTGGACGAGACCCAGCGCGAGATGGGGATCACCGAGCGGGTCGCGCTGGGGGTGATGATCGAGACCCCGGCCGCCGCCGTCACCGCCGACCTGCTGGCCGCCGAGGCCGACTTCCTGTCGGTGGGCACAAACGACCTGACCCAGTATGTGCTGGCCATGGACCGGGGCAATCCGGAGCTGGCCGCCCGCATCGACGCGCTACATCCCGCCGTGCTGCGGATGATCGACCAGACCTGCAAGGGCGCGGCCAAGCATCACCGCTGGGTCGGCGTCTGCGGCGGCCTGGCCTCGGACCTCGTCGCCGTGCCGGTGCTGGTCGGCCTGGGCGTCACCGAGCTGTCGGCCACGGCCGCGACCGTGCCGGAAGTCAAAGCCCTGGTCCGCACCCTGAACGTACCGGCTTGCCAGGACTTGGCCCGCCAGGCGCTGGACCTGGCCTCGCCCGAGGCGGTCCGAGATCTCTGCAAAGCCTTCGCGGCCAATGTTCTGAAGGCTGGAGCCTAGACAATGAAGTCCCCGCTCGAATTCCTTCAGCCCTTGGGCCGCGCCCTGATGCTGCCGATCGCGGTGCTGCCGGTGGCCGCCTTGCTGCTGCGGATCGGCCAGGACGACCTGCTGGGCCAAGCGGCCCTGGCCGGGATGTCCGGCGGCGTCACCCTGCTGGTCGCCCACGTGTTCGCCGCCGCCGGCGGGGCGATCTTCGGAAACCTGGGCCTGATCTTCGCCATCGGCGTCGCCGTCGGCCTGGCGCGCGAGAACAACGGCGCGGCCGGCTTGGCCGGCGTGGTGGCCTATCTGGTGGCGACCCAGGGCATCCAGGCGCTGATCGTCGTGCCGCCGGACGTGCTGGCGGCGGCCGCCGCCGACACCTTCAAGGGCGCCAGCGACCTGGCCGTCTCGGCCTGGAAGACCAAGGCCATCAGCAAGCTGTCGATCCCGGTCGGCATCCTGTCGGGCCTGATCAGCGGGGTGTTCTACAACCGCTACAGCACGATCAAGCTGCCCGAATACCTGGCCTTCTTCGGCGGCCGCCGTTTCGTGCCGATCGCCGCGGGCCTGGCCGGCGTGCTGCTGGCCCTGGTGTTCGGTTTCGGCTGGCGCTGGCTGGAGGCCGGCGTCGATGGCCTGACCCACATCGTCACCGTCTCGGGCAATCTGGGCCTGTTCGTCTACGGGATCCTCAACCGCCTGCTGATCGTCACCGGCCTGCACCACATCCTCAACAACGTGGTCTGGTTCATCCTGGGCGACTTCCACGGCGCGACCGGCGACCTCAACCGCTTCGCGGCCGGCGACCCGACCGCCGGGGCGTTCATGAGCGGCTTCTTCCCGGTGATGATGTTCGGCCTGCCCGCCGCCTGCCTGGCCATGTTCCACACCGCCCGTCCCGAGCGGAAGAAGGCGGTCGGCGGCATGCTGACCTCGCTGGCCCTGACCTCGTTCCTGACCGGCGTGACCGAGCCGATCGAGTTCAGTTTCATGTTCCTGGCCCCGGCGCTCTACGCGGTGCACGCCGTGCTGACCGGCGTGTCGATGGCTCTGATGAACATCCTCGACATCAAGCTGGGCTTCGGCTTCTCGGCGGGCCTGTTCGACTATGTGCTGAACTTCAACAAGGCCACCCACCCGCTGTGGCTGGTCCCGATCGGGGCGGTCTATTTCGGGGTCTATTACGGCCTGTTCCGCTTCTTCATCCTGAAGTTCGACCTGAAGACTCCGGGGCGCGAGCCGGCCGAGGAACTGGTCCTCGAGCCCGCCGCGCCCAGCGCCGGAGGGCCCCATGGCGACAGGAGGGGCGCCGACTTCGTGGCGGCTCTCGGCGGAGCGGGCAACCTGACCTCGGTCGACGCCTGCACCACCCGCCTGCGCCTGATCGTCGTCGACCAGGGCGCGGTCAACGCGCCGGCGCTCAAGGCCCTGGGCGCGCGGGGGATCGTCAAGCCGTCCGACAGGGCCCTGCAGGTGGTGCTCGGGCCGGTGGCCGACCAGGTGGCCGGCGAGATCCGCGCCGCCCTGGCCAGCGGGAAGTCGATCGGTCCCGTGGCCGTCGAGCCCGCCGCCGTCGCCGTCAAGACCTCGGCCCTGCCGACCGCCGCCGATGACAGCCGGGCCGAGGCCCTGGTCGCGGCGCTGGGCGGCATGGCCAATGTCGAGACGGTCGGGGCCTGCTCCAGCCGCCTGCGGCTGGTGGTGCGCGACAACGCCGCCGTCGACGAGGCGGCGCTCAACGCGCTGGACTCGCGGGGCGTGGTCCGGGTGGGCGAGCGCGCCGTGCACGTGGTGCTGGGGCCGGACGCCGAACGGATCTGCGAGGCCGTCCGTTGCCTGCTGCCCGGCTGACGAGACCGAGGAGACCCGCGTGAGCGACAAGCCGATCAACGACATCCTAATCGTCGGCGGCGGAACGGCCGGCTGGATGACCGCCGCCTATCTGGCTCGGCGCCTCGGCTCGACCCGGCCGGACGGGGTGCGGATCACCCTGATCGAGTCCAGCGAGATCGGCATCATCGGGGTGGGCGAGGGCACCTTCCCGACCATCCAGAACACCATGCGCACCATCGGCGTCGACGAGGCGCGGTTCATGCGCGAGGCCGGGGCGGCCTTCAAGCAGGGCATCAAGTTCGTCGACTGGAAGACCGCGCCCCAGGACGGGGTCCACAGCCACTACTACCACCCGTTCGCCTATCCCCGGCTGCTGAACGGCGGCCTGGACCTGGCGCCCTACTGGCTGATGGGCGAGGCGGGCGATATCCCGTTCTCGGACGCCGTGACCCTGCAGGACAAGGTCTGCGACGCGATGCGCGGACCCAAGCGGCTGGATGATCCGCAGTACGGCGGGCCGATGGCCTATGCCTATCATTTCGACGCTGGAAAACTGGCGAGCCTATTGAAGGACGTCGGCACAGCCACGGGCGTCAGGCGCCTGATCGGCAACGTCCAGGGCGTCAACAAGACCGAGGACGGCGCGATCGCCTCGGTCTCGACCCGCGAGCATGGCGACCTGGTCGCAGACCTCTATATCGACTGCACCGGTTTTGCGGGCGCGCTGATCGGCGAGGCCATGGGTTCGGCCTGGATCGACAAGAGCGACGTGCTGTTCGTCGACCGGGCGCTGGCCCTGCAAGTGCCTTATGACCGTCCCGACGCGCCCGTGGCCACCACCACCATCTCCACCGCCCACGAGGCGGGCTGGACCTGGGATATCGGCCTGCCCGAACGCCGGGGCACGGGCTATGTCTATTCCAGTCGTCACACCACGGACGATCGGGCCGAGCAGATCCTGCGGGGTTATGTCGGCAAGGCGGGCGAGGGGCTGACCCCGCGCCTGCTGAAGCTGAAGGTCGGCCATCGCGCCCAGCACTGGGTCAAGAATTGCGTCGCCGTGGGCCTGTCGGGCGGGTTCCTGGAGCCGCTGGAATCCACCGGCATCGTGCTGATCGAAGCGGCCGCCTACATGCTGGCCCGCAACCTGCCGCGCCGGGGCGGGATGGAGGCCGCGGCCCGGCAGTTCAACACCGCCATGACCGACCGCTATCTGCGGGCCATCGATTTCGTCAAGCTGCACTACTGCCTGAGCCGGCGCACGGACAACAGCTTCTGGACCGACAACGCCGACCCGGCCTCGATCCCCGAAAGCCTGCAAGACCACCTGGCGATGTGGAAATATCGGCCACCCAACGTGTTCGATTTCCCGAACCTCCACGAGAGCTTCAAGTACTTCAATTACCAATATATTCTCTACGGCATGGGCTTCGAGACGACCGTGGATCCCGCCGCCCACGCGCATGGCGACCTGGCCCGCGCCGACTTCGCCAAGGTGCGCGAGGCGGGCGTGCGCGCCGCCGCCGGCCTGCCCGATCACCGCGCCCTGCTGACCGACATCTACACCCGGGGCTTCAGCAGCAAGGCGCCCGACCTCGCCACCGCCGAGGCCGGCGAGGCGCCGCGACGGTGAGCGGCCCCGTCCTCGAGCGCGGTCCCGACCCGCGTGTCGAGACCCTGCGCATCGGCCGGGAGCGACATCCGCTCCTGGTGCTCGACGACCTGCTGACAGGGGCGGAAGGCCTGGTGGACTTCGCCGCCGACGTCGCCGTCCTGGCTCCGGTCAAGGCGGCCGCCAACTTCTATCCCGGCGTCCGCGCGCCGGCCCCCGGCGGCTATGTGCAGGCGCTGATCAAGGTTTTGCGGCCCCACTTGGCGGAGACGTTCGGCGCGCCCCCAGGCGGCCCGGCCCACGTCACCAGCGCCCTGTCGATGGCCACCCTGCCGGCCGACCAGGCGAGTCTGGTCCAGCGCCTGCCGCACATCGACACCACCTCGCCGGACCAGTTGGCGATCCTGCACTATCTGTGTGGGCCCGAACACGGCGGCACCGCCTTCTATCGCCACCGCGCCACCGGCTTCGAGGCGATCGACCCCGAGCGCGGCCCGGACTATTTCGCCGCCTTGCGGGAAGAGATCGAGGCGCGGCCCGCCATCGCCGACGGCTATGTCGCCGGGTCCAACGCCTTGTTCGAGCAGACCGCCGTGCTGGCGCCCGCCTTCAACCGGATCGTGGTCTATGCCAGCAACCTGTTGCACGCCGGGGTGCTGCCGGAGCGTCCCGCGAGCCTGAGTCCGCGCCATGGCCGCTTGACGGCCAACACCTTCTTCCGCTTCGAACGCCCCTGACCACGCGCGCCGACTTGCATAAATTTGCGTCGAGACGTCGCCGGGCGTAGCGAACCTTCAAGTCACGACAAGCACGTCCAAGCCGCGCGCCGGCCAGCCGCCTAGGGTCCCGCTCGAGTTCGGCCGACCGCCGAGCCCTCTCGACATCGCAAGGACGGGCCCATGACCACTCCCCCCAGCAGCCCATCGGCGCCGGGCGACTTGACGGGCGCTTCGCGGCGCGGCGTCGTCACCAGCGGCCTGAGCCTGGCCCTGGTGGCCTCGCTTTCGTCCCTCGCGCCGTCGACAGCGTCCGCGGCGACCCCCAAGGCCTCGCCCAAAACCCCCGGAGACATCAAAATGAGCAGCGGCTTCGTCACCACCAAGGACGGCACGGAAATCTTCTACAAGGACTGGGGTCCCAAGACCGCCCAGCCGATCGTGTTCCACCACGGCTGGCCGCTGAGCGCGGACGACTGGGACAACCAGATGATGTTCTTCCTGCTGCAGGGCTTCCGGGTCATCGCCCACGACCGTCGCGGTCACGGCCGCTCGACCCAGACCGACACCGGCAACGAGATGGACACCTACGCCGCCGACGTCGCCACCCTGACCGACCACCTGGACCTGAAGAACGCCATCCACGTCGGCCACTCCACCGGCGGTGGCGAGGTCATCCACTACGTGGCCCGCGCCAAGCCCGGCCGTGTGGCCAAGGCCGTGCTGATCGGGGCGGTGCCGCCGATCATGGTCAAGTCCGACAAGAACCCGGGCGGTCTGCCGATCGAGGTGTT
>Ga0307515_10022542_pt1 | contig 11091 bp, 5 predicted proteins | sample 17_EM_MG_FD_194513 | JGI IMG/M metagenome (GOLD analysis project Ga0307515, IMG submission 194513) | Populus trichocarpa ectomycorrhiza microbial communities from riparian zone in the Pacific Northwest, United States - 17_EM | ecosystem: Host-associated > Plants > Roots > Unclassified | place... | reverse complement strand
AAGAGCTTCCTCATAGATAATAATTTCCCTCTCAACTAATTTTGTTTTTTTTTTGCTAAGACTACCGTTTAATAGGAGCCACATGAACACGTCCACTTTTAGAGGGGCAAAGCCTTTCCAAAGTAGAACGGGAAAGGAAAGATCCTTTGAAGAAGAGAGGCTATCAAGAAGATGGCAACCTGAGTAAACTGAATAAACTGAATAAATATCAGAGCTATGGAATTTCCATATCTTATTGTCTTCACCTTATCAGCTCTGAGCAAGTTGTGGAGCAAGTTCTGTGGGATTGTGACGGTTCAAAAAATTCTTTTTAGTTTAGTTGGTTAGAAATACCTCATTTTATAAAAAGGTATGGGACCTTATCAGCTCAGATGTCTTTGTGATGGTCAAAGAATTTTTTAGAACTAACAGATTGCCTAAGGGTATTAGCTCTTCTTTTATGACATTGATTCCGAAGACTAAGGGGCCGAGCAGATTCTCCCAATTTTGTCCGATTAGTTTGATTCATGGGTTATATAAAATAGTGGCAAAGCTCTTGTCTAGTAGGCTTCGAAGTGTTCTATCAGATGTGATCAGTGTAAACAAGTCAACTTGCATTGTCGGGCGTCAGATTTTAGATGGGTTTATGATAGCAAACAAGGTTGTTCATGGAATTTGCAATAAAAAGGAGTACGGTTTCTTACTAAAGGTAGATTTTCATAAAGCCTTCAACTCGATTCTATGGGAGCATATTGATATTACCATGGGTTATATGGGTTTTGGCTTTCATTAGAGGAAACTGATTTTTGAATGTTTGTCCACCTCCAAAATAGCCATCTTTATAAACAGCTTCCCCAGTAGAGAATTCTGTCTGGAGAGGGGTCTCAAGTAAGGGGACCCTCTCTCACCTTTCTTATTAGACATAACAGTTTAGTGGTTGATAAATTTATTCAACAGGGAATCAGAATCGGGTTATGTAGTTTAAAAGGATTACTCCTCTCTACTGCATGCCAAGAGGATTCTTTGTTGGTTCGAGATCATCTCAGGCCTAAAAGTTAATTTCTATAAAAGCTCACTTATAGGAATCAACTTGGACGACGACTACACTTCAGGTTTGGCAAACATAATTTTCTGTCGCAATGATACTTTCCCAGTCATATACCTTAGGTTCCCTCTTGGTGTCAATCCGAGTAGGCTTTCTATTTGGAAACCAGTGTTGTCCACCATCGAAGCAAAGTTAAGTACATGGAAAAGGAAGTTTTTTAACATGGCTGGGAAGCTATGTCTGATTAAATTAGTTTTAAGCTCTCTATCTCTTTATTATATGTTTGTTTTTCCTATACCAAAGGGTATTAGCAATGTAATCTCCTCTATCAACCATTTGTTGGTGTGGAAAGGTACTTTAAATTCGCGTGGTATCTGCAAGGTGGCTTAGCATAAGGTTAACAAGAGTAAACTCTTTGGTGATCTTAGTTTGGGATCTCTTCACAATAAAAACTTGGCTCTGCTTTTTAAATGGCTCTGGAATCTTAATAAAGGAGTGGCATTAGGTTGGAAAGACCTCATCTTTCAAAAATATCAGCCAAAATTTACAAATGGGCTTTCTATGTTTGCAGGTTCTCTATCTCCAACTTGGTGTGGCATGGTGTCGTCTATCTCCTTAAATGAAAGCATAATCATTCCTCTTCATTCCATATCAGGTTCAAGATGGGTGATGGCAGAAACATCTAGTTCTAAAGTAATCAATAAGCTTTGCAAATGTGTATAGCCCGACCAATACCTCTATCAACCTGTCTTGGAGGAGATCTCTTTAGTCTCATGAACTCTATATATGAGAGAGATTAATTGCAGAGGTGGAGTGTGGTCTGGTCTTCTTTAAAGGTGAAGACAATAAGATATGGAAATTCCATGGCTTCGACGTTTATTCAGTTTACTCAGGTTGTCATCTTCTTAATAGCCTCTCTTCTTCAAAGGATCCTTCCTTCCCCATTCTATTTTGGAACGGCTTTGCCCTTCCAAAAGTGGATGTGTTCATGTGGCTCCTATTAAATGGTAGTCTCAACACAAAAGTTTTTTAGTTGAGAGGGGGACTATTATCTATAAGGAAACTCTGTGTCCATTTTACTACAAGGAGATTGAGACTATACATCATCCTTTCCATCATTATCCTATAACATGGTATTTCTAGGGTAGATTGTTGAATTGGTTTGGGTGTTTAGGTTGTCTGCTTAAAGACCCAAATCATAACCTACAGGAATGGTTCAGCTCGGTTAGAGGCAATTTTTAGCATTATGCCATTACCCTTCTCTATAAAGGACTGTACTGGTCTATATGGATAGCTTGTAATCGTGTGATATTCGAGTCTAATACCCCATATTGGGATGTGATTTTTTACCTCACCTTTCACCGTTTGGATTTTTGGTTGAACTCCTCAGCTAGAAATTTCAGCTACATAAGCTTCGATCTTTTTAGAAATTTTGAATGTATCATGAATTGGACTAACTAGTTTGGTCTCTCGTTGCCTTGCTTTCCTTTTGTGTTTTTCCTTTTTGTTCTCCCTTCTCTTTCAGCCTTTGTCTTAGGATGTGATTTTTCCTTGTTTGAACATCCTTTAATTGGATGTGGGAATTCATTGGTGGGCCAAATTCTTAAAGAGATTGGAAATTGTTCATCATTGTAATTACTATAAGTCCTGTATCAATTCCCCTAGTTCTCTAACTAATGCATTATTCAATGCTTGTTTACATACCAAATGTGAATGCCTTTTATTTTCTATGCAGTAGCTTGTTTCAAAATAAATCGAGTGATTCTATTTCCAAATCTATTTCTAGGATAGACAAGCTCAAAATTTAAAATTGGAGTTCAATGAGCTGGAGAGATACCACAAAAGCTTGGAAAACTAGAGAATCTTCTAGTTGTAAATATATCTTATAACAAGCTCATAGGCAAGCTTCCTATTAAGAGTATTTTTGTGATACTTTAAGGCAAGACCTGGTTTTGGCAACACCCGGGCCATAAAAGACAATAGTTTGTTGTCTCTATTCTATTTGTTGTAAAAACCCTCAATTCGCATCCCAAATCCTTTTAAAATTTGATCTAGGATTGTTTGATCTAGGGTTGGAGGAAGTAGATTTCACACAATGGATTGATAGGTACAATTCCATCAGGTTTAAGCATTTTCTTTTCATTTCTCACATACTAAACCTTTCAAGGAACAATCTCACGGGAATCCAGGGGAACTTTCAGGATCTCACAGTATATGAAGAAGGAATCCGGGGGAACATTGACAGAGAAGTGGATGAGTGGACATCGGTCAACCAGCTGTAAGTTTTTCATTCTGCTCAGCTTTTACCCGTTTTGGTTTATGCTCTCTCTATGATTATCTTTGCTTGGAACAATTATGGTTTATGTCTAACAAATGCTATTCCATTCGGAATAGGCTAATAAATTGTAATGTTGGAATTTGCTTTATGTTAGAAACTAAAAAAGATAATTGTTATGACTCTTTCATCAGAAATATGTGGAATGTTGTAAGTGTTAAATGGGCTTTCCTATAATCTGTAGGCAAATCATGAGGGATTATAGTGATGTGGGACAACTCTATCTTTGAGGTGAACACCATAGAATTTAGGAGGTAGTGGATTTACCTATGCGGCACACATCTTCCTTTACATGTATGGTAGTTGGTGTCTATGTAGCAACTTATGTGCAAGAACGTGCTAAACTATAGGAAGACATCATCACTCTTAAGTTTGCTTTCAAATTGCCAATGGTGGTGCTACGCGACTTTAAAAAACCCTCAACATTCATAAGCGAAGTAGCTGCTACCTTAATCACTCAGGTTCAACTTCTTTCCATGGATTCTTATCTGATTGTGAACTGATAGAATTCAATCTGGAAGGCCACTGTTTCACTTGGTTTAGGGATGGATCTATGAGCCGCATCGACAAGGCTTTTCCTCTCTAGATTTTCACCTGCAGTTCCCAACCTTCAGTTTTTATCGCTACCCTAGGGGGATGTTGGATCATTGTTATTTGCTCCTACAAAACTCTAAGGTAGATTGGGGTTAGAAGCCTTTTTGCTTCATAAACTACTAGTTGTCGTACCCTTCTTTCATGGCTGATTTTGAGGTCTTCTGGTTTGATAGATGCAGGGAATATCCATGTGATTATAGACTAGTTAAGAAGCTAGGGTTTCTGGGGAAAAGGTTGAGGCAATGGAACAAATCCACTTTTTGTGATCATAACCTAAAACTAATAGACATTTATAATGCCATTACAACCCTCGAAGATTTAAGCGAAGTGTGTCCCCTGTTTGTGTCTGAAAAATCAAAGCTCCAGGGTCTGAATTTTGAGTTATGAGAGTTTAGCAGGAAGGTTAGAAATCCTAACATAATTGGTGCAAAATGAGGGATAAGGACACTCGTTTCTTCCACTTATTGGCAAGTTTAAGGAAAAGCCACAACTATATTAGTAAGTTCGAGCAAAATAGAAGCTACCTACTCTCTTTAAACGACATCAAATAAAGTGCTACCAACTTCTACTCTAGTTTGTTTGCTAAGCCTAAATACATAAGAATTGAAATAGGACACTCGGGTTTCAATACAATTTTAGAGGCTAGTTCAGTTTGGCTAGAAAAACCTCATTCAATAGAGGAAGTGAAGCAAGTCGCGTGGGACTCTGACGGTTCAAAAGCCCCTGGTCCTGATGGGTATGCCTTCTCCTTGTATAAAAAGGTATTGGACCTTATCAGCTCAGATGTCTTTATGATGGTCCAAGAATTTTTCAGAACTGGCAGATTTCCCAAGGGTATCAGCTCTTCTTTTGTGACACTGATTATAAAGACTAAGGAGCCAAGCAGATTCTTCCAATTTTGTCCAATTAGCTCGATTCATGAGTTATATAAAATAGTGGCAAAACTCTTATCTACTAGGCTTCGAAGTGTTTTGTCAGATGTGATCAGTGTAAACCAGTTAACTTTCATTGTCAGGCGTCAGATTTTAGATGGGTTCATGATAGCAAACAAGGTTGTTTATGGCATTGTAACAAGAAGGAGCACAATTTCTTATTAAACGTAGATTTTCATAAAGCCTTCAACTTGATTCTGTAGGAACATATTGATATTACTATGGGTTATATGGGTTTTGGCTCTCTTTAAAGGAAACTGATTTTTGAATGTTTATCCACCTCCAAAATGACTATATTGATAAACAGCTCTCCCGGGAGAGAATTCAGTCTGGAGAGGGGTCTTAAGCAAGGGGACCCTCTCTCACCTGTCTTATTCGACATAGCAGTTTATGGGTTGACAAGTTTATTTAATAGGGCATCAGAATTGGGTTATTTCAAGGGCCTCAAAACTTCTACAGAACATCACATAACTCATTTGCAATATGCAAATGATACTCTAATTTTCATGTCAAATTATTACTCCTCTCAACTGCATGCCAAGAGGATTCTTTATTGGTTTCAGATCATCTCAGGCCTAAAAGTTAATTTCTATAAAAGCTCAGACGACGACTACACTTTAGGTCTGGAAAACATAATTTTTATGTCACAGTGATACTTTCCCGATCATATACTTTAGGTTGCCTCTTAGTGCCAATCCGAGTAGGCTTTCTACTTGGAAACCAATTTTTTCCACCATTAGAGCAAAGTTAAGTACACGGAAAGGGAAGTTTTTTAGTATGGCTGGGAAGCTATGTCTAATTAAATAAGTTTTAAGCTCTGTCGTTTTATTATATATTTTTTTTTCCTATGCCAAAGGGTATTAACAATGTCATCTCCTCTATCAACCGTTTCTTTTTATGGAAAGGTACTTCAAACTCGCGTGGTATCTGCAAGGTGGCTTGGCATAAGGTCATCAAGAGCAAACCCTTTGGTAATCTTGGCTTAGGATCTCTTCATAACAAAAACTTGGCGTAGCATGGTGTCGGTTATCTCCTTAAATGAAAGCATAGCCATTCCTCTTCATTCTAATGTCAAGTTCAATATGGGTGATGGCAGAAACATCTAGTTCTGAAGCAATCAATAAGCCTTGCAAATGTGTATAGCCCGACTGATACCTCTGTCAACCTGTCTTGAAGGAGATCTCTTCAGCCTCGTGAACTCTGTATACGGGAAAGATTAATTGTAGAGATGGAGCATGGTCTGGTCTTCTTTATATTTGAGCTAATAAGGTCCCCTACCTTGTACCCATCAGGACCAAGGGCTTTTGAACCGTCACAGTCCCACACAACTTGCTTCACCTCCTCTATTGAATGAGATATTTCTAACCAACTGAACTAGCCTCTGAAATTGTATTGAAACCTGAGTGTCATATTTCAATTCTTCTGCATTTAGGCTTGGCAAACAAACCGAAGAAGAAGTTGGCAGCACCCTCTTTGATGTCGTTTAAAGAGACTAGGTAGCTTCTATTATGCTCGATCTTACTGATATGGTTGCAGCCTTTTCTTAATCTTGCTGATAAGCGGAAGAAATGAGTGTTCTTATACCCCATTTTGCACCATTTTTGTCAGGGTTTCTGCCTCCAGATATCCTTAACCATTCTGCTAACCTCCTATAACTCAAAATTTAAACCCTAGAGCTTTGATTTTTCAGACGCAGATAGGGGACACACTTCGCTTAAATCTTTGAAGGTTCTAATGGCATTATGAATGTCTATTAGTTTTAGGTTCTAATCACCAAAAGTGGATTTGGTCCACTGCCTCAACCTTTCCCCCAGAATCCCCGGCTTCTTAACCAGTCTATAATCATTTGGAAATTCCCTGCATTTATCAGACCAAAAGACCTCAAAATCAACCATGAAAGAAGAGTGTGACAACCAATAGTTTATGAAGCGGAAAGGTTTTCAACCCCAATCTACCTCAGAGTTTTGTAGGAGCAACTAACAATGATCCGACATCCCCCTAGGGTAGCGATAAAAAGTTAAGGTTGGGAACTGCAGGAGAAAATATAGAGAGGAAAAAGCCTTGTCGATGCGGCTCATGGATCCACCCCAAAACTAAGTGAAACGGTGGCCCTGCAGATTGAATTCTATCAGTAAACAGTTAGATAAGAATCTATGGAAATAAGCTAAACCTGAGTGATTAAGGTAGCTGCTACCTCTCTCATAGCACCACCATTGGCAATTCAAAAACACACTTAAGAGTGATGATGTCTTCCCATAGTTTAGCAAGTTCTTGCACACAAGTTACTGTATAGACACCAACTACCATACATTTAAAGGAAGAGCTAACATGTGTGCCGTATAGGCAAATCCACTGCCCCCTAAATTGTATGGTGTTCACCTCAAAGATAGAGTTGTCCCACATTACTATAATACCTCCTTATTTGCCTATAGATTCTAGAAAAGCCCATTAACATTTACAACATTCCATAAATTTCTGATTAAAGAGTCACAACAATTATCTTTCTTTGTTTCTAACAGAAAACAAATTCCAACATTACAATTTATCAGCCTATTTCGAATGGAATAGCATTTGTTAGACATACCTAAACCACAACTGTTCCAAGCAAAGATATTCATAGAGAGAGCATAAACCAAAACGGGTAAAAGCTGAGCAGAACGAGAAACTTACAATTGATTGACCGATGTCCACTCATCCACTTCTCTGTCAATGTTCACCCGGATTCCCTCTTCATACACTGTGAGATCCTGAAAGTTCCCTTGGATTCCTGTGAGATTGTTCCTTGAAAGGTCTAGCATGTGACAAATGAAAAGAAAAGGCTTGAACCTATGGAATTTTACCTATCAATCCATTGTGTGAAATATTCTTCCTCCAGCCCTAGCTAGATCAAACAAGTTAGAAATTTAAGGTTAGGGTTAGAATTTAGAAAGGGAAAGAGAAAAAGGTTGAAGGTGGTGGCTAGTTTTGTTTTGTTTTTTTAATTAATAGAAAAGTTATAATATTTAATATAATGGGTTTTTAGTCATATGGATTATGATGGTTTTTTAGTCATTAAATTAAGAAAAAAAATAACAGAAGTTACCGAAATGTAATACAATCTCTCATAGATCGCACTCATTTGAAACACACAGCTGGAGGACAAAAGAAATAATAGAATTGTTTAATCATCGGAAAAGCATAACGGGGACAAGCATTGAAGCAGCAACCTTCAATTTCAAACCCTTGTCTTCAAATATTGTAAGATTATAAACAAGGTGGGGGCCGAAGGATGACCAGAAGAATGTTTCATCAGAGAGGGTCAAGATCCGTGTCAACCCCCACCAGGGGCCGGGAGAGATAGACTAAATTAGTGGAAAAACATAGCCCACTAACTAGTCAAATTGTTTGTTTACATAAGAATGCGATCATATCTTGCTGAGAGATGAATTGGAGGTCTCTTTCATATACGGTGTAAATTGCACACAATTTTCAAAGGGCTGAAATTCAAACAAGTCAATGAAAAGAATGATGATGACTACGCATGAACATAAAATCTTCAACATTTTTTTACACGAGGCCTTGCTATGGTTGTCTTACCCTATAAATAAAGAGGAAAAGATATTTTAAAGTCCAAAGGGAGAGTATCTATCGAAAAGTCAAGTGGAAGTATTTTTCAACTTAAATGATTAGGTTAGAATTGTGGTTGGTGAGTATAATGCGAATTTAGACAAGTTTCCAAGAGGATTTTGCTTTTAAGATATTGATTGAGATGGTAAAGAAAATACTCATTTAATTTGAGATTTTGAATTTAAGTCTTTTTTTTTTTTTTTAAGAAATGATATTTGTGTTTGATTTGTTCCTATTCATAGAGGTATTTTAATTAAATCTTAATTAATCCCAAGTAGGGATTCTAAGAACATGTATGTGGATGTAATTAAGAAATACAATCTTTATTTCAACAAAACAAAAAACAATCTTTTTACGTTTGGTTGTTATCTAAAGCACGCTTAATTACACTTTAATTGTTAATTAATATACGATTAGCATCTACGAAGAGATAATAACGAGGAACATCTATGATGGGACAACGTCGTCAAACCCCGAGTGCAATTGTAATTAATTAAATACTAAATTATTTATGGTCTCACTAGAATCACTTTCTAGAACCACTTGCTGGATCAAAACATATTTTTTTAATGGACTTGATTGAATTATTTTTTGATTCTCAAATAAATATTTATATCCATCCCCCAATTGTCTTTATTTTTTGGGTAGCCTCCTTTTAAAAGGTTGGCAGATTGTCTTTTTATATTTTACGGATTTTAGGCAAGCAATCCAAGATCACGAAGTGGAGATCTTAGCTGGTTTTGTTGGATTAGAACGGCGATATATTTAATTGTAAATTTTTGGCAAGTAACTCTTATTTTTTCTTTTTCTTTTTTAATTAGAAAGAAGAACATACAATGTGCAAAAAGAGAGCCGGAAAGTTCATAGAATTTTCATCATATCTAGCTGACAATTGAGTTCCACCGTATATAATGTGCCAGTAGTCAAGGTCATGCACTAACCTCTTTATTTTTCTTCTAATTTGGAATGATTTATCTCTTTATAATTTAATTCCTTGTCCTCAATTCGTTAAGCTTTTGAAAACGTTTTCTTTTATTGACTTCATTTGCATTATCTTCTTGTCAATGTTATGGTTTAATGCATGTATTGGTCTTTTTCGTGCATTAACCTCGTGTTTATCCTGTTAATCTTGTGTTTTAATTATGGTTTCCTTCATTCAAGGCCGAAGCATTAAACATGTTAATTTTATAGTTGAATCATCATATATTAGATATGAAGTTAATAAAATCTAATGTCAATTCAGATTAGTTTTTTGTTTAATTTAACTACAAGAAAATGGCATGTAAATACTAAAATCTTAAAATCAAATTAAAATCTTAAAACACAATAAGCATGTTTAAACATAATTTAAACTAGATTATTAAAAACATTTATTTGTTGAAGTATTTAGAATCTTCTTTAAATGGAAACTTGTTATTGTCAAGAATTAATCATTTGTCATAAAATCTTTAATGCTTATAAATTGGTAAAAATAAAATAATCACAATTAGCTTTTCAGAATTTCAACACCATCATCTTAATTAGTTTCAATACTAAACATGTCCATAAACTCTTGGAAATATGACTCAAAATCTCTTTACAATGTTACCTGACATTGCAGTGACTCGTTTTTTTTCTCATAAGAAAAAAACTTTTTTTTTGTTTTGAGAGGGAAAAAGATATTATGTTATGAAAAGAAATCGTCATCTAGTACTATAGTCACTAGAAATCCTAACTGGTCATTAAAATTTTGAGGTAAGATACTAGTTATGCTAAAAAGAAGATCTTATCACCCTAAAACATTCTAAGATAAAGTGCATTACTATTTGTCTTCGATTCCTTATGAGTCTGTTGTGTCTAATCTACTAGTGGTCTATCTACAAGGATGGGAGTGAGTCCACTGCAATTAGTTAAACCTTGGACATATGTTTAGGCTTGAGTTTATCCATTATAAAGTTCGGGTCATATTTTCCACTCCTAATTGCATTCATTCATTTTGATAAGAATTAGTGAATTAACATATTTACAACCAATTTCTCCTGATCAAAACGGTTGACCAATAATGGTTTATCAAGAAATTCCAGTCAATAATTGGATGGACCTATATTGGGCACATTAAACTGAGCCCTAATCCTAGAAAGGGTAGTGCAAAATATTTGTTTGTGCATCCAAGGTCTATGGACAATGACTAGTGAATGTTTGTTTATTCTATGGTGAAGATTTACTTGTATTTTGTTGAGGGAAGTTTTATACCCTAATCTTAAACATCCAAACAATGACATTTATAGGTTCATCTACTCATTAATGGGATCTAGTGGTATGAATGTTCATTTTGGACTAAATTTGAAAAATATGACCTATATGGATTCATTTTCTCTAAGATGTGTTGCTATATTTAACAATTACATTTACAGTTCAATTTTAGGATATTGCTTTAAATAACATGAATGAATAACAAAAAAAAAACATTGATTTTGACAAAAATGATTACAAAAATAAAAGGAATGTTTTGAAAATATTTTGAATGTCTTTTAATGTGGGTCAAAACCTTGATGGGTTTTTTAAATAAGTTATAAAACTCAATGCAAATCTATGTATGAGTGTGAACATTATCCTTTTAT
>Ga0307515_10022541_pt1 | contig 11091 bp, 2 predicted proteins | sample 17_EM_MG_FD_194513 | JGI IMG/M metagenome (GOLD analysis project Ga0307515, IMG submission 194513) | Populus trichocarpa ectomycorrhiza microbial communities from riparian zone in the Pacific Northwest, United States - 17_EM | ecosystem: Host-associated > Plants > Roots > Unclassified | place... | reverse complement strand
CATTTAAGATGAACATTTACCATAAATTAAAGGTATCTTATATTATTAGATATGTTAGTATAAAACATGCTTTAGTTAAGGAGTTATTGATACTTCAAGTGCAAAATGATGATATAGAACCTTGATAGAAATGCACTTTTAAGTACTAATCATCACACATACACATTCACTTCACAAATAACCTATTATAATATATTCAATAAGTAAAAACCATAATTCTCCCTTTTTTTCTTCATATGGCCGACCACCCCTTACTTAATTACTTATACACTTTCTTTGATAAATCATCATGATTTCATGCCCCCAGTCACACACAATACATGAATTAACTTAATTTTAACAATTAATACATTTCCTCCAATTCAAGTCTAAGAACCCTAATCTAAAATTCAACATTAAGGCATCAATTCGTAATCGAATTTAAAACGACTTATAGGACCATGTTTAGAACTCCTTACCTGGTAAGAATCAAGGTCTCGATCTTCAACCAGTCAAAAATTTTTGACTCCCCCTTTTCTAATGGCAACTGGCCCTCCCTCCTCTCTCCTTGTTTAATTTTTCTTGTTAATCCCTTGCCCATAAGTGTTTATTCTACCTATAAACCCTTAATCTTGGATGGGTTCTTGGAATTTTGGTGTTTCTTTCTTGATTTGGTAAGTGTTTATTCTACCTATAAACCCTTAATCTTGGATGGGTTCTTGGAATTTTGGTGTTTCTTTCTTGATTTGGCAAGAACAAAAATCAAAACTCCCTCCCTCTCTTTTAAATTGTTGTTGTCGGTTTTGAATGGGTAAAGGAGAGGGGTATTTATACCCCATACTTTTTCTTATTTGCACTTAGGCCCTATTCCTTTAAGTGTATTATTTTTGTCTCCACAACATTTCATTTTAAAATGAAGTTATACCTCTTTACATTTCTTATAGTTTCACCCCTCAACTTTTAGTTTAGTTCATTTTTTTTAATTTAGTCTAATCCTTAATATTTTCTGGTTAAATTTATAATATCTCGAAATATTTTGTTTGGAAATTTATATCCAACAATTTCCAAATTCCCATTTTATTTAATTCAGTATATGAATTTCTTCACTTTTATTTTTTATTTATTTAGTTTGCGATTTACACAACATTTATTCCCCGGGGTTTACAATAACCGTGTCGCTACTGATTCAGAAATCGACAACGATGGTGGGGTCGTTTTACTTTTACCTTTTTTTTTTGTTGGGTGTTTACACTTTTGGCCTCTAAGACGTGTCTTCCTTATCCCTACAGACTACATTATTGATGGTGAATATGATTGTGGCTAAAGAAACTACAAAATAACATTAAAACTTAAAAAATGCATTGATTTTCAATACCAAAAGCTACCAACTCAAAACAATTTTTTTTTTTTTTTTTACAAAATGAGCTTCAAAATCTGACCATTATCACTTCAAAAGGCCAGACCACTTACCCAAAAACAGAAGCTACCTTTTCATTAACAGAAAGTGTCCCTACTTCTTTGTTACCACTTTTGGCATCCATAAAATCCAATCAAGCATGTAATGCAATATGTAAAACCAATCAAAAACATATCAACATATTCACAATTTTGCATCCAACACAAAAGATCAATCCAGCAGGCCTCATGGACTCCACCTTCAAGGTTGGAAAGTGCATACCTTGTTAGCTTAGAAACCTTCAAATCTGCTCCTTTATCTTCAGACCGTCTTAGACGAAACTAAAGCCTCCAAGTTCTTTTGGATCATGTTACTTGCCCCTTAGCAAGAGTTTTTTTCTTTCTACATTTTGCCTTTTTTCCTCTTTTTCTCCTCTATTTTTCTCCTCCTCTAAGTGTTCCTCGGTCCCTTCTTTTATAGACAAATTTAAGTCTTCTAGATGGTTTGTTAGGGTTCTAACAAACTAAAATCTAACTGGTTTTGCCATGGAGCCAATGGTTTTGGGTTTAGGTGGTTTTGTAGGAAGCTAGGGGACCAAGGTAAGGTGTTTTTCTGCCTTTAGATCTAGAGAGAAAGATTTTAAACCCTTGATGTAAACCTTCTGAAGGTTTCTAAGTGGGAGCATACGAAAAAGTTAAGCGTCCTTCTGCAAATGAGTTCCTGTCGAGGCTGACTAGGTTGGCCATTTTCATGGCTTCGCTGGAGCAACTTTGATGTCAGCGTTGCCTGAGACCACCTAGACTTGGTAGAAAGGGTACATGCCTTTCGATCAGACTCATTCTTGCTTGATTTGGAGGTCTGTAGCTCCACATTCAAATATTTAAAAGTGCCCGCTCAAATAACATAATGATTGAAACTGTGATATTGGCTTACTAGGGCCAAGATGTTGTGGAGATCAATGGAGAATATAGGATGTAAATGTTTGATTTTAAATACATGAGGTTGTAGTGTTTCTCAATTGAATGGTGGTGGTTGCAGCCTTTGGGGTGGTCGGAAACATCATATTTATTCGCCTGAAAGTACTGTCTCAATCAGGAAAAAAACTAAAGAAGATGAAGAAGAAGAAGAAGAAGAAGCATAGTACCTTGAACGACACCGTTTTAACTAATTCCTATAGATTATGGTTTTTTTTATTTGGGATTTGCCAATTTTCAATTTGATTCTTATTCTTCTAATTTCATTTTATTTTACCCTTAATTTCCCTCTTTCTTTCTAATTTCGTGCAATTGTGTCCTTGCCAAATTTGCTTATCTAAGGGTGAGCAAAAAAACTAAAAAACCGATTAAATCGAGAAAACAAAAAAAACCAAAAAAACCGAACCGTGAAAAAAACATATTAGAATTTTTAAAAAAACCGACTAGTTTGATTTGGTTTTGGTTTTATAAGCCTGAAACAAAAAAAACCGAACCGAAACCGTTCAGTTTGAACAGGTTTTTGTTCTAAAATAACTGAATCAAAACCGGTCGGTTTGAACCGATTTCGGGTTTTTTTAAAAAAAAAACCAGTTTGGTTACTTTTTTTTTATAAAAACGAATCGAATAAAAAATGATCACCCTTATACTTATCACCCCAATTTTGAGCGTCTTTTACAAGTTGATCACTAGTCTCTGATTTGTTCAATTAGATCCCCAAATGACCATTAAACTTTTAATTTTTTCAATTTGACCCCTGATTTCTCCTAATTTCAATCGCTGAAGTCGCGCGTGTTTTGCAAGTTGCTTCTTTGTTCACAAAAAGTTCAATTAAGTCCCTATTTGCTCACCAGACTTTGAATTTTATACAATTAAGCCCCTGATTTGACTAATTAAACTTTCCAAGCTTCCAATTGAGTCCTTAAACTTCAATTGTTTCAATTGACATCAAAATTGACTTTCAAAAGTTGATTTCCCTTGCGATTAAACCTTTAATTAATTAATTAAACCTTTTAAAATTTCAATTGACTCTTTAAACACCTAAAAAAAACATTTTTACTAATGGGCTCTGTCAGTTAAAACCTTGGATTGCCATTTTGGCCTACCAACTTCACTTGACATTCTTGTTTTCTATCATTGGGTTTGGGCATTCCTTTTTAGACTTATTTCAGGTGTATTTTCTTACATTTATTTTATTTTTATTTATTTTATTATAAAATGGGTAGCAACTCCTAGACTAGGAAAGGAGTCGGGTCAGGAGGTCTTAATAATGAATCGTTATGCCGGGTTTAATAATAATATCAAATAGTTTTCTATAACCTAGATATTTTTTGTCATGTTTAAGAAAAATCTTGATATCATCCGCAATGTAGCGTATGTATGTAAACTAGTATTTATTCGAAAAAATAATGTAAATTTAGGCAGCCTCAAGTTTTCTTCTACCCTTTTCTTTGAGGTTTTGTTTTTAACAACTGCTAATGAGATTGTAGCTCGTTGCTATTCTTGCAACCTAAGTGTGTGTTTGATAATGCAATACATTATTATTTCAAAAGTACTTTTCAATTGCAAATAATTAAAATAAAAAAAAATAGTTTTTTATTTTTTTATGAGTATCTAAATAAATCAATAATATGTTTTTTATACAAAAATAAAAAGCAGTTTAAAAAGGAAGTACAGCTACAAAAACAAAAGTAGGAAATTTTGGTAAACTTTGAATAAAAGGAGGGGAAAAATGAAGGGTCCATTTCCACCCGTTTGGATTCTTAAATGATACGTTAACAAACTCATCAAATATTCAGAGCACCGGTTCAACGATGCTGTCACGAATTTCTTAGGTAATCACGGGAATATGTACATAGTAATGGAACAGTTCCCGTCGCTATAAAACCTGGGAGAAAATTTCTTTTATGTCCCATGTGAATACCACACAATTTGAGTTTTTGCCAAGACATGATTTTTGCAAATACACATGGGTAGGAATCCAATCATTATTACAAGATAAGGTAGAATCCGAATCCACCAAACCAATCAGACAAGCATTTCTTCCATATTTTACATTAGTAGTTTATAGTTTATAGTATCAACTAGTTAAAATATATAAAACAAAGCTATTCTCTTCCTCCAAATCCAAATACATCATAATCTTTCACCTTTTCTTTAGCACTAAATATTTCAGTTGACTATCTCCCTCCAATTGGTAATATAACTATAATCTACTGGATATGCTCAGCATTGCCAAGTCCAATCTTCCAGGTCTGCTGACCAACTCAGAGGTTGATTACCAATTTTATAACTCATCAAGTCAATAAACTATAACAACTTTTGTCATCCAAGACCCTGAATCCTTCTCATCCGTTCACACATAGTATACTAAGTTTTGTGATGTCAAATCAATTGAAATATATGATTATGACTTGCCTATATTATCTACAATCGAATGAAATTAGCTTGAAGGATCATAACAATATCGAGATAAATAAACTTCAGGCAGAAACCATAGTTCCAAACAGCTCCAAGCCTGTCCTTGACTTGAAAATATGCACAGATCGATCCTTACATGGCTAATCAACAGCAAGTGTACAAGCTGTTATCATATTACTAGACAAGAACTAAGATACGAAATAAATTGGAACTCCAAAACTTGAATGATCTATGATACAAAGCATGACGACAAAAAAAGATAACCAGAGTAACTCACTGTTATCAAAACTCAAAAGCTAAAAAGAAAATTGGCATCTTGTGAGCTGTACCTTAACCTAATAACACCAGAAGTTAGAATGGGAGGGTATCAGCATGCACAAGTTCCAAGGAACCAGACTTGATTAAACTACTCTACAACCCTCTGGATTCCATTGGCATTTCATGAAGGATTGAAGTTTTGTATGCAAGTTCTGCAGTTACATAGTCGCATTTTGAAATTGAACTGGGTTAAGGAAAGGGAGTTTTGCTAGAGCCTAGACGTGCCTTTGGGACAGCAAAAGGCAGCCTGATCTCTTGTGGAAAGCCAATGCCCATGGGACTGGGGTGCGAGCTAATTAGCAGCAAGTTCCCAGCTAGCCAGTATCAAAGCAGCTTTGTTTCTAACAAGACGTAAACTATGTTTCCCCAGCTCTGATTTCATTGGAAAAAGTGAGCTGTTGGTTAATAAAATGATGGCCCTCCACTCTCTAGAAAATGTGAATCACCAAATGGAGCTATGCCATGCGAGGAAAAAAAACCATGGAATAGAAAATGATCAACTATACAATCCAACTTCGTGATTCAATACCAAGTCTCAAAGATACCAGCTTATGTACAGGAGGATTTAGCAAAAGAATTAGCATCATTGTTTACATCCCTTTCAGTATAAAATTGCTTGAAGTCCAAAAGGAAAACTTCAAGAATTGTACAAGTGCTTTATGAAATCACTTGTAACAGACATTTTAAGGATAAAATGTGCTTATTCTAGGATGTAAAGATTAAAGATTTCAGCGGGTATCTTGCAGAATCTAAGTTACATAATAACAAACCCGTTATACACTATATAAATGCTTGAAATTCTACAAAGGAAAGAAAAGGGTATCACAATAAAACTTTGTAGAAGATAAATAGAAAAGCATAAAATTTCTACCTAGATTTCATAACGAGAATTCCATTATCACCATTTTCCAAGAAATCCTTATCCTTCCATGAAGCTGGGGGATCATAAACAAAGCAACAGAGAGGGTAATGAAACATATTTTCTTAAGAATTGACAATAAGATTCACAGCAAGGGTGTGTTAAAAGAATAGCCACTGCTTAATTTCATTCATATTTTATTTTCAATTCAAGTATGGAAACTAAATTACAGAATGTCACTCTGATCTATCATCTATGTCTATAACTTAAACCTATAAACGGGTATCATCGTCTAAATTTGTGGAAGCAGAATAGAAACCTTTGATATAGCCCCTCCCACAAATTGCGATGAATAAAAATGCTGCAAAGGTGTAATTATACAATACAACTACAACAGAGAAAAAGGAATTAAAATATGCAGGAACAAAATGCACCTCGTTAGCTATAGAAAACTGGTGCCCGCATGGCAATGGTGCAGAAGATTATGAGCAATAGCATCCCTAGCCTTCATTGAACTTGCTGATCTCAAAGCAACCTCAGGTACCATCTCATCATCAACAAGTTCCATCCTCAGCTCTGGATCCATTTCCTCATTTTGCATTTCACAAATATTATGCAACACACAGCATGCCCCGAGAACCACCGGCAAGTCTTGTAGTTTCACCTCTGTTCTTTTCTGCAAGCAACTCCACCTCCCTTTCAACCTTGCAAAGGCATCCTTAGCAACCGATTGAATCTCCCCAATCTTCTCATTAAAAGCATGCTGAGTCCATGTCAAATTCTGCTGTGTATACGGCACCAAAACCCAATCCATTAATGGGTAACCTGAAGTCCCAACAAGCCAAACATCCTTCAAAAGGCCTCCATTAGCCCTTTGGAATAAAGCAGACTTTTCCAACACCTGATCATCAGGCATTGAACCAGGCCAACCAATACACACATCAGTAAACACCCCTTTTGGATCAACAACGCCTTGAACAGTAATTGAGTAGGATGTTTTCTGATTCCTCTCTGTATGCCTCTTATTAAAATAAGCGGCAACACTAATCTTTGGAGCTATGATAGATATATGAGTAGTATACATAGACCCCACAACATTAGGTATCCCAGAAATAGATTCAAATTCATTTTTTGTCTTCCTCAAATTATCCTCATCAGGCCATTGCAAATACTTAGGCATTAAAACATTCCTTATAGCTGAACATACTTCAAGAACTAATTTATGGCAAGTAGAAATACCTAAACCAAACCTCTTTGACACAAGTCTAAGAGGTTCACCAGTAGCCAATCTCCAAATACAAACAGCAACTCTTTGCCTAACAGGAATAGCATTACGCAAAGTAGTATCTTCTTTAGCTATAACTGAATTTAACTCCTCACATATCGAGTCAAAAGTAGACTTACTCATTCTAAAAGCTTTCTTGAATTCTTCCTCTGGATAATCTGATCTATTACAATCGTCCCACCATTCTTTATCTCTATCTTTCACCCACAAACGTCTTTGTTGACCACCAGCACCACCACCGTGCTTTGCGTCTTTAATTCCTTTCATAGCAGCAACCCCATTAGAGGCAGCAGAAACAGCAGCAGCACCAGCTACTGCCCTTGACTTCTTGCGCTTGTTTCTTTCTGTTTCTTGAATTTCTACGTGGTCATCTTGAATATTGCCGTAGTATTCAACCATTGTTTTAATCCTTTTCTTGTGGTTTGCCTCGAACAATATTTTCTCTTCATTTGAAGCATGGTTTTGCTCTTCTTGATCACTCTTCTCTTGTTGTTCTAGCAATATCAATGATGTGATGAAACCCTTTAAGGTTTTCTTCTTCTTTCTGCTGCCATCTTGCCCAAATGAATTGCTGGCATCACTATCATTTTCTTCTTGCTTGTCATCTTTTCTTTGCCTTTTCTTGGATTTGCTGATATTATTAGTTTCATTCATTTGGTGGAGTGGAGATTGAAGCAAGGTGAACATATGAAAAAGGAAAAAGAGTTGAAACAAGAGGCACAGAATTAAGGAAAATCCTCTATTGATGTTGGCTTTTTAAGAAAGTGTGAACACACTACAGGATAGAAGAGGTTTGAGCCTTGCCTTTTACGTGTACGATTGAATTTTTTTTATATATAGATTTTATATTATAATGATTGATTTTTAAAGTATATTTTTATAAATATATTAATATAATGTTTTTTATTTTTTAAAATTTATTTTTAATATATTAAAAAATAAATTTTTATGGTTTGGACCATACTTAAAAAAAATATATAATCTTAATCATAACTTACCCATCAAATAAATATCCAAAAACACCTTAATATAAGAACTGGTTTTCATCCAAAGGAACAAGAATCAATCAACGCATATATACTACTACAAAATTGACCACACCTAGATTGTTAATCAACACGATACATATTTAGGGTACGGATAAGAATTATCCTTATGAATCTGATTTAGGTCATTTGTTTTTAGCCTCTAGCTAGACCCATTTTTCCTTCTTATTGAAGGACTAATTGAGTAATGGTAGATATCAAGGAGTCTCTCTCATGAATATAAACATTCATTTTAAATTTATGTATATATTTATGAATTATTTGTTAAATTAGGTTGTGATAGATGGTAAAGCCATGATTGGTGCGCCATTGATCATCATCTGTCAAGAAAGAAAAAAAAAACGTGGGCCGAGTGTGAACACGGCTTTGCGGAGGTACTTAAAAAAAAATGTTAGACTTTGTGACATGTTGGGTGTGGGGAGGTGGCGGCAGGTGTGAGACTGTGACTTTAGGATTACGCGGTTTCCTTTGGATTCTGGCTACTTTGCCGAAGCTCTGGAAGGAATGCTGCTGATGTGGCTGGGTCTTATCAATTGCCATTATCAAAATAACAACCCCCGAAAAGAAGAATAAATAAATAAATAAAAAACTGCATATGGAGCTGAACCAATCAATTAACATTGAATTTGCATACTAGCAGTAACTTCAAATGGGACCTTGATCCTGCTGACAGAGAAGTGGTCCCCTCTCTCTCTCTCTAACAGGGCAAAGGGTTGCTAAGTGTTTGGGGACCTTGGCGAAAGCAAATTTGTCAACTACTTCTGTGAATTTTTCTTATGATGATGTCTAGATGCCCTTCAAACTAATGTGCTTGCTTCTGCAGGAGCAATTTTCTTCCTTTTTTTATCCTTCTTTAAATTGTTGATAGTGATTGTTGTTTTGCTTGGGTTAAAACATCCGATTTGTAGGGGGGAAAAAGAAAAGAAGTTGAGGAGAATCTTCAATACTAAAACTGGAATAAACAAAATTGACGAAACCTAAAAAAAAAAAAATATTGTACAAAACATTATTTATTGAAATAGTTCAATGATAAAATTGTTCTTAAACTATGGAAACTTTAAACAGCATATGATGGGTTTTTAACATGATACAATTATCATTTCCAAGTCTACCCATTATGGAATTGTCTTTTTTACTTTTCTACACACTAAAGTTATTTAGTTATCCCTAAAATAAAATAAAAAATAAACTTATATTCAAGGACTTTTTAGTCTTTTTAAATTTTCTTAACATAATAAAATAACTTAATTACTCTTAAATCCAAAATTTACTAAATTATTTTCATCATTTTTTTTAATGTCAAGTTAGCTCGAAGGAAATTTTTTAATGAATGTTTAATATTTTAAAAAAAAAACTTTGATGGAGCGGTGTTGGAAAGATCTCGACGCCTTCTCTACACGACACGTGCGTCAAACGCATCCCTAGTTTAGCGGAGACTACCATTTATTCCTTTCCTTCTCTCTCTCTGCCTCAAATTTTGCTCCAACCTCTTCAGAATTTCAAACCATCCCCTTTAATTTTTCACTTAACATTTGGTCACTATCCTTTCGATCACTATTTCTTTTATTTTGAATAATTTTTCAATTTCACCCCTTTTATTTTTTATTATTCAAATTTGATTTTTATTTTTTTATTGCTATTTGTTTTGTTTGGGATCATTTTAAAAAAAAATTATTATTATTATTTCATCTTCCTTGGGTATTTTTCATATCAAATTTGATCTTTATTCTTTTGATTGTTATTTTTTTTTACTTTGGCAAGTTTTTTAAATTGATATTTTTTTTCACAATGTCATCTTTCAATATTAAATTTGATGCAAACCTCATGATCATGTGGTCATGCAACCCACAATCAAGATTGTGATCTAATCCTAGAAAGCCGAAAGAGATCTAATAGAAGTGTGATACAATAGAAACATGTCCCAAGACACCGGCACTATTGGAATGAAGTTGAATCACGTCACGAAGCCAGTTATTCTTTAATAAATCAAATTAAGTTCGTTCAAGAACAAAAAAAAATACAAGAATCTCTCTCGCATGTTAAACTGAAAAGTTCAGAAGTATTATTCTTCAAAAGTGCTGAAATTTAGGCTTTACATGTGTTTAAATAGTTCTGAGAAATTAACCATAATGGATCTACCCTTGTGGGATAAATTATTCCACTTATAAAAATTGACTCAAAATATTTACTAGTAAGCTCAAACTCTAATCAAAACAAGTCTTGGATCCTAGCAGAAAACAAAGTATTAATTAAACTTAAACAAACCTTGGGTTGTAGCTAACAAAATAAAAATAAAGCTTATAAGTCTAAGTCTTGTTCTGTCGTGAGAAGAGAAGAAGAAAAGAAAGCATTGTAGGTCTAATACAATACTTATTTATAGCCTATAATGTTGCTCAATAATTATAAGAACTAAAAGAGAAGTTGTCGCCCCTTTGATTTCCAAGTTAGAATAGGATTCTGATTTAAGCCTTGTATTTATCCTTCTTTTGGAAGGAAAACGATGTTGCCTTTAATGCTCTTCTTTTTCGCCTCTTGGTATCCTTCCAATATTATGAAACACAATTAAATTGTTGAATTATTCTCCTTGCACAACAAGGAAACTTTTTCTCCACATGTGTTTTTTAAGTCAAGTTGGATTCCTTTGTTTTCTTTGTTGTGTTTTCTAGGACCTGACAAGAAAATAAAATAAAAATAATAAATTATAATATTTAAAGGAAATAATTAATGTTTGTTGTGATGTCGCAGTCGCACAAATTAATTACTCTAGCTTAAATAAACAAGATAATATAGAGCAAGCAAGGGGTTGACCCCACGAG